>ERZ724510.1087-NODE-1087-length-15415-cov-11.112044_pt1 | contig 15415 bp, 10 predicted proteins | sample MGYA00376043_ERZ724510 | MGnify/ENA primary metagenome ERZ724510 (study PRJEB28724, sample SAMN07190888) | wastewater metagenome | isolation source: influent of sewage treatment plant in Hong Hong | place: USA: Christiansburg, Virginia | collected 2016-03-01 ... | reverse complement strand
TGTGGTCGGGGGCGATTTTGCTGCCGCTATTTGGGGTGCTGACGGTGGTGTTTTTTTAGGTTAAAGGGGTCAGCCAAGGCGAAATTCGGAAAAAAACGCCGTTGGACTTGAATCCACACGCATGTTTTTTACGAATTTCAACGCAGGCTCACCCGAGTCTCGCAGATCGTAAACAGATTCTTAGCGCAGGGGGCGGCCGTGTCGTTGCCCTGGATTTCTAATTTTTGGCCTTTTTAGAAAAGAGATTTTTCATGGCAACAGTCACTTCCCTTATTGGCGGCACACGCATTGGACAGGTTTACGAAGATGGCACGCTAACCACCAGTGGTGCCTTGTCCCTGACCGATGGCACGCCCATCGCCAATGGCTTTATCGCCCAAACCACCGCAGGGCAATACGGCACACTGGTTTTGCAAACCAGCGGGGTGTGGTCTTACATCCTCAATAATGCCTCGGGCACGGTGCAAGAGCTCACCAGCACCAGCACCGTACGCGATACCTTTTTAGCGTCTTGGAATGGCTTGGAAATGGGCGATATTGTGGTGTCGGTGTTTGGTAAAAACGACACAGCACAAATTTCAGGGGACATCAGGGGACAAGTCACCATTCCACAACAGCTCTCTGCCAGTGGGCAACTGACTGTCTCTGACGTTGACCTCGGCGAAAATGGCTTTGCCGCCCAAACCAATACTGCAGGGCAATTTGGTGTGTTTTCGATTGGCAGCACAGGCGGGTGGCGTTACACCCTCAATGCCAACAGCGTCAGTTCCCCACAACTGAGCAATAAGGGCGTATTCGAAGTCTTTCAGGTACGCTCCTTGGATGGCACGCAATCCACCGTTCAGGTCAGCCTAGGGCAGGCTTCAGCGGCGCAGACCCTCGTTGGTGGCACCAATGTAGATGTACTCACCGGTGGCTCCGGCAATGACACGCTGACCGGCGGCGGCGCAAACGACACCCTGAATGGCGATACGGGCATTGATACAGCGGTCTTTAGTGGCAACCGTGCGGCTTACACCATCAGCCAAAGCAACGGGGTCTATACCGTGGTGGATTCTCGCGGCACGGATGGCACAGACACCCTGACTGGCATCGAACGCTTGGAGTTTGCCGATAAGTCTGTCGCGCTGGATTTGACCGGCAATGCAGGCTTGGGTGTCAAAGTGCTGGGGGCGTTGTTTGGCGCGGCCTCGGTTCGAAACGCCAGCTATGTGGGCATTGCAACGCAGCTGGTTGACCTGGGTGCCAGCGCACAATCGCTCTGCCAAGCCGGTATTGACGCTCGCCTAGGGGCAAATCACACCGCCCAAGATTTGGTGAAGGTGCTTTATACCAATGTGGTGGGGGTTGCACCGTCAGCAGGTGAGCTCGCGTATTGGTCGGGCGTACTGACCCGTGGTGAAATGACCGAAGCAGCACTGACTTGGTTGGCTGCAGATTTAAATCAGAACCAAGCCAATATCAATCTTGTTGGGCTGACGCAAACAGGGGTGGATTTTACGCTTACTGGCCAAGTGTCTTAGTGCCTGTTTACGGTTAAAGGAGCCCAAAGGGGTCAGGGTCAATAATTCTTATTGACCCTGACCCCTTTGGGACTAAACCGTGATGGTCTGATCCGAAAAAGCAAGTTTTTCCACACCATATAAATCGGCAGCAAAGGCAATGCCCACGAGGCTAATCAGCCCGTTACTACCAGAGGCGTAAGTCACTTGACCCTTGGTCAAAGGTACAAATACAGTGTCGATGCCGGTACCACCATCAACGGTATCGTAACCACCCGCCCCTAGGTAAATCAGGTCATCACCCGCCCCTGTTTTGATATTGTTGTCCACCTTGTTATCGTGCACGGTGTCTGCTGCGCTACCACCGATTAGGTTTTCGATAACCGTACCGTAGGCAATGCCCAAATTATTGGTACCGGTATAAATATCTTTGGCGGATGCCGCATAGGCACTATCAACAAAGCTGTCATACCCACTAAAACCTTGACTGGCTAAGGCTTGTTTTTGTGCCTGTGCTTGGGTAGCCACACTACGGGTATTGATGCTGGAGTAATGCCCAGGGACTAAATCAACCGTATTACTGGCCGTAGTAGCACTTAGATCCAAGGCATCCGATCCGCCGGCATCCCAAATCGTGGCATAGAATGGGTTGGTGCCATATTGATAGGTGTTGCTACCGGTTGCGGTCGTTGTGTCTGTGCCGTAGATCGCCTGTAGTGCGGCAATGTCGTACACCATAAAACGATCAGGAAAAATCCCCGAATCGTGGTAACTGATACCCTGCGCATTGGCGGTAAATAGCAGCACCGTATTTTGGTAAGCGGTGTAAGACATCACGGTATTGCCACGATGGTCGTCTGCCGTAGGCAAGGTCACCCCACCAGAAAATGAGTGTTTTAAGCCTAGTGCATGGCCCAGCTCGTGGACAATGGTATGTTGCCCATATCCGCCCGCTCCTAAGGTTGTGGAGTCAATCGCCGTGTCAATAAACACATCCCCACTGTAGCTAGGCGTGGTACCTGGAAAATAGGCAAACGCAGCGACCCCACCGCTGGTCGGAACTTGGCTGAAGCGAATATCGCCATTAGCACTGGTTTGGCTAAATGACAGCGGCAGGAGCTTGTCGATACTGGCGATAATGTCGCTGGACAACACGCCTAGGCTGGCACTCAGTTTTTGCCACCCAGTGGTCAGATTGCCACCAACAGTCGAGCTAGCTTGTACGCCAGTGTAATCTGCTGGGCGCGTGCTATCGAAGCTGTAGGTTAGTGCGGTGCTTGTCCACGCATCATTTCCATTGAGTGCCATCACAATACTGCTTTGGGTGGTCAGTAAGCTGGCGGTATCTACCCCAGTGACGCTGGCGTGGAGGTTGGTGGTGGGTGTTGGTGTGATAGGTGTGGTCGCACCGAGCGGGTTGCCGCCTAGGGTCATCCCTGCTGCTGAGACTTTGGCATCCACCGTTCCATCAGAAAACGCCAGCTGGGTACCATTACTATCATCCTGCACCGAAACTCGGCATACCAAAGCGGTGCCGGAATAGACCAATAACTGATTTCCGCTTTGCTGATAAGTGTAGGCACTGCGTAACCCCGACAGAGACAACTGTTCAACGTTTTGGTCTAGCGTCACACCCGTGACACCATTGGCAATGGTAACCATTTCGGATCCGCTGGAGCCATACACCGAGACATTGCTATTATTGATAGCAAAAGTGTCGGCAGGATCAAAATATATTCTGGCCATTTGATACCCCTATGATCTTTGGAGCTGGTCATTCCCTCTTTTTTGGGCTTGCATAGGATGCACAAGAGGGAAGGCGGTGGATTAATAAAGTAGTCCGTTGATTATGCATTACCAACAGATGCTGATGTTGCGCCCGTGTTTATTGATGGTGCTTACACAAAAATCCATCAGCACAGCTTACTGGTAGCATTTGAAATTACCGGCAGAAAAATCCACGACTGTGCGACAGCATCTAGGCTCACCGCCCAGCTTCCTGCCGAAGTTATTATCGCTAACAAAAACCCAAACAGATAGTGATAGCTTAGATTAAAGACTGTAGCACTATTGATATTGGGTTTAAAATCCCTTTTCTCGGCTAAAGCACTATGACGCTTTAGCCGCAATAGCCTCGAGGTTTAAGCCCGAGATTGAGAGCGCGGACGCTGCAGGCACCCTAGTGTGGCGGCACCTGTCCTTGAGTGATGCCACCCGATCCGCATCAAAGACAAGCATACGAAAGCACTGCTTGCGATGGCACGCGAGGTCAATCTGGTGTGGCGCTATTGCAACGAAACCAGCCATCGCGCCATTCGAGAACGCCCGCAAGTGCGATGGCGTGCAAGTTGGCTCTGCCACCGTGCAGCAGGTGTGCGAGAACTAGGCCAAAGCACGCAAGCAGTTCAAGCGCAGCACATTGCGTTGGCGTGTTTCCAATCAAAAATCCAGCAAATACAGCCTGTGCCCTAAGGTAGAGCAGGTTTCCGAATAAGAGCATGGATTTGCAGCGATTGCGGGGCGGTACACGACCGCGACGTAAATGCTACAAGGAACAATTTTCGCGGCGGGACTTCGCCGTCTTGAAGAAGGTATCCACGCGCTTTACCGCTGGCTAGGCCATGCCCGTGCAGGCGGGCATCCAGCCTTAACCACCGTCCAACACAAAGGCAAATTCTGCGACGACAAGCTACGACGACGATCGTCATATAGGATAAAAGACTAATCTCATCAATTCAGGTATGATGATGGCACTTTTTGTCGAGGGAGCTTTACTTGTGTTAAGTCGATTCAGCCTGCAGTCACGGGTGATTTTGCCCATTGCCTTTGTCTTGATGGTGCTGGTGTTGGGGCGTGCCGCGCTGTTTGCCCAAGAAGAAAGCCAGCGCATTCAAACCGAAAGCCAAGCCCTCGCCCAGCAGCAAATGGCACATATTACCCAGCGGCTGACGCTGTCCGACCAACTGGTGCTGGCATAAACCCAAAGTGCCATGCGCTTTTTAATCGACCGAGGACAAGCCCTAGGCGGCGCCAGCCTTGGCAACCCCGTGCAGGTCAAAGACAAAACCGTGCCCGAACTCCTGCTGGGGGGCAAACCCCAAGCCAACCATGTGGACTTGGTCGATGAAGTGGTCAAGGTGATGGGGGGCACGGCCACCTTATTCGTCAAACAGGGCGAAGACTTTGTGCGGATTGCCACCAACGTCAAACGTGAAGGCCAACGTGCGGTGGGGACGGTGCTCGACCCCACAGGCAAAGCCATTGCCGCCATTCGCGCCAACCAGTCGTTTTTTGGCCAGGTCGATATTCTGGGCAAGCCCTTTTTGACCGGCTACACCCCGATTAAAGATGCCCAAGGGGCGACGATAGGCGTGTGGTACGTCGGCTATCAGGTCGATATGGCCGCCCTGAAAGAAGTGGTCGAAACCAGCGCCATCCTCAAAGGCGGGTTTGTCGCTTTGCTGGATGCCAAGGGCAAAGTGCTGTTCCAATCCAAAGGCACGGAAGCCAGCCAAGTCAGTGCCGTGCTGCAAACCAATACCGGCTGGAAGCTGATGCAGCAAGCCTTTCCGGCATGGGGCTTTAACATCGTCGCAGCCTATCCCGAAGCCGAAGTGCAGGCCATGACCCAATCCCGCACCGTCGATATTTTGCTGGCCGGTAGCCTAGGCTGCTTGGCCTTAATGGTGGTGATGGCATTGATGTTGCGGCACATGGTGCTGAAGCCACTGGGGGGTGAACCTGCCGCTGCCATTGCCCTCGCCCAGCGTATTGCCGCAGGCGACCTGAGCACCGCCATCCCCGTCGCCAGCAACGACACCCATTCGCTCACGGCGGCCTTGGCGCAGATGCAAAACAGCCTTAAAACCATGGTGGCAAACATCCACACCCAAGCCGCCGCCCTCCAGCACGCCGCGTCGGGCTTAGGGGTATGGTCAGGGCAGGTCAGCCAAGGGGTCGACGAGCAAAACCAAGCCACGCAACTGATTTCCCAGACACTTGATGAGATTTTGCAAAGCGTAGAAGACGTACGCCAAGCCGCCACCACCACCTCGTCCCTCGCAGGGGAAGCGGGCAAGATGGCGCAGCAAGGCAATCTGACCGTGGCACAAGCCGTGGCGGAAATCCGTGACAGTGCCACCCTCGTCACCGCCTCGGCAGCGGGGGTCAGCCAGCTGGGGCAAGATGCCGCCCAAATTACCCAAGTGGTCGAGATGATTCGGGATGTGGCCGAGCAAACCAACCTGTTGGCACTCAATGCCGCGATTGAGGCGGCGCGGGCGGGCGAAAGTGGACGCGGCTTTGCCGTTGTGGCCGATGAAGTCCGCAAACTGGCCGAGCGCACCGCGTCTTCTGCCCGTGAAATTGGCAGCATGGTCGGCAATATCCAACGCAGCTCCGAAGCCGCGATGTCGGGCATTGGGGAGGGGGCAAGCAGCGTCAGCCACAGTGTGGGCGGGGCAGAAGAAGCGGGGCACAGCATGGGGCGCATTCACCAAGCCACCGAAAGCGTGGTCACTGCCGTGGCGGCGATTCGCCAGTCGGTCGAAGCCCAAACCTCCGCCAGCCAAGTCATTGGCCGCACCCTGAACCAAGTGGCCCGCGTCGGGGAAGAAAACCAAAATGCCGCCAGCGGCATGGCGCAAGAAGCTGCCCAACTGCAACAATTGGCCGATGCACTCAACCAAGCAGTCGGCAATTTCCGCGTATAGTTCGGTTTCTTTCTGCGGTTTAACCCCACTTTTCGTTAAAGGAAACGAGCATGACTTTTTTGACCACTGATTTGTGTGATGCCAACGAAGGTCGGGTGCGCGTCGTCGCCCCGATGTTTAAAAGCTACGGCGGGCAGCCTCGGTTTAGCGGCAGCATCGTCACGGTTAAGCTCTTCGAAGACAACTCGCTGGTGCGCGAAACCTTAACCAAGCCAGGGGCAGGCAAAGTGCTGGTGGTAGATGGCGGTGGCTCGCTGCGCTGTGCTTTGGTCGGCGACCAAATTGCCGAGCTGGCGGTCAAAAACCAATGGGCGGGGATTGTGGTGTATGGCTGCATTCGGGATTCCGTGGCGATTAACGGCCTGCCGCTCGGCGTGCGGGCTATCGACACCCATCCGCTAAAATCGATCAAAAAAGGGGCGGGCGATTGCGAAATCGCGGTGACCTTTGGCGGCGTGACCTTCACCCCAGGCGAATGGCTCTACGCGGACGAGGATGGGGTCATCGTCAGCGCGACCCCACTGCTCTAAAAAGCGTGACCTGATTGCCAAACACTATCGCCCCCATTGCCATTCAAAATTAGCCGAATAGGGGGGCGGTCTTGTATAAAGAAGCTTCTGCGGCGTACCGCGCCGATGTTGGCACTTTAATTCCTCTTCCTAGGAGAACTTTATGGCTGTTTTGGTTGGTAAGTCCGCCCCTGATTTCACAGCGGCAGCAGTATTGGGCAATGGTCAAATCGACAATGCGTTCAACTTCAAAAAAGCGACCGAAGGCAAGCACGCCGTGGTGTTTTTCTACCCACTCGACTTCACCTTTGTCTGCCCTTCTGAACTGATTGCGTTTGACCATCGTCTGGAAGAATTCACCAAGCGCGGCGTAGAAGTGATTGGCGTGTCCATCGACAGCGCGTTCACCCACTCCGCATGGCGCAACACCCCCGTGGAAAAAGGCGGGATTGGTCAAGTGGGCTACACCTTGGTGGCCGACATCAAGCACGAAATCTGCAAAGCCTACGATGTCGAAGCCGCTGGCGGCGTAGCCTTCCGTGGCTCGTTCTTAATCGACAAGGCGGGTGTGGTGCAGCACCAAGTGGTGAACAATCTGCCACTGGGGCGCAATGTGGACGAAATGATTCGCATGGTTGACGCGCTGCAGTTCACCGAAGAAAACGGCGAAGTGTGCCCTGCAGGCTGGAACAAGGGCAAAAAGGGCATGAAGCCTGACGCTGCTGGTGTGGCCAGCTACTTGGCTGAAAACGCAAAAGACCTGTAAGAACCTGTTTACACGCTGCGAGCCTCGGGTCAGGCTGTATTGAAATGCCTCAAAAAAACACGCATTGACCGCGTGTCAACTGCATTTTTTTGGTTCATTTCGCTTTGGCACCCCCTTCGCTCGCTAGCGCGTGAACACGCACTACGTCACCGCGTTTTGCCCCACAAAAAAACCGCCGCAGGGGTTGCCCCTGTTGGCGGTTTTTTTGTGGGGTGGGGAGGATGTCAACCAAATACGGAGGCGACACTCTACCGCTGGCTTCAAGCCCAACCGACAAAGAAATGTCGCCCGCCATGCCCACTTTCCCTGCTACTAGCCCGAAGTCACCGCTGCGCTCGCGCTGCCGTCTCCCAACCCTGCTACCCATGCCAGCTGCTGGGGCAAACAGACAGTCTGCAAGTCATAGTGGTGCTGGGCAAACGCGCGGGCATTGCTGCCTAAACGCGCCCGTTCAGCAGGATGGTCTAGTAGGTGCACAACCTGTTGCACCAATACTGCCGAATCAAAAAAATCAACCAGCAGCCCTGTCTCGTCGTGCTGAATCGCTTCATGCAGGGGCTGTGTGTTGCTGGCCACAATGGCGCATCCCGCGCTCATGGCTTCCAGCAAGCTCCAGCTCAGCACAAAGGGATAGGTGAGATACACATGAACCGTAGAAAGCTGGAGCAAGGGGATAAAGTGCTGATACGCCACGTTGCCCAAAAAATGCACCCGCGACCAATCGGCCTCTGAAATCTGAGGGCGGACTTCTTCAGCAAAAATCGTTTTCCAGCTCTCTCCCTGTGTGGGTCGTGCGCCATAGCTCACCCCATCCCCTCCGACGATTAAGATATGGGCATGGGGACGTTGCGCCAACAGGCTGGGTAAGGCGCGCATAAAGGTGTGATAGCCCCGATACGGCTCTAAATTGCGGTTTACAAACGTGATGACCTCATCTTGCCGCGTCAGGGTGAGGGTGTCATTCAGGGTCAGGCTCACCTGTGGATTGGGTGCTACGGCTTCGGTGTCAATGCCATCATGAATCACGCTGATTTTGTCGCGAAACAGGGACGGAAAGGTGCTGGCTTGCCAGTGTGTGGGGGAAATACCGGCATCGGCTATTTCGAAATGCAGTAGGTTATTGACGTTTTTTAATCGGAGACGGCACGCATCCCCACGGTGTTTGCTGGGAAATTCGGGGTCAAAATTAAGGTCGGTGCCGTTGGCGTGATAATAAAATTCGCAGTAAATCCCCAGCTTGGCCTGTGGCCAGACCTCTTTAACAAACAGGCTTTCCCCCCAGCCAGGGTGGGCAATGATGATGTCTGGGGTAAAGCCCTGTGCGTGGAGCTGCAACGCGGCCTCGAAACAGGCTTCTCCCCGAATCGCTTTGGTTTCAAAGTCGCTGACCCACGGATGGATGTTGGGGGTGGTGCTTCGGCTGGCGGCATAGCGCAGCACTTGCACGCCTTGCCATGTGGGGTGGGTGACGGTTTGCATGGTCAGTGCCACCACGGTGTGCCCTTGTTGTGCCAATGCAGGGGCTAAAAACTTAAATTGGCCGGGAAAATTTTGGTGAATAAACAGAATGTGCATGAGAGGAATCATCAAAAAAACGGGCATGGTCAGAAAAAAGTTGCCGTCCATTTTTCTGCTCACCCGATAGGGCATTTTTAACGGAGACGCGGCATAAGTCCCCTTCCTTAGAACCTGTTTACGATCTCAATGGTGCAGGGGTTGCCAAGGTGAAATTCGGAAAAAAACGCCGTTGGACTTGAATCCACACGCCTATTTTTGTGAATTTGAACGCAGGATCACCCGAGTCTCGCAGATCGCAAACAGGTTCTTACAGGTAGGGGATACACGCCGTGCCTTTGATATTGGTTTCTAGTGCATATATTTTTTCAAACTAATTGCATGTTAGCGGCCACCAAAATCCGTATCTACCCCACACCAGCGCAAGAAAAAAAGCGTGCGAAAGCGTTTGGTTGTATGCGGTGGTTTTGGGGGGGAAGGCTTTGGACAATACGTACTGAATACGCGACTATTACCACCCAAGCAAGAATTTGCATGGCTGGCAGAAACACATAGCCAAGTGCTGCAATCGGTGCAGTGTGAATCTATCGTGTTCGTTCGTGATTTTTTTGAGCGTCGGGCAAAATATCCCCATTTCAAATCCAAGCACGGCAAGCAGACCACTTAATCCCCGCAAGGTGGCGGGCAGCAGCACCGTCGTGCATATTCTCCCTCCACTGACAAAAAACGGCGACACCCTCAACGAGGTTGCCGCCGTTTTTGTTGCACCATACCGCCCAACCCCTACCCCTGCAGCCAGCGCGTTCCCTGATAAAACACCGCACTGACACACCACGCCAGCAACAAAGACCAGAGGGTGGAGAACACCGCAAAGCCCGTACTCTTCGACTCTTTACGGATGGCGGCGATGGTGGAAAGGCAGGGCACGTAAATCAGGGTAAACAGCATGAAGCTATACGCCGACACCCAATCCAGTTGCGCCGTCACCACGGCACCCAAGCCGCTTTCTGGCACGTTGTAAATCACCGCCATCGAGCCCAGCAAAATCTCCTTGGCGACAAAGCCAAACAGCAAGGCCACCGACAGCTCGTGCTTAATCCCAATCGGGTCGAGCACCGGCGCCATCAACGCCCCCAGCGCATCGGCCAAGGTCGGGTAGCTCCCCGCCGGAATATGGGTCAGCACCCACACCAGCACCACCCCCAGCAAAATAAAGGTCGAGGCAAGGTGCAAAAAGCCTCGCACTTCACCCACCGCACGGTTGGTCATGTGCCGAATGCCTGGCAGACGGTAGGGCGGCACTTCCATCACAAACAGTTCGTCACTGCGAAAGCGGCTGCGGAACAGCCACGCGGTCAGGATGGCAGCGGCAAAGCTCATCACATACAAACTCAGCAACACCCACGGCGCGACATGTGGCGAAAACAAGGCCGCCGAGAAAAACAAAAACACCTGCAGCCGTGCCGAGCACAAAGAAAACGGGATGGTCAGCATCGACAGCAAACGCATATTGCGTTCACGCATAATCCGCGTACCCATAATCGCCGGCACATTGCAGCCAAATCCCATCAAGTGCATCACAAAACTACGCCCATCCAAGCCCAGCCGTGCCATCAGCGCGTCCATCAAAAACGCTGCCCGTGCCAAATAACCGCTGTCCTCAACCAAGGCCATCAAGGTAAAGAAGACGAACAAAATCGGCACAAAGGTCAGCACCGTAGACACCCCCGACCACACCCCATCCACCAACAGGCTCTGCACAATAGCCGGCAAAGGCGCAATCAGCGGGCGCAAGCTGTAATCACGCAAGCCATCCAGCCCTGCCCCCATCAGGGTTTGCAAGGGTTTGCCTATCTCGTAGGTAGCTTGGAACAGCAGCCCCATCATCAAAAAGAAAATCGGCAGCCCAAACCAAGGGTGCATTAAATAGTGATCCACGCGCTGGGTGAGCGCGGGCGGCAAAATCGGGGGGACGCGATACACCGTGTCGAGCATCTCGGTGGCGACCTTGTCCAAAGAACCGGTAGCGGCGAGGGCGTTAAAATCGGCGCGGTGAGGCGCCCCCTCTTTGTCTGCCATAGTTTCGAGGGCGGTTAGATGCGCCAGCACGCTCACCCAGTTATCCCCTTTTCGCGCCGACATCCGCACCACCGGCGCATCCAGCCGTTGCGCCAAGGCGGCCTCGTCCAGCGTAATGCCAAATTGCTTCATTTCATCGGCCATATTGACCAAGACCAGCACCGGCAAGCCGAGGGCTTTCAGCTGCAAGACCAGCCGCCATTGACGTTCGAGCTGGGCACCGTTGGTCACCACCACCAGCGCGTCAAATGGCGTATCGGCCAACACTTTACGCACCACTTCTTCGTCTTCGCTGTAGCCGCTCAGGTCGTTAATCCCGGGCAAGTCCACCACTTCCACCATCCGCCCACCGAGTAAAATCCGCGCACGGGCCAAATCGACTGTCAGACCGGGCCAATTCCCCACCCGCTGCGACAAGCCGGTGAGACGGTTAAAAAAGGTAGATTTGCCGGTATTGGGCAAACCGACAATCGCCAGCTTACGCGCCGTGCCTTTGCCCTTGGGCAGCGGCGGCGGGGTATGGCATTTTTGGCAAGGGCTAGTCATGCGGGGAGCTCCACGGTAATGGCTTCGGCAGTGCTGCGACGCAGCATGATATGGGTAGTGCCGATACGGATTTCGAGCGGACCACCGAGCGCGGCTTGGCGTTCTACCCGTAGCACCGCCCCCGAGACGACACCAAAAGCCGAGAGGCGTTGGCACGCTTCGGCGGACAAATCCACCTGCACCACGCACGCGGCGGTGTCGGGGGTAAGATGTGCTAACAACATGGCAAACCATCCAAACGCAAATGAGAAGAGTTCTCAACTATACCGAAACTTATCCCTTTTCGCCAACGTTTTTCAGGGGCATCGCACCCCACGCAACAAGGACAACACTGCATGAACACCCTGTATGCCTTTTCCCAGCTCCGCGCCATTGAAACCACCGCTGCCCTGATGGGGCTTGATTTGATGGCACGGGCAGGCGAGGCCATTGCCGATTGGGTGGCCGCCCACTATCCGCGCAGTGGTCGGGTGCTGGCCATCGCAGGGCGCGGCAATAACGGCGGCGATGCCCTGCTGGCGGCCACACTGCTCCGGCAGCAGGGCTGGGAAGTCGATGCCCTCTTGCCCCTTGGTGAGCCTGGACGGGTGCAGGCCATTGCTGCCCTTGATGGCTTTTGCCAAGCGGGCGGCGTGGTGCTGGAAAGCTGGGAAACCACCGGCGATTACGCCTTGGTGCTGGATGGGCTGTTTGGCATCGGCATGGAGGGCGAACTAGAAGGCGCGGCCTGCCGCACCATTGAGCGGCTTAATGCCCTGTCTTGCCCGATTTTGGCCTTGGATTGCCCCTCGGGTTTGGATGCGTGGCGGGGCACGGTGCGGCCTGTTGCCGTACGCGCTCAGGCCACCCTGACCTTTATCGCCGCCAAGCCGGGGCTGTATACCGCCGATGGCCGCGACTATTGCGGCGACATCGCCCTTGCCACGCTAGACGTGCCCGAAGCCCATCTGCCCAAGCCGGTGGGGCATTTGAACTATCCCCAAGCCGCCACCCTAAAACGCCTGATTCGTCCGCATAACTGCCACAAAGGCAATTTTGGCAGCGTGGCGGTGATGGGCGGTGCCGAAGGCATGGGCGGAGCGGTATTGTTGGCGGCGCGGGCGGCCTTGCTGATTGGCACGGGCAAAGTGCTGGGCGGCTTTGTCGGCTCCAGCTTGCCGCTCGACCCGCTTTACCCCGAGCTGATGTTGCGCGATGCCGCGTGGCTGGTGGATGACCCCGTGGTGACGGTGTTTGCCGTGGGGCCGGGCTTGGGCACCGCCAAAAGTGCCGCCACCCTGTTGGGGCAAATCCTAGAGCGGTGTTTGCCGATGGTGTGGGATGCCGACGCGCTGAATGTGTTGGCCAAAAACCCGACCTTGGCCGAGCAAGTCGCCACCCACCCCGCGCTGTGCGTGCTGACCCCCCACCCCGCCGAAGCCGCCCGCCTGTTGGGCTGCACGGTCGCCAAGGTGCAAGCTGACCGCATTGCCGCCGCCCAAGCCCTTGCCGCACGGTTTGCCGCCGTGGTGGTGCTCAAAGGGTCGGGCAGCATCATTGCCCAGCCGTTGGGGGATTTTGTCGTCAACCCCACGGGCAATGGCGGCATGGCCGCCGCAGGGCAAGGTGATGTATTGACAGGGGTGATTGCCGGTTTGATGGCGCAGGGGCTGAGCCCTTTTGAAGCGGCCACGCTGGGTTGCTGGCTGACGGGTCGCGCTGCCGAAGCCTTGGCAGAAAACAGCATCGGACCGCTTGGATTGACTGCCGGTGAGATTTCACAAGCCGCCCGCAATGTGCTGAACCCGCTGCTGAAGGCGGCGGGGTAGGGGGGGTTACGGCCTAGCGAACGACGGGTTAGCCAAGGCGAAATGCGCAAAAAAGCGCAATCACTGCGGTGTTTGCTTTTATTCCCCTTTGCCGGATAAGGGGCGATGGCAACGCCAGACGGGGCGGTTGGTGGCGAGGCTGCCAAACCCAAAAACCAAACCCAAAGGCAACCACCCCACCCCTCCACGGGAGGGGAATAAAGGCGAAACCCTGCGGCCAGCAGCGGTGGGGCATCACCACCCAGCCCGAGCAACGGTGTCATTGGCACCGCCCCCCGTAGGTCGGGCTTCAGCCCGATTTCGCCACGTCCTACGGGACAGCCCTCCCCCGCCGCCAGCCGGCGCGATGGCGTGCTGCCGCGTTGTCGGGTTGAAACCCGACCTACCGTGCCACTCCGGCGAAGGGGGGCGACGGCACAGCTGGACGGGGCGGTTGGTGGCCATGCTGCCAGACCCAAAGCCCCCCCACCTACGGCGTACCCCTCCACGGGAGGGGAATAGCAGCCAAGGCCCAGTGGCGACCAGCGGCGGGGCATCACCGCCCAACCCCGCTGCCACCAGCCGTGGCACGGGAGAGCCCCCCGCCCCGCTCATCTCACACCAGCCGCGCCGGTTTTCAACGCCCAATCTGGGCACTAAACAGCCCATTGCGGCTGGTCCAGACAATCTCCAGCCCCGACAGCCCCGCCGCCCGACGGGCAATCGACAGCCCCAAGCCACTGCCCAAGGCACTTTGCCCCGGCGGACGATAAAACTGCTCCCCCAGCCGCACCAAGCTATCTGCCGCCAAGGTGGGTGCCGTGTTTTCCAGCACCAGCCGCCCTGCTTCTGCCGTCAGACAAATCCGCCCACCCTCCGAGGTGTAGTTCAGCGCGTTATTCACCAGATTATTGACCAGCAAACACAGCACGTCGGGGTCGGCTTGGCAGAGCCAAGGTGCCGTGCTGGCGATGTCGATCAGCACCCCGCGCTGCACGGCGCGGTCGGCGGCTTCGTCTAGGGTGCGGCGAAACAGCGCGTTCAGATCGCAGGCAGTGCGCCCCGCCAAACTGGCGTGGTCTAGCCGCGAGAGGGTCAGCAACTGGCTGACCAAACGGGTGGCGCGGTCGATGCCGTGGAGCAACTGCCCTAAAGCACGCTGCCGACTGGTTTCGTCGCCCGCCATTTGGGCGACTTCGACCTGCACCCGCAGCGCGGCCAAGGGTGTGCGCAGCTCGTGGGCGGCATCGCCGGTAAAACGACGCTCGCTATCAAACTGGGTTTCCAGCCGCGCCAAGAGGGCGTTTAAGGTATTGACCAGCGGCGCGATTTCTTCGGGGACAGGCTGCACCAAAGGGCTGAGCGCGAAGGGGTCACGCGCCGCCAGTTCTTTGGACACCACGGCCAAGGGGCGCAGACTTTTACGAATCGCAAACAACACCCACATCAGCAAAAAAGGAAACGACAGCAGCCACACGCCCATTTGGGCGGTGACAATGTCTTTGGCAAAGCTGCGCCGCTCTTTGAGCTTTTGTGCCACAGCAAGGTAAAGGTGCTGAGTGGGATATTGCAGGTAGTACACCCGCCATACTTGCCCGCCAATCTCGGCATTGGCAAAGCCCGCATAGCTAGGGCGGTAGGGAATGTTGATGGGGTTTTGCGAGGTCAGCCAAGGGCGACCCGAATCGTCCCGCATTTCGTAGGCGTAATCGCTCGGTTCGATGTCGCCACCGGTGCGTTTGGCGTGTCCCCGTACATTGGGAATCGCCGCCGGTGGCAGCCGCACGCCATTGGTGTGCGGCACTTTGCTGGCCACCGATGCCATCAGCTCGACAAACAAAATCTGCTCGGTGTCGAACAGCTCGTTGATTTCGTCCAAGGCTTTATCGTAAGCAAACCACGCGCTGACCAGCCACAAGCACGGTAAGCCCAAGGCCAATAGTTGCAGCAAACGGGTGCGAATAGACTGGGTTTGGGGGGTGAGCCATTTGGGCATTGA
>ERZ724510.1080-NODE-1080-length-15493-cov-18.890400_pt1 | contig 15493 bp, 15 predicted proteins | sample MGYA00376043_ERZ724510 | MGnify/ENA primary metagenome ERZ724510 (study PRJEB28724, sample SAMN07190888) | wastewater metagenome | isolation source: influent of sewage treatment plant in Hong Hong | place: USA: Christiansburg, Virginia | collected 2016-03-01 ... | reverse complement strand
TTGTTGCCATTGCGGTCAATAGTGAAAAAGGGGTGAGGCCGCTGGACGCTTACGATGCAACAGTAATTTATGTCCCAACCAAACAGGCAATTTGGTTTTATAAAAAAACGGTGTCCGAACCGTTGCCAAAGCAGATGACAGAAGGGGGATATTATCAATATTTTACCTGTGGTGATCCTTGTCAGCAAGATAACCCAAAAAATGAGACTGGTGTAAATAAATTTTGGCAGTGGGGTCAAGGTGTTAGTGGTGAGCAATCGTCCGTTAACCGAGGAGAGGAAAACGACAGCTCGATTAAATATTCTAGACTGGTTGGCGAAGTAGTGAAAGATTTTACGGATCGTGTGACTCGTGTTATTAGAAATTAATGCTATAACTGTAGGGCGGCTCTTTTCGAATCCCCTTGCTTATTATGTGGATTAGCAATGTGAAGCAATATACTTTTCTGTTAGTGATGTTTTTGTTTGCAACATCAAGATGCAGCTTTGCTCTTGGCTTAAATGTTCTGGAAAGCACTAATCAAAAACAATTAGTGCTCGCAGTGTATTTTATAGATGAAAAGGCAGAAAAACGTAAAGCAGAAGCAAAGCGGATAGCAGAAGTAAAGCGGATAGCAGAAGCAAAGCGTAACGCAGAAGCAAAGCGTAAAGCAGAAGCAAAGCGTAAAGCAGAAGCAAAGCGTAAAGCAGAAGCAGAAAGGCGAAAGCAGGAAGATGAAATTGAACGTGATCGCCTTAAAAGAATTGAAGAAGGTCGTCAGTCTCCTGAGCAGCAGAAGACGACTGAGCCTGTTGAAGGTGTACAGCCTTTGAAGAAGTGTTTTCGACTATTTGGCGAATGCTTTTTCGGAGAATAATATTTGTTTCAGTGCATCCGATTGTTTGCTTAATTAAGTTGCAGTTTAGATTATAAATCAGCTTAAGTTGTGATGTCTTGCTCTTCAAAGCAAAGCCTTATTCTCGTGTTAATTTGTAGGTTAGGTTTATGGTTCAACGTTTTGTGGCTTTTATAATACTGGCTATTGGAGCTGTAAACAGCTGTTATGCATTTGATTTAGATGTTTTTCAAAACTCGAATCAAAAGCCATTGGTACTTGCTATTATGTTCGATAACCCACCCACACCTAAGCCAAAGCCACCCACACCTAAGCCACCTACACCTACACCTACACCTAAGCCCAAGAATTCAGAAGCCGAACGTCAAGCAAAAATAGAGACAGAGCGACTTGCAAAGATAGAGGCAGAGCGACTTGCAAAGATAGAGGCAGAGCGACTTGCAAAGATAGAGGCAGATCGACTTGCAAAAATAGAGGCAGAGCGACTTGCAAAGATAGAGACAGAGCGACTTGCAAAGATAGAGACAGAGCGACTTGCAAAGATAGAGGCAGAGCGACTTGCAAAGATAGAGGCAGAGCGACTTGCAAAGATAGAGGCAGATCGACTTGCAAAAATAGAGGCAGAGCGACTTGCAAAAATAGAGGCAGAGCGACTTGCAAAAATAGAGGCAGAGCGACTTGCAAAAATAGCTATAACTAACCCATTGCCACTAACGACGTTTAAAGACTGTCCCGATTGTCCTGAAATGGTAAAAATACCAGCAGGAAAGTTTATGATGGGTAGTGTATTAGGTGAGGGTAAATCCGACGAGTATCCACAACATCAGGTAAGCATTAGAGAGTTTGCCGTAGCTCGTTTTGAGGTAAGTTTCAAGGATTGGGATGATTGCCTTAAGGATGGCGTGTGTGATGATGGTAAAATGACTGTTTCATGGCGCAAAGAAGAAAAGCAACCATTGAACTCTGCAAGTTGGGTAGATGCACAGAATTATGTCAAGTGGCTTAGTCGAAAGACTAGTAAGCAATATCGCTTATTGACGGAAGCTGAATGGGAATATGTAGCACGTGCAGGCACCACTACCCAATATTGGTGGGGAAATAGTGCCCAACCTAAGGGCATTGCAAATTGTGATGGTTGTGGCAGCACGCAAGATAATAGACAAACAGCTATCGTTAGTTCGTTTAATGCTAATCCGTTCGGTTTGTATAATATAACAGGTAATGTATTTGAGTGGGTTGAAGATTGTTATCATGAGAACTATAACAATGCACCAGTGACGGGAGCTGCGTGGTCTTGCGATAATGTAGAAAGTTATGCAGTTAAGCGCGTGTTAAGGGGAGGGGGGTGGAGTTCTCCTATTGAACAAGTACGTTCAGCGTCCCGTAAAAAAGCCTATCCAGTCACACAATTAAACGATTATGGCATTCGCGTAGCGAGAAGTTTACCTTGATTTATTCGACTTAGGGCAAGGAAGCCCTTCATGCTATACGTCAAGATTTATCTTGACGTATAACGCTTTGGTTGCTATATCTAATAAAAATTTCCGTTTATAACAATACATTTATTCCTGATTTTCTACCTAAAATAAACCGTACAAAAGCATTTTTTAATTGATTTTTAATAGCATCCTTGGTGTATCGTTTTGTATTAATGAAGCACATATACTGATGGCTTCACTTTTTTGCTTGTTGAGTGATGTGAGTGGTCTTATTTTATTATTGAAAATTGGAGAGTTATCATGGCAGTGAGTGGCCAAAAATTTGTTGGTAGAAATCGTGCTCCGCGTGTTCAGATAGAATACGACACAGAATTATATGGTTCTGAAAAAAAGACAGAGCTTCCTTTTGTGATGGGGGTTATGTCGGATCTTTCAGGGAAGTCGGATAAGCCATTACCAGCTATTGCTGAGCGAAAATTTAAAGAGATTGATGTCGATAACTTTGAAGAAACGATCGAAGATATTAAACCTAAAGTAGACTTCATTGTTCCTAATACATTAACAGGGCAGGGTAATCTCTCGGTAAAAATGGAGTTTACTAGCATGGACGACTTCTCTCCCGATCAAGTAGCCAAAAAAGTAAGTGGATTGAGTGAGCTTTTTCAAGCTCGTCAACAGTTAGCTAACTTACTCACCTATATGGATGGTAAAGCAGGTGCTGAGGCATTAATCAAAAAAATTCTCTCAGATAATAGTCTTCTTGGTGCGCTAGCATCCGTCCCAAAACCCCCTTCTAATGATGCCTAATTTAAGATAAGAGGATAATTACATGGAAATTCAGGCAGAAAAACAGAGTGCAGTAGGTGAAGTTTCTCAGGACGCTATGTCCGAGTTTGATGCTTTACTGAAAAAAGAATTCAGTCCAAAAACTCCAAAAGCGCAAGCTGCCATTAGCTCTGCAGTCCAAACATTAGCAGAGCAAGCACTCGCGAAAACGCTGACTATTTCAGATGATGTCATGCAAACTATTCAAGGCATGATTGCAGATATAGATAAAAAATTAGCTGAGCAAATTAACTTGATTATTCACCATGAAGAATATCAAAAGCTCGAGAGTGCGTGGCGTGGCTTACATTATTTAGTAAACAACACGGAAACCGATGAAACGTTGAAAATCAAGTATATCAATATTTCTAAAGATGATTTGAAAAAAAATCTGAAGAAGTATAGAGGTACAGCATGGGATCAAAGTCCTATATTTAGACAAATTTATGAAGAAGAATTTGGTAAATTAGGTGGTGCACCCTTTGGTGCGTTAGTGGGTGACTATTATTTTAATCATGAAGCACCTGATGTGGCTATGTTGGCAGATATTGCTCAAATAGCTGCTGCATCACATGCCCCATTCCTGACGGCGGCATCGCCTACTATCATGCAGATGGGCTCTTGGGAGGAGTTGTCTAATCCTAGAGATCTAACCAAGATTTTTCAAAGTGAAGAGTATGCCTCTTGGCGTTCACTGCGTGAGTCTGAGGATTCTAAATACTTGGGTTTGACGATGCCTCGTTTTCTGGCGCGTCTGCCTTATGGAGCAAAAACAAATCCAGTAGAAGGCTTTGCTTTTGAAGAAGAAACGGCAAGCACTGACACTGAAAATAGCCATGATAAATATGCTTGGGCTAACTCTGCCTATGCAATGGCGACTAATATTAACCGCTCTTTTAAAGAATATGGCTGGTGTTCACGCATTCGAGGTATTGAGTCGGGTGGTGCGGTTCAAAACCTACCTGTTCACTCATTTAAAACGAGCGATGGTAGTATGGACATGAAGTGTCCAACTGAAACAGGTATTAGCGACCGTCGAGAGCTTGAATTAGCAAATAATGGTTTTATGCCTTTGCTACATAAGAAAAATAGTGATTTTGCTGCCTTTATTGGCGCACAGTCATTACATAAGCCGACTGAGTATGCTGATCCCGATGCAACAGCCAACGCTAATCTTGCGGCGCGTTTACCGTATTTATTTGCGACCTGTCGTTTTGCTCATTACCTTAAAGTGATGGCACGTGAAAAAGTGGGTTCGTTTAGTAGTAGTGAAAGTTTACAGGGTTGGCTACAAGACTGGATTTTACAGTACGTAGATGGAGACCCAGAAAACTCTACTGAAGCGACTAAAGCCAGAAAGCCTCTTGCTCATGCTGAGGTGGTCGTAGAAGAAGTTGAAGGTAATCCAGGATTTTATACTTCCAAGTTTTATTTGCGCCCGCATTATCAGTTGGAAGGAATGACCGTATCGCTGCGATTGGTATCCAAGTTGCCTTCTCAAAAGGCGGGTGGTTAATCGATTAGGCTGAGTAACAGGCCAAGAAACATTTGGCCTCACCTGTTTAGACAGGTATTTTAATAGTAAAAAAGGAGTCGGATCATGGCCTCAGATATGTTTTTGAAAATTGATGGCATTAAAGGTGAGTCTAAAGATGACAAGTGCAAAGATCAAATCGATGTACTGTCTTTCAGTTGGGGTGCTCATCAACAATCGTCTATGAGTGGTGGTGGTGGTGGTGGTGCGGGTAAAGCGTCGGTGAATGAGCTTTCTATTACGCACATGGTTGACAAGGCATCGCCAAATTTATTATTGCATTTGATGGGCGGAAAGCACATTAAAGAAGCAGTTTTAACTGTGCGTAAAGCAGGTGGTACACCGTTAGACTACTTTAAAGTCACTATGAAAGATTTAATTATTTCAAGTGTGCAACATGGTGGTAGTAATGGTGGTGATGGCTTAACTGAAGTGGTTAACCTTTCTTTCTCTGAGTTTAAGATGGAATATCAGCCTCAGGGTAAAGATGGTAAAGCTGAGGGTGGTGCTATTACGGCGGCATGGGATATTAAGGCGAATAAAGCGGCTTGATTTTTTGAGGGTGGTGCTGCCACCCTCGTTTGCTGTTTGGAGGTATATTATGGCTAGCAACGTGAGTGCTACGAGTGGCAAGGGTATTGCTGAAAAAGCAAAAGAGGTGGCAGGGCTTGTTAAGGGTAAACCTTATGTATGGGGCGGTAAGTCAGTAAGTTCAGGTTTCGATTGCTCTGGATATGTTGGATTTGTTTTCTGTGGATTATTTTCAAACAGGATTAATGATTTTTCTCTGAATGCTTCTGGATTTTCTACGAGCACTCTGTTTAAGGATGTTGATGATCCTGTGTCTGGGGATATTATCTATTTTTCTCCTGAAGGAACTCTCCCTGGTCATGTAGGTATAGTTTACAACGCCGATATGTGGGTAGGCTCTCAGTCGAGTACGGGTGTTGCATTTGTAAATTTTACCAATCCTTTTTGGGGTAAACGGAGCCGAAAAATCAGACGGTTGATAGAGTCTTCGCCTGCTAGTGTAAGTGCGGGGTTAGGGTCTTTAATGGTGCGTGTTTGTTAAATGAGAACTTGTAGATTTTTGATACACTGGGTTACCCAGTCAAATAAGACTTGTTTTATTACTGCCAAGCAAACAGAAATACTTGGTTCTGACTTTTTTTGTCGATTTTTAGTAATGTTTTTGTTGATAATGAGTACTGAGAGTAGCTCGTTTGCAAATGAGGTTTATGTCGGCTCAACCTTTTCTAAGGAGAATTGGGAGGTAAAATCTTATAAATGTTTAATTGGATGCTCAAACAGGCTTGGTGACTTCTTGAAGGAACAGATAGGAGGTAATGTATCTCTAAGTGAAAGTCATTTAGTAGCTTCTTTTACGGATAGGTGTATGGGAAGAGTGGTTTTTAGAAAAAAAAGCATTCCAGTAACTTTGCTCGTTAAACAGCTTAAGGAGGGAGTGCATCCTCGTAGTCGTCGTAAAATAACGCGAAATGCGCTTGGGCTGTTTGATAATAGTGTGGATGGTGGTTTATTTTTTTGTGAATTTAATGGTGTTGAAAGTGTTTTTTTACAAGTTTTGTCCATCGAAAATGGCAGAATTTTGTTGTTATTTGAACAGTTATCACTTATTGAGTTGCGGTAATTTTTATTAGTTAAATTCAGTTTGTTTAGTGGCTAACGCTATTTTTGTGGTTTGATTTTTTGTGTTATTTAAGGGTTTGAAAGGTTTTTCGGATGTTGATAATGTGGGTGGATTTATTGATAAAGTAATAACTCAATAAGCATATCTACGATATAAGTTGGCAATTACGGCAGAAGGTAATATGGACTACAATATTCCAATTAATCAATGGGTTTCAGTTCATCATTGGAAGCCTTCAAATCATGTAAATACTATATTTAATAAATTTTTACATTATCACATTAGGCCAACAAAAGAAGTCTCGTTAGCGCATATTATGGACTGTGGAGATGTCATCATTAGTCCCTATCATGTGTCACTCATTATAGGTTTGCGAGCTAATTATTTTGAATGCTTAAGTGTTAAATCCAAACACCTTGATAATCAAGCTCGTTACTTAGCATCTGAGTTAGATGTTTATCAAAATCTTGGTCAAACAGTAAAATGGAATTTAGATGCCTCAAATTTTCTAATGGGACATTGGGAAGTATTTAATGGCCCTAATCCTATTAATCTGACAACTCACCTATTATAAGTAAGCTAGCTAACAGCATGGAGGAATAAAGAGATGTCAGATGACGGCTTATTCAGAAAAACATTAAGCGAAAATGAGCAGAAGCATACTCGGCAATTGCTAGATATAGGAATTTCACCGATTGACGTGGCGTTTTCACGTCTGAGTGCCATACATCCCCTTGATCTTCAACTATTTCGTCAAGTATCAATTCAGGGTGGATATTTAATTGTGGTTCGATGTCCCAAACCCAACTCTTGGGTGCTACAAGGTGAGCTCCCTGCAAAGCCTTTGGCGGTAAAGGAAAAAACTGGAGAAGATGGAACTGTTAAATCGAAAAGTGGTCAGTGTTACGTCTCTGATTATGATCTCATGTGCGTCTGGTATAAAGCAGGTAATAAACTTAATAAATTGTTTATTTCTGCTAAAAATGGTGCTGATAGAGGTGCATGGAGTCGCGAAGCACAGTCATTCGTTGTGCAGTTAAATCAGAAATTAAAGGCTCGTATTCAGCATGGCTGTCAAGATGATTATGTTTCCGAAAAAAATCCTGGCGTTAAGATCGAAGACCGTTATGCAGCATTTTATAATGGAAGAGTTGAGTTTTTACCAAATATGGATGCGGCTAAAAGATACTATGAAATGTTAGGGCTGGAATGGCTATATAATAATGTTGGTGTATTTGATTTAAAAAAAGCCAGAAATACATCTTAAAATCCGTAATGATGTGTTTTAAATACAAGAACAACGACAAATCGAACTAAGGTATTCTATTTTGGCATTTAAAATAATTAAAGCGTAAGGATCTGTTTATGACACAGCAAGTATGCCAAGGAGCTTTGTTAGCCTGTAGCTTTGGTACAGCGCCCGCCAGTTTGGGAGTATTACCAACTAATAAAGTCATCACAAACTCTAAACCTGCAGCTAACATTATGGATCATAAGCCAATGGTTAACATTCCTCCTTTTGGTCTGTGTACTAGTTTGGCTAACCCCGCTGTTGCCTCTGCCACGGCTGCCGCATTAGGCGTTCTGACTCCTATGCCTTGTATTCCCAATACCCCTGCACCTTGGGTGCCTGGTGTTACTGAAGTTTTGATAGCAGGCCAGCCAGCTGTTGATAATACTTGTAAACTTTCTTGCGCCTATGCGGGTGTTATTCAAGTCTCATTTGCAGGGCAAACAAATCATATATTTTAGAATAAAATAACGACATCCTTTAACATAGAACCATTAGCAACGTATTTGGAGTATTACATGCAGTTTAAAGTTGTGTGGCATGAAGGTTTGTTTATGCAAGCACACCATTTACAGCAACAAGAGAGGTATCTTGAAGGCTATACATGGACACTCATCAAGGAAACTGCACCTTTTTGTTTTGGCTGCCAAGAGTTAGGTATTGATGAGGGTGCATTGTTAACTGGGCAGTTTACTCTCCGCCGTGTTGTAGGTGTTATGCCAGACGGTACATGCTTTAATGCACCTGTTAATCAGCAGCTTAGTTTGCGTTTGGACTCATCAGCCGCAAAGCAAGTTATTCACTTGTGTTTGCCTGTTGCAACTGTGGCGACGAGTGAAATTCAGTTTGATGCAACAAATAACACTGATCTAGCTAAACGTTTTTTTGCAGTAAATACATCTATTGCAGATGTGTTGTCTTCAAATATTTCAAAAGTAGATGCTTTGTTGGCACAACCCAATCTATGTTTAAAATTAGAAAAAGATTTATTAAATAATGAGACTAGCTTAGCGATTGCAAAAGTGCATGATGTTCTTGCTGATCAGCGTGTCATTCTTAACCCTGACTTTATTCCTGTTGTCACGCGTTGCGATGTTTCACCTGTGCTAAATGCACATTTAAGTCAGGCGACAGGATTAGTTAGTAATCGTGCCGCTTTGTTGGCTGCGCGTTTGGCTCAACCCGCACAAAAAGGTGTGGGCGAAATGGTTGACTTTCTTGCGCTTCAACTTTTGAATCGCTATCAGACCATGCTAGTGCATTTTAAAGAGGATATGTCACCTCATCCTTTAGCGTTTTATCATTTACTGATTCAATTAATTGGTGAGTCATCAACCTATTTCTCTACCGAACGAGTACCAGGAAATCTACCTAAGTATTACCACAGCGATTTGGTAAAAACATTTGAGCCTTTATTAAAAATATTACAAGGGTTTTTGATAGATGTCTTGAATCAGACTGTCACAGAAATACCGCTACAGGATAAAGGAAGTGGCTATCGTCTTGGCGTAATTGCAGATATTCATTTAGTAAAGTCAGCACAGTTTGTTCTAGCCGTATATGCGGATGTTCAGTCAGATAAACTAATAGAAAAATTTCCGCAAATAACAAAAATTGGCGCCGTAGAGCGGATAAAAGACTTAGTTCATGCTCAAGTTCCTGGAGTTCCACTAAAACATTTATCCATTGCACCTCGCCAGTTACCGTTTTTGGCTGGCTATTCCTACTTTGAGTTAGAGCGTAAAGGGGAGCAATGGTCACTCATGGAGCATTCAAAAGCGATCGCCATGCATCTAAGTTATGCTATTCCTGGTATGCAATTAAAATTATGGGCTATTAAACAGTAACCTAATTTAGCTTCTGTGATGATAAGGATTCGGTGATGACAAATGTAAATCAACAATCTTCACTGTTGGATGCCGCAACGATGGTCTGTGCCCTCGTCACACAAATACGAGAAACGCATGGTATGCCACAGTTAGCTATTTTGCGTAATCAGTTGCTAAATAGCCTAGATCAATTTGCCCAGCAAGCAAGTAGTGCAGGATTTGATAAAGATGCTATATCAAAAGGACATTATGCATTATGCGCTATAATAGACGAGAGTATTTTACGAACACCTTGGGGGCAAAAGTCCGGCTGGGCCAGTCAAGGATTTGCCATGCAGTTTTATCGCGACAATAATGCAGGAGAAAAGTTCTTTCTGGGTCTTAATAAACTGGCTGAGCAGCCTGATCGTCATATTGCTTTGATTGAACTGTTTTATGTGTGTATTTGTCTTGGTTTCCGTGGACGTTTTGCACTGATTCAGCACGGAGAAAACGATCTAGAAAGACTGCGTAAGCAAATTTATCAGTTGATTGAGAAACAGCGAGGAAAGCCCTCGCCATTACTGTCGGAAAATTGGCAAGGCTCTCCTACAGCAATTTGGAAGCCTAATTATTTTCTTCCTGTATGGTGGGCTGTTATCACCTGTATAGTAATCGCTTTATTATCGTTAATGATATTTCGATCTTCTCTAAACTCGTTATATTCCCCCGAAATATCAAAGATCACCAAATTGATGTATATCCCTACGACAAAAATAAAAAAAGAAACGCCAAAAATCACATTAACTCAACTATTGAAATCCGATATCGAAAGTGGCTTGGTTTTTGTCTTAGAAGAACCGGGGCATGGCGTTGTTAGAGTTCGGGGTGATGAGTTATTTTCCTCTGGTAGTACACACCTTAACGATAGCTTGCTACCCGTTATTGTCAGAGTAGCTCAAGCAGTTAATACCTATGGCGGCATGGTGACAATTGCGGGACACACGGATGACCGCCCAATAAAAGCATTAGCAATACAGTCTAATCTTGAGCTATCTAAACTACGGGCACGCAACGTTGCTGACATCATGGCGCAATATGTATCACCAACAAAAATGACTGTTATTGGGCGTGGAGATATGGAACCTATTTCCCCCAATAATAGTAATGAAAATCGCGCCAAGAATAGGCGAGTTGAAGTTAGCGTGGATAGTCTTAAATAGAGTCATCAAAAGGTGCTATTTTAGTTTTCACAATAGCAATTGTCAGTATTGGGTATTTATTAGCACAACAGCAGAGTGTAAAAAAAATGTTAAAGATTTTACAGGGTAAACGAGCTTTAACGCTGATTGCGCTAGTTATTTCAAGTTTATTAATTTGGTTTTTTGGCGATGCGATCAGCATCTATAACCATATATTATTGGAGTCAGCTTTTCGTCGATTTGCAATTATCGCGCTGCTATGGCTGTTTGTATTTATATGGTGGGTTAGCCAAATTTTACGGGTGAAAATAGCCGAGAAGAAAATAGCCAAAGAACTCAGTGCCAATTCACAAGATTTTGCTTCCACAGATGACAAACAAATTCAATCTGCGTTTGTGAGTGCTATTACAGCATTGCGTCAAGCTCATAAAGTAAAACATGGACGATGGCATGCAGCTGGTGGACTGTATGAGTTGCCGTGGTATGCCATTATTGGCCCACCTGGTTCAGGAAAAACCACGACATTAATGAACTCAAACCTTAGCTTTCCCTTAGCTGATCAGTTTGGACGGCAAGGGTTGCGTGGTGTTGGTGGAACTCGTCTCTGCGATTGGTGGTTTACTGAAGAGGCCGTGTTAATTGATACGGCTGGCCGATTCACCAGTCAGACAAGTGATAAAGCGCGGGATCAGGCTGGCTGGCTAAGCTTTTTGCAGTCATTAAAAAAATATCGTCCATCTCAGCCGTTGAATGGCATTATCGTTGTGTTATCTGCGGCGGAGTTGTTGGATGAAAGCTCATTAACTGCCACTCTTGATAATTTGAAGTTAAGACTTCAAGAAATTTATAGTGGTCTCTCTCACAATATTCCTGTTTATTTGATTATCAATAAAATGGATTTATTACAGGGTTTTTCTGAATTTTTTAGTCTTTTAGATCAAGAATCGCGAAACAAAGTATGGGGATTTACCTTGCCTTTGGAAAGTATGAGTGACACTTCCAAGATAAAGCAGTTAATCAACGAGCAGTTATCGTGGCTACATCAAAAGCTTGTACAACTACGAATCGAAAAGATAGACCAAGAAAAAAACATTGCTCTCCGTTCAAGAATACTCTTATTCCCAGAGCAATACCGATTGGTTTTAACTACGATTAGTCGGGTGTGTGTTGCTATTGCGGGTGAGAGTAATTCAGTAAGTCGCCCTTTTTTTAGAGGTGTTTATTTTACGAGTGCCACCCAATTTGGCACACCCATTGATAAAGTGCTACACAATATGGGTTTGAGCCAAGCACCGACAGCAAATACCCCGTTATCCTCAGGAAAAAGCTACTTTATTAATGACTTGTTAAGAAAGGTAATTTTTCCTGAAGCAGGTTTAGTTACCGAATCAGCTGTGCTAAAAAAGAAGCGTGCTTTTTTATTATTAGGTATATGTGCCGTACCTGTTTGCGTTTTGCTGTTTCTGTTAGTTGTGTGGGGGAGAGGGTATCTAGAAAGTAAACACCGCTTAGTAGACTTAAGGCAACAATATGACTCCATTTTAGTCAACAAAAGCCAGTTGAATAATGCGAACTTAATAGAGCTCAGTGGATATTTAAGCAACATTAATGAATTGGGTGAATCTGCTTATAAGTCAAAGCAGCAATTGCCTCTATCAGGCTTTGGTCTTAACAGCTTAAATGAGTATGGTGATGAAGCCAATTATGTTTATCTTAATGCCTTGAGGGCTGCATTTGCGCAACTTTTGTATCGAGAAGTTGAAGGCCAACTAAGGCAAGAAACTGATAAAAAATATCAACTGTTAAAAGCTTATTTAGCTTTTGCGGATCAGCACGCTATTGATGAGACATCATTATCAGTCATGTTGGTTGATAATATCATTGTGCCTAAAGTTGGAGAGTTAGATTCAACACAGCGAGGGGATTTAATAGCTAACATCGTTTCGTTGTTAAAAGCGAGGCCTTTAATTAGCAAGGAGCAGATTGATCAAGACTTAGTAAAACAAGTAAGAGATAGTCTAAAAGGACGTGGTTTAGTTGATGTCACATACAGTGTTCTTCAGCAGCAAATGAATGGCAAAGTAAAAGATTTTGTGAGTAGTGATGCCGTTGGAGCAACAGGTCAGTTAGTTTTTTCCATAGGGCAAAGTAAAGGTTTTTCGGTTGTTATTCCAGCATTTTTTACTAAAGAAGCTTATAAGCTGATTATGGAAAAAGAGCTAGATTCTGCATTGGCATCATTAGATGATGAACGTCAATGGGTTTTGGGAGAGCAATCTGCTTCTGACATTGACCCCGTCAGTATCCAAAAGCTGAAAAAAGAAGTGATGTCTCGCTACTTAACTGAATATGTTTCGGTATGGTCTAGATTTGCGGGCGGTATTGGCCTAGTTAAAATGGTTAATGTTGGGGATGCACTGCAAAAAACAAGATTGCTAACAGGTTCAGACGACTTGTTACGCAAGTTAGCAACGGTGATTGTTACTGAAACATCTCTAACTCAAGAACCAAGCAAAAACGGGCGTATCGAACAAGCACTTCAGTCGTTTTCATCAGCATTAGGTGGAAATGATGAAATAATAAACCTCACTAAAATGACGGTAGAAAAACCATTTGAGCCTTTGGCTAAACTGCTGTACGCACCTGAGCAAAAAGCTGAGTTAGATTTGTTATTTGCGCTATTGAAAGAAATAGAAACACAATTATACCTGTTGGACGAGGCTGCGAAGAGAGCACAGACTGCTCCTGATTCAACGGCCTTACAAGTTAAAATACGTGCTTTTGCTGATAAAATGCCAACTCCTATTTCCAGTATATTACAATCTTTTTATGTAATGACGGGGGATATATCTAAAGGAGCAATGAAGCAAGGCCTAGCATCCTCATTGCGCGATGTCACTTCGGGATGTAGTAAGGCTGTCGCAGGAAGATACCCCTTTGCAAGAAACGCGACAAAAGATATAGAGTTTGCTGATTTTGGTAAGCTATTTTCTTCATCAGGGAGCGTTTTAAGTTTTTTTGATAAAAATTTAAAAGGTTTTGTGGATACATCTAGTGATCCTTGGCAACCCTTAAAAGGTGTTGAGAGTACAGTGGCAATTAATGCCGCGTCTCTGGTTAACTTTCAGCGTGCTGATGCTATTCGCAATGGCTTTTTTCAAAATTCGGGCAATCTACCTTACTTTTCATTTGATTTAAAATGGCTATCTGTTCCACCGTCTCTGATATTAGAACAAGCCAAGTTTGAGGCAGATGGCCAAACACAGTCGCTAGAGAGCAATATGACTCAGCGTATTAACTGGCCAGCATTACCAGGAGGAAATTACGCACGTATCGCCATCAATGGCCAAGCGATTAAAAGCAGTTTTAATTTTCAAGGACCTTGGGCCGTATTGCATTTAATTGATACTGGAAGTCCAAGTTACCAAGATAACGGACGCATCATTAAACTTAAATGGTCGTTTCCTGACGGCGCTCTCACTGCAGAAATACGGCCATCTAGTATGAATCACCCATTTATTCCGAATGTGTTGGGGAAATTCAATTGTCCAGACAATCTCTAAATATTCCCAATCGGGTGTGTGGTTTTTACGGCAAGATTCCAGCAGTGGGTGACTTTGTATCGCGTGGCCTAACGACAGAAATGGTTTCCAGATTAGATGTTTGGTTGACCGAGTATGTTTCGTCATTACCCTCTCTGTTACCAAACTACGATACCTATTGGCAAGACGCGCCAATATGGCGATTTGTTGCGACTACAGGCATATTTTCCTCCCAGATTTGTATTGGATTGTTAACAAACTCTTATGATGCGGTGGGTAGAATGTTTCCTCTAGTTATTCTTTATGAACTTTCATCTGAAAAAGAATTAGAGTATATTTTATTAAATGATAATAATTCGACGTGGCTGCTTGATTTAGAAGATGTTATTTATGCAACACGCCATCAATATTTAGACTCAGACAAGTTATTAAAAGTGATTAATCGATTAAATCCTTTAGATAATGAACTCTATGAAAGCGACTTAAATACAACCTCTTTAATTTGGCTTAAATGCTTGAAGCTTATACAGTCACAAGGGTCTTTATGGTGGTATGAAGGAAAAAATTGTACGACTTATTGTGAGTATACAAAATTACCAAGGTGTGCTGACTTCGTGAAGTATTATGGATTAGTCTAGGCTATAGTTGAAAAATAAAATTATTTAGAGATAGTCGACTGCTCGGGAGATGTTGTCGTGATAAGAAAATACTCTGTTTTGGCTCTAGGTGTTTTTCTTAGTCTTTTTTTTTGCAGTGTAATTTATGCGACGGAGCTATTTAACGCGAATAAAGATTTGAATCCTGCTCAAAATGGTTTGCCACCACCACTTACAAAACCGTTAAACGTTAATGTATGTTTTTTTGATATGCAGGGTAAAAACGGTGATTTTTATAGTCACGCCAAAGATTTAGTATTAATTGCTCGTCGGTGGAATGTTTTTATTGATCTGATTGTTTTTAATGATGCTCGTAAGGCTACGGAAAGTTTTAAGGCTGAGCAATGTGATGCAGCAGCAATTCCGACAGCTCAAGCTCGTCAGTTTAATTTATTCATGGGTAGTATAGAATCGGTAGGAGGTATTGAAAACCATCAGCAATTACAGCTGTTAATGAAAACGTTGTTAGATCCTAAAATTATACCATTAACAATTACAGAGCCTTTTCAAATTTTGGGTGTTCAGCCAGTGGGAGCTAATTATATTCATGTGCATGATAAAAATATCAATACCATTGAAAAATTAATTGGTAAAAAAATGGCTGTTTTGGATTGGGATAAAATAGAAACCATTATGGCTCAAAAAATAGGTATGCAGTAAGCGTCCAGCGCACTCATCTTCCCCTTAAAATTAATTTTGCGCATGATACG
>ERZ724510.1078-NODE-1078-length-15523-cov-9.565878_pt1 | contig 15523 bp, 9 predicted proteins | sample MGYA00376043_ERZ724510 | MGnify/ENA primary metagenome ERZ724510 (study PRJEB28724, sample SAMN07190888) | wastewater metagenome | isolation source: influent of sewage treatment plant in Hong Hong | place: USA: Christiansburg, Virginia | collected 2016-03-01 ... | reverse complement strand
GGGCGGCCATAGTCGAACAGCTCGTTGAGCACGGCGCGGATGGTGCGGCCGGTGTAGAGCACGTCGTCGAGCACCAGCACATCGGCGCCGTTCACATCAAACGGCAGCGAGGTCTGCGCCCCGGCCGACAGGCCACGCTGGGCAAAGTCATCGCGGTGCATCACTGACGAGAGCACGCCGGCAGGCCCTTCGAGGCCCAGGTCCTTTTGCAGGCGCTCGGCCAACCAGGCGCCACCCGAGGCAATGCCCGCCAGATGTGTGGTGGGGGTGAGCATGCTGCGCACGCCGCGCAGCAGTTCACGGTACAGCGCCTCGGCATCGAGGGCTAGAGCCCCCACGCTTGCCACTGCGTGTGCTGCGCTGCCCCCCGAGGGCGCTGATTTTCCTTGGGGCGGCCCGGCGGAAAATCCTTCGACTGCCGCTGGATGGGAGGGGTTGCTCATGGAAGATTCCTCAAAAACTGTTCCAGGATGATGCAGGCCGACGCAGCGTCGGCATCCTTGGCACCGCCCGCGATGGCTTCAGTGGTGCTGTAGCGCTCGTCCACCTCGAACACTTGCAGGCCGAAGCGCCCGCGCAACTGGCGGCCGAATTTGAGCGCTTTCTCGGTGTTCTCGTGGCTCGCGCCGTCGGGGTGGTAGGGCACGCCGATCACCAGGGCGTCGGGTTGCCATTCCTTGATGCGCTGTGCCACCTGCACAAAGCGGGCATCGCCCTCGGCCTTGATGGTGGCTTGCGGCGTGGCGCTGCGCAGCATGCGGTTGCCCGTGGCCACACCCGTGCGCTTGAGGCCAAAATCGAAAGCAAGAAAGGTCTGAAAATGCGCAGGAACGGCGGGCTGAACGGGCAAGCCGGTCATGCGTGCCCCGCTTCCGGCGAGATCATCCAGGCCTGCAGCCCCAAGAGGGCCAGCGCCTTGTCGTAGCGCTGGGGCACGGGAGTGTCAAAGATCACCGACAGGTCGGCACCCACGGTAAGCCAGGCGTTTTCGGCCAGCTCGGACTCCAGCTGACCCTCACCCCAGGACGAATACCCCAGCGTGATCAGCACCCTGCGCGGGCCCGCGCCGGTGGACAGGGCCTCCAGAACATCCTTGGAGGTGGTCATCTCCAAGCCGCCCGGAATCGTCATGGTGGAAGCATAGGCAGACTCGTCGGTCTCTGCGCGGTTCATCAACATGGGCTCGTGCAGCACAAAACCGCGCTCGGTCTGCACCGGGCCGCCCTGAAAGACGGGCTCAGAGCGGAGGTCTTCACGGCGCAAAGACAAATCCACCTTGTCGAAAAGCCCCTTGAGCGTGATGTCGGAGGGCTTGTTGATGATGAGGCCCAAGGCGCCACGCTCACTGTGCTCGCACAGGTAAACCACAGTGCGCGCAAAAGACTCATCTTCCAGACCGGGCATCGCGATCAGGAAATGATGCGTCAGGTTGATGGGCGCAGAATCGGATGTCATTGGCTAATTTTAACGGTGAACATGGCGCCCTCCTCCGAGCCTTCCTACCCCACCGGACTCGTCTGGTTCCGCCGCGATCTGCGCGCCACCGATCATGCAGCCCTGTACCGGGCGCTCACCCAATGCCAGCAGGTGCATTGCGTCTTTGTTTTTGACCACGAAATTTTGAACCCGCTGGCGCGGACCGATCGGCGCGTGGAGTTCATCCGGGAGTCGCTGCAAGAGCTTGATGGGGTGCTGCGAACGCTGTCTGCCCACCCACGCGGCGGACTGATCGTGCTGCACGCGGTGGCCACAGAGGCGGTGCCCGCACTGGCACACAGCCTGGGTGCCCAGGCTGTTTTTGCCAACCACGACGACGAGCCCCAGGCCCTGGCGCGCGATAGCCTGGTGCGCACCCGGCTGGCCACTGCCGGAAGGGCCTTTCACACCTTCAAGGACCACACCATTCTGGAGCGCAGCGAGGTGCTGACGCAGACTGGCAATCCCTACAGCGTGTTCACGCCCTACAAGAACGCCTGGCTCAAGAAGGTGGATGCCTTTCAGCTCAAAGGCTATACGGTGGAGCGCCACGCGCACCGCCTGGCGCCCCGCCCGCTGGATCACTGCCACCCCGTCCCCACGCTGGCGTCGCTGGGGTTCGAGGCCACCACCCTGTCACAACCCAGGCTGCCCACTGGCGCCAGTGGTGCACAGCAGTTGTTCGACGACTTTCTGGGCCGGATCGAACGGTACGACGACACGCGCAACTTTCCGGCGGTCAAGGGCCCCAGCTATCTGAGCGTGCACCTGCGTTTTGGCACCATCTCGCCACGCCTGCTGGCGCGCACAGCGCACCGGCTGATGCTGGACGGCAACCCGGGTGCCACCACCTGGCTCAGCGAACTGATCTGGCGGGATTTTTACTTTCAGATCCTGCACCACCATCCCCATGTGGTGGACCGCAGCTTCAAGCCGGCGTATGACGCCATTCAGTGGGAATCAGGCCCCGAAGCCGACGCCTTGTTTGCCGCCTGGTGCGAGGGCCGTACGGGCTACCCGCTGGTGGATGCCGCCATGGCGCAGATCAACCAGACGGGCTACATGCACAACCGCCTGCGCATGGTGGTGGCCAGCTTTCTTGTGAAGGATCTGGGCATCGACTGGCGCCGGGGCGAGGCCTACTTTGCCACACACCTCAATGATTTTGATCTGGCCGCCAACAACGGCGGCTGGCAGTGGGCCAGCTCCAGCGGGTGCGACGCCCAGCCCTACTTTCGCATCTTCAACCCGGTCAGCCAGAGCGAAAAGTTTGACGCGAAGGGCAAGTTCATTCGGCGCTACCTGCCGCAACTGGCCGGGCTGTCTTCTGCAGCGCTGCATGCCCCTTGGCGGGCCCGCCCCCTGGAACTGCAAGAGGCCGGGGTGGCGCTAGGTCAAACGTACCCGCATCCCGTGGTAGACCATGACAGTGCCAGACTGCGCACGCTGCAGCGCTATGCCGTGGTCAAGGCCGGGTGATCGTGGATCGTGCCTGGGCCGTTGAGACGGCGGGACGTTCACGCTGCGGGTGGTGCGTCCTCGGCAGTCTGGTCGCTCATGCGCATTCCATCCACCCCCAGGGGCGCACCCGAGGCCAGGCGCAGGCGCAACGATACATCGGTGCGGTTGTCGGCATTGGCCACAGCTTCGGCTGGCGAGATGACACCGCGCTCATACAGCTCAAACAGCGATTGATCGAAGGTGCACATGCCCTGCTCACCACTGCGCGCAATGGCCGTCTTGATCTCGTCGATCTGGCCCTTCTGAATCAGCTCCGACACGTAGGGGGTGAGCAGCATCACCTCCATCGCTGGCACCACCGATCCGTGCACGTTTTTGACCAGCCGCTGGGCCACCACGGCCTGCAGATTCAGTGACAGGTCCATCAACAGCTGGCGATGGGCCTGCTCGGGGAAAAAATTCACAATCCGCTGCACCGCCTGGTTGGCATTGTTGGCGTGCAAAGTGGACACGCACAGATGCCCGGATTCGGCGTAATGCAGCGCATGCTGCATGGAGGCCCGGTCGCGTATCTCGCCAATCATGATCACGTTCGGCGCCTCCCGCATCGCACGCCGCAAGGCCTCGTCATACGACGCGGTATCGAGCCCCACCTCGCGCTGTGTCACCAACGATTTCTTGTGGGTGTGCAGGTACTCGATGGGGTCTTCCACGGTGAGAATATGCCCCGCCGTGTTCTCGTTGCGATAGTCCAGCATCGCGGCCAGTGTGGTGGTCTTGCCCGACCCGGCAGAACCGACGGTAAGCACCAGCCCACCTTTCAGGAAGGCGAGCTGTTTGAGCACCGGCGGCAAGCCCAGTTCGTCAAGGCTAGGAATCTTGGCCGTGACATGGCGGACGACCACCCCCACATTGCCGCGCTGCAGGTGCACATTGACACGGTAGCGCGACAGATCCTGCGACTGGAACGAAAAATCGCATTCCTTCGAGGCTTCAAACTCATCGATCTGCGCCTTGCGCATGATCGAATACACCATCGTCCGGACGTCCTCGGCAGTCACCGACCCCTTGGTGATTGGCAGGAAGGCCCCCTGGCGCTTGAGCGTGGGCGGTGCACCCGCCAGAAGAAAAAGGTCCGAAGCGCCTTCGCGCACCATCAGCGCAAGGCAAGACAGCAGGCGGCCATCTGCCGCAGGTGTTTGCGAATCCATGAGGCCTCCTGATCATGCAGGCATCTTACCGGCAGTGCCGGCAAGAATGCCCGGGCTGACCGGCCCTTGCGGGCCAGCCCACCGGAATCATGCCTCTGCGGTTGCCTCCAGCCGGGCGTAATGCTGGATGAGACTGAGCAACTCTTCATCCGAGTAAGGTTTGCCCAGGTAATGGTTCACACCGAGCTCCATCGCATGCTCGCGGTGCTTTTCTGCAATGCGAGAGGTAATCATGATGATGGGCAGGCCCCGCAGCGCACCGTCTGCGCGAATGTTGCGCGCCAGGTCAAAGCCGTCCATGCGCGGCATTTCAATATCGGACAGCACGACCGTTGGGCGCTCTTCCTGCAAGCGCTCGAGTGCCTGCAGCCCATCGGCAGCGAGGGCCACCCGGTAACCCTCACGCTGCAGCAACCGCTGCGTGACACGGCGTACCGTAATCGAATCATCCACCACCAGAACCAAAGGCACCTGCGTGGGCCCTGCAAGCATCGACGTCGCAGGCTTGCCGGTGCCAGCACCTTCGGTTTCCAGCGTGACGGGCAAGCCGGCGCTGGCCGCACGTACCTGATCGCCATACACCGTGGACAAGGCCACCGGGTTGTAAATCAACACCACGGCCCCAGAGGCAAGCACCGACATCCCGGCCAAGCCCGGCAGGCGTGACAGCTGAGGCCCCAGGTTCTTCACCACGACTTCTTGATTGCCCAGCACTTCATCCACGTGCATGGCGATGCGTTGCGACGCACTGCGGAAAATCACCACGGGCCGGGTCTTGCCTGCGGCTTCATTGCTGCGCGTCGAAGCTTGCAGCAAAGCGCCCACCCAGAAGAAAGGCAATTGCTCGAAGCCGTCATCAAAGAAGCCCGTGCGATACGCTTCTTCGAGATCGGCCGCCGAGGTGCGACGCACAATTTCGACCACGTTGGCAGGCACGCCAATCGACATGTCTCCAGCGCGCAGCATCACCACCTGCGTCACGGCAGTGGTCAACGGCAGCACCATGCGGAAGGCGGCACCCTTGCCCGATTCGGTGGAGGTTTCAATTCGACCGCCCAATGCATTGACCTCGGAACGCACCACGTCCATGCCAATGCCGCGACCGGCAAGCCCCGTCAGTTCGGAGGCGGTGGAAAAGCCCGGCGTGAAGATCAGGTTGGCGGCATCGGCATCGCTGATTTCTTCGCCCGCCTGCACAATGCCCTGCGCCAGAGCCTTTTCCCGGATACGCTGAAGGTCCAGACCGGCACCGTCATCCCGGAATTCCACCGACACGTCGTTGCCTTCATGGCGCAGATCCACGGTAATGGTGCCAGACGCTGGCTTTCCTGCGGCGACCCGCGCGTCGGGCGCCTCGATGCCGTGCGCCACGCAGTTGCGCAGCAAATGCTCGAAAGCGGGCGTCATGCGATCGAGCACGCCACGGTCCATTTCAATGGAGCCGCCGGTAATGTCCAGCTTGATCTGCTTGCCGGTTTCCTTGGAAGCCTGGCGCACCACCGCATACAAACGCTCGGAAATGCCTTCAAATTCCACCATGCGGGTGCGCAGCAGATCACGCTGCAGCTCACGCGCCTGGCGGCCCTGCGCAATCAGATCGTCTTCGGCCCCTTCCATGGCGCGCTGCAGGTTGCGCTGCACGGTAGCCACGTCGTTGACAGACTCGGCCATCATGCGCGTCAGCTCCTGCACCCGCGTGAAACGGTCAAACTCAAGCGGATCGAACCCGGCAGCAGAGTCTTTGGAAAGCGCCAAACGTGACTGCATCTGCGACTCGGACTGCATTTCGATGTCGCGCAGCTGCTGGCGCAACCGATCCAGGTTGCCGGACAGGTCGGACAGAGAATTGCGGAACTGCCCCAGACGAACGTCGAGGCGCGAACGGCTGATCATGACCTCGCCCGCCTGGTTCACCAGACGGTCCAGCAACTGCGCACGCACGCGCACCGACTGGTTCGCGGCCACACGCACAGGCGCCAGCTGCGAAGCCCCGGGAAGCCGAACCGTTGGTGCGGATGCAGGCACCGCCGGCGCAGTTGCTGCGCCCGACACTTTGGTAGCGTCGGCCAGATCGCCTGGTGCCGCAGGGACTGCAGCCACGGCATCGGCAGGTTCTTGCCCGCCAACAACGCGGAGGAACTCAAAATTCGCCTGCAGACCATCGAAACTCGCAAGCAACGGCTCGATCTGGTCCGCGGTGACGGTTTCCATGTCGAGCTGCTCGATTGCAGACTCCAGCCGGTGGGACATTTCCCCGAGGCGCATGGCGCCTGCAAGGCGCGAACTACCCTTGAGTGTGTGGAGGGCACGCAGCACTTCGTTGCGTGCACCGAGGTTGTCCGGGCGGGATGCCCATTGCCGCAACGCACCGCCCAGCTGGGGCAGCAACTCAGCGGCTTCTTCTTCAAAGATGGGGAACAGATCAGGGTCGATGACATCGATGGCGTCAATGTCATCATCGACATCTGAACCTGCGGATACTGCGTGTGCTATCGCATCGTCGATGTGCTGGTCACGGTCACTACCAACAATAGACAAGGCCGGCGCGACATAGCCTGCAGCCACCACTTCGGCCGCTTGCACAGTGGGTGCCTCGGCTGGTACGGGCTCAGGCTCAATTTCAGCGGTCTGTTCAGCTTCAGGGGCCTCGGCGAAATCGCCGAACTCATCGAAGTCGTCCTCAGGAGGCGACAGGGTGTTGACCACCTCGGTCTCCAGGATTTCACGCAGTTGCTGCAGCACTTCCGCGCTCGGCTCCTTCAGGAACCCGGCAGCAAACTGGTGCAAGAGACGACGAATGTCATCTGCCGACGCCATGAATACTTCGGCCTGCTCTGCCGTGCCGCCCGACTGCAGTTGAACATGCTGCAGAGCATGCTCAAGCACCCGCGCCAGCTCTGACAGTGCGGTGAATCCCACGGTGGCCGAACTGCCTGCCAGCGAATGCGCCAGGGCAACAGCGATGTCCGGCAAAGGCTCGTGCAATTCCAGCGCCCACTCCTGCAAACACGTCACCAAGCGCCGCGACCATTCGTCGGCCTCGTTGAGGTACACGTTGTAGAGTGGAATACCGATCCGCAAGCTTTCAATGACCTTGACCGCTTCATCAGACGGAGCTTCTTCTTCGGGCACAAAAGCTTCAGCCGCGACCGGTTCCAGGATCTCTGGCGAATTTGCCGCCGCCACATCGGAGAAGTCTGGTGCCTGGGCAATCTCAGGCAAAAATTCAGGCTCACCAGCCGCCATCAATGGAAGATCATCCGGTTGATCCTGCATTGCACCAATCGCCGCTGCTTCGGTGCGGTCGACATCCATGGCAACGGAAGACGCAGGCTCCAGATCTGGCAACTCCAGGTCCAGAGGCAACAACTGGCTTACCGTTGCCGGTGTTGCTTGCGCCTCGTTCAGAGCCTCGGAGAACACGGAGAAATCGATATCCTCGGTCACCGTCGCTGCCGACGCGACCGCGTCTGGCGCTACCGCGGCGAATTCCGACGTCATCTCGGTTTCAGCAAAATCCGCCATCAATGCCGCAAACTCATCGACTGCGCCCGCATCCCCGGCTTTTTCAGAAGACAACGCATCCAGCGATGGCTCGACGGCCTGCAAGCCAGTGTCGGGCGCATCTGCTGCGCGTGGCGCGGCCTCCAGCGGCATCTCCGGCTCCACCACATCGGGTGCAACGGATGCCACTGCAGCCCCAGGCACCACCAGCGGCAGCAAGCTGCCGTCAAGGCGCATAGCATCAGCAGATTTGCAGAATGCCTCCGGCGACCAGGCCGATGCAGCCCCTGCAGCAATGTCATCAGCCCAACGGTCAAATGCCTGCAAACAATCGGAAGACAACTGCAGCAAAGTGGGCTGCATGGGTTTTTGCTCAGCCAGCCAAGCGTTCAGCACCTGCTCCATCGACCAGGCTGCCTCACCAAAATCATTGAGCCCCACCATGCGTGAGCTGCCCTTGAGCGTATGGAACGCACGACGCAAAGTGGTTTGCTCGCTCAGATTGGCGGGCTCTTCAACCAGCACGTTGATGGCAGCCAGACCAGTGGCCACGACTTCGCGGGCTTCTTCCAGAAACACATCCAGCAACTCATCGTCCACCTCCGGCTGCGAAGCGGGAACGGCAGAGGGCACCACGACAGGTGGCAGGTCAGACGCTACCGGCAACGGCTCCTGCGGTGTTTGCAGGTCAAAGAAAATATCGGATGCCAACTCGTCCGATGCAGCAGCAGGGCTGGCGTCCGCCGGCGTTGCCGTAACGGCCGGTGCCGACGCGGGCACCTCCTGCGCAGGGAAGCGCGGCACAACATCGGGCAGCGGCGGAGCGACGCGCTCCTCCAATTTCTCCGGTGCTTCTGCCACATCATCTGTGGCACGCGCGCGGGCTTTGCCCACCAGAATGCGCAGCTCACCCAGTTCTTCATCGTAGACAAAGAGCTTGCGCGCCATCGTGCGCTGGTAGCTCAACATGTCGATCAGGAACCCGAGCGCACCCAGACTGTTACCCAGTTTCTCGAATGAGGGCTGGCGCTCTTCTTCTGGAATTTCATTGATGAGCAGCCGCTCGACGGTGTCGCGCATGCGCACCACCGCCAGCGACGCCTGGTCCAGGCCCAGTACGGACAGCACGCCACGCATCTGTGCCAAGTGGCCCGGCACTGCCGCGAGCACCGCCGTGTCTTGCGGATTGCGGAAAAACTGGTCTAGTGATTTCTCTGCCTCGCCCAGGGTGGAGCGCAACTCGTCCACCACACTGCCCATGGTCTGGTTGTCGCTGACACGCCGGTACAGCTCTTCCATCCACAGCTCAAGGGGTTCTGGCTCTGCGCCTGCACCCACGGCATCCAGTCGCTCCGCGAGACGTTCTGCACGCACCTCCATCTGGTCGTCGGCAGCATCCAGTTCCTCAAAAGCCGCCTGAAGGTAAAGCACCGAGGTCGCCACCTCCATCGCCAGCGCTGCGGACGGAGGCTCTCCTGATCGCGTCGTTGCCTCAACAGCACGGGTCAGGCCCGCAGCGAGACTCTCGCTTCCCGGATGCAGTTTGCGCAATGAGTCGCAAACCAGGCTGAACTGATCAGCCGCAGGCTTAAGCTTGTTGCGATCACCACCGGCGAGCGCCGACCAGGTTTCCGTGGCGGACGCAATGCGCTTGCGGGCCTGCGCCAGCAAGGCAGGATCAAACCGTCCGAAACGCGCGGTTTCATAGTCGACCGGTTTGAACCGCTCCAGGCCAAACGACTTTCGCACTGCTTGCAGCGCCGGAGCCTTGTCCTCTTCACCGTCCGCTGGCCTAGCCTGTGAACAGAAGAAAAGCAGATCCTGAACCAGGCGATCCGCAATCGCGGTGTCGCCTTTGGCCAGCGTGGCGTATTGCATCAGCACGCGGGACGCTACCCGCTTCACATAGACATCAGGGGCCAGCATGCCCTTGCCAAGGGCTTCGAAAAAGCCGGCACAAATCTTCCAGAAGGCACGCGCATGTCGGTCTGACTGGGCCGCAACAAAGCCCAGACAGGTTTCACGCATGCTGGTCGCAGCGCTCAGATCGCCCGATTTGACGATTTTTAGAACAGCGGAATCAAGGCGCGCCCGGGCTTCGGGGCCATAGGGCAGCGGAGCAACGGCTACAGAGTCTTCCGGCTCACGAAAGCGACGCTCAGCAGGCCACAGGTCTGCGGGGTGAGCACGCTCGCCACCCGCCAGTGCCTGGGCATCCCGGTACTGAGGGAACAGGGCTACTGCAGACGCGGATTTGCCACCCAGTACGTTTTCAAGGTATTCAATGAGCGCGAAACTGGCACGCTCGATGACTGCCGCCGCTTCATCCGTGCATTGCTCAGGACGTTGCACAAATTTTTGAACAGCCGATTCCATGGCACGCAGGACCAGCGCTGGCGAACCCATGCCCACCATTTCAAGCGCCCCGCTCGCCTGGTGCAGCTGCTGCCGCGCAATGCGCAAAGCACCCGCATCCAGGGACGCTAAATCCGACTCACGTGCCAGTTCGGCGTCGCGCACAAAGCGGCGCATCGCCTTGACTGCGCCATCGAGAGATTTGCGCAGCTCGTCAAGCACCCACGCCAAAGGACCCAGGTCTTGATCGCCCGGGATTCCATCTGTGGCCGGTGCATTGTTGACATCAATAGATGACATGAATTCGTCCCCGGCTGAAATGAGCCGCTGGTTGATGACTGCTTGATGGCGGCGTTAGGCGATCTTGAAACGTGCCACCGATTGGCGCAGTTCTTCAGCCATGTGCGAAAGCTCACGCACCTGCTGTGCTGTCGTGCGTGTACCTTCACCCGTCTGCTCGGTCACCGCAAAAATGTGCTGGATGTTGTCGGCCACCTCGTTGGCCAGAACGGCTTCACGGGACGTCGAAGACGAAATCTGCTCAATCAGCTCGGCCAGGCGGCGCGACACGCGGTCGATCTCGGTCAGCGCAGTACCTGCACTGTCAGACAGTCGGGCTCCTTCAACCACACCTTGCGTGGAACGCTCCATAGCGGCCACAGCATCCTGGGTGTCGGTCTGAATGGCTTTCACCAGGGCCGAAATCTGCCGTGTGGCATCGGCAGATCGCTCAGCGAGTCGCTGCACTTCTTCCGCCACCACCGAGAAACCTCGACCTGCATCGCCCGCAGAAGCGGCCTGAATGGCTGCATTCAGGGCCAGCACGTTCGTCTGTTCGGTAATGTCGGAAATCAGCTCGGTGATTTCACCGATCTCCTGCGAAGATTCACCGAGGCGCTTGATCCGCTTGGATGTGTCCTGAATCTGGTCGCGAATCGAATTCATACCACCGATGGCGTTCTGCACGGCCTGCAGGCCCGAGTCAGCAGCCTGCAGCGATTGGCGAGCCACCGTGGCAGACTCTTGCGCCTGTGTGGACACTTCATTGATTCGGGTCGCCATGTCCAGAACGGACCGGCCGGTTTCACGAATTTCACGCAGCTGTTCAGTGGAAGCGGCAAGGAGTTCCGTCGACGTGCTGTCCACCTGGGCGGTCGTCTGCGCCACGCGGGTCGCCGTGTTCTGAACGCTTCCCACCAGCTGGCGCAATTCTTCCACCGTGTAGTTCACCGAGTCGGCAATGGCGCCGGTGATGTCTTCCGTCACAGTGGCTTCCTGTGTCAGATCCCCTTCAGCCACCGATTGCAATTCGTTCATCAGACGCAAAATGGCTGCCTGATTGGCGTCATTGACGCGCTTGGCTTCCTGCTCCTGGCGCTTTGCATCCTTTTGCTGCCCTTCAGCCGCTGCCTGACGACCCCGGCTGTCCAGCAGTTGCACGCGGGAAATTCCGATACCGCAAAGCAGAACGAACAGGCCAGCCAGTGCCAAGGCAGCAAATTGCCCTGCGCCCAGACCCGTTTGCGAAGAAAGCTTGTCCTGCAGGCCTTCCAGCTGGCGACGCAGTGGCTCGCTGTCGCTAATGATCGAGGACTGGGCTTCACGGGCAGAAACCAGCCCCTGCAAGTTGCCCAGAATGGCGCTGGCTTGCGTGCGGGTCTCTTCGTAGAGCTTGATCAGTGCTTCGAGCTGTTCGCGTGTCTGCGCATCCTTGGTGGCCGTCAGGCGCAGCTCAGGGCTGCCATCAAGCAGGCCCTGGGCAATTTCCTTGAACGAGTTCAAGTCCTTACCCAGCAAAAACACGGCCTCGGGGCTCACGCCTTCCATGGTCTGGAATTCGTTGGCCGACTTACCGATACGTTGGGTCAACATCACCAGCTGACCGGCAGCCGAAATTTCGGCGGCTGGCGCGTTCTGCTGCAGCTTGAGCGAAGACACGGTTTCAGCGATTTCCAGCAGATCAGACGACTGGCGGTTGATGGTGCGCAGCGCGTCACCTACCTGCATCAGGATTTTCTGCTGGCCCATGACCACGCCGGCGTTGCGTTCCGCGCTCTCCATGAGCGGGGTCGTACCCTCCAGGTCGGACTTGAACTGCTCACCGAGGGACTCGACGCCCAGTTCGCTGTCGCCGCTGTTGAGAGCACGCACATTGCGGGCCAGCACCCCTGAGCTCTCCACCACATCGGGAAAGGCCTGCGGGCTACCCACCAGCGCCTGCGAGACAGACTTGGCAAGCCGCTGCGACTGCATCAGCGACTGACCGGTAGCAGCCAGCTGCTGGGCGGAACGATCCGCCTGCCGAAGCACCCAGCCAGCAATCAGCGCCAGCAGCACCACGCCAATGGCCAGCAATGCGAGCAAATTCCGCTGGTGGCCAGCCGCCGTGTTGCTGCCCAGCAATGGCAAAGAAATAAGATCTTCGTCCGCGTCCGTGGTGGACAACTCGGACGACACGCCATCGGGATCACCCTGAACACTGTTCATGGCGTCTGTCTGATACGACTCACGCATTGTATTTCCCTCGATGGATCCCGTTGTCAGGACATTCTGACCACCGCCGATCACGTCGGCACCCAGCCCCGTGTCTGATTCCTCGGGCTTGCGATTGAACAGTTTTCCAAATTGATTCACAACGGACATGGTGCAGCCTTACAGAAAAACTCAAACACTGATACTCAGAAAAGCAGGGGTTTGGGACAGGATCTGGAGATTGATCTCTTGCCAGCGGGCCCCGCTCGAATCCACATAGGTGGTGCCAAAAAAGGCGAGGGCATCATCGGCGGGAGGCTCCGAGGAGACAAAGGCATCAGTGCCTCGCAGACCCGCCAGCCGGTCAACCAGAAGCGCGGCATTGACCTCCAGCGCTGCATTGAAAGCAAGCAGGCTGGCGTCAGACAGGGTTTGCTCGGTGCGTGGAACCGTCGATCCCAGCAATCCAGCCAAGTCAACCACACCGACAAGACCACCGCGCAGATTGGCTACACCCAGAAACCATTTTTGGGTGTAGGGAACCCGCTGCACCGTGACCCAGGGGAAAATTTCACCCGACTGACCCAGCGGCAATAAATAGGACTGCCCGGCAGCTTCGACCGCCAGCCAGGAAGAAACAGACACACCTTCACCCCTTGCTGCCTGAAGACGGCTGGCAAGACGGGTCTGGAGTTCTCGCAGTGCTTCGCGATTAGCCATGAACGCGCAACCGCCTTAGTTCAGCGCGTCTATCTTGGCCTGCAACTCGGCCGGATCCACCGGTTTGGTGATGTAGCCGCGTGCGCCTTGCCGCATTCCCCAGACACGATCTGTCTCTTGATTCTTGCTGGTGCACATGATGATGGGAACGTCGGCATAGAGGGGATCACGCGTGATCGCACGGGTCAACTGGAATCCGTTTTGCCCCGGCATCACCACATCCATCAATATCAAATCAGGCTTTTCTTCGGCCAGCCGACGAAAAGCCTCTTCGGCATTTTCAGCGGTACGCACTTGCATGCCTTTTTTCTGCAGCAAGTCGGTCAGAAACATCAACTCGGTCTTCGAGTCGTCAACGACCAGCACTTTCTGGATAGGCATTACATGGCTCCTTGTTGGGAATTGCCAAATTGCTGCACTGCCTGCAACAACTGGTCTTTGGTGAAAGGTTTGGTGAGATATTCCTGGCAGCCGACCATGCGACCGCGCGCCTTGTCAAACACGCCATCCTTGGACGACAGCATGACAACCGGAGTATCCGCAAAACGGGCGTTGCGCTTGATGATGGCGCAGGTTTGATACCCATCAAGCTTGGGCATCAGAATGTCGCAGAAAATAAGCTGTGGCTGGTAATCGTTTACCTTAGCCAATGCATCAAAACCGTCATCTGCCAGCAGGACTTCGTGCCCTCCCTGCTTGAGAAAAATCTCGGCGCTTCGGCGAATGGTATTGCTGTCATCCACCACGAGCACTTTGAAAGATGCGCCTGTTGTAGTCAATTGTCACTGCTCCCAATGGAGAAAACAAACGACGCATCAGCACAGGGTGCTAAAGCGCCTCAAATCTGAACCAGCTCAAAATCTTCTTTGCGCGCGCCGCATTCTGGGCAAGTCCAATTCATGGGAACCTGGTCCCATGGGGTGTTGGGTGCAATGCCGTGCTCAGGCGAACCTTTTGCTTCGTCATATATCCAACCGCATATCAGACACATCCAAGTTTTCGAGTCGGTCACAGCTTAATGGGCCTTCACATAGAATGCAACGATTGTATCTAGTCATCTCACGGGGCTGCAGCTTCTGTGCCACCCTTATCGCCGAATCCGGCCCATGACAACAAACACCCCCCTTTCTTCTGATATAGCGGACATTGCCGATGAGGCCATGGACGAAGCCAGCCCCGCCTGCGTGCTGGTTTTCAACGCCAGCGACCCCAGCGGTGCCGGCGGACTTACCGCCGATATCAGCACCATCGCGTCGGTTGGCGGGCACCCCATTGCCGTCGTCACAGGCGCCTACGCACGGGACACAGCCGAGATATTCGCCCACTTTGGCTTTGACGACGAGGCCGTTACCGAGCAGGCGCGGGCGGTACTGGAAGACCTGCCCGTGCAGGCCATCAAGGTCGGATTTGTGGGCAGCCCCGAGAACATCAGCGCCATTGCAGAGATCACTACCGATTACGACGAGGTGCCGGTCATCGCCTACATGCCCAATCTTTCGTGGTGGCAGGATGACCTGATTGACCAGTACCTGGACGCTTTTCGCGAGCTGCTGTTGCCGCAAACCTCGGTGTTGGTTGGAAACCACAGTACGTTGTGGCGCTGGCTGCTTCCCGACTGGAAAAGCGACCGCAGCCCTACGGCCCGCGACATCGCCCGCGCCGCCGCAGAGATGGGTGTGCCATACACCCTGGTCACGGGCATCCCCCTGCCCGAGCAGTTTGTAGAAAACGTGCTGGCGTCGCCCCAGACCGTGCTGGGCAGTGTCAAGTTCGAGCTGTTTGACGCCACCTTTTCGGGCGCGGGCGACACGCTCTCGGCGGCCCTCACGGCCCTGGTGGCCAGCGGCAATGATCTCGGCGAAGCCACGAGCGAGGCGCTCAGTTACCTGGACCGCTGCCTGGATGCCGGATTCCGCCCAGGAATGGGCCACATCATTCCCGATCGCATGTTCTGGGCCCAGCCCGATGATGAAGATGACGATGAAGACGAACCCCTTGACGAAACACTGGCCATCGAAGGCTTTGTGATGCCCCCTCATGACACCAAACACTGACCTCAACATCCCTCTGTTCGAACGCGCCAAGGCGCTCATCCCCGGTGGCGTGAACTCGCCTGTGCGGGCCTTCAAGGCCGTGGGCGGCACGCCGCGCTTTGTGAAGCGTGCGCAAGGAGCGTACTTCTGGGACGCCAACGACCAGCGCTTCATTGACTACATCGGCTCCTGGGGCCCGATGATCCTGGGCCACGGTCACCCGGCCGTGCTCGAAGCCGTGCAAAAGGCTGCACTGGAAGGCTTCAGCTTTGGCGCCCCCACCGAGCGCGA
>ERZ724510.1072-NODE-1072-length-15540-cov-7.498547_pt1 | contig 15540 bp, 13 predicted proteins | sample MGYA00376043_ERZ724510 | MGnify/ENA primary metagenome ERZ724510 (study PRJEB28724, sample SAMN07190888) | wastewater metagenome | isolation source: influent of sewage treatment plant in Hong Hong | place: USA: Christiansburg, Virginia | collected 2016-03-01 ... | reverse complement strand
AATCGCTGGCTTGGGTGGTTGTGCTCAAAGCGTCAATTGATCAGGGGTTCCCTAGCAAATGATCTAGGGGTAAGACGAAGTCTGTGGCCTTTGCGAGAATACCTAAAATTAGAGCCAATAATTGAGCTAGAACGAAATGAACAAAGCCTGAGCTCACAGCGATATATGCACTCGCGGCTCCGTTTTTGCTGGGAGTAGATACCAGTTTTTGGAATTTTTCGTCACCAAAGCCGAGCCAAATGGTGAAGCCGGCTAGTGTAAAGCCAAGAAGGTTGGGTAGGGTTGATAGAGCGCTCTCCCACCAGGATTGCTTGCTCCAAAAATCGCTCATGGCGAGCGTTAGCAGCAGGGCGAAATGGAGGTAGGGGGATACTAGAAATGCCCGAAATCCTCCATAGGCGCGCCAATATCGACCAATAATGGTCCAAACGCCACAGTAAGAGGATTTCAGAGTTTTCCACATTATTAAGACTATCCTTTTATTATCTAACGGCGGGCTCTTTGTTGTCGGGCCGATTGTTGAAAATGCGTTTGAGCAAGGCTTGTGCTGTTGTCAAAAGAACCTCTGTGCGCAACTGAAGGTCGGGGAAGTAATCAGCTCGTTCTTCTAGGGGGTGGTCCTTTGTTGATACGGTCTTTATTTTTCCCCTTTCGCCACTAACGCCGACGACCTTCCCGTTTGATTGAGCAACATGGGCAAGCTGCTTGGTCCTCTTGTTTGGTGCAAGTCCTCTACTGTCAGCTTCGCGCAGCTCAATCTTGTAGCTGCTAGCTTGTTGCTCGTCCATGTTTTCAAAGACCTCATGTTCAAGCTCTTCAAAATCGTCAGGGTTGGGAGGTGATATTTCAATTATGAGTGAGCGTAGGCGTCGCATCGCGAAAATTCTGTCCAGCGTCTCTCGTGATGGTTCAACGATTATCTCCAGCTTGCCATATGTGGGAAGTAGCTCCTTAGCGGAGAAAAGGCGTTCCAGAATTTGAGCTGCTTGGCCAGAAGATAGAGTGTCATTCCGGTCCTTCGTAACCAAAACTAGGCGGTGTCTTTTCGGGAAAAAAACAAAGGGTAGAAACTGAAAGTGGGGCTTGAGTTCATCTGGGATATTTATTGCTCCTAGTTCTTCGTCATTCGCTGGTTTTCCGCGGCGGACGTTAAAGCTGTCTCGTGTCGCATCAAGATTGATGTACTTGTAGAATTCGCCATGAAAAAATGGGTAGCCATCACCGTCATCTACAAGCCGTAAGGAGCCGATCAGGCCGACCCAGTCACCCTGCAATTTTATGGTTTGTTCGAGCTTATATGCTTCCTGAAAAAGCTGAACGTAGCGCTCGGGCCGATGGGGCGGTGGCATCGTAATATTAATGGCCCCAAACCGTAGTTGTCTTTTTCTTTCCATCTTGGCCCTCATTAGTATTTGTTAATTGTTTTTGAATATTACGACGAATCAGATCGACTGTCTGAAGGATGGGTTCGGGATTTTTTCACTTGTTGAATTTGATTTCATGTGATCAAGTTTTCGCGGTGGCTTGATTCGCTCAACTTGAGCACGTCGGCGGGCTGCAGTTCTGTGAGCAGGGGCAAGTCCATGGAGTCCTTCCTTGCGTTTCTTGATAGCGCTACCGCTCGCCACCTCCTTACGCCCCTCACGTTGCGGCACATTGGTGTATACATTTCGAGTATGTGAATTTAATATTCATCCCGTGCCGCGCGGGCTCTTCAACGCAAATCCGGTCCCCCGGCGCCCTCTAAAACTTGCCACTTCCAGGAGCCGTGCCATGACCCAGAACCTCATTTCCCTCGACCTCCCCGCCAAGACCCTCGAAGCGCTTGATCAGGCGATTGCGATACTGGAGGAGGTGGTGACGCCGTTCATCACGCTGACCGCGGATGAGGTGCGGGGCTTGGTGAAGATGGGGGGCAAGTCGGAGCAGTTCTGCCGGCAGACGCTGGTGGTGCTGGATCAGAACCAGGATTCGCTGCCGCCGTCCTTGAAGCTGGAGGAGGTGCGGCGCGATCTGGCGGCGTTTGATGCGATTCGGCCGCGTTTGCTGCGCTTGCTGGAGGTGCTGGCGAAGATGCAGGACACGCAGACTGCGCTGGGCAGCGATGTGTTGATGGCGTCGCTGGAGGGCTATGCGCTGATGAAGATGTTCGGGAAGGGCGAGGGGCTGGAGGCGCTGCGTCAGGCGATGGCGGTGCGGCGGCCGACGAAGGCGGCGAAGGTTGTGGTGGCAGTTTGAAGGCTTTTGATGATTGCCGTCAGGGTGTGGGTGCTGGTTGCCTAGCACTTGATGGCAGTCATCAGGGGGCTGATGATTTTCATGAGGGGCTTCATGGCGAACGTGAAGCCCCTCATGACTTTTGTGCTCCCACTGATGATTGGCGTCAACGCGCTGATGCTGGCCGTCAGGGCTTTGACGGCGAGTGTGAAGGCCTTGATGATTTTTGTCAGGGTCTTGATGGTTTTCATGAAGCGGCTGAGGCCGGGCACCCATTGGTGAGCCGGGCCGCCGCTTTGCTTAACTGTGCGGCTTCCTGATGTTCGGCAAAAACGCGGTCAGCAGGCCGATCAAGGGCAGGTAGGCGCACAGCCGGTAGACCGCTTCGATGCTGCTTGCATCGGCCAGTTGCCCCAGCAGGGCGGCGGCGATGCCGGCCATGCCGAAGGCGAAGCCGAAGAACAGGCCGGAGATGGTGCCGACCTTGCCGGGCACCAGTTCCTGGGCGTAGACCAGGATGGCCGAGAAGGCTGAGGCGAGGATTAGGCCGATGATGACCGAGAGCACGCCCGTCCAGAATAGCCCGACATGGGGCAGCAGGAGCGTGAACGGTGTGACGCCGAGAATCGAAGCCCAGATCACGCGCTTGCGGCCGATCCGGTCGCCAATCGGCCCGCCGGCGACGGTACCGGCGGCCACCGCGAAAAGGAAGGCGAACAGGTACATCTGGGCGCTGGGCAGCGACAGGCTGAATTTCTCCATCAGGTAGAAGGTGTAGTAGCTGCTCAGACTGCTCATGTAGAAGAACTTGGAGAACATGAGCAGGCCGAGAATGAGCAGCGACACGACGATCTGTCGCCGGCTCAGGCCATTGTCGGCGTGGGCCTTCATGCGCTTGTGAAAGCCGGCGACGTGTTGGCTGGACCAGCGGCCGACGAGGCTGAGCACGACGACGCCGAGCAAGGCGGCCAGCGAGAACCACGCCGCGCTGCCCTGGCCATACGGGACGATGACCAGCGCCGCGAGCAGCGGGCCGATGGCGGTGCCGAGGTTGCCGCCGATCTGGAACAGCGACTGGGCCAGGCCGGGCTGATTGCCGGCCGCCATGCGGGCCACCCGCGAGGATTCGGGATGGAAGACCGAGGAGCCCATGCCGATCAGCATTGCTGACGCCAGCACGGCGCCGTAGCTGTCGGCGTGCGACAGCAGCAGCAGGCCGACCAGCGTGAAACCCATGCCGACCGGCAGCGAATAGGGCTTCGGCCGGCGGTCGGTATACAGGCCGATCAGGGGTTGCAGCAGTGAGGCGGTGATCTGGTAGGTCAGGGTGATCATCCCGACCTGGGCAAAGGATAGCTGCAGGCCAAGCTTGAGCATCGGATAGATGGCCAGCAGCACCGACTGCATCATGTCGTTGAGCAGGTGGGCGAAGCTGATGGCCGCAATCACCGGGTAGGTGGTGGTGAGGGGAGCATCGCTTGCTGGCGGCGCGGCGAGGGCGGTATCCGCGTTGAGTGTCTTTTCCATGATGGGCGCTTCGAGCTTGTAGAGCGCCAGTCTAGAATGACTGATTCAAGCACGTCCGGACAAAAAGCATCGTGAATTGGACAATCGCCAGCCCTGAAATGACTCTCTGCCACGACGGTGAGTTCCAGACCCTGCCGCACCCGGTTACCGCCAAGGCGCGCAACTACCGGGGCGGCGAAACGCCGATCCACAGCCACCCGCGGGCGCAGCTGATTTATGCCGGCAGCGGCGTCATGCGCGTGGAAACCGAGGTCGGCTGCTGGGTGGTGCCGCCGGTACGTGGCGTCTGGATACCGGCCGACACGGCGCACCGGGTGATCATGCTGGGGACGGTGGAAATGCGCACCCTGTACATCCGCCCGGACGCCGCCCCGGGCCTGCCCGACACCTGTTGCCTGCTCGAAGTCAGCCCCTTGCTGCGGGCATTGATCCTTGCGCTGCTCGACGAACCGGTGGCCTACGACCGCGAGGGCCGGGCCGGCCAGATCGCGGCGCTGGCGCTGTGCGAACTGCGCTTCCTGAAGATTCCCGCACTGCATTTGCCGATGCCGGGCGAGCGACGCCTGCACCGGCTGTGCGAGGAGCTGATCGCCAACCCGGAAAGCCGGGAGACGCTGGAAACCCTGGCCGAACAGCAGGCAACGAGCAGCCGGACGCTGGCCCGCCAGTTCCAGCGTGAAACCGGGATGAGCTTTCGTCAGTGGCGGCAACAGGCCCGTCTGGTAGAAGCCCTCGGCCACCTGGCCAACGGTGTTTCGGTTGCGCTGGTGGCCGAACGCCTGGGTTATCGCAGTGCCAGCGCTTTTGCCGCCATGTTCAAGCGCGCCCTGGGGCTGGAGCCGCGGCGGTATTTTTCCGGGGAGGCAGGCGCAATCGCTGACGAGGAGCATGAAGCGGCTGACGCCGAATACCCATCCTTGAACTTCTGAAACCCTCGGGCGTCCATTCTTTAGGTATTGTGCAATGCAGCAATCCTGCCGTTGCGCTGTTGCCTGAGGAGATTTGCGATGATCCGGAAACGCTGGTGGAAGAAACATGACGAGGCGGCTGCACCGCCGCTGAGCCTGGCCCTGCAGGGCGGCGGGGCCCACGGGGCCTACACCTGGGGGGTGCTGGACCGCCTGCTTGAGGATGACTGGCAGCTGGAGGGGGTGAGCGGCACCAGCGCCGGTGCGATGAATGCGGTGGCCCTGGCCCAGGGCTGGACGACGGGCGGGGCGGAAGGGGCGCGGGCGTCGCTGGCCAGTTTCTGGAATGCGGTGGCCGACTGCACGCCCTTTGATCTGAACCCGTCCGGCGACGGTGCCATGCCGCCGGCCATGAGCATGATGATCGGCTTCACCAAGCTGTTTTCTCCGTACCAGCTCAACCCTTTTGAACTGAACCCCCTGCGCGACGTGGTGCGCGCCCAGTTCGACTTCGAGCGCATCCGGCAGGACTGTCCGCTCAAGCTCTTCGTGGCGGCCACGCGGGTTCAGTCGGGCAAGGTGCGCTTGTTTCGCACCGGGGAGATCAGTGAGGATGCGCTGATGGCCTCGGCCTGCCTGCCGACCATCCACCACGCCGTGGAGATCGACGGCGAGGCTTACTGGGACGGGGGCTTTACGGCGAACCCGGCGATCTACCCGCTGATGTACGAATGCGCCACGCCGGACATTCTGCTGGTGCTGCTCAACCCCCTCACACGTCCCGAGGCGCCGCGCAGTGCCGAGGAAATCGCGGCGCGCAGCATGGAGCTGGGCTTTTCGACGACCTTTTTGCGCGAGATGCGGATGATTGCCCATGCCCGCGCCTACATCGAGGAAGGCCGCGGCTGGATGCCGCTGGGGCGCTTCGAGCGCCGGATTACCGGCCTGCGCTTTCACATGCTGGAGGCGGAGGAACTCGCCGGCATTGGCGCGGCGAGCAAGCTCAATGCGTCACGGGCATTTCTGACCGAGTTGCGCGACCTGGGGCGAGCCCGCGCCGCCGGATGGATTCGCACCCACCGGGACGATGTGGGCAAGCGCGGCACGGTGAATGTGGGCGAGGTGTTCGAGTAGCCCGTGAGTCGCCCTGTGGGTCGGACTTCAGTCCGACATCACGCGCTCAGCCAGCAGAGTCGGACTAAAGTCCGACCCACGGGGGCGGCAGGCGATGGTTTTGTGGGTCGGACTTCAGTCCGACATCACGGGTTCAGCCAGCAGAGTCGGACTGAAGTCCGACCCACAGGGGGGCGTTTCACGCACCGTTGGCGGGCATGCTGCCTCGGTGTGGTGCGGGCTCGCTGCGCTCAGAACTCCATTTCCAGCTCTTCTATGTCGTCCGGTTCCAGCTTGGCAGCGGCGATCCATGCCTGCATTTCGGGCAGTTTGATGATCGTCTCGCAGTAGGCGGTGCAGGTGTCGTCGAGGTGTACGCCGTAGGTGAGGAAGCGGGTGACGACCGGGGCGTACATGGCGTCGGCCATGCTGCGTTGCTGGCCGAACAGGTAGGGGCCGCCGTAGCGGGTGAGGCAGTCGCGCCAGATCTCGGCCACCCGGTCGATGTCGCCGTGGGCGCGGGACCACACGGTGAAATTCGGGAAGCTGGCCTTGAGGTTCATGGGCAGTGCGGAGCGCAGGGCGCTGAAGCCGGAGTGCATCTCGCCGCAGATGGAGCGGCAGTGGGCGCGGGCGACGGCATCGGCGGGCAGCAGGCCGGCCTTGGGCTTGATCTCGTTGAGGTATTCACCGATGGCCAGGGTGTCCCACACGGAAATGTCGCGATGGGTGAGGCGTGGCACGCGCACGGAGGGGGCGAGGAGCAGCAGTTCGGCGCGGGCGCCGGCGTCGTCCTGCTCGACCATTTCTTCCTTGAAGTCGAGGCCTGCGAAGCGGGCCATCAGCCAGCCTCGGAGGGACCAGGACGAGTAGTTTCTGCTGCTCAGGGTAAGGGTCGCGACGGGCATTTTGATGTGGCCTCCACAAAACGGGCGGGGTGCCGCAGGAGGGCGCCCCGAGGTATGTGCAGCAAGCCACGTGCCAAGCCGGGAGTGCCGTGCGGCATGTGGCTTGCTTGGAATGGGTATTGCCACATACCTATAAAAAGACCATGTCCCCCAACAGCCCAGCCTTGCATTACCAGGCCTATCAGGCCCTGGCCGACCTGACGACGCCGATGCGTTCGATGGCGCGGCATATGGCGCCCTGGTTGCATCACAGCCTGTTCTGGTTTCCCGAGAGCAAGTCCCTGCGCAAGGCGGCGGCGGCCTGCGAAGTGGTCGCGCTGGCCGGTTTGACACATGCCCGGCCGCCGTTCGATATCCATACGGTCGACACCCCCACGGGCACCTGTTCGGTGCATGAGGAGGCGGTGTTCGCCACGCCTTTCTGTACCTTGCAGCGCTTTCGCAAGGCGCCGGCCCGCCCCGGCGAGCCGAAGGTGCTGCTGGTGGCCCCCGTGTCGGGGCACTTTGCCACGCTGCTGCGCGGCACGGTGCAAACCCTGCTCCAGGACCACGACGTGTACGTCACCGACTGGCACAACGTGCGCGACATTCCGCTCGTCGAAGGTGCTTTCGATCTCGATACCTTCATCGAGCACATCATCGGGTTTGTGGACTGGCTCGGCCCCCACACCCACCTGGTGGCGGTGTGCCAGCCCACCGTGCCGACCCTGGCTGCGGTGGCGGTGATGGCCGAGGACGGCCACCCCCACCAGCCGCGCAGCATGACGCTGATGGCCGGCCCCATCGATTGCCGCATCAACCCCACCGAGGTGAATCGCCTGGCCACCGAAAAGCCCATCGAGTGGTTCGAGAAGAAGCTCATCGGCGTGGTGCCGCTGCGCTACAAGGGGGCCTTGCGGCGGGTCTATCCGGGCTTCCTGCAGATCTCGGCCTTCATGAGCATGAACATGGATCGCCACAAGGAGTCCTTCCGCAAGATGTACGGCCACTTTGCCGAGGGGGACCGCGTCAGCGGGCACAGCATCAAGGAGTTCTACGATGAATACCTGGCGATGATGGATCTGCCCGCCGAGTTCTACCTGCAGACGGTGAGGAAGGTGTTTCAGGAATATCACCTGGCTCAGGGCCAGCTCGAATACCGGGGCCGGGTGGTCAAACCGGAGGCGATCCGGCGCACTGCGCTATTCACCGTGGAGGGCGAGCGCGACGACATCTGCTCGATTGGCCAGACTCTCGCTGCCCACGATTTGTGCAGCAAGCTCGCGCCCTATCGCAAGCAGCATCATCTGCAGGCGGCGGTCGGGCATTACGGGGTTTTCAACGGCAAGCGCTGGGAGCGTCAGATCTATCCGCGCATCCGCGACTTCATTCACGCTTTCGACGAGTAGTCCGGGCACTTTTCTCTCAAGCTATCCGGTATCGGTGCCGATACCGGATGGATACCCACATCGGGCGGCTTCGTGAGAATAATAAAAGTGCTCAAACAAAAACCCATCGTCCAGCAGGTTGTGCTGCTGTGTACCCTCGGCATTACCCTGATGGTGGCCATCCTGGTCACTACCGTCTCGATCCTGTCGCGCCAGAATGCGCTGGCCAAGGCCGAGGAGTCGCTGGCCCTGCAGGCCGACATGACGATCAACATGCTGGCCTATGCCCAGAATGCCCTGGAGCGTCGGGCCGAGGATGCACTGGGACAGTATCTGCAGTCTTTCGAGGGCCAGCCGCGGCTGACCGGTACGGAAACGACGCTGGGCCCCAACGTGGTGCCCGACCTTGCCATCGGCACGCAGGTGCTCAACGGCAATGTGGGTTTGCTGAGCGCCTATGCCAAGCTTCACAACGACCGGGAGCCGGCCTTTCTGGTGAGAAAGGGTGAGCGCTTCTACCGCGCTTCCACCCTGCTCAAGGACAAGCAGGGCAACCCCCGCCACGGCGAGGTGGTGGATGACAACGGGGCTTACCCGTCGATCCTGCTGACCGGCAAGCCCTTCCTGGGCTCGCTGGAGCGCAACGGCAAGATGTTCGTGCTGGCGGCCACGCCGCTCAAGGATGCGTCGGGCAAGGTGATCGGCGCGGTGACCATGCGGGTGGATGCCGAGAGCAACGTCAAGCTCATCAAGGAGAAGCTGGCCGGCATGAAGGTCGGCAAGACCGGCTACCCCTACATCATCTCGGTGCCGTCCGGCGACGCGAAGGACGTGCGCTTCATCTATCACCCGAAGTTTGAAGGCAAGGTGCTGGCCGACATGGACCCGCGCTTGAGCGGCATCGTCAAAAGCCTGATCGAGAAGAAGAACGGCACGCTGGTCTACAAGTGGGGCGATCCGGGGGCCGAGACGGACAAGATGGTGGTGGTGCGGGAGCTGCCGGACCTGCACTGGCTGGTGGCCACCGGGTCGTGGGTGGATGAGTTCGTGGAAGAGTCCACCGATCTGCGCAACAAGATTGCGCTGCTGGCGATTGGTTGTGGCGCCGCGCTGGTATTGGCCCTGGCCTTCTTCCTGCGCCAGCGCCTCAGCCCCCTGGCGCACCTGGCGGCACTGGTGTCGCGCTTTGGCAACGGTGACCTGTCGGTGCGTGCCGAAGTCGATGCGGGCAGCCGCAGCGAGATCGACCTGATCGGCAACAGCATCAACAGCGCGGCCGATTCCATGCGCGCCCTGACCGGCAGCATCCGCCAGACCAGTGATCACCTGCAGCGCACCGCCAGCAGCATGTCGTCCTCGTCGCAGGTGCTGGGTGAAGCGACCCGTCAGCAAAGCGACTCGGCCAGTGCCATGGCGGGGACGACCGAAGAGCTGACCCACAGCGTCGAACAGGTGGCCGGCAACGCGGCCCATGCCCTTGAACTGACCCGCGAGACGGCGGCGTCGGTGCAGGAAGGCGTCAGTACCGTGCACGAGACCATCGTGCAGCTCAACCAGACCGCCCAGACCGTGCAGGATGCGGCTTCCCAGGTGGAAAATCTGGGTCAGCAATCGGCCGAGATCCATCGGGTGCTCAACGCGATCCGTGACATTTCCGACCAGACCAACCTGCTCGCCCTCAACGCTGCCATCGAGGCGGCGCGGGCCGGTGAGCAGGGACGCGGTTTTGCGGTGGTGGCCGACGAAGTGCGCAAGCTGGCCGAGCAGTCGGGCAAGTCGGCGTCCCTCATCGACACCATTCTCAACAGCATTCAGGAAGGTGTGGCCTCGGTGGCCGGTTCGGCCCGGCGGGCGGTGGAGCAGGTCGATCGCAACGTCGAAGCCTCACGCAAGGTGGAAAATGCCCTGCAGGCCATCCACGAACGCGCCGAGCGGACTTCCAGCGCAGTGGCCGACATTGCCCGTGCCACCCGCGAGCAGAGCCAGGCCAGCCATGCGATTTCGAGTGGCATCGAATCGGTGGCGCGCTCGGTGTCGGAAACCAGCCGCTCGGCCGATACCAACCGCAATCAGGCCGATGAACTGCTGAGCGTGGCGCGCGAACTCGAGAACGAAGTGTCGCGCCTGCGCCTGTAATGCCTTCCCGCTGGTGTTCCTAGCGCAGCACCAGCGGACTGGCCAGCAACCAGATGGCGGTGAGCAGCACCATCCACGCGAAGGCGGTGCGCATTTGTTTTTCGGGCAGGCGATGGGCGAAGGCCACGCCGGCCGACACCGTGAGCAGGCCGCTGGCCGCCATCGGCAGACCCAGGGCCCAGTCCACCCGCTGCGCGTCGGCGTAGGCGATCAGGGCGATCACCGAGCTGGGGGCGACGAGGGCCAGCGCAAAGGCTTGCGCGACAGTCTGGCGCAGGCCGAAGAGGCCGGTAAGCAGTGGCGTGGCGACCAGCCCGCCGCCCACCCCCAGCAGCCCCATGCAGCTCCCTCCGAGCAGCCCGACCAGCGGTATGAAGCGCGGTGCGACCCGGGGTGTGGTGTGGGGCTTTGGCGTCCGGTGGCGGGCCAGCATGTGGACGGCCAGCACAAGCAGAAAGAGGGCGAAGATCGCCTTCAGCGTTACCGGATTGAGGGCGTTGGCGAAGCGGGCGGTGACCCAGGTGGTGGCCGCGGCGAGCGCGCCGATGCTCAGCGCCCGGCCGATCGGCACGGGGTACCGCTGGCTGTAGCGCCACCAGCCGACCAGCAGGTTGGGCACCATCATCACCAGCGCGGTGCCCTGGGCCAGCGGCTGGTCCATGCCGTAGCCAATGACGAACAGGGGAATCGCGATGATTCCGCCGCCGATGCCGAACATGCCGCCGAAGAAGCCGAGTGCCGCGCCAACGGCGAGGGCCGGCAGGAGTTCGAGGAGGCTGGCAAAAGCAGGCATGGCGGGATAGGTGAAGGCGAATCGAACGGCCATGATAGGGATCTGCCGGATTGCTACAATGCGCCGGAGTTAATTTTATTCGGTACTTGAACGCACGAATGCAGGATGCATCCGATCTGGCCTTTTTTGCGCTGCTGGCCCGCAGTGCCAGCCTGGCCGCCGCCGCTGCCGAGCTGGGCGTGACACCGCCGGCGGTGAGCCGTCGCCTGGCGGCCCTGGAGGCGCGCCTCGGGGTGCGTCTGCTCAACCGCACGACCCGCCGCCAGAGCCTGACGCCGGAGGGCGAGCGTTACCTGGAAGAGGGCGGGCGCATCCTCCACGAAATCGAGCAGCTGGAGCGCAGCCTGGCAGCCAGCCGGGAGGCGCCCCGCGGTCTCTTGCGCATCAACGCCACCTTCGGTTTCGGGCGGCGCCACCTGGGGCCGGTGATCGCCGATTTCGCGCGGCTTTACCCGGATGTGTCGGTGATCCTGCAGCTCACCGACAGGGCGCTGGATCTCACGGCGACGGCGATGGACGTAGGGATCTGCTTCGGCACGCCACCGGATGCGCGGGTGCTGGCCCGCAAGATCGCCGGCAACCGGCGCCTGTTGTGCGCGGCGCCGGCGTATCTGGCACAGCGGGGTATGCCACTCGAGCCCCGCGATCTGGCCGGGCACCAGTGCATCGTGATCCGCGAGAACACCCGGGCCTTCAACAACTGGGAGCTTGCCGATGGTGCGCACCAGCTGACGGTGAAGGTGCGTGGCGCCCTGAGCAGCAACCATGGCGAAGTGGCGGTGGACTGGGCGCTCGCCGGCCACGGCATCCTGCTGCGCTCCGAATGGGACGTGGCACCCTATCTGCGCAGTGGCCAGCTGGTGCGTGTGCTGGCGCCGTGGGTGGGGACGTCGGGGGATATTCATGCGGTGTACCCGCAACGCCACCACCTGTCGGCCAAGGTGCGGGTGTTTATCGACTTTCTGGCCGAGCGGTTTGCCGGCTTCCGCCCCGAGGATGCCGAAGGCCCGGCACCCTGGTAAACCGTTTTGTGGGTCGGACTTCAGTCCGACAACGCAGGTTCAGCCAGGGTTTTTCGGACTGAAGTCCGACCCACGGTTACGGCTTTACCAGCCCGGCCGGAATCGCGTCCAGCGTTTTGCAGCCGCCCAGTGCCATCGCAATTTCCAGCTCGTCGCGCAGCAGGCGGATGACGTGGGCAACGCCGAGTGCGCCGGCGTTGGCGAGGCCGTAGATGTAGGGGCGGCCGACGAGTACTGCATTGGCGCCGAGGGCCATGGCCTTGAGGACGTCAGTGCCGCGGCGAATGCCGCCGTCCACCAGCAGCGGCAGGCTGCCGGCGAGGGCGTCGGCGATCTGTGGCAGGACTTCGGCTGTCGGGGGGACGGTGTCGAGGGTGCGGCCGCCGTGGTTGGACACGATGATGCCGCCAAGCTGCAGGCGGGCCGCCTCGCGGGCGTCGTCCGGATCGAGCACGCCTTTGAGGATCACCGGCAGGCGGGTGTTGGCCTGCAGCCAGGCAACGTCGTTCCAGGTGGGGGCGTCGAGCAGCAGGTCGTCGAAAAGGGCGCTGTGGCCGGGGGCCAGGGGGCGGGCCGGGCGTGGCGGCAGGCTGGCCAGGTTGACCGCCGAGATGCCCGGCGGCAGTCGGAAACCGGCCCGCCGCTCGCGGTCGCGGGCTCCGCTGCAGGGGGCGTCCACGGTGAGGACGAGGGCTTCGTAGCCGGCGGCTTCGGCGCGGCGGACCAGTTCGAGGTTGAAGCCTCTGTCGTGCTGCAGGTAGAGCTGGAACCACAGCGGGCCGCGGTCGGGGTCGTCGCGGATGGCGTCGGCGACGGCTTCGAGGGGCGTGCTGGCCTGGGTGCTGAGGACGAGGCCGGCTTGCTGGGCGGAGGCCGCGACCGCGCTGGCGAGTTCGCCGTCCGGGTGGGCCATGCGCTGGTAGGCCACCGGTGCGAGCAGGATCGGGTGGGCGAGCGTACGCCCGAGCAGACGGACCCGGGTATGTCCGCCGGCTACCGGACGCAGGATGCGTGGGTGCAGGCGGATGTTGTTCCAGGCGTAGCGGTTTTCGTGCACGGTGCCTTCGTCGGCCGCACCGCCGGCAAAGTAGGCCCAGGCGTTGGCGTCGAGCACCGTGCGGGCGTGGGCTTCATGGTCGCCAAGGGTGACGACGCCGTGGGGTAGGGTGGCAATGGCGGGAGCGGTCATCGGGGCAGCTTTCCTTGTCGGGCGGACTGTCGTCCGACAATCCCGGGCTGAGCGTGTGCTGTCGGACTGAAGTCCGACCCACAGGTGTCAGGTGTCGGCCCACATGCGCAGGAGGTTGTGGTAGGTGCCGGTGATGGCCACGGCTTCGTCGCATTCGCCGTGTTTTTCGCGCAGGCGCATCAGCGCCATGTCCAGCTCGAAGAGCAGGCGGCGCTGCTCGTCGCTGCGCACCATGCTTTCGATCCAGAAGAAGCAGGCGATGCGCTGGCCGCGCATGACCGGTGTGACCTGATGGATGCTGGTGCCCGGGTAGAGCACGGCGTGGCCGGCCGGCAGCTTGACGCCGCGGCTGCCGTAGGTGTCCTGCACCTGCAGTTCGCCGCCTTCGTATTCATCCGGATCGGACAGGAACACCGTGCATGACACGTCGGTGCGTACCCGTTCGCCGTTGGCGGTGAAGCGGATGGCGTTGTCCACGTGGGCGCCGTAGAAGGGGGTGTCGCCACCGTAGCGGTTCACCCGTGGGGTGAAGACCTTTTTGGGCAGTGCGGCGGTGAGAAACAGCGGATGCCGTTCGACGCCACGCAGCACCAGTTGGCGGATGGCCGTGGCGGCGTCGCAGTCGTGGGGGAGTTGCTGGTTGTTCTTCACCTGGGCAGCCTGCGGGCCGGCGCTGTCGCGGCCGTCGGCCCACGGGGCATCGGCGAGCAACAGGCGGGCCTGGCGGACTTCGTCGGCGGTGAGGATGTCGGGGATTTGCAGGAGCATGGTGTCGAAGGGGGAAAAGCGCGAGGGGCACGGCTTTGTCGGCCGTGCCCCTCGCGGTTCATCAGAACTTCACGCTGGCGGTCAGGTAGACCGTCCGTCCGACACCCGGCACGTAATGCCCGTCGGCATACAGCGAGTCGGCGTAGAACTTGTTGGTGAGGTTGGTCAGGTTGGCCTTGAGGGTCAACTTGTCGGTGATCGCCTCATACTCGGCCATGGCGTCGAAGGTCACGTAGCCGTCGGAGTACAGGCCGACCGGGTTGCGGTTGGGCGTCATCTTGGTACGGGCGTTGGCGCCGCCGCCGACCCGCAGCTTTTCGGTGACCTGATAGGTGCTCCACAGCGAGCCCTGGTGCTTGGGAATCAGCGACGGACGGGTTCCCTTGCCTTCGGCACCTTCTGCGCCCTTGTCGATCTCGGCGTCCCAGATCCACGTGTAGGAGCCGTAGACTTCCCAGCGCGGCGTGATTTTGCCGATCAGGTCGGTTTCAAAGCCGGTGGCGTGGCGCTTGCCGGACAGCACGGCAATGTTGATCAGCGGGTCGGTGTTGCGTTCGTTGAGCTTGACCCCGCGGAAGAGGGCGAAGCGGCTGCTCATGCGGCGGTCGGCGGAGTCGATCTTGGCGCCGAGCTCCATGTTCATGCTCTTCTCGGGCGGCGTGTTAACCGTCTGGGTGCTGTACGAGTAGGTGTCGCCGGAGGTGTTGAACGAGGTGCCGTAGGACAGGTGATAGGAGTGGCGATCACTCGGTTGGTAGAGCACGCCAAAACGCTGGCTCGCCTTGTAGATGGACTGCTGGTAGTTGGTGACGACGTTGGTGGTCAGGTTGAACTGGTCGTATTGCGCCGACATGCCGTCGTAGCGCAGGCCGGCAAGAACCTTCCAGTGCTCGGCCACCTGGACCAGATCCTGCGCATAGACGCCGGCGGCGATGCTTTCGAACTCGCCGGTTTTGGCAATGACGCGGGACGATTCGTCCACCCAGCCTCCGCCACCGTCACCGATGGTGGTGTTGGGCTTGGTGATGTTGATGCCGCCCTGGGCCGCGTTGCGGGCCCCGCGGACGATCTTCTTTTCCCAGGCGAAATCGGCGCCGGTCAGGACTTCATGTTTGACCCCGAGCGCTTCGAACTTGGTGGACAGGTCGCTCTGGGCGAACAGGTTCTCCATGCTCTGGATCTTGTTCTGCGTGCCGCGGGTGAGCACGGTGGCGTTGCTGAAGTTCTCGCGGGTGACGGCAACGCCGCCGGGCTGGAGTGCTGCGCCGGCGATGCGTACGGTGCTGGCGCGCTGGTCGCGGTTGAAGTCGCCCTTGCGGACCTTGGTGACCAGTTCGGTGTCGGTCGAGAAGCGGTGGGTGTGGCTGAAGCTGGCATAGCCGGCCGAACCGTGGTTGTAGTCGCTGTTGAGGCCGTAATAGCTCTTCGGGTCCACCGGGATGGTGGTCACGGAGGTGGTCGGCGCAGTGGCACTGGTGCGTACGTACGGCAGGCCGTAGTTGATGCCGTTGTCGTTGTTCAGGTAGAAGAAGCCGACCTCGAACTCGTCGCGGGTGCCGATGCCCCAGCGGTAGTCGGCGGCGAAGCCGTAC
>ERZ724510.1059-NODE-1059-length-15667-cov-4.730464_pt1 | contig 15667 bp, 13 predicted proteins | sample MGYA00376043_ERZ724510 | MGnify/ENA primary metagenome ERZ724510 (study PRJEB28724, sample SAMN07190888) | wastewater metagenome | isolation source: influent of sewage treatment plant in Hong Hong | place: USA: Christiansburg, Virginia | collected 2016-03-01 ... | reverse complement strand
AATTCGAAGCACGTTTCGTGATGACCGAAATCCTCGATTCGCCGTCGATCTTCTTTGCCGGCATGGAAGGCTCGCAAGTGCCCATTGTCGTCTCGCACGGCGAGGGCAGGGCGGTCTTCGACAACGCGGACGACAAGGCCAAGGTGCTGTCTGCCGTGCGCTATGTCGACAACAAGGGCGAACCAACCGAAGCTTACCCGTACAACCCGAACGGTTCGCCGGGCGGCTTGACGGCAGTCACCACCGAAGATGGCCGCTTCACGATCATGATGCCGCACCCGGAGCGCGTTTTCCGCACCGTGCAGATGTCCTGGCACCCGGAAAACTGGGGTGAAGATTCGCCGTGGATGCGCATGTTCCGCAATGCACGGCGCTGGGTGGGGTAAGCGCCACGCCAGATCAAAAAAGGCCGGGTTTCCGGCCTTTTCTACATGCGTTCTTCAGATTTGGACGAAGTTGAAACTTTCTCGCGGGTGAGTCAGGTTTTGAATTGCGTTGCGCATAAGTTTCAGCAAGGCAAACGTTTCTGCCTGTTCGATACGAATTTTCCCGCCTCCAACGCTTTCGACCAAAGCCAGTGCGTTGTTGCAAACCCGGCATGACTGACCGGGATGCAGAAAAACATCTTCGGCGACGCCTGTCTGGGTGATCCAGACCACGCCGGCGGTACAGGTGACGCGCAGCCCGCGTGCGCCATTCAGCCGCACTGGCTGGTTGTCTTGCAGGCAAACTTCGCCCGATCTCAAGTCGATTTCCATGGCTCTCTCCGCTTTTGTTTATGGCAGAAAGTTTAGGTGGATGGCACTTAATGATACAGTTGCAATTCAGTAAAATTGTAATCAATACAGTTTGTTTAATTAATAACTGTATTGGTCTTCGTGTGATGAAACTGTATTGGTGGCTAGGCAATGAGTGAACAACTGTTGCGCTATGAGCGCTTGGCAAACGAATTAGGTGGCTTGATCAGTAGTGGCACCTTGCGCCCAGGGGATCGCTTGCCCTCGGTGCGCCGCTTGTCTGATGAGCGCCGCCTGTCGGCATCAACGGTAGTTCAGGCCTTTCGACAACTGGAGGATCGCGGGTTGGTCGAGGCCCGTCCGCAGTCCGGGTTTTTCGTGCGGCACGGTGGTATCACCCGTCCCGAGCCAAGTGCCAGAACGACGCTGGAAAGTGCCGTGCAGGTTGATGTCACCCAACGCCTGGTGCGCATCCTGCAAACCAGTAGTCGCCCCGGCATGGCGCCGCTGGCAGCCGCATTGCCGTCACCATCCCTGTTGCCTGTCGCGGCACTGCACCGACTTTATGCGGGTGTCGCCCGGCGTCATCCAAAATTGCTGGAAGGTGGTAGCCACATCAATATGGATGAGCCGGCTCTGGTCCGCCAGTTGGTGCGTCGTTCCCTGTCCTGGGGTGGGCCGCTGGCCGCCGAGGAAATCGTCATCACCAATTCTTGCACCGAGGCACTGGCGCTTTCATTGCGAGCGGTGACACAACCGGGCGACACGGTGGCGGTTGAGTCGCCGGGTTATTACTTGATGCTCCAACTTCTTGAAAGCCTCGGCTTGCAGGCGCTGGAAATTCCTACCGATCCGCGCACCGGCATTTCAATTGAAGCGCTCGATCTGGCTACTCGTCAGGGCAAAGTGGCCGCGTGTTTGCTGGTTGCTAATGCCAGTAATCCACTGGGTAGTGTGATGCCGGATGACAATAAACGTCGTCTGGCAAAAATGGCGGCTGATCGTGGATTCGCCGTCATCGAAGACGATCTTTACGGTGATCTCCACTTTGGTGAACAGCGCCCGTGGCCAATCAAGGCGTTTGATACGGCGGGCAACGTGATTCTCTGCTCCTCGTTTTCCAAATCACTCAGCCCTTCGTTGCGTCTTGGCTTTCTGGCGGCAGGGAAATACAAGGCAAAGTTAGCCCTGCAAAAAACCATTATGAGCGGTGGCACCAATCCGATTACCCAAAGGGTTCTGGCTGAATATCTCGAGTCAGGTGCTTATGAGCGACACATTCGCGCATTGCGCCGGACTTACGAGCGTCAGGTGGCCAGCATGCAGGACGCCGTGAGCCGGTATTTTCCTGCTGCAACGCGCTTCAGTCAGCCGCAAGGTGGATTTGTGCTGTGGGTGGAATTGCCGGAGGAGATCGACACCGCACTTCTCTATGAAAAGGCGATTGCTGATGGCGTGGCCTTTGTTCCGGGTGAATTGTTCTCACCGAGCGGGATGTACCGCAATTGTCTGCGCATCAATTGCGGCAATCCGCATAGTGCAGAGATCGAGGATGCCGTGCGCCGTCTTGGGCGACTAATTGCCGGTGTTGTTTCTTAAGCGGCGCTTTGGCTACTCCCATCAAATAATGAGGGACGAAACTACGGTATCATTAGCGTTTTGCCTGAATCGTTAGGGCATTGTTTTTAAATGGCGAACTGGGTTCGCATTTTTGCCGCTGAAGGGTTTTGCCGCTCATGTTTGATGCAGTCCGCAACAACAAAAGAATTGTCCAGATTTTTCTCGCGCTGATTACGTTGCCGTTTGCCTTTTTCGGCGTCGATTCCTATGTGCGCAGTGTCGGGAGTGAAGGCGACGTTGCCAAGATCGGCGATATCAAAATCACCCAGCAACAGTATCAGCAAGCTCTGCGCGAACAGCAAGAGCGCCTGCGTAGCCAGATGGGTGGCCAGCTTGATCCCAAGCTGCTCGATAACCCGGAAGCACGCAATGCGATTCTCAACGACCTGGTTGACCAGCGCCTGTTGATGCTGGAAGCCAACAAGAAAAACCTGTTTGCCAGCGACAACGCGATCCGCGCAGCGATTGGCGGTATTGATGCCTTCAAGATCGACGGCAAGTTTTCCAGCGAACGCTATGAATCAGCCTTGCGTGGGCAAGGTATGACGCCGGCTGGTTTTGAGGCGCAACTGCGTCAGGATCTGACGCTGCAACAATTGGCCAGCGGCCTGGGTCAATCCGGTGTGATTTCACGCACCGTCAGCGATCGATTGATCGGCTTGCAACTCGAACGCCGCGAAGTGATGGAATTCCGTCTGGCGCTGGATAGCTATCTGGACAAGGTCAAATTGGCCGATGGCGCTGCGCAGAAGTTTTATGATGAAAATGGCCAACAGTTTGATACGCCGGAACAGGCTAGGGCCGAATATGTCGTGCTTTCGATGGAAACCATCGGCGCCCAACTGGCTGTTTCCGAAGCCGAAGTAAAAGCCTGGTATGACGGCCACAAGGATCGTTTCCTGCAGCCAGAAGAGCGTCGTGCAAGCCATATCCTGATTGCCGCTTCCAGCAAGGATGAAAAGGAAAAGGCTAAGGCGCGTGCTGAGGAGTTGCTGAAAGAAATCCAGAAAACACCAACTTCTTTTGCCGATCTGGCCAAGAAAAACTCCCAGGATCCCGGCTCTGCTGCCAAGGGCGGTGATCTCGGTTACTTCGGGCGCGGCATGATGGTCAAACCTTTTGAAGAAGCTGCCTACAAGCTTAAGGAAGGCGAAATTTCAGGTGTGGTTGAATCCGATTTCGGTTTCCACATCATCAAGGTGACCGGAATTCACGCAGCCAAGGAAAAGCCGCTGGCCGAGGTAAAGACTGAAATTGAAGATGAGCTGAAGAAAACCGCCGCTTCGCGTAAATTCGCCGAAGCCGCTGAAGCTTTCAGCAATATGGTTTATGAGCAGTCCGATAGCCTGAAACCGGTTGCTGAGAAATTCAAGCTCACCATCAAGCAATCCGAGTGGCTGGGCCGCAAAGCGGTTGCCACCAATGGTCCCTTGGGTAATGAAAAATTGCTGACAGCACTATTCACTGATGATGCGGTCAAGAACAAGCGCAATACTGAAGCGGTTGAAACGGCGCCCAATACCCTGGTTGCCGCTCGCATTCTTGAGCACAAACCAAGCGCCCGTCAGCCGTTCGAGTCCGTCAAGGCGAGCATTGAAACTTTGCTCAAACGTCAGGAAGCGCAAATCCTGGCCCGTAAGGATGGCGAGGCACGTCTTGAAGTACTGAAAAAGGGTGAAGATAAACTGGGCTGGGGCGCTCCCAAGATGGTATCCCGTCTTGATCCGCGCCTGATTCCGCAAGCCGCAGTGGCACCCATCTTTAAACTCGATGCCACCAAATTGCCGGCCTATACCGGTGTTGATATGCCCGGTACCGGTTACGCCCTGTTCAAGCTCAGCAAGCTGGATGCTGGTGAGAAGCTCGACGATCAACGTCGTCAATCAATGCAGGCTCAACTCAGCAAGCTGGCGGTACAGGAAGAGGTGCAAACCTATCTTGCCGCATTGCGTGCCCGCTACAAGGTAGAAATCAACAAGAGTGCGCTGGAAGTCAAAGACAAGTAGGCCACCCAAATCACCAAACAAAAACGCCGACTGGAGTGAATCCAGTCGGCGTTTTTTTATATGCCTTTTTGGCGGTTAGGCTGGCAGTGGTTCCGCGTTGCCCAGAGCAACCGTATTCATACCGCCATCGACATACATGATTTCACCGGTGATGCCGCTGGCCAGGTCAGAAAGCATGAAGGCTGCAGCATTGCCGACTTCATCAATGGTCACGTTACGACGTAGCGGGGCATGGTGCGAGTTGTACGACAGCAGCTTGCCAAAATTGCCGATGCCGGAAGCCGCCAGCGTCTTGATCGGGCCAGCGGAAATGGCGTTGGCACGAATGCCCTCAGGGCCAAGGCAGAAAGCCAGATAACGCGTCGCTGCTTCAAGGCTGGCCTTGGCCAGACCCATCGTGTTGTAGTTCGGCATGGTGCGCTCGGCACCGAGGTAGGACAGCGCCAGCGTGCAGCTCTTGCGGCCCTGCATCATCGGGCGTGCGGCCTTGACCAGCGCCGGGTAGCTGTACGATGAGATTTCGTGAGCGATACGGAATGATTCGCGCGTCATGCCTTCGAGGAAGTCACCTTCAATGGATGAAGTCGGGGCGAAGGCGATAGAGTGCACCAGGCCATCCAGGCCATCCCAGTGCTTGCCGAGTTCAGCGAAGAGGTTGGTGATCTCCTCGTCGCTGGCTACGTCAAGCGGGAAGACCAGCTTGCTGTCGAATTCGGCAGCAAACTTGTTGATGCGGTCAATGAAGCGCTCGTTCTGGTACGAAAAAGCCAGTTCCGCACCTTCACGGTGACAGGCCTTGGCGATGCCATAGGCGATGGAATGCTTGGAAAGCAGACCGGTGATCAGAATTTTCTTGCCGGCGAGAAAGCCCATTTGTTTATTCTCCCTTGGGGGTTTAGCCGGCTAATTATAAAGCATCACATGTTCGGATAGGTTGGACCTTCGCCACCTTGTGGCACAACCCAGTTGATATTCTGGCTTGGGTCCTTGATGTCACAGGTTTTGCAGTGCACGCAGTTCTGGGCATTGATCTGCAGGCGAGGGTTGCTGCCATTCTCGTCACGCAGGATTTCATAGACACCGGCCGGGCAAAAACGCTGCTCAGGCGCATCATATTGGGCCAGATTGACGCTGATCGGGATTGCTGCATCCTTGAGTTGCAAATGACAGGGCTGATCTTCTTCATGATTGGTACTGGAGAGAAAGACCGACGACAATCGATCAAAGGTCAATACACCATCCGGCTTGGGATAGATGATTGGCTGAGTATCTGCTGCCAGCTTTAACTTGGCATGGTCAGGTTTGGTGTTGTGCAGAGTCCACGGTGCTTTACCACCAAAAACCATCTGGTCGATGCCAAACATGAGAGAACCCAGCTTAAGCCCCTTGGCCATCCACGGCTTGAAGTTGCGCGACAGGTGCAATTCTTCGTGCAACCAGCTGGCCTTGAATGCTTCCGGGTAGGCCGTCAGTTCATCGTGTTGGCATTCTTTGGCAAGTGCATCAAAACAGGCTTCAGCGGCCAGCATGCCGGATTTGATCGCGCAATGCGAACCTTTGATACGGGCTGCATTGAGAAAACCGGCATCATCACCGACCAGAACTCCACCGGGGAAGGTCAGTTTGGGCAAAGATTGCAGACCGCCAGCCGTCAAGGCGCGAGCGCCATAGGATATGCGTTTGCCGCCTTCAAGAAATTTGCGGATCTCCGGGTGAGTCTTGAAGCGCTGGAATTCTTCAAATGGCGAAAGATGTGGATTGCTGTAACCCAGGCCAACGACAAAACCAATGGCGATCTGATTGTTTTCCAAGTGGTAGAGAAAGCCGCCGCCATAAGTGTCAGGCTGCATTGGCCAGCCACCGCTATGGATCACCAGGCCAAGCTGATGCATTTCCGGGGTGATTTCCCAAAGCTCCTTGAGGCCGATGCCATAAGTTTGCGGATCGACACCTTCACGCAAATTGAATTTCGCTTCCAGTTGTTTGCCTAAATGACCACGACAACCTTCGGCAAAAAATGTGTACTTGCCAAGCAGTTCCATACCCATCTGGAAATTCGGTCCTTCGGAACCATTATGCAATCGCCCCATGTCGCCCGTGGCAACGCCTTTGACCGAGCCGTCTTCATTGAACAGCACTTCGGCGCCAGCAAAACCGGGATAAATTTCAACACCAAGCGCTTCCGCCTGTTCACCTAACCAACGGCAGACATTACCCAGCGAAATGACATAATTGCCCTCATTGTGGAAGCACTTGGGCAACAGACTGTTCGGTATCTTGATCGCGCCATCTTCGGACAAAATGAAAAAGCGGTCTTCACTGACTGGCGCATTGAGCGGAGCGCCATCTTGCTGCCAATTGGGTAGTAGTTCGTTCAGGGCGCGGGGGTCCATCAACGCGCCGGAAAGAATGTGGGCACCGATCTCGGCACCTTTTTCAATCAGGCAAACCGAAATCTCGCTGCCTTTTTGTGCCGCCAGTTGTTTCAGCCGGATGGCAGATGCCAAACCCGCAGGGCCGCCACCAACGATGACGGCGTCGAATTCCATGGCTTCGCGTTCCATGTTGTCTCCTTGAATTATTGTAGCGTTATAAACAATACGGTACAGTATGGAGACGTTAAGATCAAGCCCTTAGAAAGAGCAAGGAAATGGAACACAAAAAGAAGTTGATTCACGTCACCAAAATGCCAATCCGCTGGGGCGATATGGATGCCTACGGTCACGTCAATAATACCGTCTATTTTCGCTACATGGAGCAGGCGCGCGTAGAGTGGATCGAGGATATGCAAGTCCCGGTTCGACCGGGTGGGGCAGGGCCGGTGATCATTAATGCCAGTTGTACGTTTTTGATTCCAATGAATTATCCCGGCATGGTCGAGGTCCGTACTTTCACAGGCCCGCCGGGGCGTTCCAGTGTTCAGACCTACGTTGAAATGCGCATTGAGGGTGATGACCGGATTTTTGCCGAAGGTGCCGCTAAAGTTGTCTGGATGGATACCCAGACCGGCAAATCCGTGCCCTTGCCGGATCATGTACGGGCAGTGCTTGAGGCTGATTAAAGCTCAGGTAAACTCGTGGCCATGAGCCAAAGAAAAACCTGGGAAAAACTCCTTTCTGCTGAGCGTCTGGGCGCAGGTAAAGCGCCTGGAAACCCTGAACGTACTGCCTTTCAGCAGGATTACGACCGCATCGTCTTTACATCGGCGTTCCGCCGCATGAAGGATAAGACGCAGGTTTTTCCTCTTTCCAAAAGCGATTATGTTCGCACGCGACTGACGCACAGCCTGGAAGTCAGTTGCGTCGGGCGTTCGCTCGGGGCTGTGGTTGGCCGTGAAATCATTGCCCGGCACGCGCTCAAACATGTCGAATCAGGTGATTTTGGAGCCATTGTTGCGGCCGCCTGTCTGGCTCACGACATTGGCAATCCACCTTTTGGTCATGCCGGCGAGGATGCGATTCGCGAGTGGTTTCGCCAGTCAGATCTGCTTGATCGTCATCCATTCAACCCTGCCCAACGTGCAGATTTCGAACGTTACGAAGGTAATGCGCAAGGTTTTCGCATCGTCACCCGCCTGCAAAATCCGGCTAATCCCGGCTTGCAGTTGACCAGTGCGGTACTGGCTACCTTCACCAAATACCCCCGGCCGTCGCATCTTGATGGCGAACTGGATGGTAAAAGTGGCAAAAAATTTGGTTTCTTCCAGCAGGATACGGCTGCTTTTCTGCAAGTGGCGCGGTCAACCGGATTAATTGAGCGAATTCCTGGCGCTGCCTGGCGCCGGCATCCCTTGGCGTTTCTGGTTGAAGTGGCAGACGATACCTGCTATTTGATTGTCGATCTGGAAGATGCCGCCAAGCTCGGTTTTGTTCCTTATCGCGATGCTGAATGCCTGCTGGCTGATCTAGCTGGTAATTCAGTCAGCAACGGTCGTCTTGAACGTCTGCATGATCCCAAGGAACGCCTCGAATATCTGCGCGCCAAGGCCATCGGTCGTTTGCTGGAAAATGCCGCCGCTGTTTTTCTGGAAAACGAGGATGCCATCCTGAGCGGCGAATTTGATGATGAGTTGCTTTCCCTGTCGCCACTAGCTGTCCCCTTGCAAGCCGTTCTCCGGTTGGCCAAGGACACTATCTACAGCGCCCGCCCTGCGTTGGAAATTGAAACAGCTGGTTTTGAAGTGCTTGGTGCATTGCTCGGGCTTTTTACAAATGCTGTTGAAGCCAAGGCCGGGCATGGGCGATTCACGACGCGGGAACGCATGCTGCTCCAGCTTCTTCCCGTGCAATTCCTTGGTCACGGAGGCGAGCCTGACCCTGATCCTTATGTCCGTTTACTGCAGGTAGCCGACTTTGTTGCGGGAATGACCGATTCTTACGCCGTCGATATGTACCGCAAGCTTAAGGGTTTTGACTTGCCGACTTGATTTGCACGCTCTTCAATATTTATGACTTTTCGCATAGAAATAATACGCTATTGACATTTTTTGAAAATGGGGTAAAAGGTGGTATCGGTTTCTAAGTGCTTCCATGAGTTTTAATAACGAAACAAAGTTGCTTGCTGATCGTCGGCGTAGTGAGGACCGACGCAAGTCGGCATCGGGAGCGAACACGCACGCTTTAGAGCGGCGTTTTGAAATGCAGCGCCGCGTGCTTAACCTTGACGCTTTGTCCGTCGATGAATGGTTGGCGGACCATCAGCCCAAGGACGGTTTTTCTCGTCAAGTAGGTATCATCAGCGAGTAGTCAGCAATTTGGCTATAGCCGCCAGATACTGATACCGTGTTGTGCAAAGCTGGCGGGGTTGAGCATGCTCTTGACATCGGTAATTACGCCATCCTTTTGAAGTTTTCCGACAAACTCATCGACTGTTCGTGATTTGAACTGGCGGTGATTGACTGCCACGACAATCGCTGCAGCGCGGGGTAGTTGCTCCCAGGAGACCAGTTCGATACCGTATTCGTGCTTGGCTTCGGTGGCATCGGCAACCGGGTCATGGACGATGACCGTTGCGCCGTAGGATTCCAGTTCGCGAATGACATCGATTACGCGCGAATTGCGCAGGTCGGCGCAGTCTTCCTTGAAGGTCAGGCCGAGGACGATGATCGGGTTGTCCTTGATCTGGTGGCCATTGCGCGCAAGTTGCTTGATTGTCTGTTCGGCTACGAATTTACCCATACCATCGTTGATGCGCCGACCGGCTAGGATGACTTCCGGGTGGTAGCCGAGCTTTTGCGCCTTGTGCGTCAAATAATAGGGATCGACGCCGATGCAGTGACCGCCGACCAGACCGGGGCGGAAGGGCAGGAAATTCCATTTGGTGCCGGCGGCATGCAATACTTCCAGCGTATCGATGCCGATTTTGTCGAAAATGATGGCCAGTTCGTTCATCAGTGCAATATTGAGATCGCGCTGGGTGTTTTCGATGACTTTGGCGGCTTCGGCAACTTTGATGTTGGAGGCCGGGTAAACGCCGGCAGTAATGATGCTGCCGTAGATTTCCGCTACGGTGGCGAGAGTTTCCGGGGTGTCGCCGGAGACGACCTTGACGATTTTGGTCAGCGTGCGTTCCTTGTCGCCGGGGTTGATGCGTTCCGGGGAGTAGCCAACAAAGAAATCCTGCTTCCAGGTTTTGCCGGAATATTGCTCGATGACGGGAATGCAGACCTCTTCGGTCGCGCCGGGGTACACCGTCGATTCAAAAACAATGATGGCACCGGGTTTCAGGTGCTGGCCGACAGTGCGCGAGGCGCTGATCAATGGTGTGAAATCAGGCTGATAGGCTTCATCGACTGGGGTGGGAACGGCAACGATGACGATGTCGGCTTCGGCAATGGCTGATGGATCGGTGCTGACTTCGAGGTGTGTGGCGGCCTTCAGTTCGCTACTACTGACTTCACCGGTCGGGTCGATGTGTGTGCGGTAGGCGGCGATTTTTTCTGGCGACAGATCAAAGCCGATAGTGCGGAATTTTTTTCCAAACTCAACGGCAAGCGGCAGGCCGACATAGCCGAGGCCAACAACAGCGATCGTTTTCATTGAGGATTGTCTCGGTGAAATTTTAAGAATGTTGATTTAATCGAAGAGCAGTGCGGCTGCAACCTTGCGGCCTTCAGCGGCGAGAATATTGTAGGTGCGGCAAGCGGCGCGCAAGTCCATGATTTCAAGGCCGATGCCGGCTGGCGCAAAGGGGCGCATCAGCGGGCCGGCAGGAAAGCGCAGGCGGTTACCGGTGCCGAGGAGGATGATCTCGGTGCCGAGCTCAAGCAGCTTTTGCATGTCTTCGGTGGAAAGGGTTGCGACCGTGGCAGTTGACCATTCGGGAATGATGGATTCCGGCAGCACTATCAAATTTTTCAGGTGTTTTTCGTGGTTGACCGCAACATAATCGTCGCCATAAGCGGTGAATACATTGAGGCCGGCCATGTTGGCGAGGTGAAGTTTCACAGATCTATTTTCCTGAAAAGCTTGTCAAAATTGCGGTGCACCATTGCTTACAGTAGGATTATACCTTTTGCCGTACCGCACTCTGCCTGATTGCAGCAGTTTGCCCCCGATGGATGGTTGTCATGAAACTAATCAAGAAGTCCGCCAAGTTGGCCAACGTCTGCTACGACATTCGCGGCCCCGTGCTGCAGAAGGCCAAGCAGATGGAGGAAGAAGGCCACAAAATCATCAAGCTGAACATCGGCAATCTGGCCGCGTTCGGCTTTGATTCGCCCGAAGAAATTCAGCAGGACATGATCCGCAATCTGCCCAACGCGGCGGGTTACACGGATTCCAAAGGGATCTTCGCGGCGCGCAAGGCGATCATGCATTACTGCCAGCAGAAACATATCAAGGGTGTGACGCTCGATGATATTTTTGTTGGCAATGGCGTTTCAGAATTGATCGTCATGGCGATGAATGGCTTGCTTGATGTTGGTGACGAAGTGCTGGTTCCGGCGCCGGATTACCCGTTGTGGACGGCGGCGATCAGCTTGTCAGGCGGTACGCCTAAGCATTACCTGTGCGATGAAGAAAAAGGCTGGTTGCCTGATCTGGCTGATATTCGCGCCAAGATCACGCCGAAGACACGGGCGCTGGTCATCATCAACCCGAATAACCCGACCGGGGCGTTGTATCCGGATGATTTGCTGCATGAGATGATCGACATCGCCCGCCAGCATCACCTGATCATTTATGCCGACGAGGTGTACGACAAGGTGCTGTATGACGGCGTGACTCATACTGCCGTCGCTTCATTGGCGGAGGATGTGTTAACGATTTCCTTCAACGGGCTGTCTAAAAATTACCGGTCCTGCGGCTATCGTGCCGGCTGGATGGTGGTTTCCGGCGACAAGCGCCACGCCAAGGATTACATCGAAGGTCTTGAAATGCTGGCCTCGATGCGTCTCTGCGCCAATGCACCGGGGCAGCATGGCATTCAAACGGCACTGGGCGGCTATCAAAGCATTGATGATCTGGTCAATGACGGCGGGCGCCTCAAGCGGCAGCGCGATATTGCACATGAACTGATTACTGCCATTCCTGGTGTTACTTGCGTCAAGCCCAAGGCCGCTCTGTACATGTTCCCCAAGCTGGACCCGAAGATTTACCCGATCAAGAACGATCAGGCCTTTATTTCCGAGTTGTTGCAGGAAGAGAAGGTTTTGCTGGTGCAGGGCACCGGTTTCAACTGGCCGCACCCTGATCACTTCCGCCTCGTTTTCCTGCCGCATGAGGACGATCTGCGCGAAGCCATTGGCCGAATTGCCCGTTTCCTCGAAAATTATCGCAAGCGTCACCATACTCAAACCGTTTAATTCACATAAAGTCAGACCATGAAACCTATCAATGTTGGCCTTATCGGCATCGGCACCGTCGGCGGTGGCACCTGGACCGTTCTCAAGCGCAACGCGGACGAAATTGCTCGTCGTGCTGGTCGTCCGATTCGCATTACGGCTGTGGCCGACAAGAATGTCGAGTTGGCCAAGCAGCTGACCGCTGGTGCTGCACGTGTCACGGATGATGCCTTCTCGCTGGTCAATGATCCGGAAATCGACATCATTGTCGAACTGATCGGCGGCTACGGCGTCGCCAAGGAAGTGGTCATGCAGGCCATCGCCAATGGTAAGCATGTCGTCACCGCCAACAAGGCACTGCTCGCCGTGCATGGCACCGAGATTTTTACGGCAGCCCAGAACAAGGGCGTCATGGTTGCCTTTGAAGCGGCGGTTGCCGGTGGCATCCCGATCATCAAGGCGTTGCGCGAAGGCCTCAGCGCCAACCGCATCGAATGGGCGGCCGGCATCATCAACGGCACCACCAACTTCATCCTTTCCGAAATGCGCGACAAGGGTCTGTCCTTTGACGACGTGCTGAAAGAGGCGCAGCGCCTCGGTTATGCCGAAGCTGATCCGACCTTCGATATTGAAGGCGTTGATGCTGCGCACAAGGCAACGCTGATCGCTTCCATCGCCTTCGGTATTCCGGTCCAGTTCGACAAGGCCTACATCGAAGGCATCACCAAGCTCGAAGCTTCTGATATCAAGTACGCCGAACAACTCGGCTACCGCATCAAGCTGCTCGGCATTGCCAAGCGCCGCGAGAACGGTATCGAACTGCGCGTCCATCCGACGCTGATTCCGGCCAAGCGTTTGCTGGCCAATGTTGAAGGCGCGATGAACGCCATCGTCGTCAAGGGCGATGCGGTTGGTACGACCTTGTACTACGGCAAGGGCGCCGGTGCCGAACCGACTGCTTCCTCGGTGATCGCCGATATTGTTGACGTCACCCGTCTGGCCACTGCCGATGCTGCCCACCGTGTGCCGCACCTGGCCTTCCAGCCGGATGCCATGTCCAATCTGCCGATTCTGCCAATGAGCGAAGTCGAAACCGGCTACTACCTGCGCCTGCGCGTAGAAGACAAGCCGGGCGTGCTGGCTGACGTGACGCGCATTCTGGCCGATCAGGGTATCTCGATTGATGCCATGCTGCAGCGCGAGCCGGAAGAGGGCGAAGGCGAAACCGACATCATCATCCTGACTCACGTCTGCAAGGAAAGCAGTGCTGATACAGCGATTGCCAAGATCGAAGGCCTGGCTGCGCAAAAGGGTAAGGTCAAGCGGATTCGTCTGGAAGAACTGCAGTAATTTCAGACCTACTCTGGTTTTAGAAAGGGAGCTTCGGCTCCTTTTTTTGTTGACTAAACGCCAGAAATCAACGTGTTACACCCCAAGGGTGTTTTCTGCGGGGCGCGGTCAACGGCAAAAAAGCCCTAATTTTTTTGCCGCAACTCGGCGCACAGTTGCCCTAGCCGTTTCAGGGCTTGCTCGATTTCCGGATTGAAGGGCTGGCCGCAGTTGAGGCGAATGAAATGCTCGAAACGGTTGGAGTTTGAAAACATCAGGCCGGGGGCAATCAGGATTTTTTCGGCCAATGCGGCGTCGAATAGTTGTTTTGACGAGAGTTGATCGGGCAGTTCCACCCATAGCGCCAGGCCGCCTTGCGGGTTGTTCATCCGGGTTGCACTGGGGAAATGCGTGGCGATAGCCTGGGCAGTTTGTTCGCGTTGATTGAGCAAGGCAGCCCGCAGGCGGCGCAGGTGGCGGTCGTAGGCGCTGGAGGCGATGAAATCGGCAGCGGCTTGTTGCGAGAGTTCTTCATTATTGCGGCTTTGCACGTGCTTGAGCATTTCAACCCGTGCCTGCCAGCGCCCGGCGCTGATCCAGCCGAGGCGCAGGCCGGGGGCGAGCACTTTGTGCAGCGAGGCGCAATGAATCACATTGCCGGTTTTGTCCCAAGCCTTCAATGCCTTGAGCGGTGTTTCGCTGTTGCTGAGGGCGCTGTAGGTGTCATCTTCGATCAGGGGAATGTTCTGGTTGTAGCAAAACTCGACCAGGCGGGCCTTGTGGTTGTCCGGCATGATGCTGCCGAGCGGATTCTGCAGGTGCGGGACAACGACCAGCGCCTTGATCGGCCCACAGGTTTGTGTGGCCAGTTCAAGCGCTTCGATTGAAATGCCGGTTTGCGGGCTGGTCGGTATTTCCAGCGCGCGCAGGCCGAGACTTTCGAGGATTTGCAGCAGGCCGTAAAAGGATGGTGATTCGATGGCAACGATATCGCCTGGTTGCGTTACTGCGCGCAAGGCGAGGTTGAGTGCTTCGATGCAGCCCTGGGTGACAACTACATCTTCCGGGGCAATCAGCATGCCGCTGGCCATGGCGCGTTTGGCCAGAATACTGCGAAAACCGGGGTTGCCATTGTGCGGCGATACTTTGACCAGCAATTCGGGGTCGCGCCGCAGGGCGCGGGTGGCAGCATTTTTCAGGGCTTCGCCGGGGTAGAGCGCCGGGGCGCAGCGGGCACCGGAAAAGTTGATTGCAACCGGATGCTGGCGCCCGAGGGCAATGAATTGTGAAACCCGGCTGTTGATCCCGACGTACTGGGCCGGGTCGAGCGGTTGGCCGGGCAAGGGTTCAACCAGGTGTTGTACGAGCGCGCGGCGGGATTGACGAACAAAGTTGCCGGAACGCGGCCGGGCTTCGAGCCAGCCATCAGTTTCGAGTTGGCGGCAGATTTGCAGTGCAGTCGACAGACTGATTTCATGTCGAGCCATCAGCGCGCGCATTGAGGGAAAACGCTCACCGACAAGCAGCGTGCCGGATTCGATGGCTGCGCGGTAATGGCCGGCCAGCCGGCGGTAAATGGGAATTTGGTCCATGCGCTATCTTCTCGCGGCAGCTTCAGTTACGACAGATATAGATTGCCAGAATTCACACCATAACAGATTGGATTTGTGCCAACTGCTACGCTACAGATAGGTGGTTTGTGTGTCTGTTTTTGAAGTGCTGCGCTGGTTACGATCTCTTCGTGTCCCGAGCTTCGGGATTTTGCTGAGGAGTGCGCAACATGGAAGATCGTCCGGTAATGAATCTGGCCTTGAGCTGTGGTGAATCAAGGCAAGTATTGCTTGAAGCGGGGAGTGCCGTGCTGGTTATGGGTGGGCAACTGGTCGTGCGCTGCCCAATGCAGTGGATCGCGGAAAATATCCTTGCCCCCGAAGTGTTTCTGGCCGCGGAACAGGCGTGGGTTGCGGAATCCGGTGGCTGGGTAACGCTTCAGGCTTGCGGTAGCACTCAGTTTGTCGTCATTCCGCCGAATGGTATTTCGTTCTGGCGCGAGGTTGGGCGTTGCCTGCAATCACTATTTGGTTCACAAAAGCAATCAACCCAACGTTGAGGTGTGAGCATTCGATAGCTTTAAAGCGGTGGTGTTTTCTTATCTTCGTTTTTGTTCTCTGCTGGCGCGGGTGGCGCGGGTG
>ERZ724510.1056-NODE-1056-length-15746-cov-9.520171_pt1 | contig 15746 bp, 14 predicted proteins | sample MGYA00376043_ERZ724510 | MGnify/ENA primary metagenome ERZ724510 (study PRJEB28724, sample SAMN07190888) | wastewater metagenome | isolation source: influent of sewage treatment plant in Hong Hong | place: USA: Christiansburg, Virginia | collected 2016-03-01 ... | reverse complement strand
AATTTTGTTGCTTTTTAGCTAACTTTACTTTTTTGGGGGATGGGCAAAAATAGCCAGCCTGGCTGTGTTGAAATTTTGAGTGTAAGTTTTGAGCAAGAAAAATCAACTTTGGATTTTGCAGGGCCGACTATTTAAGGTAAACCCCATGAAGTATCGAAATGTCACCCACCGAATGGTTGAGGCCTTCCAGGCTGCGATGCTGCATAACGGAATCAGCGCCGGAGCCGATGCGCTGGGAATCACCCAGCCGGCCATGAGTCGGCTGATAGCCGATCTCCAAAGATCCATGGGTATTTTGCTGTTCGCCAAAAACGGACGCAGCATCAAGCCCACGCAAGAGGCCCATGCTTTGATGGCAAAGGTTCAGCAGTCTTTTCTGGGGCTGGAGCAAATCGTCGATTTTTCCGATCAACTGCGAAAGCAGAAGCTTGGCCAGCTCTCGATCAGCGCAATCCCTTCCATCGGGCATTCCATCCTGCCAGCCGTCATCCGCCAATTGAGAGAAAAATTTCCCGACGTCTTCATCAGCCTTCGAGTTGCTTCGTACATTGAAGTGGCTAGGCACGTCAAAACCCGGCAGGCCGATATCGGGCTCACGGCAGATACGCTCTCGCTGGGAGACCTGGAGACGGTGGCCGAGTTTCCCTCGGAATGTGTATGCATCGGCACCGAGAAGTGGCTCGATCCGAGGTCCGACCACATTCACGTCGGCGAATTCGTCAACAAACCGTTCATCGCTTCATCCGGAACGTTCCAGACGCGCCTGAATGCCTGGCTCGGTGCCAACGGGGTACAAGCCGATGCCATGATCGAAGCGTCGCTGTTCCAGTCCATCAGCGATCTCTGCCTGGAGGGGCTGGGCATTGCCGTGGTCGATCCCATGACGGCGGCAAAACACCAGAAGAGGGGCGGCGTGGCCTTGCCCCTGCGCCCTTCGATCGGCTACACGGTCTATGCCACGGCCATGAGCGACGCGAAGCTTTCAGTCCCGGCCAAGGAATTAATTCGTTTGGTCGCGGCGGCTTCATGCGCAGAAACATAACATCCATGTATGTATTGATGATCCAGCATCCATAGATATCGGCGGGATCCCTCCCTACCATGAGAACTCGATCGTTCATCATGTCCAACGGAGAGTTTCCATGTCGTATCACAACCAGCACCGGCCCCTTATGGCCGCGGCTGCTTTCATCACCCTGATTTCGCTCGGATCTGCTGCACAGGCAGAGTGGCCGGAAAAACCGATCCGCTTCATCGTGAACGCCGCGGCAGGCGGCGCTGCGGACGGCACGGCGCGGGTTCTGGCGGACGGTCTCAGCAAGCGCCTGGGGCAGCCCATCGTGATCGACAACAGGCCCGGCGCATCGGGGGCCATCGGGCTGGATGCGGTGGCCAAGGCCGCGCCGGATGGATACACGATCGGCAACTCCAATCTCGCGACCTACACCGTTACCGCGCTGACCGCGAAATCACTGCCCTACAACCCTGCCAAGAGCTTCACGCCCATCGCCAAGCAGTGGACGCAGCCCAATCTGCTGGGTGTGAACCCGGCCCTTCCCGTCAAGAGCGTTGCGGACTTGGTGAATTACGCCAAGGCCCGTCCTGGCCAGGTTTTCTACGGCTCCACGGGCAACGGCACCGCGCTGCACGTGCTCGGCGCATTGTTCGGCAACCTCTCCGAAACCCAGATCACCCACGTCCCGTACAAGAGCGCCCCGGGCGCAGAGATGGACCTGGCGGCGGGCCAGATCCAGATGATGTTTAGCAACTTCACCTCGATGGAGCCCCAGGTGAAGGCGGGCCGCATCAACGCGCTTGCTATTACGGGACCCACTCGCTCCCCCTTGCTGCCCAACGTTCCCACCATCCGGGAGGCCGGTTATCCAGGCCTGGAAATGGAAACCTGGGGCGGCGTCGTGGGCCCGGCCAATATGCCGCAGGCCATTGTTGAAAGGCTGCACCGGGAGATCAACGCCGTGCTTGCAGACCCCGAGGTCATCAAGAAGCACGAGCGGCTCGGCGCCAAGGTGGCCCCCGCCTCAATTGCCGAATACAGGCAAATGCTCAATGCAGACAGCGTGCGCTGGGGCGAGGTCATCAAGCGCAACAACATCACGCTCGATTGAGAAAAGCTCTCTGGAGCGCACTTCCCGGTAAACATCTATGTCTTCAAATGAAACTGTCGTCGTCGTCGGCGGGGGGCTGGTGGGGGCCGCCATCGCATACGGCGTGGCCAGGTCCGGCGGCCCGGTGACCCTGCTCGATCAGGGCGACGTGGCGCACCGCGCCTCGCGCGGCAACTTCGGCCTCGTCTGGCTTCAGAGCAAGGGCGCGGGGTTTCCCCGCTACGCCCGATGGAGCCGGGATGCCGTTGACCATTGGGGGCCGCTTGCCAGCGAACTCCGTGAGCTTACCGGGGTCGATGTGGATCTCCAGCAAAGCGGCGGATTCTGGATTGGCTTCAGTGAAAAAGAAGTCGTCGAGCGGGAGGCGATGCTGGCAAAAATCAATGCCGACGGCCGCACGCCCTTCGAGATGCTCGACCATCAGGCGCTCAAGGCCCGGCTGCCCGCGATCGGCCCCAAGGTGGCCGGGGGCAGTTGGTGCCCTCTGGACGGCCACGCCAACCCGCTCAAGTTGCTGTATGCGCTGCATGCGGGCATCAAGGCGCTCGGCGGCCGCATTTGTAGCGGAGTTGACGTGGGCGAGGTTCGCTCGCTCGGCGGAGGACGGGGCTTTCAGGCCAAAAGCAGCGATGGCCGCCGGTGGAGCGGCACAAAAATCGTGCTTGCCGCAGGCCTGAGCAACAACGCCCTCGCTCCCCAACTGGGCCTTCACGCGCCCGTGCTGCCCAAGCGGGGCCAGGTGCTCATCACCGAGCGGCTGAAGAAATTCCTGCCGCACCCCACCAACAAGGCGCGCCAGACCGCCGAGGGCACGGTTCAGCTCGGGTTCTCGGCGGAGGACGTGGGACTGGACGACGGGACGACGGTGGAGGCCATCGAGTCGATCGCCAAACGCTCGGTCGCCACCTTTCCCATACTGTCGTCGGTCAAGCTCGTGCGGGCATGGGGATCGCTTCGTGTGCTCACCCCCGATGGTTCGCCGGTCTATCAGGAATCGGCCCAATACCCCGGCGCATTCACCGCCACCAGCCACAGCGGAGTCTCCCTGGCAGGCTCCCATGCCTACGAAATCTCGCCATGGATCGCGGGGGTGAAACCAGCGCCGGATGGCATCGGGGAATTCGCTGGCGAGCGATTCCTGGACCCCAATAGGAAATTCAGCAATGCATACTGAAACCCAAGAAACAAAGATTTCCCTGTTTATGTCCGAAGCCGGCTCGCAGGGAAAGAAAGTCCGCATTTATTTTGACGGCCAGCCGCTGGACGTTCCGGACGATGTGAGCGTAGCGTCGGCGCTGCTCATGTCGGGCGTGCGGACATTCCGCTCGACCCCGGTTTCCGGCTCTGCGCGCGCACCCTATTGCATGATGGGCGTCTGCTTTGAGTGCCTCGTGGAAATCGACGGCCGCCCCAGCCGCCAGTCATGCCTCACGCAGGTGAGGGACGGCATGCTCATCCAGCGCCAGGAGGGCGCATCCGGGCTGAACATGCAAAGTGCGGAGAACTGATATGGCAACCGGCGTTGAATTGTTTGACCTGGTGGTCATTGGTGCGGGCCCCGCAGGGCTTTCGGCGGCCATCGAGGCACGGCGCTTCGGGCTTTCAGTGGCCGTGCTCGATGAGCAGCGGCGGGTTGGCGGCCAGATCTACCGGGCCATCGAGGAGTCCAGCCCCCGCCGCCGCGAAGTGCTTGGCCCGGACTACGCCGCCGGCACAAAACTCGCGCAGGATTTTGCATCCTGCGGTGCCGTGCACGTGGGCGGTGCTGCCGTCTGGAACGTCGCCAGGGACAAGACGGTGTCCTACCTTCTCGACGGCGGCAGCAAAAAAATTCAGGGGCGCTGCCTGGTGCTCGCCAGCGGTGCGATGGAGCGGCCCTTTCCCGTGCCCGGCTGGACGCTGCCGGGAGTCATGGGCGCGGGCGCGGCCCAGATTTTGTACAAATCTTCGGGCGCCGTTCCGACAGAGCCCGTGGTGCTGGCAGGCTGTGGCCCCTTGCTGTTTCTGCTGGCGCAGCAGTATCTGGATGCGGGCGTCAAGATCAAGGCGCTGATCCACACCACGGGGACGGGCGACTATCTGCGTGCGGCCTCCCATGTCCTGGGCGCGCTGCGCGGCTGGAAAGACCTCTCCAAGGGCAGCCAGATGCTGAAGAAAATCCGCAGCCATGGCGTTCAGACGTTCGCGGGAGCCAGCGCGTTCGCCATCGAAGGTGCAGAGAAGGCCGAATCCATTACGTTCACCCACAACGGCCAGAGAAAGCGCGTCCAAGCCTCCCTGGTGCTGCTCCACCAGGGCGTGGTGCCGAATACCCAGCTCAGTTGGTCGCTGCGCGCCGAGCACCGCTGGGATGAACAGCAGCTGTGCTGGATTCCGGTGACCGATGCCTGCGGGCAAATCGAGGAAACCGGCATCTACATCGCGGGCGACAGCCGGGGCATCGTCGGTGCGAAAGCATCCGCGAGCCAGGGCCGGCTGGCTGGGCTGGCGATTGCCCGCCAGCTCCAAGCCATTTCGCCCGAGAAATTCAAGGCGCTTGAGCCAGCGATCCTGGAAGAGATCAGGGCCCATACGCAGATCCGCCCCTTTCTCGATACCTTGTATCGCCCGCAGGACGCACACCGCATCCCCACCGATGACGAGGTCACGGTATGCCGCTGCGAGGAAGTGAAAGCCGGGCAAATCAAAAAATACGTGGAGGTGGGCTGCCTCGGCCCCAACCAGACGAAGGCGTTCGGCCGCTGCGGCATGGGGCCATGCCAGGGGCGGCTGTGCGGACTGACGGTGACCGAAATCATCGCCAGCGAGAGAAAGGTCAGCCCGCAGGAGGTGGGCTACTACCGCATCCGCCCGCCCATCAAACCCATCACCCTGGGCGAACTCGCCTCATTTGGATAACGCATTTCCCATCAGCCAAGGAGTTTTTTCATGGAAATCAAGCGCATCGCCACCGACACCCGCCGCTCCCGTGCAGTCGTCTACAACCACATGGTCTTCGTCGGCGGCCAAACCGCCGACGACAGAAGCCAGGACATTCGCGGCCAAACCGCCCAAACCCTCGCGAAAATCGAGAAGTTCCTGGCGGAAGCAGGAACCGACAAGAGCCGCCTGCTCACTGCCCAGATCTGGATCAAGGACCTCGAACGCGACTTCGCGGGGATGAATGAAGTCTGGGATGCGTGGACCGCGCCCAACGCCGCGCCCACGCGCGCGACCGCGCAGTGCGAGATGGGGGCGAAGGACATTCTGGTGGAAATCATCGTCACGGCTGCGATCAAGTAGCCGTCCTGCTAGCCGCTGTCAGCACGCGAAGAAGCTGGATCGGGGCTGACTCCACTTGATTTTGTCTTCGCTGAAAACAACCAAGCGGCACCTTGTTGATTTCCACGCAAACCTAAGGAAACTCTGCATAACACCTTTGACTGTGTGCTTGACGTAAGCCCGGCCTGAGAAAATAGCCTCCATGAAACAAGCCAGCCTGAAGCTCAATCTGAACGTGAAGAAAACGCGCAAACAAGTGTTTGTTGATTCCAGCGTCAATCTGAGCCAGAGGGGGTGCGGACAAAATCTTGGACTACTTGGAGGTAGTTCATGTATTCATACGAAGAGCGAATTCGTGCAGTCAAGCTCTACATAAAGCTCGGAGGGCGTCTTGGTGCAACCATTCGCAAATTGGGTTATCCGACCAAGAATTCCCTCATAAGCTGGTACCGAGAGTACGAGCGGGAGCAAGATTTGCAGGTGGGCTATTCCCGTACCTCCGGCAAATACTCTGCTGAACAAAAACAGTTCGCAGTACAGCATTACCTCGATCATGATCAATGCATGGCATCCACCCTCAAGGCACTGGGATACCCATGCAGGGAATTACTAACAAAGTGGATTGATGAACTGCATCCACAGCTACGCCGACGCATGCTGGGCCGTGCACCGAATGTTCTGCATCCAGCGGAGACAAAGAATGCCGCAGTGGTTGAGCTGTGCACCAGAACGACCAACGCATTGACCATTGCGCAGACAGTCGGCGTGTGCAGGCCGACGTTGTACAACTGGAAGAATCAACTACTGGGCCGAGAAGCCTCAGCATCCATGAAGCGACAACAAAATTCGCAGGTGGCACCAAAGTCCAAAGGTCTTACGGAGTTAGAGCAACACGTCGCACTTCTTGAACGCGACATCCGGCGCTTGCAGCTTGAGCATGACCTCTTGAAGAAGGCCAATGAACTGCTAAAAAAAGGCCTGGGCGTCGCCCCGCAGCTCCTGAGCAATCGGGAGAAGACCCTGCTGGTTGACGCCCTGAAGGATACCTACACGCTGGCCGAATTGCTGATTGAACTGGACTTGGCTCGTAGCTCTTACTTTTATCACTGCGCCCAGCTCAGGAGTCCAGACAAATACGCGGATGCCCGCATTGCCATCACCGATGTCTTCCAAAGCAATCACAGTTGTTATGGTTACAGGCGAATGCGGGCCGCGCTTGGCAGACGGCATATGCACATCTCAGAGAAAGTCGTGCAGCGCCTGATGAAACAGGAATGCTTGGTTGTTGCTGCCAACAAAAGACGTCGGTACGGGTCATACCTTGGGGAAATCAGCCCAGCGCCGGAGAACCTGATCAACCGGGACTTCCATGCAGATTCCCCGAATGAGAAGTGGCTAACGGACATTACAGAGTTCCAGATTCCAGCGGGGAAGGTGTATCTCTCGCCCATGATTGACTGCTTTGACGGCCTGGTAGTGAGCTGGACCATTGGCACGCGTCCAGATTCTGACTTGGTGAATTCAATGCTCGACGCTGCCATTGAGAGAGTCGACAGCAGTGAAAACAGGCCCGTCATTCATTCTGATCGAGGTGCCCACTATCGTTGGCCAGGGTGGCTCACAAGGGTGAACAACGCAAAGCTGATTCGCTCGATGTCACGCAAAGGTTGTTCGCCGGACAATGCCGCCTGTGAAGGCTTCTTTGGTCGATTGAAAACGGAGATGTTTTACCCGAGGAACTGGCAGGATGTATCTGTTGACCAATTCATCCAGTCCGTGGACGCCTATATCCGTTGGTATAACGAGAAGAGGATCAAGATATCCTTAGGTTCGCTTAGCCCAATCGAGTACCGGGCAAGCCTTGGAATCAGCACTTAACCAGTCCAAGTTTTACGCCGCACCCCCAGATTCCAATCGGATATTGAGCCACCTGGTTTAAAGGTAATTTTGGCTACTCGATTGTGGATAAGTCTACATCTGGCGCGTCTCCTTTCTGTGTTTTTGCTTTACCAACCTTGCGTGCTGGTTTGACTTGCGCAATGGAATTCTTAAACCTCCAACTGTCATTTCCAGTCTCCACGATATGGCAGTGATGGGTCAGCCGGTCCAATAGCGCGGTGGTCATCTTGGCGTCCCCAAACACATTAGCCCACTCCGAGAAGCTCAGGTTGGTAGTGATCACCACACTGGTTCTTTCATAGAGTTTGGACAGCAGATGGAACAGCAAAGCACCTCCAGACTGCGTGAACGGCAGGTAACCCATCTCATCCAGGATCACCATGTCCACGTACATCAGTCGGTAGGCCAGTTGTCCTGACTTTCCCTGCGTCTTCTCCAGTTCCAGTGCGTTGACCAACTCGACCGTGGAGAAGAAGCGCACCCGTTTGCCATGGTTACGAATTGCTGCAACCCCGAGGCTGGTAGCCAGATGCGTCTTGCCAGTGCCCGGTCCGCCAATCAGAACCACGTTGTGCGCCGACTCCAGGAACTTCATCTGGTGCAGTTCGTGTACCAAGGCCTCATCCACATGGGCCTGGGTGAAGTCGAACCCAGCCAGATCACGATGCGACTGGAAGCGCGCCACCCGCATCTGGTAGGCCATGGATCGCACCTCACGCTGTGCGGATTCCGCCTTGAGCAGCTGGTGTAGCACCGTTTCATGGTCCAGCGTCTTGATGCGTGCAGTACCCAGCACTTCCGGCCATGCGCTGGCCATGCCATGCAGGCTTAAGGACTTCAGAGCGGCAACGATGTCATTGGACATGGCGGGCCTCCTGGTTACGCAGACTGTCGTAGCGCAAGACGTTGGCCAATGGCGGGGTCTCCAAAGTCAGCGGCGTATCAATTTGAAGCACTGCCAACGGGCGTGCGCCATCCTTGAGCCGGGCCAGCGTGTTGATGACATGCTCGGCGCTCGCTCGTCCTCCTTCCAAGGCGATCTCGATGGCCACCAGAACAGTGTCCAGGCCATGCATAGGGATGGCGCTGAGCACCTGTGCCATCACACGGTCCCCGCCAGCGTTCTTGAGCAACTGCCGTTGCAACTCCTGAAGTGGCTCGGGCATGGTCTTGAAGGGGGCGCCGTTGCGCAGGGCACCGGGCTTGCGCTCTATCAGGCTGATGTAGTGGCGCCAGTCATAAAAGGTCTGATCACGCTCAAAGCTGCGAACCAGATCAACCACTTCGCCGTGGCTGTCCACCACGCGCAGGAATTCTGGATACGCCCGCAGACTCACTACCGTGTTCACCCATTCGCAAGGCACGCTGTAGCGGTTGCGCTGGAAGTGGATCAGCGCCGTGGAGGTGACCCGCAAAGGTTGCTCCACATAGCCGTCAAATGCCTTGGGCAAGGCCATCAGGCGGCTACGCTCATCCTGCATGACGTCGGCCACCGTAAGTTCCGGCCAGTCCGGGTGTTTGAGTTCAGCCCAACTGTCTTGGCAGGCCTGCAGCAACCAGGCATTGAGCTCGGCAAGACTATTCCAGCGTTTCTCGGCAGCTTCCCGCCAGATGTGCCGACGCCGGTCCTGGACATTCTTCTCCACACGCCCCTTCTCCCAGCCTGCTGCGCGGTTACAGAACTCGGCCTCGAACAAATAGTGCCCAGTCATCGATTCAAATCGTGCATTGACGCTGCGCTCCTTGCCTTTGCCGACCTTGTCCACGGCCGTGCGCATGTTGTCGTAGATACCGCGCTTGGGCACGCCGCCGAACACTTCAAAGGCCTTGGTGTGCGCGTCAAACAGCATCTCGTGAGACTGAGTGAAGTACGCCACGAGCACGAACGCACGGCTGGCCGCCAACTTGGTGTGTGCCACTTCCAGGCGCCGGCGTAAGCCCGCAATCACCACGTATTCACAACTCCAGTCAAACTGGAATGCTTCACCCAGCTCGAAGCTCAGAGGCACAAACCCGGCATTGCGCGGGGCGTTGGCCTGCTCCTGTTTCCAGTTGCTGCAAAAACCATAAACCAGATTCTTGCTGCCGGTAAAACCCATGGCACGGATGGCCTCAAAGTAAGCCCGCACGCTGCGGCGCTCACGCTTGCCACGGTAACTGTCGGTCTTGAGCCAGTTTGCCAATTGCTCCCGGTACGGGTCCAGCAGGCTTGGTGCCGGTGCACGCTGCGGGTAGCGTGGCTCCATCATCTGTGGCTGATACAACCACTTGGCTGCCGTGTTTCTGGAGATGCGCAGCCGCCTGGCCGCTTCGCGCACAGATACGTTCTCACGTAACACCATGCGTCTGAGTTTGCTGAGGGTTCCCACGTCTATCACTCCTATGTACCCCTGCTTAAAAATGAAGCAAGGATTGTGGATAACGTGGCTCAGTTTCCGGCTGGAATTTCTATTTTATTGGCCCAGATTTCATTTGGAATCAACATGCAAAAATTACGACAAACCATTGACCAAGGCTGACTTCGAGTGCATCTATGCCAAGTATCAACCCATGCTTGACTCTCGCTCAGTCGATCAAGTCTTGGTGGTCAGCAACAAGCCCATCGGCGCCGCGGCCTCGGCGTACTTGAACAACTGGCGCTACGCGAGCCACCAGACCTTCCGCGAGCTTGAGGAATCCCTTTTGGGCCTTCGTCCGTACATTGAAAGCCTCTCCAAGCTCCTACCCACAGTAGACGTTCAGTACATCGAAGCACGCTTCGACGAACCGCGATCAGCGGGGGAGTCCGCCCTCGATGAGATTGAAGCCTGGCTACTTGCCCCTACCGGCAACAGCTTGGCCATCCTCGGAAGCTACGGCCAAGGTAAGACCAGCCTGGCGCGCAGAATCGCTGCATACTTCTCGGCTTCCTATCTCGCCGATCCAACGAAGCGCATTCCAATCCTCAAGAGTCTTGGTGACGTCGTTCACGAGACGCGCCTGGAGGGCCTGTTTGGCGCACAGTTCACGGCAGACACCCCCGCTCCAGGTTTTCAGTTCAAGACCTTTGAACACTTGAACCGGTCAGGCAGGCTACTTGTAATCCTCGACGGCTTCGACGAGATGAAGCACGCGATGACCGCATCGGACTTCCTTTCCAACTTCCGCGAGTTCAATCGCCTGCTTCAGGGTAACAGCAAGGTCATCTTGCTCGGGCGTCCCAATGCTCTACCTACCGACACCCAACACTTGGTCTTTCGCGGCATGAAAAACGTCGCCGGACAGTCGGTGGCAAGCACAGAGTTCGCGCAGTGGAAGGAGCGCACGCTGGCTTTCTTCAGTGAGCAGGAAGGCCGCCAGCTCCTGCAGAGTTCGCTGGAATCATCCGTCAATCGCTATGAGGCGGCGAAGCGGTTTTCATACCCGACCTCCTTTGTTGATGACCGCACAAATGAGGTTTTCGATCGCGTGCCACGAGATTTGCTGTCCCGTCCCGTTCATATTCAGTTGATCTCCGAGCTCGCCGCCGATCCTGGATTCGACTTCGAAGGTTTTAATCGTTACAGCCTGTATGACCATTTCATCCGGTCAATGGTTTCGCGCGACACGACCGAGAAGCCAGCGCGTAAGGCAGTTGCCTTGAGGGACCGACTGCAATTCCAGCGCGATCTAGCTTGGTGGGCTTGGCGCCGTCCCGGTAAATCGCAGGGCAGCTTCCTGCGCGACGAAATCCCCGAATCGCTTTTGGCTCAACTGCCCGACGGCAAGTCAGCCGATTTTGAAGGTAAGCGCAACGAGTACATCGTTTCGACCCTGACGGAAGAAAAGGAATCTGGCGTATTGTTCTTCGCCCACAGGTCCTTTCAAGAATTCCTCGTCGCCGATCGTCTGCGCTTGGCCAAGCCCGACCCGAACTCACATATCGACTACGCCGCGCACCTCACTCCCGACATCATCGAGTTCCTGAAGCTGGCACCGGAAGAAGCTTACATTGCCACGTGGTATGACACCCTGCCTGCATGTCCAGGTCCCCTCAATGGCGCATACCTGCGTTTCTTCGCGGCGTTTGCAAGCATGGCCAACGCAATGGCCAGCAATGCCAGGTCCAATGCAGCGAACATCGATATGTGGACAACCACAATCGTCACGCTCGCAAGCCGCGCCAAAACCCCCGGTGCACTCAGCGCAGGTGAGCTTGATGCCTTCTTGCTTCGGGCCGTTCGCAGCGGCACAGATGATACTGCCGCAGTCGCAGCGCTCGCACTGTGGCAGTCGCGTTCGCGCTCGCAGTTGCAACTAAATGCCCTTGCGGCCGCCCTGATCGAGCGTGTCCTGCGCAAGTCTCGCGAACAGTCCGACTCCTCGGCGTTATCTGTCGAGGCGAGGCACTTCGATTTCTCCGCAAGTTGGGTGAGCAAAGGAATCGAAAAAATCTTTGCTCAGCCCGGAAGAACAGATGCCGTCCGGCTCAACCTCGACGGTGGCATGTTGATCGGGATGGCCACCGGTGAGATCAACGCGAAGCTTCCGGAAGGACTGATGGTCTTTAGTGACGGATTGGAAGTAGTGAAGTCCGCACAGGTAAATGCTGAACAGGTGTTTGCTCTCATCGACAGGGATCTTCGCAAGACGCATGAAGGATTCCTACGCGGTAGGAGGCTTAGCTACGCCGTCGTCTCGCTTGAGCAAGTTCGTGGCACGTCAGTGAACCGTAAACTAAGGTAACAGCAGGTCAACCGCAATTTGTGTGTCGGCCTGGCACTATCCAGCTCGCCATCCGTTTTCGAGAGCAGGCCGCCTTGAACGCAAGACCACCAACATTTTGCTCACCTGCGCCTCATTTTCGAGTTACTCACCCATCACTGCTGAGGTAGACGTTGCTTTCCAGCGAACTGAAATATTCCTCCGCCATGATTCGGTCGGATTTCCCAAAATCGGAAACCCTATGCGTCACATAAATTGCGGGCGACACACTTTTCCTTGTTCCACGTCTGTGAACTTCGCGCCTATGCCCCTTCACCAAGATCCAGATTGGGTGGAGTCCAGCAAGAACGTGGACCTGCGTTTTGCTACTTGAGAAGGCACTGCCACCCAAAAGGTTCCTTGATTAACGCAAAAGCCGCCCCGAAAATTGATGCCCCATTTCCTTTGTTGCTGCGGCACCGGGCCTAGTCTGCCATCTTCGTTGGCGTTAGAGTGCGCGACAATGTAGATTTTTTGGGCCAAACGTAACCTGGGGGCCTCAACTTTGCTTGAAATGAGGGCCACTCCATGCGATTAAAGACCGTAACACTAAAGAACTTTCGCTGCTTTGAATCACTCACGCTGGACTTGCATCCCCAACTCACGGTGATCGTAGGCAACAACGGTGCGGGCAAGACTGCTCTGTTGGATGGCATTGCGACTGCGCTAACGCCTGTGCTGACCCACTTGTCCTCGGCAAACCAGCGTCTAAGCGGACGTGGCTTCAAGGATGCGGACTTTCGAATCGAAAGTTATTCTGGACGAGCCGGGAGAACCCAATGGGCGAAGGCCGATTTCGCGCAGGTGATGGTTGAAGCCTATGACGAACTGCGATGGGATTACTGGAAACCATCTGGAAACTCAAAGGGTGTAGAGCCGCCAGAGAAGTGGGGTGAAACCCAGTTGAAGGATCGGCTTGGCGCCATCTACGCGAGCTACAAGACGGCGCATCCGCTCTTGACGCCCGCCTTTGCATACTATGGAGCAAGCAGGGGTAGTATTAGGGTGCCTGAGCGTCTGCGGGAAGCTAAGCTTAATTATGAGCACCCAACAGCAGCGCTCTACGACTGCTTAGACCCTGCTAGTGACTTTCGCGAGATGCTCGAATGGTTCGATCTTGAAGAGTCCTCCGAGCTTCGTGAGAACAAGGGGGAGGTCAATGAGAATTTCCAGCCATTCAGTTCGTTAGAAGCGGTACGTGCCGCAGTGGTCAGTCTACTTGTGCAGTACAGCAATCCCCACTTCAACAGCAAGCACAAATTCATGCTGACCCGCCAGGGAGATGGAGCACCCATGCTGGTGGAGCAACTAAGCCAGGGCTATCAAAGCATGTTGGCTTTGGCCATGGACTTCGCGAGGCGCTTAGCCATTGCAAATCCACATCTAGAGTATGACGATGAAGAGAATGCAATTGAGGCCATTCACCAATCCAACCTGCAATTGGTATTGCTAGGCGTGCGCTCGACGGAGCCATTCCGGGAGTCCTTGCGCATGAGCGCGCCCGCCATCATGCTCGTGGATGAGATTGACTTGCACCTGCACCCATCCTGGCAACAAAGGGTCTTGCAAGACTTAATGCGGACGTTCCCTTTGACCCAATTCATTGTGACGACTCACAGCCCACAGGTCCTGACTACCGTCGCGCGTGACAACATACGCGAGCTGGTGCAGGGCGAAAACGGACGCATAGAAGTCCGCACCCCCCCTTTCAGCCCACTCGCCCACGAGTCGGGAGACGCCTTGGCCAAAATCATGGGCACCCATCGGGAGCCGCCGCTGGCACTGCAAGACGACATTCGTTGCTACGAGCAATTGGTGCGTGATGGTCAAGAACATACCGAAAAGGCCCAAACTCTGCGAGCTGATTTGGAGCAGGCTGGCTACCAATTTCATGAAAGCGACCTCGCTACTTGGCGCTTTCTTGCGTCACGCAAGTCTGGCGGTAACACCGGTAGGACTGACTGACCATGGTGGAATTGCAACACCGAGCTGTACCCACGCCCGCGCTTACCGCATTCAACGCAGTTAATCCCGCTGCAACAGTCTCCGCATTCAACAGCCAAGCCTTCCAGCAGGTTAAATCGGCCGTGAAAGCTGATCTGAATGAAGACCAGGGTGGTCTGTGCGTCTATTGTGAAAGCGTTTTGACTCCTGACGCAGGGCAAGTGGAGCACATCAAGCCAAAAGGAGGCCCTCACGCCCAACCGCACCTGTGTTTTGCGTACTCAAACCTCGCCCACAGCTGCATCAACACGAAAACCTGCGGGCAAAAGAAGAAGGACCGTCTACTACCCATCGAACCCGGTCCTGCCTGCAACGCACAGTTCGCGTTGTCTACCGATGGCACTGTCGAACCAATTTCAGGGTTGACCAGACAACAGCTACACACCGTGCGCCAGACCCGGGACATGTTGGGACTGAATGCTGACTCAAACTTAGTTGATGAACGCAAGCGCTGGTTGGCTCAAACCATTGCTGTCTTGCAACTAGCGCCCAATGACATCCAACTATTTATGCAAGCAGCACCCTTTCGCTACATCCTGGAAACGGCCCTGTAGGCCTGCCGGAGAACAAGGTGAATGCGGGTCTCCCGCAATCTGTGTGACGGCCCGGCCGGAGGTGTTGCACCACGCCGTCGCTTCCTCACTTCTGGAATATGGAAGTCGGTGCCTTCGGCAAAGTGGATCGTGCGCGTGGCACCTTGCCCGAGTAGGGGTTCGGGGAGCAATGGAACAGAAAACCGACTTAAGCTATTGCACCCGGATGAAACCAACGATTCCAGCCTACGATTAAGCTCAAAATCGCCAGTTTCAGGTAACATCGGTGTATAAACACCTTAGCACCTAGAGGCCAGCCTTTATGCAGTCAAATGTCCGTTGGAATGTCGCTGTGTCTCCCGACACAGATCAGTCCGTTCGTATGTACCTCGCAAGCCAGGGCGGTGGACGCAAAGGCGATCTTTCGCGTTTCATCGAAGAAGCAGTTCGCTCACATATTCTCGAGTTGACGGCCGACCAGGCAAAGGCCGCCAATACCGACGTCAACGAGGCTGACCTAACATCGATGATTGAAGAAGCTATTCAATGGTCGCGTAGTCACTGATGCGTGTCGTGTTGGACACCAACGTGCTTCTCAGCGCGTTGATTTCTCCTCATGGCCTGCCTGACACGATCTACCGGGCATGGCGCGCGGCACGGTTTGAAGTTGTCACCTCACAAACGCAGTTGGAAGAAATCCGCAGAGCGAGCCGCTATCCAAAATTCAAAGGCGTCTTGCAACCCTACCGTGTCGGCACCATGGTCAACAATTTGCAGCGAGCATTGGTTCTGGATGTACTGCCAGGCGGTATTGAGGCTGACGATCCATTTGACGCCTTTTTGCTCGCCATGGCTCAGGCAGGGGAAGCCGACTACCTGGTTACAGGGGATCATCGCGCCGGTCTACACCAGCTTGGCCACTTTGGTCGCACACGAATTGTGACGCCTGCTGTTTTTTGCACGGAAGTACGCTGACTAGCGTTGAATGCCGGTCAATTTTCTTACCGCTACCCAGCGGGAGCGCTACTGCAATTACCCCGACGAACTCAGCCCAGATGAGATTGCCCGGCATTTTCATCTCGACGATGCCGACCTCGTCTGGATCGCTACAAAGCGGCGTGACAGTAGCAGGCTGGGTTATGCACTGTAAGCGCTCTAGTAACTACGTCCCTTGCGCCAGGCTTGGTTTGGTGATTGGTTG
>ERZ724510.1055-NODE-1055-length-15755-cov-12.590127_pt1 | contig 15755 bp, 16 predicted proteins | sample MGYA00376043_ERZ724510 | MGnify/ENA primary metagenome ERZ724510 (study PRJEB28724, sample SAMN07190888) | wastewater metagenome | isolation source: influent of sewage treatment plant in Hong Hong | place: USA: Christiansburg, Virginia | collected 2016-03-01 ... | reverse complement strand
TTTGGCTACCCCGGAGGTGTCCAGATCGATGTATTCAAGAATGCGCATGGTATTAGGATATGGAAGAAATGTGGATGTGCAGGGCCGGTCAGTCAGCGTTCTGTCCTTCGACATTGGGAAGGGAGGCAGCGCTCAGAAAATACGGATCACTCGGGATGCAACATCTAGTATGGAATTACCATATGCATGAGGCCCATCTCATTTGCAGTGATGGACGTTGGAAACTTTATTTTGTGTTGAGGCAGGCCATCGACGAAATTATGCGTTTCTGCCTGGTAGAAATTTCGCAAGACAAACTCGACAAACCACCGAGGTGTCAACGGTGCCGAGACAGGAATGCGGCACCCCTTTACATCGCCCAATGTAAGATGGCTCTTGGGATGAGTACCATCAATGTAAACACCTTCCCGCGCATCAAAATCAAAACGCAAAGGAAATGGAACGATCCTGCGCTGAACGATCTCGATAAACAGCTCGTCTCGCATATAGGCGTCCGGATCATCTTGAAACGGCAACAGGCTTGGTGAAGGGTAGAAGGCAAGCCTGTGCTGTAGCAGCTCATCGCCTTCGATGCGGTACATCATCTGGAGCAATGCACCATCAACAAGCCTCATGTTGTATGAACGCTTGTCAGCCAGTTCACGATAAATCTCGGTGTATTCGATGTCGCCTAGCGCAATAGAAACATGTTCCGAGCCACTGAAGGTAACGTCTACCTTGCTGCCAGATGATCGAATCGCAGAGAAATTTGAGTCGTCACAAACTCCTTTACCGATCAATTCAGAAATCAGCCCATCGATATCTTCTTTGATGCTTTTTGGGGTCAGCGCCATCATTCCTTGCCCCCAAGGAGCCTTTTGAGCTTTTCGCGGGTCGTCTCATCAAGGTCTTCCGGGTGTAGTTCACCACTCTCTAGATCACCCAAAAGATTGGCAAGCTGGCTCTTTTTTCTCTCAAGACGCTGCCGCTCTTGTGGAGACAAATCACGATGGACAATGCGCAGCTTGCCGAGCAAAGCATCGTCGGGATAACAGAAATCCAAGACGAAGTTGCGCTGCTTCAAGGCGGAAAATTCGTCGATCAATCCCTGCATTCGAGGGCCATAACCTATGACGCGAACCCATGCCTTGCTTCGAGTGATCGCCGTGAAAAGACGGTTACGCAAACTGGCAAGACCTGTACCAGAACCATTGCAGTCCTGGGCGTTGATGACATAGACCATGCCTGCTTCATTACCCTTGGCACGGTAAATTCCCGTAAATGTCACCGAGGGAGTATCGGTTCGGAAAAACACGTCGGCGTCCGTATCAACACCGGCCAAATGGGTTTGAACTCCCGCGTCGAAAAGCTGTTTACGAATAGGGCCAGTAACGCTACGGGCAGTCCGTGGATCAGAGTGAATAACAACAAGGTCATCATGCCGAAGCTCATCTTCGTTCAGGTTGGACTGAATCTGACGAATGAGCCATGCGTTCTGCTGCGCTTCATCATCGAATTTGATGAATTGGACAAGGTCATCAATGTCCGAATGTTCTTCCAGAAACCTTGGGCTGGTTTCCGTGGTGCGCTCCAAAACGATATGCTGGCCCTTCATCAATTGCCCGCTCTGAACCGTGTAGCCAATCTCCTTCCATAGCGCTGGGTAATCAAACATCTGAACCAAACCAGTCTCAGTGCCTTGTGGAGCACCTCGGTAAATGCCGAAGCCCAGCCCGTGGGCGGATACCAGAACCGGGCGTGAGTTTCGGTAGCATTTCTGCAAAATCACGTCTCGCCTACGGTCGTTACCAAACGTGACCAGCGGTTGCCCATGCTCATCATTACCGAAGATTTCCTCGGGCGGCGGAAGTGAAGTTCCTGAGAGGTTCTGAAGTTCATCGTAGGCATAAACCAGCCGCTTGGGTGATTTCAGCATGGAATAGCAGAGCTTCAGAAAACTTGGCGCAAAGTCCTGTGCTTCATCCGCAAGAATTACGTCATAGAGTTGAGCTGTATCCGATGCATTTTCTAATGCAGCTTGGCAAGCCCCATCAAAAGCTTTTTCACTGCCTCCAAATTTGTAAGATGCACTCTTGAAATCAAAAAAATCCGTTCCAGTCGCTCGGCAATATTCGTAGTAAATGCCATCTCTCGCATCACCTCCCGGCGCACCCCAGGCATTGATAACTCGAATTTTCGTCCAGTCCGGTTCTTCGCCGCCCTGCTCAATACAAAAATTGTTAATCAAACGGCGGAACTGCCCTTTGAGAGAACGAGTATGGAAAGTCACGGCAATACGCCAGTCTGGATGCTGCGTATGCAAATAGGCGGCTTTGAGTGCCAACACGATGGTCTTGCCTGAGCCAGCTAGCCCCCGGATGCGTTGAACACCATCTACCGTCTCAATAACAGCCTTATTTTGTCGGTGATCAAGCGTCGCAATGGAGTCTTCAAGGCGCTTGAGTTTCGCACCGCGCGAATCTTTGCGGTGAACTTCGCGCTTGGAGCGACTTTTCCGAATACTGCTGAGGCTCTCGATAGCCGATAGCGTCATCCGGTAAAGTTCATCAGTACCATTCGGCCAATGTATATTATTCAGAGCAGTAGCTAGACCCTGCTCGTTGACAATGGGATAACCATCTACCGCCACACTCTCGACATTATCGATTCCTGGAGCAAATGACATGACCGAGAGCTGCACCAGCAACTGACGCCCTTTAACCAGTTCGCGGTGCAACTTTAGTCGTGCTTCGATCTTGTTTGCCAAATCGTCCTGACGTTCTGCGTACCCCTCAACGTCCGGCCCTTCGATTAAGTCGAATAACACGATTCCCTTGGAAGGGCTCACCAAGGTGGCATCTATCGAGTACTTACCATCAGGTGTGGCGATCAACGGGTAGCCTGTAAAAACCTCACCCTGCATTTCCTGCAAGGCGTTGAAGCTTTGCGCTAAGGCGTCTGTCGCGACAGGCTTCTTGTTTACACCACGCGTAATATTCAATCGTTCTGTCATTATTTCAATCCTCATTGATGCAGTGTCACAATACTGATCAATACGCCCCTACTCCTGAGCCACTCGATCTTCACCAGCTTTGCGGCCTTAGAATCGTAGAAGTATCCGTTAATGCTGCTATCCTTGGGTGGCCAGGTTGCTATCGCTTTGCGGGGCGCTCATGTCTTGTCCTGTGTTTTCTCGGCATCTGAGCGGCAATCCAGCGATTCAACTCGCTGCGACGAAACCACCAGGTACCGCCCAGTTTGAATCCCGGTGTCTCCCCCTACTGGGCCGATAAACGGTCTTTTTCCCTGCCTTGAGATAGGCCGCCACTTCGTCCAGCGTGAGAATTTCGCTATCGGGTTGGTTCATATCCGGCTACTCACCATGGCGTTTCACAGCGAAGTTTTCCAAAGTTTGGCCAAGTTTACCATCTGGCCCACTCGAATGAACCCCGAATCTCATGTGCGCGAAGCCATAGACTCGGTCGGTGCCACGCGTTGCGGCAGGCTCGTGGCACCAGTTCGATTGCAAGGCCATGTGTTTTAGCCATCAGGTCGCAGATGGTTACGCCAAGAAGGTGGTCGCGTCTCTCTTTCTAGGGAAAGCAAGCAACGTAGTAGCCTGTGGCCTCATCTGGATGAGGCGGGCTGAGCAATATCAGCTAAGGTGTGTGATGGGCAAAGAGGAAAGTAAGCCTCCAGCGCCGCCACCTCGCCAACCCTGATCAAGGCCCTCAACGTCTAATCGACAGCAACGTATCAATCCGCGAGTTCAAACAGCTCGGCAAGCTCTCCAGCGTCGTCTTCAGCCAAACCGCAGGGTCCAGCCCATTCAGCCTGGCCGTCGCCAACAGGCGCTGAATCGCCGCCGCTCGTTGCCCTGCCCGTTCACTTCCCGCAAACAGCCAGTTCTTCTGCCCCAGCGCTATCGGACGGAGGGCATTTTATCGGCAGCTCACCTGTTTGCGCGTAACGGCTAAACAAAGACCAGCGTCGCAAGATGTCGTCGCACGCTTTGGCCAGACCATAAAAAAGCCCGCTGTGACGCGGGCTTAAGTGTGTTTTCATGCTACTCGGTGCCAGTCGATGCCAGACGCCAACTCACTCCCACTCAATCGTCGCCGGCGGCTTGCCGGACACGTCGTACACCACGCGGTTAATCCCGCGCACTTCATTGATAATCCGGTTGGAAGTCCGGCCCAGGAGGCTGTAGGGCAGTTCGGCCCAGTGGGCGGTCATGAAGTCGCTGGTGACCACCGCGCGCAGCGCCACCACCCATTCGTAGGTGCGGCCATCGCCCATCACGCCCACCGATTTCACCGGCAGGAACACGGCAAACGCCTGGCTGGTGAGGTCGTACCAGCTCTTGCCGGTGGCTTCGTCGATGGTGTTGCGCAGTTCTTCGATAAAAATCGCGTCGGCGCGTTGCAGCAGGCTGGCGTATTCGGCCTTCACTTCGCCGAGGATGCGCACGCCCAGGCCCGGGCCGGGGAAGGGGTGGCGGTAGACCATTTCGTGCGGCAGGCCCAGCGCCACGCCCAGCTCGCGCACTTCGTCCTTGAACAGCTCGCGCAGCGGCTCCAGCAGTTTCAGGTTCAGCGTTTCCGGCAGGCCGCCGACATTGTGGTGGCTCTTGATGGTGTGGGCTTTTTTGGTTTTGGCACCGGCGGATTCGATCACGTCCGGGTAGATGGTGCCTTGCGCCAGCCATTTGGCGTTGGTCAGCTTTTTCGATTCGGCCTGGAACACTTCGACGAATTCGGCACCGATAATCTTGCGCTTTTTCTCCGGGTCGGTTTCGCCGGCCAGCTTGCCCATGAATTCCACGCTGGCATCGACGTGTACCACCTTCACGCCCAGGTTGCGGGCGAACATGTCCATCACCATCTGGCCTTCGTTCAGGCGCAGCAGGCCGTGATCGACAAACACGCAGGTGAGTTGCTCGCCGATGGCGCGGTGAATCAGCGCGGCGGCCACCGAGCTGTCCACGCCGCCGGACAGGCCAAGAATCACTTCTTCGTTGCCCACTTGCTCGCGGATTTTTTTCACCGCTTCGTCGATGTAGTTGGGCATGGTCCACGACGGCGCAGCGCTGGCGATGGTCAGCACAAAGCGGTGCAGGATGTCGGTGCCGCGCTTGGTGTGGGTCACTTCCGGGTGGAATTGCACAGCGTAAAAACCACGCGCCTCGTCGGCCATGGCGGCAATCGGGCAGGACGGGGTTTCGGCAATCAGGGTGAAGCCGTCGGGCAGGGCGGTGACTTTGTCGCCGTGGCTCATCCACACGTCCAGCAGGCCATGGCCTTCGGTGTTGCTGCGGTCTTGCAGGCCGTTGAACAGCTTGGAGTGGCCACGGGCGCGGATTTCGGCGTAGCCGAATTCGCGGGTGTCGCCGGATTCCACCTTGCCGCCCAGGGTTTGCGCCATCCATTGCATGCCGTAGCAGATGCCCAGCACCGGCACGCCCAGGCTAAACAGCGCCGGGTCGGCCTGGTAGTCGGATTCGTACACCGAGTTGGGGCCACCCGAGAGGATGATCGCCTTGGGGTTGAAGGCGCGGATGGCGTCGATGGACATGTCGTAGGGGTGCAGTTCGCAATAGACATGCGCCTCGCGCACGCGGCGGGCAATCAGCTGCGCCACTTGCGAGCCAAAGTCGAGAATGAGGATTTTGTCCATGGAGCTCTTTCAGGGGGCCGGCGGGTGCGCGGCCAGTTCAGTCGGGGTTAATCGGGGGCGCGGCGGCGGCGCTCCGGCACGCTGGGGCTGCGCGCGCCCAGCAGCAGCAGGCCCAGCAGCACCATGCCGCACGAGGCCCACACGCTGAAGGGCAGGCCAAAGCGGTCCAGGCCGTACACGGCCAGGGCGGCAAAGCCAAGCATGGGCGTAGCCACCAGGGTGGATTTGTTCAGGCCATCCAGCAGCAGCAGCGCCAGCCCGGCACAAGCCAGGCCCAGCGCCAGCAGGCTACGGGTATTGGGCAGCAGTTCGGTGCTGTGCAGGAACCACAGCACCCCCAGGGTAATCAGCAGAATCGGAAAGGTTGCGCTGCGTTGCATGGCGTTACCGCACGTTGTGTTTCATCAGGCGTTGTTTTTCCCGTTCCCACTCGCGGTTTTTTTCGGTTTCGCGCTTGTCGTGCTGCTTTTTACCCTTGGCCAGGCCCATTTCCAGCTTGATCCAGCCGTTGCGGTAATGCAGGTCCAGTGCGGCCAGGGTGTAGCCGGAGCGTTCAACCTTGCCAATCAGTTTTTCCACCTGATTGGCCTTGAGCAGCAGCTTGCGGATGCGGGTCGGGTCGGGGTGAACGTGGGTGGAGGCGGTCGGCAGTGGCGAGATATGGCAGCCAATCAGCCAGATGGCACCTTGCTTGACAATCACATAGGATTCTTTCAGCTGCACACGCCCGGCACGGATGGATTTGACTTCCCAGCCTTCCAGCACCATGCCGGCTTCAAATTTCTCTTCGATAAAGAAGTCGTGGTAGGCTTTTTTGTTCTGGATGATGCTCATGACGCCCCCGTGAGTGAATCTGGTATTTTAGCAGATCATCGCCCATGACCAAACCGGCCCAAAGCCATGGTTGGGTCAGCCGGATGAACGACCAAACATTAAATGGCGGTAAGTGACCCGGCGTCACCGTTGGTGCATCCCGTCGCTTTGCCCCTGAAATTCATGGGCCGGTCTGCTGGCGTGGCGGTACAATCCGGTGTGTTGGCGGCTGCCGCCTGGCAACTGTCTGTGTCTGACCCTTTCGGCCTGCCCAATTTATGCCTGTCGTAGAAAAAAACGTGCTGGTCACGCATAGCCCGGCCCAGATGTTCCACCTGGTGGACGATGTTGAACGTTATCCAAAATTCCTGCCCTGGTGTGGCCAGGGCGAGGTGATCTCGCGCCAGGGGCCTGAACTGGTGGCCAGCCTGCACATTGATTACCTGAAAATTCGCCAGCACTTCACCACGCGCAATTACAACCACGACGACTACAGCATCGACATGACGCTGGTGGACGGCCCATTTGAGCACCTGACTGGGCGCTGGCGCTTTATTCCGCTGGGAGAACTGGGCTGCAAGATTGAGTTTCGGCTCAGTTATGCGTTTTCCAGCAAGATTCTGGAAAAAGTGATCGGCCCGGTGTTCAGCCATATTTCCGGCACGCTGGTGGATTGTTTCATTCGCGAGGCAGACAAACTGTATGGCGACGACTGAGCTGCTCACCATCGAAGTGGTGTACGCCTTGCCTGAGCAGCAAACCCTGCTGACGGTCAAGCTGCCGGCTGGCAGCACGGTGGCGCAGGCGATTGAGCAGAGCGGCCTGCTGGCCCGCCACCCCGAGCTTGACCTGAGCCTGCACAAGGTGGGGGTGTTTGCCAAAGTGACCGCGCTGGATACTGTGCTGCGCGAGCACGACCGGGTGGAAATTTACCGTCCGCTGCTGGCCGATCCAAAAGAAGTGCGCCGCCGTCGGGCCGCAGAAGGCAAGGTGATGCGCAAGGGCGCTGGCGAGGCAGGGTCATCCTCCTGAGCCGTTTGCCGGTCCGTTGCCGGGGCGTGGTCTTGTGCGGGGTGGTGTGTGCTGTTGAGTATGCCAGCGGCTGGAGTCAGGCCACTTCTACCCGATTTTTGCCGGCCAGCTTAGCGCGGTACATGGCTTGGTCGGAGCGTTCGATGGTGTCCACTTCATCCTCACCCTGCTTCCACACCGTGACCCCGGCGCTGAAGGTGATGACCAGACGGTCATGGTCGGCCATGAAATAGGCGCGGGTCAGCTGGCGCTGCAGGCGTTCGGTCAGCTGGGCGGCCGCCTCTGCCGGGGTGGCCGGCAGCAGCAGCACAAATTCTTCCCCCCCCAGACGGGCGACGATGTCGTTGGGGCGCAGATTGGCCGAGATGGTGTCAACCAGATGCTTGAGCACCTGGTCGCCAGTCAGGTGGCCGTAGTGGTCGTTGAGCTGCTTGAAGTTGTCCACGTCGAGCAGCACCATCGACAGCGGCAGGCCGGTTTGGGTCGAGCGGTCTTTCTCGCGGGCAAACATCTCGTCCAGCCCGCGCCGGTTGTAGGCACCGGTCAGCTGGTCTTCCTTCACCTGGGTGCTGGCTTCGTCCAGCGCGGCTTCCAGCTCGCGGATGCGCTGGGTGGCGGCGTCCACTTCTTCGCGGGCGGCTTCCAGTTCGCCCCGGCTATTGGCCAGGCTGGTTTGCACTGACTTGGTGTCGGCCATCAGCGTGTCGATCACTTCGGACAGGGCGATGACATTGTCGGCGGCCTGGATTTTTTCGGCATAGCCGCCAATTTTCTGCTGGAACTGGTTGGTGTCGTCCGCCATCACCGACAGGCGGCTGACAAAGGTGTTTACCATCTCGCGCATGGCCTGGGTGGCGGCGTCGAGGCTATGCTTGATCACCCCCTGCTTGTAGATCACTTCTTTCAGGCTGGCTTCCACCGCGTAGATGTCGCGCACATTCAATGGCTGGTGCGACAGCACGGTTTCAATGGCGCTGATCTGCCCGATCAAGGATTGATCCTGGCCGGACAGCTCGCGCAGATTGTGCAGCAGCAGGCTGAGCAGCGAGGCCAGGCCATTGACGATGCGGCCATCGTGCTGCAGTTGCAGGTCGGTCTTGATCCAGCATTTTTTCAGCTGACGGGAAAACACTTCCAGCGACTGTTCGTTCTCGATGCCGGGCAAGGCCAGCAACGGCTGTTCGAGTGCTTCCAGCAGCTCTGGGTAGGGCGTCAGCCAAGGGGCAACGCCGTAGCGCAGGGCTTCGTCGAGCACATGCTTCCAGTGCCGCCACAGCGCTTCATCCAGCTTGCTCATCGGTGGTGGCGCGGGAGTCACCGGCTGGGCCTGGCCATTGGCCCCGGTTACCGTGGCCGGGGCGCTGGCCCCCGCCGGCAGCGGAGCCACTTCGTCAAACTGAAAACCATTGCCCAGTGAGGTGGTGTTGGCCTGGGTGGCTGCCAGTGGCGACCCCCAGTTGGTCAGCAGATTGCACAACTTTTCGTAGAGCAAGGTAGGCTGGTAGCCATAATTGGACACCACCCGTTCCAGCGCTTCTTTTTTCATCGCGCTGGACAAGCCGGGCTGGCGTAAATCCCATTGCCTGACCAGATTCAGCACCAGTTCGCCCCAGCGCTGGCCAACCATTTGTTGCTCGACATGCTGGGACAGGTGTTGTTGCAGCAGGGGCGGGACAGTGGCCCAGTCCTGATCGAAAATGGCCTGACGCACGCGGTTGATGCGTATCTGCCCGGCGGTGTCGCTATTGGCCTGCAAATCCTCCAGCGCCTGCGACAGGGCGGCCACCAGCGGATGCATGGGGCGGCTGGCGGCAGGCAACAGCTGCCCGGCCACTTCAGCGTATAAACGCTCGTAGTTCTCCGGGGTGGGCAGCAATTTGCGTGCGCTGAGCCGTTTTAGGGCCTGGCGGGCAATTTCAATGGATGGATCAGACGGCATCATGCGCTCGGGAATGACACATGCGGGCAGTGTAACCCTGTCTGCCTGACTTGTTAAGGTTCAAGATAGGCGATAAGGATAACATCATCAGCCGGGTCAGGGGGGGGCAACCGCGCCGAGCGGGGCGGCGGGGACTGCCGGGAGGGCGGGGTGGGGTTCCAGCAGCTGGAAAAACACCTCGCCCTTTTTAATCATGCCCAGTTCACTGCGTGCGCGTTCTTCGATGGCTGACGAGCCTTGTTTCAGGTCGCTTACTTCGGCAGCCAGCGCCAGATTGCGGGTCACCAGCTTGTCGTTGCTGGTGCGCAAGGTGGTGAGCTGGCTGTCCAGCTGCCAGACACGCAGCCAGCTGCCTTTGCCAAGCCACAACGACCATTGCAGCAGCAAGAGCAAAGCCAGCAGGGTGAGTGTCAGAACGCGCATGCTGAGTTATTTCAGGTGGTAAAACGCGCCACGACCCGGATAGCTGGCGGCGTCGCCGAGTTCTTCCTCAATGCGCAGCAGCTGGTTGTACTTGGCCATGCGGTCAGAGCGCGACAGCGAACCGGTCTTGATCTGCATGCAGTTGGTGGCCACGGCCAGGTCGGCGATGGTGCTGTCTTCGGTTTCGCCCGAGCGATGGCTCATCACGCTGGTGTAGCCAGAGCGCTTGGCCAGTTCCACCGCCTGCAGGGTTTCGGTCAGCGTGCCAATCTGGTTGATTTTCACCAAGAGGCTGTTGCAGATGCCGGCCTTGATGCCTTCGGCCAGGATTTTCGGGTTGGTCACGAACACATCGTCACCCACCAGCTGCACGCGGTCGCCCAGCTTGTCGGTCAGGATCTTCCAGCCGGCCCAGTCGTGCTCGCTCATGCCGTCTTCGATCGAGATGATCGGGTAGTTGTCGCACAGGGTGGCCAGGTAGTTGGCGAATTCTTCGCTGCTCAGTGCCAGGTTTTCGCCGGCCAGCTGGTACTTGCCGTCCTTGTAGAATTCGCTGGAGGCGCAGTCCAGGGCAATCAGCACATCGTCGCCAGCCACATAGCCGGCCTTGTCGATGGCTTGCAGGATCAGCTTGATGGCGTCTTCGTTCTTGGCCAGGTTCGGGGCAAAGCCGCCTTCATCGCCCACGGCGGTGGAGTGGCCCAGGTCGGCGCAGATTTTTTTCAGGGTGTGGAAAATTTCCGCTCCGCAACGCAGCGCTTCGCGGAAGGTTTTGGCCCCCACCGGGATGATCATGAATTCCTGGATGTCCAGGCTGTTGTTGGCGTGTGCGCCACCGTTGATCACGTTCATCATCGGTACCGGCATCGACATCTGGCCAGCGCCGCCCAGATAGCGGTACAGCGGCAGGCCGGCGTCTTCGGCGGCGGCGCGGGCCACGGCCATCGACACCGCCAGCAGGGCGTTGGCACCCAGGCGGCTCTTGGCCTCGGTGCCATCCAGTGCCAGCAGGGTTTGATCAATGAAGGTCTGGTCGGTAGCGTCCAGGCCAATGATCGCTTCGCAGATTTCGGTGTTGATGTTTTCCACCGCCTTCAGCACGCCCTTGCCCAGATAACGGCCTTTGTCGCCATCACGCAGTTCCAGGGCTTCTTTTTCGCCGGTAGACGCGCCAGACGGCACCGCAGCACGGCCCATTACACCGGATTCCAGCAGCACGTCGGCTTCCACCGTCGGGTTGCCACGCGAATCCAGAATCTCGCGCGCGACGACATCAATAATCGAACTCATGGTTTTCCCCAAAGCAGCAAATACACATCAAAAACACACCCGCCGACTCCGGCATTCGGGCCGGAACCATCCACGGGCGAACAATACCCGAAGCATCAAGGCGGCAGATTATAACGACAGTTCGGCCCACGGCGTGGATTTCACCGCATCATCCAGCGTTTTCAGCGTGGCCAGCAGGGCGTGCATCCGCCCCAGCGGCCAGGCATTGGGCCCGTCGGACAAGGCTTTGGCCGGGTCCGGATGGGTTTCCATGAACAGCCCGGCCACCCCGGCGGCCACCGCCGCACGTGCCAGCACCGGCACGAATTCCCGCTGACCGCCCGATACCGTGCCCTGGCCGCCAGGCAGTTGCACCGAATGGGTGGCGTCAAACACCACCGGGCAGCCGGTGTCGCGCATGATGGCCAGGCTGCGCATGTCCGACACCAGATTGTTGTAGCCAAACGACACGCCGCGCTCGCATACCATGATGTGCTGGCCGTCGCCGCCGGCCTCAATCGCTGCCTCGCGCGCCTTGTCCACCACGTTTTTCATGTCGCCGGGGGCAAGAAACTGGCCTTTCTTGATATTCACCGGCACGCCGGCGGTGGCCACTGCGCGGATGAAATCGGTTTGCCGGCACAAAAATGCCGGGGTCTGCAGCACATCGACCACACTGGCAACAACGGGAATTTCTTCGCTGGTGTGTACATCAGTGAGCACCGGCACGCCAATCTGGCGCTTGACTTCGGCCAGAATGCGCAGGCCCTCGTCCATGCCCAGGCCACGGAACGATGTGCCCGAACTGCGGTTGGCCTTGTCATAGCTGGATTTGTAAATAAACGGCATGCCCACCGCCTGGGCAATCTCTTTCAGCTGGCCAGCCGTGTCCAGCGCCATCTGTTCGCTTTCAATCACACAGGGACCGGCAATCAAAAACAGCGGACGATTCAGTCCGACTTCAAAACCGCACAATTGCATGGAAAGCCTCTCCAGAAAACCGGGGTAAAGACACAACAATGGGAGGCCTAAGCCTCCCATGCGTCAGTCTGCTTAGCGGCGGGCGGCCTGGTAGGCCAGCGCGGCTTCGATGTAGGCCTTGAACAAGGGGTGACCGTCACGCGGTGTGGAGGTGAATTCCGGGTGGAACTGGCAGGCAAAGAACCATGGGTGATCGGGCAGTTCGATGGTTTCCACCAGCTGCTCATGGCCGCTGGAGCGCCCGCTGACCTTCAGCCCGGCGGCTTCCAGGCGCGGCACGTAGTAGTTGTTTACTTCGTAGCGGTGGCGATGGCGCTCCACCACCTGGGTGGCACCGTACACCCGCGCGGCCAGCGAACCTGGCTCCAGGTCGCACTGCTGGCCGCCCAGACGCATGGTGCCGCCCAGATTGGAGTTTTCGTCGCGGGTTTCCACCTTGCCGTCGTGGTTCACCCATTCGTCAATCAGCGCCACCACCGGGTATTCGGTTTCCAGGTCAAATTCGGTGGAGTTGGCACCGGTCAGTCCGGCCACGTCGCGGGCGTATTCAATCAGCGCAATCTGCATGCCCAGGCAAATGCCCAGGTAAGGAATGCCCTGCTCGCGGGCCAGCTTGACCGCGCGGATCTTGCCTTCCACGCCACGCTTGCCAAAGCCGCCCGGCACCAGAATCGCGTCCATGTTCGACAGGCTGGCCGCGCCGTCGCGTTCGATTTCTTCCGAGTCAACGTAATGAATGTTGACCTTGCTTTCGGTGTGAATCCCGGCGTGGCTGAGCGCTTCCGACAGCGATTTGTACGATTCGGTCAGGTCAACATATTTCCCCACCATGGCGATGTTCACTTCGCGCTGGGGGTTCTGGATGGCGTCCACAATGCGCTTCCACACCGACAGGTCAGCCGGTGGCCGGCTGGTCAGGTTCAGGTGCTCGGCGATGATGGTATCGATGCCCTGCTCGTGCAACTGGGCCGGAATCATGTAGATGCTGGGCGCGTCGTAGCAGCCAATCACGGCGTTTTCTTCAACATTGCAGAACAGCGCAATCTTGCGGCGTTCGTCGTCCGGCAGCGGGCGGTCCATCCGGCACAGCAGGATATCCGGCTGGATGCCGATTTCGCGCAGTTCCTTTACCGAGTGCTGGGTGGGTTTGGTCTTGATCTCGCCAGCGGTATGGATGAACGGCACATAGGACAGGTGCACGAACAGGGTGTTCTTGCGGCCCAGGTTGGAGCGGATCTGACGGATGGCTTCCAGGAAGGGCAGCGACTCGATATCGCCCACCGTGCCGCCGATTTCCACAATCGCCACATCGGCGTCGCCGGCACCGGCGTATACCTTGGCCTTGATTTCGTCGGTGATGTGCGGAATCACCTGCACGGTGCCACCCAGGTAGTCGCCACGGCGCTCTTTGGTGATCACCGATTCGTACACCTGGCCGGTGGTGAAGTTGTTGCTCTTCTTCATCTTGGCCTTGATGAAGCGCTCGTAGTGGCCGAGGTCCAGGTCGGTTTCGGCCCCGTCTTCTGTGACGAACACCTCGCCATGCTGGAACGGACTCATTGTCCCCGGATCCACGTTGATGTAAGGATCCAGCTTGAGCATGGTCACGCTAAGCCCACGGGATTCAAGAATCGCTGCGATCGACGCAGCAGCAATGCCTTTGCCCAGCGAGGAAACCACACCGCCGGTCACGAAAATGTATTGGGTCATGGGAGAACTGGCCTGAACGAATCCGGAATTTTATCGTGAAAACCTTCCCGCGCCAAATGGTTGCCGCAGCGGCCCGCGTCTGGCTGGCGCTAAAACCCGCCCTTGGCCGCTGTTGCCCCCGTTCTGGCAGGCAGGGACCGGCTTTACCACACCCACTGCGCCAGGGTGGCGGGGGCATCGGTGCAAATGCTTGAGTAGCGAGCTGATTTTATGATATAAAGCGTGTTTTTACTGGTTTCTGGGAGTAACTCAAATGGCGCGAGTTTGCAAAGTCACCGGCAAGCGTCCGATGACCGGGAACAATGTTTCCCACGCCAATAACAAGACCAAACGTCGTTTCTTGCCGAATCTGCAATATCGCCGTTTCTGGGTCGAAAGCGAAAACCGCTGGGTGCGTCTGCGCGTGTCCAACGCTGCGCTGCGTACCATTGACAAGGTCGGTATCGACGTTGTGCTCGCAGATCTGCGCGCACGCGGCGAATTCTGATTTTATCGTCCTGTCACTCGAACTAAAGGCTAATCACCATGCGCGACAAGATCAAACTGGAATCGACCGCCGGTACCGGTCATTTCTACACCACCACCAAGAACAAACGGACGATGCCCGGCAAGATGGAAATCAAAAAGTTCGATCCGGTGGTGCGCAAGCACGTCATCTACAAGGAAACCAAGCTGAAGTAATTCAGCCCGGTTCCCTCGGGATGCCAAGGCCCCCTGCTGACGCAGGGGGCTTTTTTTATGGTTGCGTGGCCAGGCGGGGGGGGGCACGGTTGTCCGGCTTGCCCTCTGCCACACGAGCGGCTAGAATCGCCGCTTCACTGGGGGAGTAGCCGGCCTGTTGCCCAACAGGCGCTCGCGTCAACACACTTGCCGAACCCGGCATGGCGCGAAACACCCGCTCAAGCTGTCTGGCTGGGGCGTGCGGTGCGGCAAGACCCATGATCTGCGCTCGCTGCCTTGTTGGGGGCCGTGGCGAGTCAGGTCATGGTTCCGTCTGGCCCCCGGATCATACGCAATGGAAGCTTTCCTGTTCTCTACCGGCATTGTTGCCCTGGCTGAAATCGGCGACAAAACCCAATTGCTGGCCTTGTTGCTGGCTGCCCGCTTCAAACGTCCCCTGCCCATCATCGCCGGCATTTTTGTGGCCACCGTGCTCAACCACGCGCTGGCCGGCAGCCTGGGCAGCTGGATTACCTCGCTGGTGTCGCCCAATGTGATGCGCTGGATTCTCGGCGGCTCGTTTATCGCCATGGCGGTATGGATTTTGATTCCCGACTCGATTGACGAAGAAGACACCCGTTTGCAGGATAAGCTGGGGGTGTTTGGCGCAACGGTGATTGCCTTTTTCCTGGCCGAAATGGGGGATAAAACCCAGATTGCCACCGTGGCACTGGCCGCCCGGTTTGACTCGCTGCTGGGCGTGGTGATGGGCACTACCGTGGGCATGATGCTGGCCAATGTGCCCGCCGTGCTGGTGGGCGAAGCCGCCGCCAAGCGTTTGCCGGTGAAATGGGTGCATGGTGCCGCCGCCGCCCTGTTTGCCGTGCTGGGCGTGGTGGTATTGAGCGGGGTCGAGCTGGGCTTCTGATTGGCCGCCATAAAACAAAACCCGCCCTGCCAGCGTGCTGACAGGGCGGGTTTTTGCATAACTGGCATGGTGCGCCCAGCCGGGGTCGAACCGGCACGACCGAAGTCGAGGAATTTTAAGTCCCTTGCGTCTACCAATTCCGCCATAGGCGCACCGAACCGCGAATTATGCCAGAACCGCTACGATTCGTCACGCTGTGCAGGGCAATTGCATGAACGCCATGCGTAACCGCCCGTCAACCACCATGGCCTGGGCTGTGTACGGCCATTGGATGGCGCTGCGTGCCATCCAGGAAACTCACACTCAATGCCGTGTGTCGCCAAACACCTCGTCCAGCGACGTGGC
>ERZ724510.1049-NODE-1049-length-15788-cov-5.427700_pt1 | contig 15788 bp, 12 predicted proteins | sample MGYA00376043_ERZ724510 | MGnify/ENA primary metagenome ERZ724510 (study PRJEB28724, sample SAMN07190888) | wastewater metagenome | isolation source: influent of sewage treatment plant in Hong Hong | place: USA: Christiansburg, Virginia | collected 2016-03-01 ... | reverse complement strand
CGTCTCGGGCGATGGACGCCTGAACTGGGAGAACAATACGCTCGGTATTCGCGGCAAGCTGGCCGCCGATGCCGGTTATTGGCAACTGGCCAAGGCCGGGACGCCAACGCTTTCAGATGATGTCGTAATCAAATCGACGAGCGGTGAAAAGCCAAGCAGCAACTTGCGCCCCAAGTTGGAACTAGACCTGAGCACCGATCTCGGCAAGAACTTTTTCTTCAACGGTGCCGGGCTGAGTAGCCGGCTGAATGGCGATATCCGCTTGCGCGCCAGTGGCCGCGACCTGCCCAAGGCGAGCGGCAGCATCCGCAGCCGTGACGGGCGCTTTGAAGCCTACGGTCAGCAACTGAGCATTGAACGCGGGGTGCTTACCTTTCAGGGTTTGCTCGACAACCCGGTGCTCGATGTGCGTGCCGTGCGTAAAGGATTGGCGGTTGAACCTGGGGTTCAGGTCAGCGGCACAGCGCAAAAACCGACCGTCAAACTGATCTCCGATCCGGAATTGCCGGATGCAGAAAAACTCGCCTGGCTGGTTCTTGGCCACGGCCCCGAACAGATGAGCGCCAGTGATGCCGCCTTGCTGATTCCGGCGGCGGGCAGCATCCTCGGCCATGAATCAGGCAACGTCGTCAAACAATTGAAAAACACATTCGGCATCGATGAATTCGGCGTACGTCAGGGCCAAATCGGCGATACGGGTGGCCGTTCGCAAGGGAGCCGGGTCGCTGGCGGCGGCATCGACACGACAGCCACCACAGGCAATCAAATTCTCAGCGTCGGCAAACGCCTTTCGTCCAATGCCTTGCTCTCTTACGAGCAAACGCTGGGCAAGGCGGAAAGCGTGGTCAAACTGACCGTCAACCTCACCCGTCAGATTTCAGTGATTGGCCGGGCGGGCAGTGATAATGCGCTGGATGTGTTTTACACGATCACTTTGGGTCGTGCATCGCAAGAACCCCGTTGAGATAAGCAAACACGGCGTCTTCAGTCAGTACGCTCAAGTGATCCTCGTCAAAACCGCGTAGCGCCGTGGCTTGCGCCTGAGCCTCCGGTCGCAACTGGCTATTGAGCATAATCGTGCCATCACCGCTGGCAAAGCTGGTCACACTGGTATTCAGGTAGCTAAAGAGCAGGTAATGCGGCACCCCGCTCGGCATCGGCCGGCGAAACAAGCCCTGCAGGAAGCGGCTGCCCGGTACGATACTCTTCCACACCGGCATGACCACTGGCGAGTAATCAAGTCCGTTTTTAGCCTCGGGCTGCCCACCAAAAGGGGTGGAAATCGAGGTGAAAGAGCGCACATATTCGCAATGATCATCCCGAACACAGCCGGATAAGTAGGAGCGTGCAACCAGGCCGCCCATGCTGTGCGCGACAATGTGCAGATGAATAAACGGGTAGCGGTGATTCAATTCAGAGAGCATGCCGAACATGCCATCGCCCAGCACACGCAAATCCAGCCCTGTCGGGTAATACATAAACCAGGGCTGAAATTTTTTATGATCCAGTTTGGCAACCATCACCGCAAAATCGCGCGGGCTGCCGTTAATCCCGTGCACGAAAAGTACGGGCGTCTTTTCCGGGGAGTATTCCTCGACAAAATAAATGCCGACATAGCCCTGACGCGCAAAATGCAAGGGCTGCCACATACCGAGCGTCGCCAGATCAGGATCAAACCGTGCATCATCAAGCCCCACTTTAAGCCCAAGCTGGGTGCTCAACAGCGCCGAATGGCCTTTGCGCAAATCGAACAGATTGCCCATCGCTGGCCAGCCGGTGGCGTCAACGGCCAGGGGTTTGATGTCGAAATCGATACGGTCGACGCGCCCGGTGAATGCAGCACTCGCCGGTAAGTCATACCAACCGGAAGGTTCATCGGGCTGGTATTCAAAATCATTATTCAGGTCGTTGAAAGCAAACAGATGATGCGTAGTAACCAAGGCGTTCATCTGAAAACTACCCGAGCCTTCAAACACGCGATAGGCGTGAATATCCTTGCCGCTGCGGTCACCCATGGCAACCACAATGATCGGACAGGCCGAGCAAAACGGAGAGTCAATTTCGCCCGAAAGACGAATAAAACTGTTCTTGGTCTGAATTAAATCGTCACGCAAACTCAGCAGATTGCCGCACGAGGTAAGCATCATGCTCATGACAGCAAGCAAACCAATTTTGAACAAAGACATACGGCCAGCGCTTGGTAGTTATCAAAACACCGGGCGCCTTGCGGAGCCCGGTGTCTCATTACAAACCTTATTGCACTTTCGTCCAGCTTGAATCAGGACTGAAACTACGCATTTTCACAGCGGTGGCTTGCGTATTTTTGCCGAGGTTTTTCTGGTAGACCGTAGCATCCTGGTTCACCACAAAAGTCATCACCCCCGACACGCCATATTTGGCGGGATACGCGACCGCAGCAAATCCGCCGATCATCTTGCCATTCGCCAGATAGCTGTAGGCACCACCTGGCGCACTCTTGCCTTGCTCGGTCAGCATCCGGAAATGGTAGCCGTGATAGGGAATCGGTTTCCCATCCGATTTTTTGCCATAACCTTCGCGCGCGGCCAAACCGACCAGCGGGCCAAGCGGGCTAAGCGGTTCATTGGCGGAAACCGGCCAGAACAATCCATCGCGCTTGCCGGGTGTTGAGACAAAGCGTTGCGCATAGTCATTGAAACCATTTCCATTGAGATCACCCACCGCATATTCGCGTTGCGCATCGACGGTTGCCAGCAAGGTCTGAATCGCACCCAGTTCATTGGCGCCAACCCGACGATTCAACAGCTCTTCGCGACCGGCAGCCGAATCAAAGACCCAGCCATTGGCTTTCTTGACCAATGGCGCTGGAAACGGCCAGTCATTTTCGCCCGCCAGCAAAAATACCTTGCCTTCTGACGACTCGGAAATAGCATGTTTGCGATCGTAATTGGTCAGGAATTTCTCCCTCGCCAGACGATCAGCAACTTCGTCGCCAGACGACAACCAGTTGCGTGACTTGGGCCCAACGACGGCCAACAGGGCATTTGTATCTTTGCCACGCAAGGCATCGGCAAGCGCCTTGCCCGCATCCTCCGGCGTTGCAAATGTCTGTTGCGCCACACTCGGTCCGGCATTTGCAATATTGCTCAATGGCGTAGCCGCAACAAGCAAGGCTAACGCCAAAGTCTTCATGGTGTATTTGAGGTTCATTTTTTTCTCCGCAGCAATAGGATTTGGGGGATTAGTGACGACCACGACCACCACCTCCACCCATCCGAGCGCCGCCTCCGCCACCGCCGCGATTACTCATGCTGGCTGCACCACCGCCCCCACCACTGCGACGCCCCATATCCGCCCGACTTGCGCCACCACGTGAGCTGGCTTCACGCGTTGCAGCGCCATTGCCTGCCCCCGCAAACCCACCGCCACTATTGGCTTGATGATTCTTCGCACCGTCAAAACGACTACTCGCCGCTTCGCGACCACCGCCATCAAAATGGCTGCCCATATCGCCACCGCGATTACCGGCTCGCTCTCCAGCCCCATTCAAGCGGTTCTCGCCGCCCACCTTGCCGCGATCTGCACTTTTTACCTTGTTATTCAGCTCATTGCGATCCATGCCCTTGAGTTCACTACGGCCTGAATCCGCACGCCCGCGAAAATCCTCGCGCGCCTTGCTGGCCTGAGCATTGCCGCCCCGGTTGTATTTATTGGCCACATTCTGGTCTCGGTAAGACACACCGCGACGATGATCTGCATTGTGATTCCAGTTATTGCTTGAAATATTGGTGCGGTTGAAGGAGTTGTAGCGATTGACGTTCACATTCACGCTGCTATGCCCGCCCCAACCCCAATGGCACCCACCCCAGATCGCTGCGCCGACGAATACGCCAGTCGCAAAAGCCAGTCCCGGCGGGTAAACATAAGCCGGTGGATACATGTAATAAGGCGGTGCCGGATACCACCAGGTGCCGTAAACCACAGCGGGGTTATAGGTCGGCACGTAGATCACTTCCGGCTTCGGCGATTCGACCACATAGATCGTCTGGCTACCCTGAGTTTCCGTCTTGACCACCTGTTGTTCGGTGGTCTTCAGATTGCCCGTGGCATCCGCTTTGGCGCGCAACATCTGGACAGTATCCATGACGTCACCCTGCTGAGCGAGGAATGCATCGCCCAGCTTTTGCGTCCAGTCGAGTTTGTCATTCATCTGCGCCAACACCTGGGGCACCGAAGTCAGTGACTTGACGGAAGGATCCCAGGATTGTTTGGCCATCGCATCCTCAAGCGCCTTGCCGGTCACTTTCGGATTGGCCTTGACCCAGCGTGCCGCCTCAACCACTTCCAGCGGATAAGTCGCAGCCATCAAAATCTGAGCCAGCAACGCATCAGGATAAAGCGCAATCGGCGCCATCAACTGATCGAGCTCTTGCTGGGAAAATGTTTTAGTCGCCGGCGCCACCGCGTCGGTCATGGGTGGCATAGCGCCCGTTTGATTTTGCTGCGCGAGGGCTGGTGTCAGCGCCAGCAGCATGGCCGCCAGTAATGAACCGGGGCGAAAATGCTTTGCATTCATAGAGCATCCTTGAGTAAGAAAAAACTCACCCGCCAGACAAAAGAATGGCGGGTGCGCAGCAAATCATTTCAAAACACAATCAAAAGCTTATTTGGCTTTCTTGTCGGCCGTAACCACCAGGGCAACCGCTTCAATGTAGGTCGCTTCAACCTGATTGCCAACCTTCACATCCTTGAGCATGGCCGGATCCTTGACCGCGACTTCAACCGTACGTTTGGCACCGCGCAAAGTCACGGTCTGCGCCTTCGGATTAACCGCAACCACATTGGCCACCACACGAACGGTTTTTTCGATCATGCCGGCTGGCTTTTCGCCCGGCTTGGCGGCAACCTTGTTTTCAGACTCAACACGCTCGCGAATGCCGTTGTTCTCTACAGCTTTCAACTCAACGACCAAGGCCTGAACGTAAGTCAGCGTGACCAGATCACCGATACGAATCTGATCAAAATTCTTCACTTCCTCACCCGCCGGAATAACCATCTGATTGCCCTGCGGGCCGACCAGGGTCACTTCGCGAGTCTTCTTGTTAATAGACTTGACCTTGCCCTGCAGCTGAATCGCATCGGCTTCACCCATTTTGCCTGGTGCCTGGCTGGTTACAACAGCAGCCTGCGGTGCGCTCTGCGCAAAAGCGGCGAGCGGGGCAGCAAAGATGCCAGCAGCGAGCAGCAGGGTGATTTTGTTGATTTTCATGTTTTGCCTTTTCAGGGTTGAGAGGGGAATAGTCATATTACTCAATTACCATGAAAAGGCGAGAACCTGCGACATTCACCGTGTAAGTATCAGGTTAAGATTAGTAATATTCGTTTACATCTGCCTTGCTGGAGTTCGTCATGCCTCACCTGAAAATTCTCGCACCGCTTGTCATTGCAACCATCCTGGCGGCTTGTGGCGAAGAAAAAACCGTCACCGCCAAAGGTCCGAGCGAGGTCACGGCAATCCAGGTAAAAGTTCAGGAAACCCCGGTCACTTTTGAGTACACGGCACAAACCGAAAGCTCGCAACTGGTCGATATCCGAACACGGGTTTCCGGCTTCCTCGACAAGCGCGTTTACAAGGAAGGCAGCTTGGTGCGCAGCGGGCAAACGCTGTTCCAGATCGACCGCAAGCCCTTTGAGGCACAACTTGCGGCGGCAAAAGGAGAGCTATCAGCCCAGCAGGCACGTCTTTCCGTTGCGCAGGCAACGTTGGCCCGTGTCAAACCGCTGGTTGAGCAGAATGCTCTATCCAAGAAGGATCTCGATGATTCAATCGGCAACGAGCAAACTGCCAATGCCGCCGTCGAGGTTGCTCGCGCCAATGTCATGACCGCCGAACTCAACCTTGGCTACACAACCATCAAAAGCCCGCTCAACGGCCTCGCCAGCTTTGCCAAAATTCAGGATGGCAGCTATCTCAATGCCAATAGCCAGGACGCCTTGCTGACCACGGTGGCGGCGCTGAGCCCAATGCGCGTTGTTTTCTCGGTGTCGGAGAATGCTTTGCTCAAATATCGGGACAACATTGCCAAAGGTTTCCTGAAAGCACCCGAAAAGGAAAATTACACCATTGAAGTGGTGCTGGCTGATGGTTCGGTCTACCCGGAAAAAGGCCGCCTGACCTTTGCCGACACCTCTTACTCGCAAGGCACCGGCACCATTCTGCTACGCGCCGAAGTAGATAACGCCCAAGGCTCGCTGATGCCAGGTCAATTTGTCCGCGCCCGCATGACCGGCGCGACCTACCCCAATGGAATTCTGATGCCACAAAAAGCCGTTCAGCAAAGCGGCCAGGGTTATTTTGTCTGGGTCATTGACAAGGAGAGCAAGGCGCAAACCCGTCCGATCGAAGTGGGTAACTGGATGGAGGACAAATGGCTGGTGCTGGGTGGGCTACATGCTGGCGAAACCGTGATTACCGATGGCTTCATGCGCCTCGCCCCCGGCGCACCAGTGAAAATTGCAGCGCCAAAGGAGGCTCCTGCTCCCGCGCCGAGCCCGGCTGCGGCCCCAGCCAAGTAAGCGGAGCCACACATGTTCTCGCATTTCTTTATTGACCGGCCGATCTTCGCGGCAGTCATCTCGATCATCATTTCCATCGCCGGCGGTGTGGCAATGATGGCCTTGCCGATCGCCCAATTCCCCGACATCACCCCGCCCCAGGTGACGGTCAGCGCCAATTATCCTGGTGCCGATGCCAGCACCGTTGCCCAGAATATCGGCGCCCCGATCGAGAATCAGGTAAATGGTGCCGACAACATGATCTACATGTCGTCGACCAGTTCAACGACCGGCAATTACAGCCTCAACGTCTATTTCAACATTGGCACCGACGTCAATCTGGCGCAGGTGGATGTCCAGAATCGCGTCAATGCCGCCCTGCCACTTTTGCCGCAGGCTGTGTCGCAGCAAGGCGTGCTGGTCCAGAAGAAGAGCGCCTCTTTCCTGATGCTGATTGCGCTGTATTCGGAAGATGGACGTTACGACGACGACTTTGTTTCCAATTACGCCAATATCAACGTGCTTGATGCCATCAAGCGCCTGCCCGGCGCCAATCAGGCGGCCATTTTTGGCGTCGTTGATTCGGCCATGCGCATCTGGCTCTCGCCTGACCGCATGGCCTCACTAAGCATTACGGCATCCGATATATCGAATGCCGTCTCGCAGCAAAATAATCAATTCGCGGTGGGCCGCATTGGCCAATCGCCGACGCCGGAGGCAGTGCAGCAAACCTTCCCGGTGACCACCAGCGGGCGCATGACCGACCCCAAGCAATTCGAAAACATCATCCTGCGCACCGATGCAAAAGGTACGTCAATTGTCCGCCTCAAGGACGTGGCGCGCGCCGACCTCGGACGCAAGGACTATTCGCTGCGCAATGTTTATGACGGCAAGAAGGCAACGATGATCGCCATCTATCAACAGCCGGGCGCCAATGCACTGGATGTCTCCAAGCAGGTTAACGCGACGATGCAGACACTGGCCCAGAGTTTTCCGGCCGGCATCAAATACGAAGTGGCGCTCGATACAACACGCTTCGTCCAAGCGTCGATCAACGAAGTGGTGCATACCTTCTTCGAGGCCGTCGTGCTGGTCGTCTTCGTGGTTTTCCTCTTCCTGCAAAGCCTGCGCCTGACGATCATCCCGACCATCGCCGTACCGGTTTCCATGTTCGGCACCTTCATCGGCATGCTGCTGCTCGGCTATTCGATCAATATGCTGACCTTGTTCGGGATGATTCTCGCCATCGGCATCGTCGTCGATGACGCCATCGTCGTGATCGAAAATACCGAACGCAATATGACCGAATTCGGGCTATCACCGAAGGAAGCCGCCAAACGGGCGATGACTGAAGTCAGCGGGCCGGTGATCGCCATCGTCCTGGTGCTTTGTGCGGTATTCATTCCGGTCGCCTTCCTGAGCGGCATGACCGGCCTGCTCTACAAGCAATTTGCCGTCACCGTCGCCATCTCGGTGGTTTTCTCCGGCATCGTCGCGCTAACCCTCTCGCCGGCGCTGGCTGCTTTGCTTTTGAAACCCCATCACGGTGAAAAGCACGGTTTCTTCAAGGCATTCGACGCCGGCTTTGAAAAAGTCACCAATGGCTACGTCAAAGGCGTCGTGCGCTTTATTGCCAGTCCGAAAATCCCGCTGCTCACCTTCCTGGCCCTCTGCTTTGGCGGCGTCATGCTGTTCAAGACTGTGCCTTCGGCTTTTGTGCCGCAGGAAGATCAGGGCTACATCTTCGTCCCGTACTTCCTGCCCGATGCGGCCAGCCTGGATCGTACTGGCGCGGTCGGCGCGCGGGCAGCCGAGTTCATGCAGAAGCACCCGGCAGTGGCCAACGTCACCCAGATCAATGGTTATTCGCTGATCGATGGGCAGTACAAAACCAGCGCAGGGGTGCTATTTGTTTCACTGAAGGATTTCGAAGAACGTAAAGATCCAGCTTTGCGCGCCCCGGCGCTGATCAAGGCGGCGGGCGCAAATTACAGCCAGATTCAGGAAGGCGTCGCGCTACCGATCAACCCGCCCTCCATCCCCGGCCTTGGCGTCACCTCCGGGTTTGAAATGTGGCTGCAGCAAAAAGGCAGTGGCAATTACGGTCAACTGGTCGATACGATGCGAAAAATCATCGTCAAAGCCAAGGAACGGCCAGAGTTGCGCGGCGTTTCGGCTACCGCCAGCGCCAACAGCCGGCAACTGCTGGTCGATGTCGATCGTGACAAGGCAGAAGTCCTTGGCGTACCAGTGCAGGACATCTACAACAGCCTGCAAACCTTGTTCGGCTCGATGTATGTCAGCCAGTTCCCAAAAGATTCGCGGCTCTGGCAGGTCATTCTGCAGGCCGAGCCAGGTTTCCGCCTGAAGCCTGAGGACATTCAGCATATCTACGTGCGCACCCATGAAGGCAAGATGGTGCCGCTCTCGGCTGTGGTTCAGACGCGCTACGTTACCGGCCCCGATCTGGTGACCCGCTTCAACAATTATCCGGCAGTCAAGATCACCGGCTCCGCCGCCCCTGGTTATAGCTCGGGCCAGGCGCTGGAAGCCATCGAGGAAATCACCAAAGAGCTGATGCCGCCCGGCTACGGCTATGAATGGGCCGGCGAAGCGCGTGAGGAAAAATCGGCTGGCAGCACGTCGACCATCGCCTTTGTCTTCGGCCTGATCTTCGTCTTCCTGATCCTCGCGGCGCAATACGAAAGCTGGTCGCTTCCCTTTGGCGTCATCCTCGCTGTGCCTTTTGCGCTGGTTGGCGCACTAATCGCCATTTTCCTGCGCGGCATTCCCAATGACGTGTATTTCCAGATCGGCCTGATCACATTGATCGCCCTGGCCGCCAAAAACGCCATTCTGATCTTCGAATTTGCCGTCATGTTGCGTGACGAAGGCAAATCCTTCGCCGAAGCAGCCACCGAATCGGCACGCTTGCGGCTAAGACCTATCGCCATGACCTCATTCGCCTTCATTCTCGGCGTTGTGCCACTCGCCATTGCCTCCGGTGCCTCGGCCAACAGCCGCCATTCCATCGGCACTGGCGTCATCGGCGGCATGCTCGGCGCAACTGTGATTGCCGTCTTCTTTATCCCGATGTTCTTTGTATTGCTCGGCAAATTCTCAGAACGTTTCAGCAAAAAAGCGGAGGACAAGGCATGAAACATTTGGCCCTTTCCAGCCTCTGCGCCCTCTTGCTTGCCGCTTGCGCGGTCGGCCCGGACTATGAACGGCCAGCGCTCACCAAGCCCGAAGGCTGGCGTAGCGGCAGCGCCTTGCCTGCCAGCGAAAAGCCTGAAGAGCTGGCCAATCTGGCCTGGTGGAATCAACTGGAAGACCCGGTCCTTGATGCACTGGTTGCCGAAGCGCTCGCCAACAATCGTGATCTCAAAATCGCCGCCGCCCGTATCGACGAAGCTGCCGGCGTGCTCGGCACCACCCGCGCGCAACTTTTCCCCCAGTTTGGCGCCAGTTTGAGCGGTAGCCGGGCACAAGCCAGCAATGCCGGCGCCACACCGATACCTGTTACGGTCGACCGCGTAAATAGCCAATATTCTGCGGCGCTCAATGTTGGTTGGGAAATTGATCTCTTTGGTCGCATTCGTCGCGCCACCGAAGCCAGCCGGGCCGATCTGCTATCCACCGAAGAAAGCCGCCGCGGCGTTGCGCTCTCGCTCGCCGCCACCGTCGCCAACAGCTACATCAGCCTGCGCGATCTCGATGCCGAACTCGATATTGCGCGCCAGACACTCAAGACCCGCGAGGAAAGCCTGCGGATTTTCGAACTGCGCTACAAAGGTGGCGTTGTGTCAGAAATGGAAGTGGCTCAGGTACGCTCCGAAATGGAGGCAGCACGCATCGCTGTCAGCAACCTTGAGCTATCCGTAGCACAACAGGAAAATGCAATCTCCGCCCTGCTCGGCCGCTTGCCCGGCCCCCTCCCGCGCGGCAAGACGCTGGCCACAATGGGGCTGCCGCTGCCACCGGTCAGCCTGCCTTCCACCGTGCTTGAACGCCGGCCGGATATTCGCCAGGCCGAACAAAATCTGATCGCCAACAACGCTCGCATCGGCGTCGCCAAGGCAGCTTACTTCCCCACTGTTTCGCTAACCGGCCTGCTTGGCTCAAGCAGCGTAGCCTTCTCCAACCTGCTCACCGGCCCGGCCAAAGTCTGGTCTTACGGTGCCGATCTGACGATGCCGATATTCACTGCCGGCGCCATTACCGGCCAGGTCAAGTCGGCTGAAGCCCGTCAGGTTCAGGCGCTTGAGCAATACCGCAAAGCGGTCGAAAATGCCTTCCGCGAAGTCGATGATGCGCTGATCGGTGGCACCAAATCGCGCGAAGCAGTGGACAGCCGAATTCGCCAGGTGGAAGCATTAACCATTTATGCACGCAGCGCTCGCCTGCGCTACGAAGGTGGTTACTCATCCTTCCTCGAAGTACTCGATGCCGAGCGCAGCCTGTTCCAGGCGCAGATTTACGAATCGCAGGCGCGTGGCCAGGCTTTGATTGCGGTCACAACACTCTATAAAGTGTTGGGTGGTGGCTGGCAGGCGGCAAGTGAATAAGTTGCGCCATCTATATTAGCGGATTATTATGCACAGCTTAAAGCAACCATAAATCTAAGGAACAACAGCATGTACAAAACACTGGTCGACAACTCGCCGCTGATCAAGGTCAGCACTGGCAAATTCGAGGCTGACTACGCCCTGAACGGCTCCCTGATGAATCCGCTGGAAGCCTTTTACGCTTCACTGGCCGCCTGTGCCGCCGTTTACGCCAAAAAATCATGCAAGGGTCTGGGTATCGCCGCTGAAGGCATCGACATCAACTGCACACCTTACGCCGGCCCCGGCGGCCCGCTAACGCTGGCCAAATTCAAGACAGAAGTCCGCTTCCCGGCACATTTTACAGATGAGCAAAAAGCCGTAATTCTCGACAGCATTGCCCACTGCGCGGTCAAGGAAGTTGTACAGGATGGCCCGACCATCGAATTTCTGGTCAGCGAAGTTTAAGCACAACGAGATCAAGCAAAAGGCCCACCGAAATTGGTGGGCCTTTTGCATTTTAAATTGCAAAAAATCAAGCTTCTGCGATACCTTCCAGCATTTTTTGCAGTTCGCCAGCCTGATACATCTCTTTGACGATGTCGCAACCACCGACAAATTCGCCCTTGATATAAAGCTGGGGAATCGTCGGCCAGTTGGCGTATTCCTTGACGCCATTACGGATTTCTTCATCAGCCAGCACGTTAACCGTAACCGGGTTATTGACGCCGCAGAGCTTCAGCACCTGAACCACGGTAGCGGAAAAGCCGCATTGCGGAAAACGGGCGTCGCCCTTCATGTAAAGGACAACCGGGTTAGTGGTCACGGTTTCGTGAATGCGTTTCTGTACATCAGACATAGAGGCTCCAGATTAAAGATAAGCACCGCTGACACGGTCTATGCCGGCCAGATCGGGATGAGTGAACGCCGCTTTGAACCCGGCGGCGGTTAATAAGTTCCTGCTGGCAACGCCCTGATCGTAACCGTGCTCGATAAGCAGCCAGCCTCCGGGCTTTAAATGCGCCGCAGCATGGGCGACGATGTGACGGATACAGGCCAGCCCGTCACCATTGGGCACTTGATCGGTCAGCGCCAGACGCGGCTCGAAAGGCAACCCGTTGAGTTCGAGATGCGGGTCTCCTTCAGCCACATACGGCGGATTGGAAACAATCAAATCAAACTGTTCGCCGTCGACCGGAGCAAACCAATCGCCTACGCGGCAATCGACTTTCGCCCCCAAGCGACCGGCATTGTTACGCGCCAATAAAATCGCCTCATTTGAGATGTCGACCGTAACAACTCGCGCCGTCGGGCATTCCAGCGCCAGCGAGATGGCAATAATGCCCGAGCCCGTGCCGAGTTCAAGAACGTTTGGCGAATCCAAGCCACTTAATTTGCTCAGCGCCAGATCAATCAGCACCTCGGTTTCCGGACGCGGAATCAGCACCGCTGGCGACACCTGAAAGACCCGCCCGCGAAACTCGGCTTCGCCAACCAAATAGGCCAGAGGCTCACCGGTAGCGCGCCGTTCGACCCATGCAGCAAACTGCGCGTACGCTGGCGCAATCACGGGTGTCTCCGGCCGCGCCAGCAAATCGGTATGCGAACAACCGGTGGCGTATTGCAGCAGCAGACGGGCATCAAGCCGGTCGATTTGCTGCCGTGCTGCGGTCAACGCCTCAAACAAGGTCATTTTTAGTTCTGCTCGGCCAGTTCAGCCAAGAGATCAGCCTGATGCTCGGAGGCCAGCGCACCGAGCAATTCGTCCATATCACCATCGAGAATCGCTGCAATCTTGTACAACGTCAGATTGATGCGGTGATCGGTGATCCGACCCTGCGGGAAATTGTAGGTGCGGATGCGCTCGGAACGGTCACCGGAGCCGATCAACGATTTGCGCGTGCTCGAAATATGCGCCTGCTGCGCGCGTACCTGAACGTCCTTGATCCGTGCCGCCAGCACCTTCATGGCGGAAGCCTTGTTGGCGTGCTGCGAACGGCCATCCTGACATTCGGCCACTATCCCGGTCGGCAGGTGAGTAACGCGCACGGCAGAGTCGGTTTTATTGATGTGCTGCCCACCTGCACCGGATGCCCGATAAGTGTCGATGCGCAGGTCAGCCGGGTTGAGGTTCACATCTTCGACTTCATCAACCTCCGGCATGATCGCCACGGTACACGCCGAGGTGTGGATACGGCCCTGGGTTTCGGTTTCCGGCACGCGCTGCACGCGATGGCCGCCCGATTCAAACTTGAGCCGCGAGTAGGCGCCATTGCCGGCAATCCGGCAGATGATTTCGCGATAGCCACCGAGTTCGGATTCACTGGCCGACATTACCTCAACCTGCCAGCGCTGACGTTCGGCAAAGCGCGAATACATGCGAAAAATGTCGCCGGCGAACAACGCCGATTCATCGCCGCCCGTACCGGCGCGAATTTCGAGAATGACGCTGCGCTCATCGTTGGGGTCTTTTGGCAGCAACAGTTTTTGCAGATCGATTTCGAGTTGCGGCAAACGGGCCTTGGCCGCCAAGATTTCCTCTTCGGCAAACTCGCGCATTTCCGGATCACTACGCATCGCCTCAGCCTCTGCCAGATCATTTTCAGCCTGACGAAATGCGTGAAACTGGATGATCACCGGCCCAATCTCGGCGCGTTCGCGGGAGAGTTTGCGGAACTGATCCATGTCATTGGCCGTGCTGGGCGCTGACAACATGCGGTCAATTTCATCGAGGCGGTCGACCAGTAAATCCAGTTTTTGGCGAATGCTCGATTTCATGTCGTTTAGCCAGTCGGCCAGTTTGTCTTTGAAGGGGCGTAATGGTAACCGAGAACACTGTTCCTCGGCGACGATTGGGGATTGCAAAGGACTTCTGACAAATGCATACTGCGCGCACTTGTAGACAATTTTTATGTTAAAAATCTCTCACTCTGTAATAGCTTTGGCGAAAACGCTGGAGCTGAGCTGGAAAAAATATCGCAGCGATGGGGATTCGGATGTGTTTGTCGAATTCACACTGTCGCTCAATGGCCTGACCGAGCAATTGAATCACCAACATTTGCCAGGTTTGGTACGTGCCTGCCAGGAGCTTGAAAACACGGCATTGGCATTATTCGGGGATCAGTCGACGCATCCAATTGCACAGCATCAGACGAATGCGATTGAACGGCAACTGAGCATCATCCTGGATGAATTGAAGCGTTATGAAACGCCGGCTGTCAGTACGCGTCGCGCTTCAGATAGCGAAAAGATCGACGAAGAGGACTGGGGCCATCCACGCAAGGTGCTGATTATTTCCCATGAAAATCATCCGTGGACTGCATCCCTATCCGAACAACTTTGTTTTTTTGGGCTTACCCCTGAGGCGCGTTGCTGGGATGAGCCAATCAGAGAGGAAGAAACGCCGCTGGCCACGGTTTTCATCCCCGACAAAGAAAATTGTGTTTACCCGCCAGCCAACCACAATTACATCAAGCTGCTGCGCAATCATTTTCCGACCAGCTATTTTTATTGCCTGTCGGTGCCTTCAAGCCTGGAGTGCATTGTTCAACTTCAGCGGGCTGGCGCGGATGTTTGCGTGCCGGTTGGCAACAAGGTCAGTGACTTGTTGTCGCGCATCCTTGATCTGGTCAAAACCCGCGAGACGGAAATTCACCGGGTGCTGGTGGTTGAGGATTCGGCAACCGCGGTTGCACTGATCAAACGCTCGCTTTCCCAGCACGGCATGGATAGTCGGGCGATCAATGATCCGCGCCTGCTGCTCGAAGCCGCTGCCGATTATCGCCCTGATGCCATTTTGATGGATATGTATATGCCGTTCTGCACCGGCGTCGAAGTGACCCGTGCGCTACGCCAGATTCCAGAATACAAGGCTGTACCGGTAATCTACCTGTCGAGCGAAAACGACATTGCGCAACAGGTCGAAGCGTTGCGGCTCGGTGGCGACCAGTTTTTGACCAAGCCGATCAACCCGATCATTCTGGCGGCGGTAGTTAAAACCAAAATTGAACGCTACCGTGAAATGATTTATTCAGGCCGCCATGACAGCCTGACCGGGCTGCTCAATCATTCGACCTCGAAAGGCCAGATCGAAAACTGGCTGCGGGCCAGTTCACCCACCCGCTCTTTGGTTGTAGTCATGATCGACATTGATCATTTTAAGTCGGTCAATGATAATTTTGGTCATCCGGTTGGAGATCAGGTAATTCGCAGCCTTGCTTGGCTATTGCGTGGTCGATTGCGCGCGAGCGACATTATCGGGCGCTATGGTGGCGAGGAATTTATTCTCGCTTTGCCGGATGTATCGACCGCTCGAGCCGTAAGTTTGATGGAGCGAATTCGGGAAAACTTTGCCAGTTTGCCGCATGCACATGCCAACGGTGCATTACGCGCCACGTTCAGCTGCGGCCTTGCCGCCCTGCCCGCCTACACAACGGCTTCGACATTGATTGAGGCAGCTGACCATGCCCTGCTGGAAGCCAAACGTAGTGGGCGCAATCGGCTCGTTCTAGCCCCCAAGACAGCACTCGATCAATCACTTGAGTGCAAATGAAAAAGTCGACTTACAGCTAATTGCAGTTGGGTACGTTCGTCGCCTTCAGCCTGATTCAGCGCCATGGTTGGCGCATGCAGTATTTTGTTCGTCACGCGCTGCGACCGGTGACCAAGCACCTTGCCCGCTGCCTCACCCTTCGCCCGCAACTTCAT
>ERZ724510.1042-NODE-1042-length-15825-cov-11.687191_pt1 | contig 15825 bp, 16 predicted proteins | sample MGYA00376043_ERZ724510 | MGnify/ENA primary metagenome ERZ724510 (study PRJEB28724, sample SAMN07190888) | wastewater metagenome | isolation source: influent of sewage treatment plant in Hong Hong | place: USA: Christiansburg, Virginia | collected 2016-03-01 ... | reverse complement strand
CATTTCGCCTTGGCTGACCCGTCGTTCGCTAGACTTTGAACATGTTCTTAGCGCTCACTGGCATTCAGGGTGGCTTGAAACTGGCGCAAGGCCTGCTTGACCGATTCTGGCGTAGACGCCGTTGAGGTGGGGCTGAGCAGGCTGTCGATATGGTGGTTGATGGATTCGGCGTTCAGGGTGCGCGGCTGGTAATACGCATTCAGTGCCAGACTGGCGCGCAAATCCTGGCGAGGCACGCCCAGGTCCAGCGTGTTGGCGCTGGAGCCGGAAAACAGCGCCGCTTCGAAAGCCTGGCGGGTGCTGGCCGGTGTGGTGTCGGCGGTGTGGGTTTGATTGCCGGTTTTATTGGCTGAGGCGGCGTCGATTCGGGCCTGCTGGGTTTGCAGCATTTGATCGAAGATGGTGTTGTCCGTGCTGGCACCAGACGAAAATGGCACACCAGCAAGGGCGCGGGCAAGCACGGCAGGATCCAGATGCTGAACAGACATGGTGAACTCCTTGGGCAAAAGGCTCGGTGTATCCTGACACTATACTGCCTGCGCGGACACAGGCAAGCCAGACCATTGCGCCATCACAGGAATGGCCAGGGGTTTTGGCACCTGGCCCACCCACCGCCCGGCAGGCCAGGATGGCGCACGGGCCAGACGTGATGCACGGGCCTTAGCAGGCGGCGCGATCCAGCCATTTATGCGCACTGGCCGGCTGGTAGGCGCGCATGCGTGCCAGCAGGGTATCGGCATCGCTGTCGGCCAGCATCAGGCCAACATGCTGTTCGCGCATAAAGCCCTGGCGGGCGGCGGTGTCGAGCAGGGCCAGCAGCGGGGTGTAAAAATCGGCCACATTGAGCAGGCCAATGGGTTTGTTGTGCATGCCCAACTGCGCCCAGCTGGCCACTTCAAACAGCTCTTCAAAGGTGCCCAGGCCACCGGGCAGGGCAATAAAGCCATCGGCCATATCGGCCATCATGGCCTTGCGGGTGTGCATGGAGTCCACCACATGCAGCTGGGTCAGCTGGCTGTGCGCCAGCTCCTTGTCGCGCAGGAATGTCGGAATCACGCCAATGGCTTCGCCGCCAGCGGCCAGCACGCTATTGGCCAATGCGCCCATCAGGCCAACATTGCCACCGCCGTAAACCAGCCCGATGCCTTGCGCAGCCAGGGTTTGCCCCAGGTTGACCGCTGCTTGTTCGTATGCGGGATGTGTGCCCCGGTTGGAGCCACAAAAGACGCAGAGCCGTTTCATGATGTCCGACTTTCCTTCAAAAATGAAACTGTTTGGCCAAGCAAAATCGTGGCCAGCGCGCGGCGTATTGGCCGCGCTGCGCTTATAACACCGCCACCGGGTAGGAGCCCAGCACCTTCACAAACGCAGCATGCTCGTGCAGCGCTTCCAGTGCGAGCTGGATTTTGGGCTCACTCTGATGGCCGTCGATATCAATAAAGAACACATATTCCCACAAGCCGGTGCGCGATGGGCGCGACTCCAGCTTGGTCATCGACACGCCATTGCTGGCCAGCGGGGCCAGCAGGCGGTGAACAGCCCCCGGCTTGTTTTGCGCCGACAGTACCAGCGAGGTTTTATCGCGGCCCGACGGGGTGGAATCCTGATGGCCCAGCACCAGAAACCGGGTGGTATTATTGGGCTCGTCTTCAATATTAATCGCCAGCCGGGTCAGGCCGTAGCGTTCGGCGGCAGCTTCGCCGGCAATGGCGGCCACGCTGGGGTCTTCGCTGGCCAGCCGGGCGGCTTCGGCATTGCTGGCCACCGACACCCGTTCGACATCGGGCAGGTTTTTGTTCAGCCATTCATGGCACTGCGCCAGCGATTGCGCATGAGAATACACCTTGCGCGGCGGCGGGCTGTCGGCGCTGGGGTCTTTGCGCAGCAGGTGGTGATGGATGCGCAGCACCACTTCGCCACAGATTTTCAGCGGGGTGTTGACCATCAGGTCGAGCGTGCGGCCCACCGCCCCTTCGGTGGAGTTTTCTACCGGTGCCACCACGTAGTCCAGTGCGCGTGATTCGACCGAGCGGAACGCTTCGTCAATCGAGGCACAGGCCACGGTGTTGGCGGCATGGCCAAAGTGCTTGATGGCCGCCGCCTGGGTAAAGCTGCCCGCCGGGCCGAGAAAGGCAATCGACAGCGGTTTTTCCAGCGACAGACAGGCCGACATGATTTCACGGAACAGCCGCGCTGCGGATTCGTCCGACAGCGGGCCGGGGTTGAGTTCCTTGATCCGGCGCAGCACCTGGGCTTCGCGTTCCGGGCGGTAAATCACCCCACCGCCCTTGATTTCGCCAATTCGCTGGGCATGGCTGGCCCGCTCGTTGATCAGTGCCAGAATATGGGCGTCGATGCTGTCGATGGCATCGCGGTGGTGTTTGAGCAGGTCGTCGGACATGACGTCAGTCCTTGAGGATGATGAATTCGCCATTCCCAATCGGGAGCAGCTCACAAACAAAACCCGGCGTGGCGCGCACCCGGGCAAAAAAATCCGCACACTCGCTGGCATGCGACACGGCGTTGTCCACCACCATCAGCCCGCCGGGTGCCAGCAGTTCGGCCAGCGCCGGCCAGTCGCCCACATAGCGGCTGCGGTCAGCGTCGAGAAACACCAACTGGACCGAGGCGGCTTCCTGCTGGCGCAGCCAGGCGCTGGCGTCGGCGGTGACCAGGGTGACGCTGTCCTGCAGGCCGGCTTCGCTGAGGTTGTGCCGCGCCGAGGTGGTTTTGGCCGGCAGATTGTCCAGCGAGGTGACATGACCGCCATAACACTGTGCCGCTGCCGCCAGCCATAAGGTGGAATAGCCATTGGAGGTGCCAATTTCCACAATATGCGCTGGCTGGCCAAAACGCACCCACTGGTACAGCATCAAGCCGGTTTCCGGGGTGATGTTGAGCAGTTTGTCTGCGCGGGTCAGCGTCACGGCGTCGTGTTTCTGGCCATGACTGGACAGACGATCGAGCTGAAGCAACAGGGCCGGGGTCAGCATGGCGGGTCTCAGCCGTGGCGGCGGGCAAAGTCGGTCATGAAGCTGGTCAGGGCTTTTACCCCTTCCAGTGGCATGGCGTTGTAAATCGACGCACGCATGCCGCCAACCGAACGGTGGCCTTTCAGTTGCAGCAGGTTGCGCTGCTCGGCTTCGGCCAGGAAGCTGGCTTCCAGTTCGGCGCTGCCCAGACGGAAGGGCACATTCATCCGCGAGCGGTTGGCGGTGTCTACCGGGCAGTGGTAAAAGCCATGGCTATTGTCGATGGTGTGGTAGAGCAGGCCGGCTTTTTCTTCATTGCGGCTGTGGATGCCCGCCACGCCACCTTGCTGTTTCAGCCATTTGAACACCAGGCCGGCAATATAGATGGCGTAGGTGGGCGGGGTGTTGTACATCGAATCGGCGTCGGCGTGAACCCGGTAGTCAAACATGGTGGGCATGTGCGCCGGCAGCTTGCCCAGCAGGTCGTCGCGCACAATCACCAGGGTAAGCCCAGAGGGGCCGATGTTTTTTTGCGCGCCAGCAAAAATCAGCCCGAAGCGTGACACCTCCACCGGGCGCGACAGGATGTCGGACGACATATCGCACACCAGCGGCGTCTCGCCGCTGTCGGGCACAAACGGAAACTGCACGCCGCCGATGGTTTCGTTGGACACATAATGCAGATAGGCGGCGTCTGGCGAGCGTTTCCAGCTGGCCACGTCCGGCACATAGCTGAACTGGCGGTCTTCGCTGGAAGCCACCACATTCACCTCGGTAAACTTGCGCGCTTCCTTGATGGCCAGCTTGGACCAGTGACCGGTATTCACCACGTCGATATGGGTTTTGTCGCCCAGCAGGTTCAGCGGCACCATGGAAAACTGCGACAGCGCGCCGCCTTGCAGAAACAGCACTTTATAGTTGGCCGGGATGCCCATCAGCTGACGCAGGTCAGTTTCGGCATCGTGAATGATGGACATGAACTCCTTGCCACGGTGGCTCATTTCCATCACCGACATGCCGCTGCCGTGCCAGTCCAGCAGTTCTTGCTGGGCCTGCAACAGCACGTCACGCGGCAACACCGCCGGGCCGGCGGAGAAATTGTACACTTGGGTCATGACCAGTCCTTGTTCGGTGGGCCGGCCCGCATCGGGGCGGGAAACCGGGCCGCTCCCCCTTGCCTCTGGCGATGGCAGGGGCGGTTTAACTCAACAAAAAATGCGCGCGGGCCACGGCCACCGGCTTGCTGCGGTCGCCCTGCCACGATTCAATCAGCATGTTTGCCACCCGCTTGCCCTGCTTGGTCAGCTGGCACTGGGCGTACAGGGTTTCTGGCTTGCCCGAGCGCAGGTAGTCGAAGGAAATGTCCACCACCTTGGGCGGCTCCAGCGTGGCGCGCACCCACATCAGGTGGATCAGCCCGGCGTTTTCCAGAAAGCCGCCAATCAGCCCGCCGTGCAAGGCCGGCAACAGGGTGTTGCCGATATTGTGTTCGTAGAAGGGCAGGCGGAACAGCAGGCTGTCTTCGCCGGTTTCTTCAAACTCCACCCCGAGCAGCTTGGCGTAAGGGATGGTTTCGATGATGCCAGCATAGTCCTTGCGCTCGCGCAACGCCAGAAACGATTGCATGAACGCGCTCATAGCGGGGCTCCTGTGGCGTCGCCGCCCAAAATGGCGTTGGACGAGCCGCGCATAAAGGTGGCCACGCTGTGGGCAATCGGGTCGGAGGCGTCGCCGTGGTGGCACACCGCACGGGTGAAGCCAATTTGCCGGGTCAGCTTGTAGCACTCGGCGGTGCAGTAAATCGCCAGCCCCGGCGTGGCCGCCTTCAGGTAGTCGATGCGCAAATCCAGTGTGGCCATTGCCTCGGCGCTGTCCAGGTGGCTGAATACCGACAGGGCGCTGGTGGTGTCTACCAGCGAGGTGATCACCCCGCCGTGAACCACGCCATTGCTGCCATTGCCCACCAGATCGGGCCGGTAGTTGACCTTCAGCGTGGGCTTGCCGTGGCTGACCCCGACAAACTCAAAGCCCAGGGTGGCGCAGTGCGGCAGGGTGATCAGCCAGCGCTGCAGGGTATTCAGCAGTTCGGTCATGCCTGGGTATCCGCAGCAGGGCTATCGTCGGCGGCGGCGCTGTCGCTGGCTGGTACGGCAGCGGGCGTTTCCCCCTCGCTGGCCGCAGCATCCACGCCGGCCAGGTCGCCGTCTTCGGCTTCCGGGTCGTCGCTTTCGGCCACTTTTTCAAAGCCCACCAGCTTTTCGCCGTCGTCCAGATTGATTAGCCGCACGCCCTGTGCCGCCCGACCGGTTTCGCGCACTTCGCACACCTTGGTGCGAATCAGCACGCCGCCGGTGGTGATCAGCATCACGTCGTCGCGGTCTTCCACCAGGCTGGCCGCCACCAGCTTCAGGCCGGTCTTGTCGGTCAGGTCCATGGCAATCACGCCCTGGGTGCCCCGGCTGGTGTGGCGGAACTCGCCGGTGCGGGTGCGCTTGCCATAGCCACCATCGCTGGCGGTCAGCACTTGCTGGTCTTCCGAATTGGTCACCAGCAGCGAAATCACCTGTTGGCCTTCGCCCAGCAGCATGCCGCGCACGCCGGTGGCGGTGCGGCCCATCGGGCGCACGTCGGTTTCGTCAAAGCGCACCGCCTTGCCGGCGTCGGAGAACAGCATGATCTGATCCTGGCCGTGGGTCAGCGCCACGCCAATCAGATTGTCGCCTTCGTCCAGGCCCACGGCGATGATGCCGGCGCTACGCGGGCGCGAGAAGTCCACCAGCGGGGTTTTCTTCACTGTGCCATTGGCGGTGGCCATGAACACAAACTGGTCGTCGCGGAATTCCTTCACCGGCAGCAGGGCATTGATTTTTTCGCCTTCGGCCAGCGGCAGCACATTGACCATCGGCTTGCCCCGACTGTTGCGGCTGCCTTGCGGCAGGTCGTACACCTTGATCCAGTACATCCGCCCCAGGCTGGAGAAGCTCAGCAGATAGTCGTGGGTGTTGGCGACAAACAGCGTGTCGATGAAATCGTCTTCTTTGGTGGCGGTGGCCTGCTTGCCGCGCCCGCCGCGCCGTTGCGAGCGGTAGTCGTCAATCGGCTGGGCCTTGATGTAGCCGGTATGGGAAATGGTCACCACCATATCCTGCGGGGTGATCAGGTCTTCGATATTGATGTCGCCGCCAAATACCGAGATTTCCGAGCGACGGGCGTCGCCAAACTGGGTTTTGATCTGGTTAAGCTCGTCGGTGATGATCTGCGACACCCGCTCTGGCCGGGCCAGAATGTCCAGCAGGTCCATGGTGGTGGCCATCACGTCGCGGTATTCGCCCACGATCTTGTCCTGCTCCAGCCCGGTCAGCCGCTGCAGGCGCAGTTCCAGAATCGCCTGGGCCTGCACATCCGACAGCCGGTATTCACCACCGTGCAGGCCGTATTCCGGCAGCAGCCCATCCGGGCGCGCCTGGGCCACGTCCACCCGGCTGAGCATATCGGTAACCAGTTCGGAGGCCCACACTTGCGACATCAGCTCGCGCTTGGCGTCTGCCGGGGTGGGCGATGCTTTAATTTGCAGGATGATCGGATCGACATTGGACAAGGCCACCGCCAGGCCTTCCAGCACATGGCCGCGCTCGCGCGCCTTGCGCAGCTCGAACACGGTGCGGCGGGTGACCACTTCGCGGCGATGGCGCAGGAACTCTTCCAGAATCTGCTTGATGTTGAGCAGACGCGGCTGGCCATCAACCAGCGCCACCATATTGATGCCGAAGCTGTCCTGCAGCTGGGTCATCTTGTACAGATTGTTCAGCACCACATCCGGCACTTCGCCGCGCTTGAGCTCAATCACCACACGCATGCCGGACTTGTCCGACTCGTCACGGATTTCGCTGATGCCTTCCAGGGTTTTTTCCCGCACCAGCTCGCCAATGCGCTCGAGCAGACGGGCTTTGTTGACCTGATACGGCAGCTCGTCGACGATCAGCGCCTGGCGGTCGCCCTTGCCGATGTCCTCGACATGGGTGCGCGCGCGCATCACCACCCGGCCACGGCCAGTGCGGTAGCCTTCCTTCACCCCGGCGGTGCCATAGATGATGCCGGCGGTGGGGAAGTCCGGTGCCGGAATGATGTCGATCAACTCGTCGATGGTCAGCTCGCCATTGCCCAGCAGCGCCAGGCAGGCATCGACCACTTCGTTGAGGTTGTGCGGCGGAATATTGGTGGCCATGCCCACGGCAATGCCCGAACTGCCGTTGATCAGCAGATTGGGCAGCTTGGCCGGCAGGATCAGCGGTTCGTGTTCGGAGCCATCGTAGTTGGGGCCAAAATCGACGGTTTCTTTTTCGATATCGGCCAGCAGCTCGTGGGCAATGCGCGACATGCGGATTTCGGTGTAACGCATGGCGGCAGCGTTGTCGCCGTCCACCGAGCCGAAGTTGCCCTGGCCGTCCACCAGCGGGTAGCGCAGGGAGAAATCCTGCGCCATGCGCACGATGGTGTTGTACACCGCCGTGTCGCCATGCGGGTGATACTTACCGATCACGTCGCCGACAATACGGGCGGATTTTTTATACGGGCGGTTCCAGTCGTTGGACAGCTCGTGCATGGCAAACAGAACGCGACGGTGCACAGGCTTGAGGCCGTCGCGCACATCCGGCAAGGCACGTCCCACAATCACGCTCATCGCGTAATCCAGGTAGGAACGACGCATCTCTTCTTCGAGGCTGACCGGGATGGTTTCTTTGGCGAATAAATGTTCTGTCATGGATCAGGTCAAGCCGTCTCTGTCTAAGCAAAATAGGCTTGATTCTAGCACGGACGGACCGTCCGGGTATCCTTGTCCGTATGGGGACAGCACAGGCGGGCTGTCATGACGCTGGCTTGATTTTCAGCTGAAATGGCCGATAACACAGTATTGTCCGTTTTCTGCCACGAGGCCCGTCATGAACCTGTCCAGCTTGGGTGACTCCCTGCGTAGCCGCTTCAACCAGCTGAGCGTCCGCTTGCGTCCGCCTGCCGAGCTGCTCACCCAGCTGCGAGAAGACGCCCAGGCGGTGCAGGACAGCGTCAAGGTGTCGCTGAAGGAACAAGCCGAGCGGCCCACCCTATACGACCGTCAGGCGGTGGTCACCAGCAGCCCTGGCCGCGACACCAAGCTGCGCGCGCTGGAAAAAGTGTCCGAACTCAAGGCGCGGGTGAGAATGCTCAAATCGCGGATTGCCGGGGCCAGCGGCCCGCTGCTCAAGCGCCTGGCTCGCCAGCTGGGGCAGATTGCCGCCGAACTCAAGCAGGCGGTCGGTCTGTACACCGGGGCCAGCGCCCGCGAGGCCGGAGCCAGCGCCGCAGGTGCGAGCCAGAGCGGCAACGCCAATTCGTCTGCCAGCACCTCAGGCGCTGCCGCCAGCCCGGCCCAGGCGGGCGGCACTGGCGCATCGGCCAATGCCGCGATGACGGTGGGCGCAGCGGCCAGCATCAGCACGGAGGACAGCAGCGCGCAGGCGCATGCCAATGCCAGCCAGCATGCGCCTGCCGACAGCGCTGCCGAGGCCGACAGCCACGCGTCCGCCGAGCAGGCCCATTCAAGCCAAGCCGCCCGCAACGAGGGCGAGGACCCGCTCGACAAACTGTTTGCCCGTGAAGTGAAAATCCTGCTGGAAGAAATCAAGCGCGCCGCCGCCTTGATCCGGCAAAAGGCCGACAAGGACAGCCGCAATGCGCTGAGTGAACTCGACCGCGTGCTGGCAGAGATCCAGAACATGTTGGCCCAACTGAATCAGTCTGGCCAGGGTCAGGCGGCAGGCAGTGCCGTGGCCAGCGTGGTGGCCAGCGCCCTCAGTAGCGTGGGTGCCCTGGGTGGGGTCAGCGGGGTCAGTGCCGATGGCGGCGCGGCAGTGGGGGCGGTGAGTGAGGTGGGGGATGTGTCTGTGGGCAGCGTCACGGCAGCCGTCAGCCCCGGTGCTTGAATCTTGAAATCGCGTCCGGCGCGCCGGGCGTGAACCGCCGCCTGGCACACCGGGCCGCAGCGCTTACCGCTTGGGCTGGGCAATATTCAGCGGATCAGCCGGGTAGTCCTGGGTTTGTGGCGGGCATTCCAGCTCGCTGGTGCGCGCCCATGGCTTGTTGACAAATGTCTGCCAGGTGGTCGGGTTGGCCGGGTAATGCTCCTGCCCGGTCGGGTCGCCGCAGGTTTCTGCCGACACCGACTGGCCCGGCCCAATGGCCACTACCGCGCCTTTTTTCAGCGAGCAGGTAGCCACCCACGTCAGCTTGTTCCAGCTCAGGCAAATTTCATTGGCCACCCGGTAAGCGGTGACCGGGCCGCTGGGCGCATCATACGACCACCAGCCGCCCAGCCGGTTGGTGTTGCCTTGGGCATTGACATCGTCCGGACCATTCCACATCCGATACACCGGTATATCTTCGGTCAGCCGTACCACCAGCGCGGCGTACACCCCGCCCATGCCTGCTGGCTTGACGGCGTTTTCCACTGACGCGCGGGCATAATCCGGGTCATCCGGGTTCAGCAGCACGGCCTTGCCAGTCAGCTGGCTGGGCAGGGTGAGGGTATCGGCCAGCGCCAGGGGGCTACCCAGGGCCAGCAGCAGAGAGGTGATCAGACGCAAGTTCATGATTATCCTGTGTAAGATAAAAAATGGGGAAATTGGGTGGGGGTGTCCCGCTCAGCTGTCCAGTGTCAACGCCGGGCCTGGCTGAAGGGTAAAGCCACCTTCGCCACGCGGCGTACGAATGCGGTATTGATCGTCGCCGTCCAGCCAGGCTTCGTTGTCATCCCAGCGCAGGCGGGAAGCGTGTTGCAGCGTCACGCCAGATCCGCTGCGCTGCCAGCCCTGGGCGTCCCACACCGACAGCACGGTGGCATGGCCGCTGTGGCTGGCGTGTGCTACCGATAAATCCAGCCGGTTGCCCTCGGCGTGTACCGCAGTGAGGATAAATTGCTGATCGTTGGGACGGACCAGGGCGAATCGCCAGAAACGGACGCAGCCAAACGGCTGTAACAGCCAATGCTGGCGTAACCAGTCGGCCATGTCAGCCGAAGAAACAGGAGAGGAAGGCATGGGACACACCGCAAAGGTCGCCAGCTAGGGCGGGAAGCGGGTACTGTACCTGATTTTATGCTGATGGTGTTATATTTATACGGGATAGCAGATGGCATGCCGGCACGAGCGGTGATGGTGCGAGTGGTGCCTCGTGCGGCACATGCGGAGCAAATCGAACGAAGCCTGCGCGGGAGGCGTGTGCTGGCTGTTGCTACACTGAAGCGATTAGCGCACGCGTCGTCATGGCCTGACAATGGCGCTGACGCCCCCCGTTCATCCGGCATGCGCCAGATGGACGGGGAATGGTTCGCTACGATTATTCAAGCGCGCAAACGCAATGTCCACGCCGCCAGCGCCTGCATCTGCTCGGCCACCAGCCCGTGCAGACGCTCATCGCGCAAATCGCCGTTATCGTCAAAACTGCCGGCAAAGGCGTTGGCAAACACTTCTGGCTTGTTCAGCGGGTGCAAATCCAGATACACACACACCTGACGCAAATGGTATTGTGCCCGCGACGTACCCATACCGCCGCCAGCCCCCAGAATCGCCACCGGCTTGCCCGCCAGCAAGGCGTTGTCCGGCTCGCGCGACGCCCAGTCGAGGATGTTTTTCAGCGCCGGTGCCAGCGAATAATTGTACTCCGGGCAGGCCAGCACCAAGGCGTCCGCCGCCGCCACCTGCGCCAGCACCCGCACCACCGCCGCCGGTTTTTCCGTCAGGTCGGCGTTATAGAATGGCACATCATTCAACTCTGCCAGCGCCATGCCCACCCCGGTGGGCACATGCGCCTGCGCTGCGCGCAACAAGCCACGATTGGTGGATTTGGCGCGCAGACTCCCCGCGATGCCAAGAAATTGCAGACTCATAAACCCTCCTCAAGGTTTGGATAACCCCCCGGATCACATGGGATCATGGCGGCTGACACTGGATGGTGCCCTGCGCACAAGGGCAAAACCCGGCTCCAGCGCGCGTGACGTCAGTGCAGACGCATGTTCAACTGATCCACCACCTCGGCCCAATCGGCGTCGCCAAGGATTTCTTCCCGCAGGAACGTTGCCTGCGCCGGGCTCCAGAATGGCGCATCGGACAAGCACATATCGCCGGGCAAGGGCGGACGCCCGCTCAGGAAACCCTCCACCTCATCCGGCATTGACGGCAGGCCTAGCTGGGCAAACAAGCCGCCCAGGGTATGAAAATGTGCATGCATGATGAATCCCTCCCTGTTGGCTGAACGACCGGTTCAGTATGGACTGCCCTCTGCGCCAAACCAAGGCGAAATGTGCGGCGTAAGCCGGGACATCAACGCCCCTGCGGAGCTGTGGCCGCCACATCCTGCGCCAAGGCGCGGCTAAGCCCGGCAATCGCCGCATCACGCACCGCCAGCTCGGCTGTCGCGCCGGTCAGGTAGACCGCCAGGATCAGCGGTGCGCGCCGGGGCGACCATAACACAGCGACAATCGAACGCGAGCCATGGCCACCCGCCCCGCTGCGATCCGCTATCCGCCAATCGGCCGGCACCCCGGCACGCAGCAAACTGCCGCTCAGCTGATTGCCCGACAGCCAGTCCAGCCAGGTGCGCTGCGCGGGCCCGGCGAGACCTTGCCCCAGAGCCAGCGCCCACACCCCGCGCGCCGCCGCCAGCGGCGTGGTGGTGTCGCGCACATCTCCTGGCGTCGCCTCGTTCAATTCTGGCTCCCAGCGATCCAGCCGGCTGACCCCATCGCCATGCTGCCGCCAGAACGCTGTCAATCCGGCCGGTCCACCCAGTGCACGCAACACCAGATTGGCTGCGCCGTTGTCACTGACCGCCATGCTCGCCTGGCACAGCGCATCCAGCGAGAGGGTTTGGCCCAGATGACGCTCAGTCACTGGCGAATGCGCCGGCAACGGCCCTTGCACCACCATTCGCGCCGCCCGATCAAGCTCGCCCCGTCCGGCGCGATCCAGCATCGCCGCACAGGCAAACGCCTTGAAGGTGCTGTTCAGGGCAAAGCGCTCGTCTCCCCGCTGCGACCAGAGCGTTTGCCCGTCAGCATCCAGCAAGGCAACACCCAGCCGGGCGGGCAGTTGCGCTTCGATGCGGGCAGCTTCGGCGGAAAGCGCCGGCCAGGAGGCGGCATGAGCGGGAAACTCAATGCAAAACAGGCTGCTGAGAAGGAGAAACCGGTAGTTGAAAGCCATGGGGTGGGTCAAGTCGAGGTGATGATGAGGACAGTTTGCCATAGCCAATGACTGGAGAAACATCGCGTTGACATCCTGTCCTGCTGAAGGCGGAGAACGTTCTGTGGTGTCCGCGTCATCCAGTCTGAAGGGATTGCTCAGTCAAAAGCCGACTGCTTTACTCAACTATTAGCCACCGGTATACTGGGTTGGTATTCCCCACTGGACACTGACCCTTTCCAATGACTGACTCTATCCTTATTCCCGACGTGCAGTCTTCTGCCGACCTGCGCAATATCGCCATCAACAAGGTGGGGATCAAGTCGATCCGCCACCCGGTGCAGGTGGCCGACCGCAGTGGCGGCGTGCAGCACAGCATCGGGCTGTTCGACATGTATGTGTATCTGCCGCACCAGTTCAAGGGCACGCACATGTCGCGGTTTGTTGAGATCCTCAACAGCCATGAGCGGGAAATTTCCGCCCGTTCGTTTGAGCAGATTGCCCGACAGATGGTCGAGCGGCTGGACGCCGAGTCGGGCTATCTGGAAATGCGCTTCCCGTACTTTGTCAATAAAACCGCGCCGGTGTCTGGGGTGAAAAGCCTGCTCGACTACGATGTGACCTTTATTGGCGAGCTGAAAAACGGCCAGTATTACTTCACCCTGAAGGTGCTGGTGCCCGTCACCAGCCTGTGCCCGTGTTCGAAAAAAATCTCCGAACGCGGTGCCCATAACCAGCGCTCGCATATCACCCTCACCGTGCGCACCCAGGCGCATATGTGGATTGAAGAACTGATTGATATTGCCGAGCGTCAGGCTTCCTGCGAGCTGTACGGCCTGCTCAAGCGCCCGGACGAGAAATATGTCACCGAACGCGCCTACGACAACCCCAAGTTTGTCGAAGACCTGGTGCGCGACGTGGCCGCCGCGCTGACCGCTGACCCGCGCATTGACGGGTATGTGGTGGAAAGCGAAAACTTTGAATCCATTCACAATCACTCGGCCTATGCGCTGATTGAGTTTGACCGCGCCAGCCAGCGTTAACGCGCGCCAGTTTTTGGCATGCGCTGAGTGATTTGAAAAAACGGGCTTTTGTAAAACATAAAATCAATTGTCTGGCCCCCGGCGTTTGCCGGGGTGACTGTTTTTCTCCGTGTTTCCTCAACACCGTACCACCAGAAAGCTGGCCCAGCGGCCACCCTGCCCAAGCACACGTGTGTACTCCGCCAACACCGGCATGACCCTCCCCAGGCTTGCGGCAGAGGGCCTGTTGCTGCAAGCGTATTTCCTTGTGTCACTTCTCCATTTCGGTCGGCTGTTGTCGACCGATTTGCTTGAGTGCGTCCTCAATTGGCGAAAATACTGAAAAAATCGCCATTTCCGCGATAGCCATAATATAAACAACTGATTTATATGGATTTTAATTTTCGCAATACCGATTTTGCGGAATTAATCAGCGCATTTTTAGGAATGGCGTATTGCATTGGTGCAAAATGGCTGGTATAGAATCTTGTTGGTTTTCATTTTTTGCTATCATTGATGAAAATACAAAATATTAAGCGCTTATTTGTCTCCTGGAGGTGATGCGGACTAGCCCATTAGCCGGAGAATCACTAGGCATATTTAATTGGTATATGCAGTCAAATCGTATGCAAAAACCCCAATTAAGTAACTGATAAGCATAATACTGCCATGCCGCTCATGATCGGCACACAACCGCTCGCGCTGTCGGGTTTGCCTGATGTCAGTGCTTGGCTGGGTCGTGTGCCAAATGGTCATGCCTTGAATCCTACCGCCTCGCTCAGTGTCTGACTGAGCCCTATCCACCCCCATACGCTGCACAAGCACGACTTATTGTCTCCGCGCAGCGTGCCGAGTCATTCACTCAGGAGACGTTCATGCAGTTCTCATACAAGGTTGGCAACTTTACCAGCGGCTACTCAAATATCCGTGTGAATTCGGGGGGGTTTACCTCGCTCGACTCCGTTGGCAGCAATGCCGCCACGGTCACCATCCAAGTCAACGGCAGCACCTGGGAAATCATCAACGCCGGCGTGAACGGTGGCGTAGCAACCACCCTGCTTGATACGTCCAACGTTGCGCTGTCAACCACAACGCACGGCGTGGGCCTTGCCTGGACCAGTGAGCCAACCTCCATCAACTTCATGGGTGGAGATCTGACGGATTATCTGTTTGGCGGCAACAACAACGATACGCTGCAAGGGGGGCTGGGCGCGGACAGCATGAGCGGTGGCTCAGGTGACGACAGCCTGATTGGCGGCGAGGGCAACGACACCCTGAAAGGCGAAGTCGGCAATGACATTGTGTATGGCGACAATGGCAACGACAGTATGCTTGGCGCGGATGGCAATGACACCCTGTATGGGGGCAATGGCAACGACTCGCTCAACGGTGGCAACCAGGATGACAGCCTGTTTGGCGAAGCCGACAACGATACCTTGCTGGGCGGTACAGGCAACGACAGCCTGCTAGGCGGCGCGGGTAACGACAGCCTGACGGCGGGGGATGGCAACGACAGCGTGCAAGGCGGTGACGGCGACGACACCCTGATTGGTGGCCTGGGGGCCGATACGCTAGACGGTGGCACCGGTATCGACATCTTCCTCGACCCGAACGGCGATACCATTGACAGCACCACCTTTGATATGAGCGATATCATCCGGCTAACTGGCGGTGCGGCGCAATCCCTGAGTGCAAGCCACCTGCAATACGACAACAGCGCCAAAACGCTGACGGTGGATTACGACAAGAACGGCACATTTGGCGGCGGAACGGATCTTGTCATCACGTTTACCGATACGCCCGCGTCTCAGACGTTTCAAATCAGCAATAACAGCACGTTTGCTGAAATCAAGCTTGCCACCGCGCCCGCCAGTGTCGCGCCCACCCTCACCAGCGGCACCAGCGCCAGCGTGGCGGAAAACGCCGCCACCAGCACGGTGGTTTACACCATTACCGCCACCGACCCGGAAAGCGACACCCTCAGCTACGCACTCACCGGCACCGATGCCGCGTCGTTCTCGATCGACGCCACCACCGGCCAGGTCAAGCTGCTCACCCCGGCAGACTTTGAAACCAAGTCCAGCTACAGCATCACCGTCAATGCCAAGGACGCCAGCAACACCACCACCCAGGCGGTGACCCTTAATGTCACCGATGTGGACGAAGCACCTAGCTTTACCAGTGGGGCCACCGGTTCCGTGGCGGAAAATGCCGCCACCGGTACCGTGGTCTACACCGCCGCCGCCAGCGACCCGGAAACCGGCACCGTCACTTATTCGCTGTCGGGCACCGACGCCAGCGCTTTCAGCATTGGCAGCAGCTCTGGCGTGGTCACCCTCAACGGCTCGGCGGACTACGAAACCAAATCCAGCTACAGCCTCTCCGTCATTGCCTCTGACGCCGCCAGCAACACCGTCAGCAAAACGGTGACGATCAGTGTGAGCGATGTGAACGAAGCCCCCACTGCGGCCAACTTCACCAGCGCTGGGCTGGATAACACCACCGCCATTACCGGCGCTTCGGTCGGCACGCTGGCCGCCGTGGACCCAGACGCTGGCGACACCCACACCTTTACCCTGGTGGCGGGCAATGGCACCAATGATGCCGACAACAGCA
>ERZ724510.1032-NODE-1032-length-15892-cov-3.556103_pt1 | contig 15892 bp, 9 predicted proteins | sample MGYA00376043_ERZ724510 | MGnify/ENA primary metagenome ERZ724510 (study PRJEB28724, sample SAMN07190888) | wastewater metagenome | isolation source: influent of sewage treatment plant in Hong Hong | place: USA: Christiansburg, Virginia | collected 2016-03-01 ... | reverse complement strand
CCCCTGTTAACTCAAGACCATGCTCTAGCTGAAAGTAGGCTAGCGCTCTTTTGGCCTTATCGTCCCATTCGTCATTTAATGGACCACAAGGTATGCCTTGTTGGCGTAATAAACATTTGATTGAGCTGTTTGAAGAAATGTCTGGTAACGGGGTTTCTGAATTCCATTTTTCATCTTCCGATAGCCTTCCAAGACTATGATAGTCGATTCCCTCTTTGAGGCCCCATGCCTTGCGAACCTCTGGACGGTCAGCAACAAAGTCGCGAGCAAAGCCAGAGAATTTTCTAAAAGCCATCGAAAAAACTTGGCCTGCTCCAACACTACAATCGCTATCTTCATTCCATGTGGCAATACTGCTGAGCAGTGCATCTGCCACAAGATTATAGATGGTTCCGTTCTTTGAGTGTGCAACAGCTAGCAAGAGTAAATTGGTCGCGCTCGGGTATTCGTAAGACCAATTGATTAGTAAATGTGCGAGGTCCAGATACTGGAAATCAACTAACAAAGACGGTAAGTCTTGCAAAATAGAGTAATCTTTAACTCGTATGGCGGTGCTGTTGTTCTCTGTTGCTTTTAGGCGATTGGTGATTAGCTCGGAGTTCAGGTTGTTCATTACATATCGCTCCATTTTTGTGGACAGACCCGTTCGTGAGGCTATTGATTCATTTCGGGAAAGACAGTAGCGGTGCCTCCAATGGTCCGGATCACCTTAACCTTGGTATATCCAGGTCGTGGGTCATTAGAGAACATGATCAGACCTTGTTTGTCAACTTTTACGTAGCAATGATATGTAATTGCACCCGGAGAATCTTGAGACTTATTCATTGAGCATGTCTCTATTGTATGAGAGATATGCTCGATACTAGTTTGTGACCAGTCACGGGGAAACCATGTGTGTCCGTCTCTGTGGATCTTTTCCTTCGAGTCAGTGATGCCTCCGACTAGACTATTGCCGTCTGTGTTTGTTTCTTGATAATATAACTTTTGCTTACGCAGGAGTTTGTAGTTGGCGGGTAAGCCAAACTCTGTTGGATTCGGCTTCGTTACCTTAACTGGTGGTGGGTCAGTGCAGACAACTCCAGACTTGGATGCTGCCTTCTTTTTGTTGTTGTAGTTCTTAAGGTTTGCAATATACTGATTGTATAGCTTTACCTGTCGTTGATATTTTTCTTCATCTGCAGATAGAGTCTTTGCTATATTTGCATCAATCTCTGTGTAACCGTTGGATTTGAGTTCTGAGAAATTGTCATCGCTGTGTCCTCCGCCAGTGTGTCGATTCTCCCCATTGAAGTCTCCCTTGTGGATGTGATCCTTCTCTGAGTTGATTTCCTGATAATTGGGATCGTCAAAGTATTTGAACAATGAAATTAGGTTGCGAACCAGATCTTGTTGAGCTGCCTGAATGCGGGATTGGTTATTCGGCTTCTTCGCGGCAGCGATTGCGACTCCGCGTAGGTGTCCGGCTTGGCGGATGAGTTCTCGGATACGGTCTTTTTCTCCATCAGGTGCGGTGCTGGTCTTGAGCTGCTGTTTCCAGTAACCCAGCTTTTTCTGTACCGGCCCTGGATTGTCGCTGGCGACCATGAGGACGGGGTCTTGAGCGTCTCCTTCAAACCACAGTTCATGGCTTTCGTTGCCTGCGTGGAAAGACAGGTGTGCGCCTAGGGAAGGACTGCTCTGCTGCTCCCCTTCCGGCTTGGGAGTCTGTGGGGTGGCGGCGGGATCGGTTCCTTGCGGTTTGGGGGTGGTAGAAGGAGCCGCTGGATCGTGGGCGGAGTGCTGATCTCGTGCGGACTGTGCGGGCTCTGGACTGTGCTCCTCTTTGCTGGCGTGACTGTCCGTCTTGTCTCCTCGCAGCTTGCTGAGAGCTTTTTCGGCGAGGCTCCAGAAGGTGTTGACCAGCTTGTCACTGACCTTCTGGAGGAGTCCATGGACCTGGGTTCGTACCTGACTGATGACCCCGCGAACCTGTCCTCCCAATCCACTGAGCCCGAGAATCGATGCCAGTAGATCGATGGCCGGAGCGACCAATCCACCGAGCGCCTTTTCGACGCCATTTGCCGCTCCCGACAGATTCCCTTGTACAATCTGCCCAACGGCACCAAACACTGCGCGAACCACTCCCATGATCCGCTGCATGTTCTCCTTGAACCACTGATACATGTTCCATGCGGTAATGAGTGCTTGGACGATCGCTCCCACCGGGTTCCACATCGTGGCGAGCTTGGAGATCGCAGCCATCACCACCCGCTGCATCAGGAAGTCTTTGACACTTCCAATGACGGTGTCTGTGAGTCCTCCCGCATAGTCTGCAACGTACTGCCACAGACCGGCCCATCCGCCGCTGGCAAGCTCCTGTACCTTGTGCCAGATGGCCTCAACCTTGGTGGCCAATAGTTCCGCTTGGGAGAGCTTCTGCGCGACCTTTTCACCCGCCACTCCCTTCTTGCGAATCGACTCTGTGAGCATTCCCTTGAGCGAGGTCCAGTTGAGATCAAGCACGCCGGTGATCAAGCTGAAGATCCCCTGCGGACTCATTTCGATCGGCATCGGAATTCCGGCTTCACCGCTGACTCCGGTCAGCCAACTGACAAAGCCGCTTTGCAGGTGCTTGCCGAAGTTCTGTCCGAACTGCCTGAATCCCTGCACGCCTGCTTGAATCAGGTTGCCGATGAATGCACCGGGATTTTGCACAATCGCAGACAGGACGGTCTCGACATTCCCAACCGTTGCATAGAACTCTTCGGGGTCGATTCCTGCTAGCTTGAGCGCCGCCTCCAGTGCCAGCTTGACCACTTCCTTCCAGTCTCCGCTCATCACTGCTTTTGCGATCGACAGAACCGTCGTCACCGCACTTTGGAAGAACGAAAGGATGCCATCGATCGCAGACTTGAATTCATCAATGAGTGCGCAGACCTTCTGCTTCAGATCATCGCCGATCTTTTGCACCGCGGCCTTGGCCTGGGCGACCGTCTTATCGATCGCGTCACAGAGCCGCTGCGCCAGATCCGGGAAGATTCCACCAATCAGCGTAGAGACCATCGTCTTGAGCGCTTCGCCCAAGATCGTGAGCGCCTCTTGGACGAACGCACAGGCGGCATCGATGAGCTTACAGGCCAGCTCCTTGGCGGCATCGAGTACCTTGGCCACAGCCTTGCGAACGGCATCGAAGATGTCGCTGATCAGGCTAGTGAGAGCGCTGATCGCATCTTTGATGAAGCCAACGGCACGGTCCCACCAGCTTTGATTCTTGCTGTCATCTTCCGACTTCTTCTTGGCCGCGCTCGCCTTCCGTTCGCCCTCCTCTACATGCTGCTGCGCATCCGATTCTGCTTTCTGGAAGGAGTGGTCGATCTGCCGCTGATCTTGATCGATGCGGGTCTTGATGGCGCGGCTCGCCCCTTCTGATTTCTTCTGTGAATCCGTAACGAACTTGTCGCGCTCTGCCTTGTACTTTGCCTCAGTCTGTTCGCGTTCCTTCTGAATGCTGGTGCGTCCCGCTTGGACTGCTTCCCCCTGCTTGTGCTGGGCCTCTTTGTTTTGCTGCTGAACCTTCTGCTCGACCCCTTTGATCTCTGCATCTCGACGCTGATCTCGCTCATTGTGGGCAGCATCCATCTTGGCTCTGGCCGCTGCCAGAGACGCGGTCATCTTGGCTGCATGCAGTTCATCGAAGCTCGCTTGCACATCAGCGGGCAGTCCCAGCGCAATGAACTTTTTGTGTCCATCGAGGGCGACGGTTTCGTACGCTTGGGACTTGTGCTGAAGATCGACCTTGTGCTTTTCCTCCAGCTTGAGTGGCTGTACTTTTTCAGGACCAGGGCCCTTGTGAATGGCCGCCAGCGAAGTCGCTAGCTTGGACTCCACTTCAGACGTTGCTTGTTTCTGCTTGTGCTCGGCTTGCTTGGGATCGTTGCTTCCTGTTGCCTTCAGCGCCGGCTTGGGAGAAGGAGAAACGGGAATCTCGGAATCGTGGGCTCGAATGCCACGCAGACCTTGCGCGACTTGTTGTTGAGAGACTTTTCCCTGTGCATCCTGCGTGAGCTGCGGCGCGGCCGGTCGGTTCGCCTTTCCCAGATCCGTCTTCGCCGGCAGCGGAGCCTTCTGCACCGGCTGCGGGGTGGTGTCGAGCGTGCTTTGATGAGAAGGAACCTGGATCGGAAGAGAATCCTTATGGTCCTCGCTTTCGTCTTCTAGCTTGGCCGTAAGCTCGGGAATTGCCTTGCTTAGCGCGCATTCCTCTTTGCCCAGCGCAGCCGTCAGTTGACCACCGAGACTCTGATAGGAGTGTGCTTGAACCGTCGGTGTCGCTGCGGAGAACTGATCGAAGGTGGCCTTGGCGGTCTCCGCTGCTTGTAGTGGCGCTGGTGCTGCCGCAGCGGACTGTTTGGGAGCCCCGGCACTGCTACCCACTGGTGCGGAATGGGATCGATCGCCCTCACTTCCAGGAGTAGTCGGTGTCGATCCAGCACGATGCTCGCCGCCTTCCCCTCCTCCAGGAGGGACAGCGGGAGGGCCACCTGCTGGGGCCCCACTGCCTGCACTTCCGACCGCGCCAGTAGGTGGTCCACTAGGAGCGGAATCGTCACCGCCCTCTCCACTTGCCCCGCCGCCGGAAGGGTCGCCTGTACCGCTGCCACCGTTGCCAGGGTTGCCACCGTTGCCACCACCGCTGCCGCCGCCCCCACCACCGCCCCCTCCATGTTTGGGAGTATGGTCCTTCCCTGGCTGATGACTTCCGGGATCGGTCAGCCGAGGCAGCAGGTTTTCCATGGGACCATCACCGTAAAGGAGTGCGTAGTCCACACTTCTTGCCGTCTCCACAGACGAATGCTTGCTGGCAGGTAGGTGGGGGGGGTGTGGACCTCGGGCTGGTGTGTCCTGCTGCTCGCCTGCTACTGGAGGAGGACGCGAGGAATGCGAGCGCGAGGCACTCCAGACACCGGGTTTTGTCTCCCCAGCTTCTGATTTGTCGAGATCGCCTCGTCGGCCCGGAGTCTGCTGCTCTGTCTCATCCGAAGACCACAACGACATGAACCAATCCCCCTGCATCTGCAACCCACCAAGCACAGAAGGAGGACCGAAGAACTCCGCTTGTGCTCCAGCAAGGGGAGTCAAGCAACAGCCGGGCCAATGGGTTGACACTCGGTGGTCGTGCTCATCCGGCGTTCGTTCACTCTAGCTGTGGTTGAGTTCTGAAACCTGCGTTGAAAAGTTGCCTTGCCCAGACAGACTGGGCTTAGCGTTGTCAGGTATTCAAGCGGAGAGCTGGACGTGGGCCGCCCATGGGCAAGTACAGTGATTACCGCATCTGTACCAATGAGCGTTCTTCCTGAGCGCCACTGCGTGTCTGGTAGAACCTTCCAATGCAGACCCCGATGACCAGCAGACACATCAAGAAGAAGCTCATCAATACGCGGAAGCCCTGGCCTGAATGAAGCCAGATGCGACGCAGGAATCGCGAGCGAACGACTCCTTGAGCGGACCCTGTGGTCATTCCGACCGCCTGTGGTTGTCTCTGCTCTTGTGTCGGACCAATCGCCTGTTCAAGCTCCTGCTCTATTTGCAGCAGTGATTCGGCAACCTCTTTCATCCATGGCCGATCCTCTTTGAACTTGGCCAGCATTCGGCGAACCAGCGTGGTCAGGCATGGCAGATCGATTCCTATCCGTTCGGTAAGAGAATGCAGAGGAGGTGGTGGTTGGAGCAGGTGCTGCGTCTTCAGTAGCTCCAGCTCATTTGCCAGAAACGGAGGCCTTCCAGAGACAATCTCATGCAAGATACAACCGAGCGCATAGACATCGGTACGTCCGTCTACTGGCATCGCTCGCCACTGCTCGGGGGCCATGTAGGCGGGGGTTCCCATCACCGTTCCTGCCTGCGTGGGCTCAAACAGAGTAAGACCCGGAAACGGCGGGCGGAGATCACGAGCGTAGTCCTCTTGTGCCTTGGCCATTCCAAAGTCGAGGATCTTCGCTCGCTCTCCTCCAATCACATAGGGATCGGTCACCAAGAAGAGGTTCTCAGGCTTGAGATCCCTGTGAACGATTCCGCCTTCATGAACAGCATTCATGGAGGTTGCGATCTGTCTACAGAGTCTTAACAGAGTAGTCCGTCTCGCCCGTCGCTCAGCGGCATCTGGCAGCGTTTCGATATCCGAAAGCCGCTGCGCCAGGGACTTTCCATCCAGAAACTCCATCACCACATAACCGTAGCCGTGTCGGGTGCGGCCAAATCCGGTGATGCTGACGATGTTCGGACTGTGGAGAGAACTGGCGATCCGAGCCTCTGCCAGCAGCCTCTTCATCGCGTGGGGATCACGGCCGAGCGGACCGCTCAGAACCTTCATGGCCACCCTTCTCCCCAGCTCTACATCAAGTCCTTCGTACACCGTTCCGCTGCTTCCTCTGCCAAGCTCTCTAATGATGCGGTAGTTGCCGATCTCTTGCCCTAGCATCTCTCTTCCGCCACCGCTACTGAGGGTTCGACTCATTGCACAGGTTCTCCTACGGAATGCAGATGGAGGCCAGGCTCTGTCTGTCTACTTACCTCCACCTGCGACATCTTTGTAGCGTTTCCTACATCGGTTCTGATGTCATTCATCGTCGTTTGGAACTGCATCAGCATTTGCAAAATGTCCAAGAACTTCGTGTACTTAGCCGGGATGAAATGGAATATGATGGGGGTCCACAAGAGTCCTTCTGATCGCACGAGCACGCACATGGCAGGCACACTGAAGATGGTTCCCAGAGTCAGAGAGAGATTCAGCGGTCACTGCATTGGTCAGCGCTATGTGCTCGGTCGGGAGCTCGGCTCCGGCAGCTCGGCAACAGTCTACGGAGCGCATGACACCCATAAGGATCGACAGGTCGCGGTGAAGCTGCTCCATCGCGGCTCTGATAACGAATCTGGAAGGTGGCGTTTCATTTGTGAAAGAGAGTCCCTCAATCGACTTGCTGGCAGCCCGCATGTGGTCACCCTGCTTGACTCTGGAGAGGAAGAGGATGGACAGCTCTTCCTGGTGCTGGAGAGGGTACACGGCGTGTTGCTAGCAGAGTTATTGAGTGTTCACAGCAAGGTCCGTACCAAACTTCGGGCGGAGACCATTCTGCGTTGGTTCGGTCAGCTCTGTCTCGCGATGAGCAGCGCCCACAGTGCTGGGGTCGTCCACCGTGACATCAAGCCGTCGAACATCATCCTGACTCGGACCGATCCCGAAGACATCCTGCTCATCGACTTCGGAGTCGCCAGTACCCCAGACCTCCCGATGGAGAGCCGACAACACTGGTTTGGTACCCAAGGATACATGTCACCAGAGCAGGAGGCGGGCACTGTGGACCTAACAGCGACCACGGATGTCTACTCCATCGGACTTGTGCTGCTGGAGATGCTGACCACGGGCCTAAAAAAGCCATTACAGAGAACGCCGTTGTCCGTGCTGGTGAAGCTCCGAGAGTGGGACTACATTGCCTACCTTCGCAAGGCGCGCAAGGACTGTCCGGCCTCGCTGTTCGATGTGCTATCGCGAGCGCTCAAGCGGCAGCCAGATGAAAGATTCCCGTCGGCAGACAGTCTTCTTGCCGCGCTCTCCTTGTGAGCAGCGTGGGTTTACATTTCGAGTAGTGCGCGCAAAAAGGGCAGGTGCGGACCGATCTGGATCTGCGTCTGTTCGATGAGATCCTCGACTTCTTCGAACTCTGGTTCTGTCTTGCCAAACAGGGCCATGAGTCGAGCAGAAATTCCGGCACTGGTCATGTCCAGTTGATCGGCCAACTTCGAGATGGTTCCTCTCTGCTTGGGAAACAGTCTCTGACGTGCTGCGTGCAGGAACACCAAGCGATCGATCAGCTTGTGGAGTTCCATGCGATCGGCAGTGATCTCTATCGTTACGGAAGCCGCACCACCTTTGGGGGAAGAGCCTGGCGGTATGGGCTTGAAGCCCTGGCTCATGGACAGGATGGCCTTCCAGTTTTCTACGACGGTGCGCAATGGATCGCGAAACAGTGCGTAGCGAATGATGGCGTTGTTCAGGTCGCGTGCGTTTCCAGCCCAGGTCATCTGGGACGCCAGATCGGCAAGCGTTTCAGACTCTGACAATGGAATCTCGGGATACTCGTCCTTTGCGAGCTGCCTGGTCAGCAGAGGGACCAGAGCGCGCACATCACCCGGCGCTAGCACTGGAATCGCAAGCTGCACCGCATTGAGTCGGAACAGAAGATCACTGCGGAACTTTCCTTCTAGGACCATCTCTTCCAAGTTGCGGTTGGTCGCTGCGATGATTCTGGTGGCGACGTGACGCTCCTCGACGCTTTCTCCGACCCTGCGGAACCGGCGTGTGTCGAGAGCACGCAGCAGCTTCGACTGCACTTCCATCGGCAACTCGCCCACTTCATCGAGAAACAGAGTCCCATTTTCGGCTCGCTCGAAGAGGCCAATGCGATCCTTGGTGCAGTTTGTGTAACTCTCTTTGAGCGCACCAAACAACTCTGCCTCGACCAGATCTTTGGCAAGCGCAGCGCAGTTTACCGCGATGAACGGACCTTTGGCGCGAGCGCTGTGACTGTGAATGTCATGGGCCAGGACTTCCTTCCCAACACCCGTCTGGCCGGTGATGAGTACGGTGCTTGCCGTCGGTGCAACGCGGCATGCCAATCGCAATACGTTGAGCCGTTCCGATGATGCTGCGGTGAACTTCCAGGCAACATTCTTGGGGAAGTAGGGCTCTGTAGTCGCCGCTGCATTGTACAAAGACACGCAGTTTTTCAGCCAGCGCTCCGCTGCCCTACTCAGCGTATGAGACCACCGAATGATGATGCACTCTCCTGTACTAACGAGTGGAAGTCGGGTCGCTACGCCATCAGGACGGCTGGCTGCAGGAGAATCGATCGGACAGCAGACCACTTCACGCGCCAGCTCATCAAGCGTCGAACCAAGATAGCGAGCAAAGTCAGCGGATCGGAGAAACCGATTCGGATCAGGAAGGGACTCCCATGGAGAGGCTTGCAGCCGAATGGTGATCACCTCCTGGGCCAACATTGCGTGGCTACGGGTATCCAGCTCGGACTCTTGTCCGGCGGGCAGCATCATGTACGTCCCGTTCTTGCTTCCGTCAGGATCCTTGATCGTGACTCGGCCATCCTCATCGTGATGAATGATCGCATGGAGCTGCGAAATGTACGGTGAGCTGGAGCGATGGACAAGCTGGCTGCCTTTCAGGACAGAGGAATCTTCGGGCTCTCCCGGTTCTCGTCTGCGAATTTCTAGTGTTCCGCCAGAGGAAAGGGTGTAGAGCTTCTGATTAGTGCCTTCGGTGATGAGTATTTGTACTGGTTTGGTCATGTAAACATAGATCATGACTCTCACTTCTATGGTCAAGGAAAATCGCACTGATAAATCTCATTTGAAAATAAGAAATGGTTTGCAATCCTACTTTCAAAGCATCACTAGGCTGGTCGCCGGCACGCTGGCTGTGAGCGAACCACCCCCGACGCAACCATCTTGATGGAAGCCCGCGAAAAGACGCTGTTTTCTCTGGTCGGTGATCCTGCCACATCATCGCACCAAAGGAATGGCACAAGATGTGCTTGGTGTCGTCGGTATGTATGATTGTCTATCAAATCAACGGATGGAAGATGGAAAAGATTGGCTCATGAGCGCGGTAGTTGATTCGATAATAAGCAGATTGGGATTATTGGTGTGGTTCGCTGAGCAATTGCTCGCAAAGATCCCGCATCGGCACCGTCTCAACCTGCACAGTCAGAGCTACCGGAGCCCATCATGAAGTCAGAGGTCGCCATGCCTACAAGTTGCTCCTATCTTCGGACTCCTTCTGGCTCCGTAGATCGAGCGCTGGGAGTTGGCCCTGCGCCTCGTTCCGGACAGCCAGAATCCGAAGCGCGGCCATCCTCGGGAGGACAATACAGCAGCTATCGGACCGGGCGGATTCTGGCAGAGCGGTATCAACTGGTCTCTCTGCTCGGAATCGGCGCGATGGGAGAGGTGTATCGGGCCATCGACATCGCAAAGCAACAACTCTGCGCCATCAAGCTGGTCTTTTCAGGTGCGGTTCGCTGTCTCAATGCGGAGCGGCGCTTTCAAAAGGAAGCGGCTGTGGTTGCCCGACTGTTCCATCCCAATATCGTAGAAGTGAGGGAGTTTTGCGTCGACCACGATGGCACCCACTTTCTGGTCATGGAGCTTTTGCACGGCCAGGATCTGTACTCGCTCATCTCGCGGACTGGGGCCGTACCGCTGCTGCGAACCCTGGAGATCGTACGGTGTGTTGGTGCTGCCTTACAGTACGCACATGATCTTGGTGTGGTTCACAGAGACGTCAAGCCCAACAACATTTTTCTCGGTCAGCGCGGCGATAGCGATGGGAATGTAACGGAGCAGATCAAGGTGCTGGACTTTGGCCTCGCCAAACTGGATGAGTTCGGAGGTTTGCTGTCCGACAGCGATTCCCTTGGTGCGGCCTTCACGTGTCCAGATACTCCACCGCTGACCCAGGGACTGGTGATCGGTACGCCTGCGTATCTTGCCCCGGAGGCAACCATTGCTGGTGGTCAGTTTGTGGATCATCGATCCGATCAGTGGTCGCTCGCAGTCGTCGCTTATGAGCTGCTCACCGGACAGTTGCCGTTTCAAGAGGCCAATCCGTACCATCTGTGTTTGCAGATTCGCCACACACCGCATACTCCGGTCCAGCAGCTTGTTCCAGCGATCCCTGGGCACGTTGAAAAGGCCATCAACAGGGCTCTGTCCAAAGACAGAGAGAAGCGGTTTGACAACATCCAGGACTTCGTCCGGGCGCTCGATAATCTTCCGCAGCGGACGACCTCGCGGAGCGTCGTGATAGCTGCCCCTTCAGCGCCGATTGTGGCAGTTCCTGATTCCCTACCTCAACCCATCGTACCGGAGGCAACCAAGATGCCAGCGAACCACCGACCCATTCCATCCTCACGCGGCGAGCAGCCCGAAACCATGCGCACGGTTCAGTACTCTGCGGCTGAGCTGCTGGCTCTTACCCAGCAGTCCGCTGGCCCCCAGGAAGCCGTTCCTACCATGGTCGAAGAGAACGTGTCCACCCGACGCTATGAAGTGTCACCTGTGGAGCGACGAATCACGAGTGTTCCCTCATGCGGAGAGCATGCGAGCGAGTTGCAGCGGCAGTGGTTCTCTTCGGAGACCCAGGAACACAGCAGCCCCCCTGGTTTGGCACCGGCTCAGGTGCTCCATCCGGGGATCTCCGATCTTCCAGGAGTACGATATTCGTCGCGTACTCAGGTCTGGCCAAGGGAAGATGACGTCACGAAGGTACCGACGAGACTTTCCACGATTACGCCGCTCAAATCGATGATCAATCGCGAGCACAGAATGCGGCATACATCATGGAGACATCTTCAGGGAGCCGGAGCGTTGGTGCTCTGTTGTCTCGTTCTGCTCAGTGCTTTCCTTCTGGGAATCTATCACGCCCGTACCCACAGCGCGGACACCAGGCAGACCGCAGATTCGTCCATTCCAGGGGTTCAGGAAGGAGCCCCGGAGCGACGTTAGCGCTTCGTCCTTCGTGGACCGGCATCACGACTCGGCGCACGACAAAGAGCGCCGGTGCCGCCATGCTACTTCTGATTGTAGAAGGCAGGGGGAATAATACAGGTCACCGGCCGGCGATTTGCGTCACATATTCTCCCCACACGACGATCGCAGAGAATAGCCCATGATTGGCTCCATCCGTCGAGGGCATGGTTTGAAGGGGACTTCCGCCGCGAGTTGCTTGCTACCAAACGACTCGTCGAGCAAGCACATTCCGTCGCGGCTTCTCCACCTGTACCAGTCGGTCAATGCCGGTCGACAGCTCCACCAAGCGACTACGGATTGACCCCACAAAGGCTTGCCGAATCACCATGTCGCCATCGAGCAGGAGGGTGATTGGGCGCTTACTGGTCAAGACCTGGCCGCTCAGCTCTGCGTTGGTGCTGCGACAAGGCGCTAGGTCAGGAAGAGCAAGTGAGCATTGGGCATCGCCTTTTCCAAGCGGCATCGTTCCGCCCATTTTCAGACATGCTGCAGCACTGACTGTCGGGATCCGTGGTCGCTCCCAAAAGGCCGCGATCTCTGCCTTCGATGCGTCAGGGGAATCAGCAATCATCACGAACTGAACTTCCTGCCTTGATTGAGACCGGTACTCCTCTACCAGGGTTCTTAGCTCGGCCATCTCGGCCAGACAGGGCTGACATGTCTTCGACCAGAGATTGACGACATAGACCGCAGCCGGTGGGAGCCTCAGTGCATGCCATTCCCGTTGGGAGCGCGAGTAGGACTGGACGCCACGGAATGATAGCTGACGATGGAGCAGTTCCGTTTCGATGCTCCGGTCCGCCTCGCTACCGGGACTGGCAGAAACCAAAGTCGGCCACCCCGTAGCAAGCAACATCAAGGGTATGATGGTTCGTGTCACTTTTGATAGCATCTGTGCCCCCATTACAAACAGTCTGTTCTTAGTACAAAGACAGCGCGCTCGTAGTCGGGATGTTCTGGTGGAACCGGCCTGTCCACGGGCTTTAGCATGAAGGGCTTAATGTCGAGCTTATAGGGCCAGGGGGGCTCGATCCGGTGGTCCGGTCGAGGACTGGCACCGACGTCCGCAAGGGACTCTGGTTCTGAGAGTCCATTGTTGGTCAGCCACCTTGATACCGCGAGCGCTCGTTCCTCTCCTGCCGTCCTGGTGGGGAGCGGCGCGGTGATGAGTACATACCGCGTACTGGGTAAGCGCCGTTCTGCGATAAACTCGCGCAGACGCTTCTGTCTCTCTGATGCGATCTCTGCGGTGGGAACAGAGATGTAGACAACCTCATGCCGCAGCAAGGTCAAGAGCTTCTCTCCGATCGAGCGAACGGCGAACTTCTCTTTGGCATCCCGCAGGACTACTTTAAGCTGAGACTCATCGCAGCTCTCTCGGCACTCCTCCCGCAGATCGCGGAGCATGGTTCGTAGCTCTGGTCCACAGGCCAGCAGCGTAAGCGCCCCCTCGATCGCATCAACACGCGCCTCGATACTGGGGCCGATCTGGGGTTGGTCACCAGATTGGGCCAAACCGTTTGTCACTGCTCGCACGGCCGGATGCGAACGGTTGCGTACACTCTGGCTTGGCATACAGGAACTCATTAGTAGCGCGACGCTCACCCCGGAGACCCATCGTACTGAATGACTCATTTGTCGCTCCCCTCCACCACATAAACGGTCAGAACTCTTGGCAGATACTCTTTCACATTTGCGAGGTCTCTCAGGCAGTCGTTGAGTTGCCAGTGCTGCGCATCGAGAGGCCCTGAATCGATCTTCAACGACGAAATTCTTCTGAGCACGAAAGTCTGTCCCACCCGAAGAGATCGTCCGACAACGAGCTGGATGCACATCGTAACGGTCCGCGCAATCCGAGGGCCATAGCCATCTGAAGGAATTCCCTTCATCTTGAACCCTACCTTCTTCGGAGTCCGATGCGCTTCACTTCTGTTGACTCGCACTGGGTGTGGCTTGTCCGATGTCGGTGTAGTCATATCCAGTGCTGGTAGAGGTGGCGAACGCTCTTCAATGTCTGTAACAGAAGAGGGCTCTGCATCTAAACCAGCGTCGAAGAAGAGGGGCTCACAGATGGCTAGATCGCAGCCCGTGCCTGTGCCTTGGGCGTCACCGATACCATCTTGTAGGGAACTCGGAGAACTCTGCGAAGGCGTTCCCTCTCGGCTTTTCCACGCCAGGCCAATCGGGATGATACCGAGCACTCCCAGCGCGCAGAGTCCTCCGGCCACGCCACGCCAGGTCTTGGCGATGGATGTTCTACGATCGGGGAGTAGCTCTCCTCGAACTTTGGTACCTAATGATGTGCTGGCAGGGGCGGGCGCTGCGGCATCCTGCTGAGGAACCAGCAGGGAAGCGCTCACGCGGTCAGAGCATTGTGGCGGATCACCGCCAATCGACCCACTGCTCGCCGTACCGACTCGAACAGAGTCGGCTGGTAAGGGATTAGGGGCTTCTGCGGTCGCCTCACAGCATCCCAGCACGGCGTCAACAAAGGCTGCGATCGAGGGGTATCGTTCCTCCGGTGCCTTGCGCAGGGCACGTCGAATCACGGAATCAAGCTGGAGATTCGAAAGCGCTGCGGGCTCCTCTGTTAGAATTCGCGTGATCGTCATCATCGGTGCATCGCCGCGTCGCGCAAACGCAGAGCGTCCGCTCAGCATTTCGTACAGAACCAGGGCCAGCGAAAACTGATCTGAACGTGCGTCCAATTGTCCAACCTGACCACATGCCTGCTCAGGAGACATATAGGCAGGGGTTCCCATGAGCATTACGTTTTCCGTAAGCTGGGAGGAGCCCGGTGTGTGGCACTTGGCGATTCCAAAGTCGAGCACCTTCACAAAGTGCGGAACAGGACCATCCTTGCAGAGGAATATGTTTGCAGGCTTCAAGTCGCGGTGAATGACCCCGCGTTCATGAGCAAAGGTGAGCGCCTCCCCGAGCTGCCGGAGGATCTGAATACATGTGGATATCGGCAGCCCAGAGCTGCGGCGCAGCGTCTCGGACAGATCCTCTCCTGACAGATACTCCATGACCAGATACAGTTGACCATCGGGCGTCTCATTGAAGTCGTGAACACGCACTACGTTGGGATGAATCAGCGATGCCAGGATCTGTCCTTCGCGCCTAAACCGTAGACTCGCGTCCGCGCCCTTGCCGTGTGCCGCGATGACCTTGATCGCATACTGCAAACCATCAAGTCGGGCATGTGACGCAAGATAGAGACACGCCATTCCACCTTTCGCCAAGACTTGCTTGATGCGATAGGTATTATCTAGGATATCCCCAACAGCAATCATCGGTGCCCCCAGTTCTTGCCATGACAACCCAAGTCGAAAGCCTACTGAGCCTGATTCAAATAGAACAAAACACGCCTATCCGTCTCGACCGCGAGATCAGGCCGTGAATCTCCGTTGATATCAACAGCGCGAAGAGATTTAATAGAATCTGCACCTAGCACATCAACCAAATCAATCATCTCAGGGTGCCAAGATTCGACCATGGGATTGCTTGTGGGCCCCGTATTTCTTATTGTAATCGCAAAGACCTTCTTGCCGCGAATGTAGAGTAGCTCTGCCTGATTGTCTGTGTTGATGTCTGCAATGTCCGCCCCAAGAATTAGGTTTAAGTTCTGACTTTTTGCGGTTGTAGAATTCATGGCAGTTTGAATTGCGGTCTCCAATGGAATAGTATTGAATGATTCGAGTGAATCAAGTGATAGTAGTCCGCTGTCGTTGAAATATAATAACTCGAGTGCCGCTGGAATTGTTTTTGTATAAATTGAACCAATGGTAACGAATGTTGGGATTATCATGTTATTGAATGATCTGTCTCTGTTCATATTGTTAAAAAGAGTTCTTGATTGATAACTTTCTCCGATTCCACCGCTAAGTCCATAGCTGAATCCATTTCCAAGGAATGAGATCGCAGGTCGCATGGTGAGAAGCGTATCATTGTTACAACTCACGACCGTGAGAGGTAGGTCAGTGCCCTTGCAAGTGCAAACAGAATTGTTCATTTTTTCTTTTCGCACTCGAACCATTGTGTCGTTTGCTGTGTATACTGTGTCATTGTTCCAGTCTAGAGAAAAATCCCCAAATCGACACCTGGAGCACATTGCCTGCTCAACGAATGTATTTGATATCATCCGATATTCAATGAGTGTATTGTGTGTGTTGCGCATGAACATAATGCTTCCACCTGATAGCGATCCAGCAAATCTCTGCTGGTAACCAGCAGGCGCTAAATCAATGTTTCCAACATTCTTGAATTTTGTACCGTTGGTAGGGCCTGCCAAATCAGTGGCAGAAGTTCT
>ERZ724510.1024-NODE-1024-length-16010-cov-5.961767_pt1 | contig 16010 bp, 18 predicted proteins | sample MGYA00376043_ERZ724510 | MGnify/ENA primary metagenome ERZ724510 (study PRJEB28724, sample SAMN07190888) | wastewater metagenome | isolation source: influent of sewage treatment plant in Hong Hong | place: USA: Christiansburg, Virginia | collected 2016-03-01 ... | reverse complement strand
TCGGTGTCGCGGATGTGGCCTGCGCCGCCGCAACGCGGGCAAGGAATCGACGAGCCCTCGCTCAGCGCGGGTTTCAGGCGCTGGCGGCTCATTTCCATCAGGCCGAACTTGCTGATCGAGCCGAACTGCACGCGGGCGCGGTCTTGGCGCAGCGCGTCGCGCAGGCGGTTTTCGACTTCGCGGCGGTTCTTCGACTCTTCCATGTCGATGAAGTCGATCACGATCAGGCCGCCCAAATCGCGCAAGCGCATTTGGCGGGCCACTTCGTCGGCGGCTTCGAGGTTGGTGCGGGTGGCGGTTTCTTCGATGTCGCCGCCCTTGATGGCGCGTGCCGAGTTCACGTCCACGCTGACCAGCGCTTCGGTGTGGTCGATCACAATCGCGCCGCCCGAGGGCAGTGTCACGGTGCGCGCATAGGCCGATTCGATCTGGTGCTCGATTTGGAAGCGGCTGAACAGCGGCGCGTCGTCGCGGTAGCGTTTGACGCGGGCGGCATGCTCGGGCATGACGTGCGCCATGAACTGCTGCGCTTGTTCATAGATGTCATCGGTGTCGATCAGGATGTCGCCGATGTCGTTGTTGAAGTAGTCGCGGATGGCGCGGATCACCAGGCTCGATTCCTGGTAAATCAGGAAAGCGCCCTTGCCCGCTTTGGCCGCGCCGTCGATGGCGTTCCACAGCTTGAGCAGGTAGTTCAAGTCCCATTGCAGCTCGGGCGCGCTGCGACCGATGCCAGCGGTGCGGGCGATGATGGACATGCCGTTGGGGTATTCCAACTGATCCATCGCTTCTTTGAGTTCGGCGCGGTCGTCGCCCTCGATGCGGCGCGAAACGCCACCACCGCGCGGGTTGTTGGGCATCAGCACCACGTAGCGGCCCGCCAGGCTGATGAAGGTGGTCAGGGCTGCGCCCTTGTTGCCGCGTTCTTCTTTTTCGACTTGGATCAGCAGCTCTTGGCCTTCGCGGATCACGTCTTGAATGCGCGCTTGGTTGACCGAGACACCCGGTGCAAAGTACTGGCGTGAGATTTCTTTGAAGGGCAAAAAGCCGTGGCGGTCTTCACCGTAATCGACGAAGCAGGCTTCGAGGCTGGGCTCGACGCGTGTCACCACCGCTTTGTAAATGTTGCCCTTGCGCTGTTCGCGCCCTTCGATTTCGATTTCGTAGTCGAGCAGTTTTTGCCCGTCCACAATCGCCAGCCGGCGTTCTTCTGCCTGCGTGGCGTTGATCAGCATCCGTTTCATCGCGGAACCTTTTTCTTGAACTTATTGAACCTGCCCTCGTGGGGCTAACGATGTCTGAACTGATGCTGTGAACTTGAAGGGAATTGCCGGATGAGCCTGTGGCTGTGTCGAGTGCTAGCTCAACAGCCGGGGCGTGGGCGCGTGGAAGGGGGCGAGTGCGGACGGCTGTGAATCAGCCCTGATAACAGGGGCTGCATGCGTCCGAAGGGCGCTGGGCGGCGTCGCATTGCCATCAGCAGGCGGTGCTTTGAGCCACCGCCGCCAGACAACAAAAATTGACATCATCAGCACCAGAGTCTCGCTTCAATCCGTTCGCCAGCGAGCGCGCTAGCGAACTTAGGTATTCCGTATCGGGGTTTCATGGCATCGGCTCGACCCGCAAGATTGCGTGCCACTGTGGGCATGGGGCCAACAGTCCGCAGGCAAGATGCACGGGAGACATCGACCTTCTAGCGGCGCACTTGGGTGTGATCTGGTGGTGATGTGGGTGTGCGGGGTGGACTAAACTCCTTACCCGGGAATCGACTTCCAGAAAAATCAACCACTTACAGCTATTGTCGCTAGTGAACAACATTATAGGGGCCAAGCCCGCTCCGATTCGGCCCGCAGGACATACTCAGGGTCTACCCCAAGTCCAGATGGTGACGGTGGACGAAGAGTCCGCCGGACAGCGTTTGGACAACTTTCTGATTCGCCACCTCAAGGGCGTGCCCAAGACCCATGTTTACCGCATTATTCGCAGCGGCGAAGTGCGCGTGAACAAGGGTCGCGCCAGTGCCGACACCCGCGTTGAAACCGGCGATGTGGTGCGCCTGCCGCCCGTGCGCACCTCCGACAAAGCCGAGGCCAAGCTGGCCAACCCCGCGCCCGGTCGGGAGTTTCCGCTGCTGCTGGAAGACGATGCGCTGCTCGCCATCGACAAGCCCGCTGGCGTGGCCGTGCATGGCGGCTCGGGCGTGAGTTTTGGTGTGATCGAGCAACTGCGCCAAGCCCGGCCCGCCGCCAAGTTCTTGGAATTGGTACACCGGCTTGATCGTGAAACCAGCGGCATCTTGTTGGTCGCCAAAAAGCGCAGCGCGCTGAAGCATTTGCAAGACCAGTTCCGCGAGCGCGAAACCGGCAAGACTTACCTTGCGCTGGTGCTGGGCGACTGGCCCGCATCTAAAAAAGTGATCGACGCGCCGCTGCACAAGTACCTGCTGCCTGATGGCGAGCGCCGCGTCAAAGTCGTACCCAAAGACGACCCGGACGGCATGCGCTCGGTCACGCTGGTGCAGGTGCGCCAGCGCTTGCCCGGCTACACGCTGCTGGAAGTGACCATCAAAACCGGGCGCACGCACCAAATTCGGGTGCATCTGGCCTCACAAGGCCACGCCATTGCCGGAGACGACAAATACGGCGACTTTGAGCTGAACAAGTCCCTGCAAAAGCGCGGGCTCAAGCGCATGTTTTTGCATGCGTGGCGGTTACAGTTCACGCACCCGGCCAGCGGCGAGCGCGTCGAATTGCACGCGGCTCTGCCTCCCGAACTTGAAAGCTTTGTCGCCCATGTCGCAACGCCCTCGCCAGTTTGATTTGATTGCCTTCGACTGGGATGGCACCTTGTTTGATTCCACTCAAATCATCGTGCGCTGCATACAGCGTGCGGTGGTGGATGTGGGCGGAGCCCGCCCCAGCGACCAAGCCGCCGCCTACGTGATCGGCATGGCCTTGATGCCCGCGCTGGCCCATGCCGCTCCTGACGTGCCGCCCGCCCTGTACCCCCAGCTCGGCGAACGCTACCGCCACCATTACTCGCAGCACCAAAACGACATCAGTTTGTTTGATGGCGTGCTGCCGCTGTTGGCCGACTTGCGTGCGCGCCACCACTGGCTCACCGTGGCCACTGGCAAAAGTCGCCGAGGTCTGGATGAAGCGCTGCACACTGTCGAGCTGCGCGGCATGTTCGATGCCTCCCGCACCGCCGACGAAACCCACGGCAAACCGCATCCGCAAATGCTGCACGAGTTGATGGCTGAGTTCGGCGTCGAACCCGAACGCACGCTGATGATTGGCGACACCACCCACGACCTGCAAATGGCGCTGAACGCCGGATGCGCCAGCGTGGGCGTGAGCTACGGCGCGCATGAGCCCCAAGCCTTTGATGCGCTGCAACCGCGCTTTGTCGCCCACACGGTACGCGAATTGCATGACTGGTTGCTCGCCCACGCCTGAGCGCGTGTTGATCTTGAACGTTGTCACCGCCTTGGCCTATGACTGATACCTGCTCTGACTTCACCTCCATCGCTGTGCCGTTGTGCAGCAGCGCCGAATTGATCCACGGCGGCGATGCCGTACCGTTCGACTTGATCTACGCCGGGGAAACCTGCCGCGCTTTCGCCATTCGCTTTGAAGCGCAGGTTTACGCCTACCTCAACCGCTGTAGTCACGTCGCCATCGAGATGGACTACCAACCCAACCGTTTTTATGACGACAGCGGCCAATGGCTGTTGTGTGCCACCCACGGTGCGGCGTACCAGCCCGACACCGGCGCTTGCGCGGGAGGCCCATGCCAAGGCGGCTTGATCAAGATCAAATTGAGCGAGCGTGATGGCATGGTTCACTGGCACACTGAGCCCTCTGTGCAACCTGTTAATTTTTGACCATGACCGATTCCCATCACCCCACTGCGACCGAACCTTATCTTCCCGAGGCGGCGGCTGGCATGGGGCCAGCGGCTGCACACCCTCCCGGCTGGGAGCGAGCCACGCTGGAGAAATTGGCGTTCGCAACCTTGGACGAGCAGCGCACGGCCCGGCGCTGGCGCAACGGCATCCGACTGGCTTGGCTGGCGTTGGTGGTGGTGATGTTCTGGGTCGGCTTTAAAAACAGCGATCCGGCGGGCGATGTGTCCACTGCGCACACAGCTGTGGTCGAAATCAAAGGCGAAATCGCCTCGGGTGCCGATGCCAGTGCTGAAGTGGTGGTGGCCGCCATGCGCAGCGCGTTGGAAGACAGCGGCTCGCAAGCCTTGGTGCTGCTGATCAACTCGCCTGGCGGCAGCCCGGTGCAGGCCGGCATGATCAACGACGAAATCGTGCGTCTGCGTGCGCTGCACAAAAAGCCGATTTACGTGGTGGTGGAAGAGTCTTGCGCCTCGGCGGCTTACTACATTGCCGCTGCCGCTGACAAAATTTATGTGGACAAGGCCAGCATCGTCGGCAGCATCGGCGTGCTGATGGACGGTTTCGGCTTCACCGGCCTGATGGACAAGCTCGGCGTGGAGCGCCGCTTGATGACTGCTGGCGCGAACAAAGGCTTCCTCGACCCCTTCAGCCCGCAGACCGAAGCGCAACGCAGCTACGCGCAAGCCATGCTGAACCAGATTCACAAGCAGTTCATCGATGCGGTTAAGCAAGGCCGAGGCGAGCGCCTGAAAGAAACTCCAGAGATGTTCACTGGCCTGTTTTGGACGGGCCAGCAAGCCGTGACGATGGGTTTGGCTGATGGTTTTGGCACGCTCGATACAGTAGCCCGCGACGTGGTCAAGGCCGAAGAGATCATCGACTACACCCGCCATGACAATGTGGCCGAGCGCTTGGCCAAGCGCTTCGGTGCCGCTATCGGCGCAGGCGCGGTACACGCCATGAAGGCCGTGCCCGCGATTCGCTGAGTTTTTCTGGATTCAACGCCCAATGGCAAACACCGCTGGGGTGTGGTTGTCTGGCCCGTTGGGCTGTTGCCGCCACGCCTTCACCAATTGGCTGCGGGTTTGGCCGCTGGGCAGCGTCAAACCACTGCTGACGCTCAAGCGCGTGTTGTGTTGCAGCGTCTGCACCAAGGCTTGCAGCAGCGCCGCGTTGCGGTAGGGCGTTTCGATGAAAAGCTGGGTCTGGCCGGTTTTCAGCGCCAGTGATTCCAACTCGCGGATGCGGCTCACGCGCTCTGCCGAATCCTGCGGCAGATAACCCACAAACGCGAAGTTTTGCCCGTTCAGCCCGCTGGCAGCCAGCGCCAGCAACAGCGACACCGGCCCCACCAGCGGCACCACTTCCAAGCCCAAATCATGCGCGGCGCGCACCACCGAGCTGCCAGGGTCGGCTACGGCGGGCATTCCGGCTTCGCTGATCAGGCCGATGTCATTGCCATTGAGTGCCGCCGCCAGCAGCGGGCGCGCATCAAAGTGCGCGCCGCCCACGTGGTCGCCCTTTTTGTGGACTTCACGTGGCAACTCGGTGATGTTTTGCGCTTGCAAGGGCAACGTCAGCGGCACCAGCGCATCAATGCGCTTGAGGTAAGCGCGCGCTGATTTGGCGTTTTCGCAGACCCAGTGCGTGAGCTGCGCCGCCACCGCCAGCGTGCCGTGAGGCATGACATGGTCAATGGCGATGTGGCTGTCGCAGCCAAAGTCCAGCGGCGCGGGTACGAGGTAGAGCTTGCCGTGGCGGGCTGTGGCGGCGGGTGGCGTGGTGTGCGTACTCATAACAGTTTGACTCCGGCAGCCCGAATCATCCGGCACGTCCGTATCAACGGCAGGCCGACCAGCGCAGTCGGGTCGTCGTTGTCGATGGCGTCCAGCAGCGCGATGCCCAGACCTTCGCTTTTGGCGCTGCCGGCGCAGTCGTAGGGTTCTTCGGCGCGCAAATAGGCTTCGATGTCCGCATCGCTCAGGTCGTGAAAGCGCACGCTGACTGCGGCTAGATCGACTTGTTCAAAGCCGGTGGCGGCGCAGACCACGGCGACGGCGGTCTGGAAGATCACGGTTTGGCCGCGCATTTGGCGCAGTTGGGCTACGGCGCGTTCGTGATTGCCGGGTTTGCCCAGCGGTGCGCCGTTCAGGTCGGCAACTTGGTCAGAGCCAATCACCACGGCGTGCGGATGTTGCTGCGCTACCGCGTGGGCCTTGGCGAGCGCCAAACGCAGTGCCAAGTCGCGTGGGGTTTCGTGGGGGTGTGGCGTTTCGTCCACATCGGGGGCGGCCACTTCAAACGGCACGCGCAGGCGCTCCAGCAGTTCGCGCCGGTAGCGCGAGGTGGAGCCCAGCACCAGCGCACGACTGGCGGCAGAGGAGGGGGAGGCAAGATCGGTCATGCGCAGATTCTCTTACACTGCCCGCATGAAAAAAGAGTTTGTCGCCACGCGGCTGGATGTGCAGGCCTTTGCACAAGCCGCCACCCCTTGGTCGCGTCAGGATGCGCTGGCCGACTATGAACGTTTGGCTGAAGAAGCCCAAGGCTCCATCGACGGCTTGACCGTGAGTTGGACTGCGCAAGGCCAATTGCGCGCCACTCCCGGCGGCGCAGATGAAGTCTGGTTGCATTTGAGTGTCCAAGCTCGCTTGCCGCTGACCTGCCAGCGCTGCATGGGCCCGCTTGACACCGAAGTCGCGTCTGAGCGCTGGTTTCGCTTCGCCGCCGACGAAGCCGCCGCCGCCGCCTTGGACGACGAGGTCGATGAAGACGTGCTGGTATCAGCCCCCGACTTTGACCTGCACGAGCTGATTGAAGACGAGTTGCTGATGTCGCTGCCCTTGGTGCCACGTCACGACATTTGCCCCGTGCCCGTGAAGTTGGCAGTAGAAGATCCCGAATTTGAAGCAGAGTTGGACGCCAAGCCCAACCCGTTTGCCGCTTTGGCCAAGCTGCGCTTGGATAAATCGAGCTGAGAAATAACGGAGCTGCGCTACAATCTAAGGCTTCGCGCGGAATTTGGCCGCGCGTACCTTTTCAACCCATCTCAACCTGAGGCTGCGCCTGCCTGAACTGCGCGGCGTCATTTGCTTTCAAGGAGCCATCATGGCTGTCCAACAAAACAAAAAGTCCCCCTCCAAGCGCGGCATGCACCGTTCGCACAACGCCCTGAACACTCCGGGCATCGCTGTGGAACCCACTACTGGTGAAACCCATCTGCGTCACCACATCAGCCCCAACGGTTTTTACCGTGGTCGCCAAGTGCTGAAGAACAAGTCTGAAGCCTAATCTGGCACCAGACACCAGGCCCGGTGCTACGTCAGTAGCCTCGGGCCTTTATTTTTGATGCGAACATTTCACCCATGATCACGCTCGCTGTGGACTGTATGGGCGGCGATCACGGGCCGCGTGTCACTTTGCCTGCTTGTCAGCAGTTCTTAGACAGCCATCCTGATGCGGAGCTGCTGCTGGTCGGTTTGCCCGAGGCTTTGGCTTCGATGAAGCATCCACGCGCCCGCGTGGTGCCCGCCAGCGAAGTGGTCAGCATGGACGATCCGGTCGAAGTGGCGTTGCGCCGCAAGAAGGATTCGTCGATGCGGGTGGCGATTCAGCAAGTCAAAGATGGCGCTGCGCAAGCCGCGATCTCCGCTGGCAACACCGGCGCATTGATGGCCATTGCCCGCTACGTGCTGAAAACGCTGGATGGCATTGACCGCCCAGCCATCGCCTCGGTGATGCCCAACGTCAAGGGTGGTGCCACCACCATGCTCGACCTCGGTGCCAACGTGGACTGCACGGCAGAGCATTTGCTGCAATTTGCGGTGATGGGCTCGGCGCTGGTGTCGGTGCTCAGCAACGACGATGCGCCCACTGTGGGCCTGCTCAACATCGGCGAAGAGGCGATCAAGGGCGGTGAAATGATCAAAAAGGCGGGCGAGTTGCTGCGCGCCGCAGGTCGCTCTGGCGACTTGAACTTCTACGGCAACGTGGAAGGCAACGACATTTTCAAGGGCACGACCGACATCGTGGTCTGTGACGGCTTTGTCGGCAACGTGGCGCTGAAGGCCAGCGAAGGCTTGGCCACCATGATCAGCGACTTCCTGAAAGCCGAGTTCTCGCGCAATGTGTTCACCAAAATGGCTGCGGTGGCGGCTTATCCGGTGTTATCTGCGCTTAAAAAGCGTTTTGACCATCGGCGCTACAACGGCGCGGCCTTGCTGGGCTTGCGTGGATTGGTGTTCAAAAGCCACGGCTCTGCTGATGAAATGGCCTTCGGCAATGCGCTGAACCGGGCGTATGATGCGGCCAAAAATCAACTCTTGGACCGTGTGCGCGCCCGCATTGCCCACGCTGCGCCTTTGTTGGCCCAGCCTGCACGCCCCTTGGCTCCCGCTGCGGTCGCCCTAGACTGAAAACGATGAGACGCTATTCCCGCATTACCGGCACCGGCAGTTTCCTGCCGCCGCGCCGGTTGACCAACGCTGATTTGGTGGCTGAGCTGGCCGCACAAGGCGTTGAATCTTCCGATGAATGGATCGTGGAGCGCACCGGCATCCGGGCGCGGCACTTTGTGGACGCTGGCGTGTACAGCAGCGACTTGGGCACGCAGGCCGCGAAAAACGCGCTGGCTGCTGCCGGAGTGGATGCCAAAGACATCGACCTGATCATCGTCGCCACATCCACGCCGGACATGGTGTTTCCTTCCACCGCAGCCATCATTCAGCACAAGCTGGGTATTGCTGGCTGCCCGGTGTTTGACATGCAGGCGGTGTGCAGCGGCTTTGTTTACGCGCTGACCGTGGCCGATGCCATGATCAAAACCGGCACGGCCAACAAGGCATTGGTGATTGGTGCCGAAGTGTTCAGCCGCTTGCTCGATTTCAAAGACCGCACCACTTGCGTCTTGTTCGGTGATGGCGCTGGTGCTGTGGTGCTGGAAGCCTCCGACACCCCCGGAATTTTGGCCAGCGATTTGCACGCTGATGGCAAGCATGTGGGCATTCTGTGTGTGCCCGGCCACGTCAACGGCGGCCAAATCATGGGCGATCCAGTGTTGAAGATGGATGGCCAAGCCGTGTTCAAGCTTGCCGTGGGCGTGCTCGAAGACGCAGCCCGCGCCGCGCTGGACAAGGCGGGCAAGACCGCCGCCGACATCGATTGGTTGATTCCGCACCAAGCCAACATCCGCATCATGCAAAGCACGGCCAAGAAGCTGAAGCTGCCGCTGAGCAAAGTGGTGGTGACGGTTGATCAGCACGGCAACACCTCTGCGGCCTCGATTCCGCTGGCGCTGGACAGCGCGGTGCGTTCGGGCCAAGTGCATCCCGGCCAAAACCTGATGCTGGAAGGCGTGGGCGGCGGTTTCACTTGGGGCGCGGTGTTCCTGACCTTGTGACCTGGGGCGGTTGTGCCCTAGCGCACACTGCCTGAACTTGATTCAACCCTTCTTCCTCGCATCATGAAGTCATTTGCTTTTGTCTTCCCTGGTCAAGGCTCGCAAGCTGTGGGCATGCTCGACGCTTGGGGTGACCACCCCGCCGTGGTCGAAACGCTGAACGAAGCGTCCGATGCGCTGGGCGAGAACATCGCTCAACTGATCAAAGAAGGCCCCAAAGAAGCGCTGGCCCTGACCACCAACACCCAGCCGGTGATGCTGGTGGCGGGCGTGGCGGCTTACCGCGCTTGGCGTGCCGAAGGCGGCGAGTTGCCCGCTGTGGTGGCCGGTCACTCGCTGGGCGAGTATTCCGCGCTGGTCGCGTCCGGCGTGCTGACGCTGGCGCAAGCCGCGCCGCTGGTGCGCTTCCGCGCTGCCGCCATGCAAGAAGCCGTGCCGGTGGGCGTGGGCGCAATGGCCGCTATTTTGGGCATGGATGCTGCCAAGGTGATCGCCGGTTGCGCCGAAGCCCAAGCCACTTTTGCCGCTGACAGCGGTGAAGTGGTCGAAGCCGTCAACTTCAACGACGCCGCCCAGACCGTGATCGCGGGCAGCAAGGCCGCCGTTGAAAAGGCTTGCGCCGTGCTCAAGGCCAATGGGGCCAAACGCGCCCTGCCGCTGCCGGTGTCGGCCCCGTTCCATTCCAGTCTGATGAAGCCCGCCGCTGAAAAGCTGCGCGAAAAGCTCGCTGCAACCACGCTGGGCACGCCGACCATCCCCGTAGTGAACAACATCGACGTGACCGTTGAAACCGATGCCGACCGCATCCGCGATGCGCTGTACCGCCAAGCTTTTGGCCCGGTGCGCTGGGTCGAGTGCGTGCAGGCCATCAAGGCTCGTGGCGTGACCACCCTGGTTGAATGCGGCCCGGGCAAGGTGCTGGCCGGTATGGTCAAGCGCATCGACGCCGAACTGACCGGCGCAGCCCTGTATGACCCCGCCACGCTGGCGGATGTGAAAGGACTTTTGGCATGAGTACCTCTGAATTTGCAGGCCAAGTGGCCCTGGTGACCGGCGCAACGCGCGGCATCGGCGCGGCCATTGCCCAAGAACTGGCTGCACGCGGCCTGAAAGTCATCGGCACCGCTACGTCGGACGAGGGTGCCGCCCGCATCAGCGCGGCACTGGCCGCCTACCCCGGCTGCCGGGGCGCGAACCTGAACGTCACTGATCTGGCTGCCGCCGAGACGCTGATCGACAGCATTGTCAAAGAACATGGTGGCCTGCATGTGCTGGTCAACAACGCGGGCATCACCCGAGACCAACTTGCCATGCGCATGAAGGACGACGACTGGGATGCGGTGGTGGACACCAACCTCAAGGCCGTGTTCCGCATGAGCCGCGCCGTGATCCGCCCGATGATGAAGCAGCGCTATGGCCGCATTGTCAGCATCACCAGCGTGGTGGGTGCATCGGGCAATGCGGGTCAGGCCAATTACGCTGCCGCCAAGGCCGGTGTGGCGGGCATGACCCGTGCGCTGGCACGCGAGCTGGGCAGCCGCAACATCACTGTCAACTGCGTGGCCCCCGGCTTCATCGCCACCGACATGACCGAAGTGCTGCCCGAAGACCAGAAGAAGGCGCTGCAAAGCCAGATTCCGTTGGGCCACTTGGGTCTGCCGTCGGACATTGCACACGCCGTGGCCTATCTGGCCAGCCCGCAAGCCGGGTATGTGACGGGGCAAGAGCTGCACGTCAACGGTGGCATGTTCATGGCCTGATCTGGCGCTGGCTCTGCTACAGGCAGGGCTGGCAAATGGGATAGATTGTTTTCGTCGCCTGCACTTGGGGCGCTGCTGTCATGGCAGTTGAACCAAGGGCAGGTAAAATTTGTTTTTTTCACAACCCTCAGAGGGAACCATGAGCGATATCGAAGCACGTGTCAAAAAAATTATCGCCGAACAACTCGGCGTGGAAGAGGCCCAAGTCACCAATGAAAAAGCCTTCGTGGCTGACCTCGGTGCCGACTCGCTCGACACGGTGGAGTTGGTGATGGCGCTGGAAGACGAATTCGGCATCGAAATCCCCGATGAAGATGCCGAGAAGATCACGACTGTTCAGTCGGCGGTCGACTACGCTTTGACCAACAAGAAGGCTTGATTTGAGATGACCCGTCGCCGCGTTGTAGTCACGGGTTTGGGATGCATCAGCCCCGTGGGCAACACGGTGGCGGACGCATGGTCCAACCTGCTGGCCGGTAAATCCGGCATAGCCCAAATCACCCGGTTCGACACCACGAACTTTGCTTGCAAAATTGCGGGCGAGGTCAAGGGTTTCGATCTGGAGTCGTACATGACCGCCAAAGAAGCGCGGACCATGGACACCTTCATTCATTTCGGCATTGCCGCTGCTGCACAAGCGGTGGCTGATGCCGGTTTGCCCACAGGCGACGCCTTGAGCGAAGAAGAAGCGACTCGTATCGCTTGCATCATCGGCTCAGGGATCGGCGGTTTGCCGCTGATTGAAGCCACAGGCACCGAGCTGGCCGCACGTGGCCCACGCCGGATTACCCCGTTTTTTGTGCCCGCGTCCATCATCAACATGATCTCCGGGCATGTGTCGATGCGTTTCGGCTTCAAGGGGCCGAACCTGGCCATCGTGACCGCCTGCACCACGGGTCTGCACTCCATCGGCCAAGCGGGCCGCATGATCGAGTACGGCGATGCGGATGTGGTCGTGGCTGGTGGCTCTGAAGCCACGATTTCGCCGCTGGGCGTGGGCGGCTTTGCTGCCATGCGCGCGCTCTCGACTCGTAATGACGATCCCGCAACCGCTTCCCGCCCTTGGGACAAAGACCGCGATGGTTTTGTGCTGGGCGAAGGCGCTGGCGTGATGGTGCTGGAAGAGTACGAGCACGCCAAAGCCCGTGGCGCGAAAATTTACGCCGAGTTGTCTGGCTTTGGCATGAGCGCCGATGCTGGTCACATGACCGCGCCCAACATGGACGGCCCGCGCCGCGCTATGGTCGGTGCGCTGAAAAATGCGGGCATGAATGCCGATCAAATTGACTACCTGAACGCACACGGCACCTCCACGCCGCTGGGCGATGTGAACGAAACCAACGCCATCAAAGCGGCGCTGGGCGATCACGCTAAAAAGACGGTGGTCAATTCAACCAAGTCCATGACCGGCCACTTGCTGGGCGGCGCGGGCGGCATTGAAAGCATCTTTACCGTGCTGGCGCTGTACAACCAAGTCAGCCCGCCAACCATCAACATCTTCAACCAAGACCCCGAGTGCGATTTGGACTATTGCGCCAACACTGCACGGGACATGAAGATTGATGTGGCGCTGAAGAACAACTTCGGTTTTGGCGGCACCAACGGCAGTTTGGTGTTCAAGCGCATCTGATCTGACATCGTTGCCACGATCATGCACAACGCCCCCTCGGTGGTTTATCCGGTGGGGCGTTGTGCTTGGTGTGATGTGCTGTTCATGGCGCTGTGGCTGGCGGGTTGTGGTGCGGCGCTGCTCACCGTCAGCGCTGCTGGTCTAGGCTGGGATTCATGGCGTGCCCGTGTGTTGATGCTGGCTCCGCTGCTGGCAGGTATTGCCGCTTATCGCGCCTATCGGGCACTGCCACGCCAAGGGCAATTGCAGTGGGATGGGCATGACTGGTGGTGGTCAAGCGCCCAGGCACAAACTCAAGCCGTGCGCTTGCGCGTGCAACTCGCCAGCCAGCGTTATTTGCTGCTGTGCTTGGATGGCGCTGACCTTCACATCACCGCTCAACCACCGCGTTGGCTGTGTTTGTGTGCGGCCAGTGCGCCGATGCGCTGGCAGGCGCTGCGCTGTGCGGTATATTCGCGCGCCGTAGGCCGTGCCCCGCACAGCGCCGCTAGCCCATGACCGACACCTCCACCCCCATTCCCCGCCAGCCCCTGAGCCCCGATGCTGATTTGCCGCTGGTCGAGCGCGCCGCTGCGGGAGACCAACGGGCGTTTGAGCTGTTGGTGATCAAGTACCAGCGCCGCGTTGAGCGCCTGATTGGCCGCATGGTGCGCGATGTGGACTTGGTGGAAGACATCGCGCAAGACACCTTCATCCGCGCATGGCGGGCGCTGCACCAATTCCGGGGCGAGGCGCAGTTCTACACCTGGCTGTACCGCATTGCCGTCAACACCGCCAAGAAAGCGCTGCTCGACCTCAAGCGCAACCCCACCGTGGGCGATGCGCCGCAAAACGACGAAGAAGATGAAACTTCCCGCCGTGGTCAGGAACCAACCACAGAGGCCACACCTGAAACGGAGTTGGCCGCGAAAGAGATCGCCACGGCAGTCAACGCTGCGATGGCTGCTTTGCCCGAAGACTTGCGCCAAGCGGTGACCTTGCGCGAAATCGAAGGGCTGAGCTACGAAGAAATCGCCGAGTTGATGGCTTGCCCCATCGGCACCGTGCGGTCGCGAATTTTCCGGGCGCGCGAAGCTATCTCGACCCGCATCAAGCCCTTGCTGGCCCAGCAAAGCGGCAAGCGGTGGTGAGTGTGATGACAGCCGTGGCCAAGCCGAACCAAGGCGAAGGGGATGACATGAAGACTGATGAGCAACTGAGCCCGCGCGAGTGCATCTCGGCGCTGATGGACGGTGAGTTGAGCGGCGACGACTGGGCCGCCGCCGTCGCCCTGACCCAAGACGACGACGAAGCGCTGGCCGATTGGCAGCTCTACCACTTGGTGGGCGATGTGCTGCGTTCCAGCGATTTGGCGGCGGGTCGGCACGACAACGCATTCGTGACCCGTTTGAGCGCGCGTTTGCAGGCCGAAGCGCCCGCCGCATTGCAGCCGCAGGCCGCCGCGCCTGCCGTGGTGGCGCTGCCGCAGCAGCCCTTCGTCCAACCTGCTGCCAACGACGGCGTCTTCCGCTGGAAGATGGTGGCCGGTTTGGCCTCGGTGGTGGCTGTGGCCGCAGTGGGTTGGCAAATGTGGGGCATAGCCCAGCCCGCCGACACCGGCGCGTGGACGCAAGCCTCCGCGCCACAAACAACCCCCGTCATGCTGCGCGATGCGCGCTTGGATGAATTGATGGCTGCTCACCGCCAGTTTGGCGGTGGCACCGTGCTCCAAACCCCCAATGGTTTTTTGCGTAACGCCACTTTTGAAACTGCCGCACGCTGATGCGGCTGCCCACCATGACGTTTCGACGGCCTCTTAGTTCTGTGCTCCTGTGTTCGTTAGCGCTGGCAAGTGGGGTGACTCAGGCCCAAGTGCCCACAGCGCCACCTGTAGGCCGCAGCAGTTCAGCGCCCATCGCGTCCCAAGCTCCATCGGTCACACCGCCCAGCGCCGAACGCAGTTTGGACGACTGGCTGATGCGCTGGAGCGAAGCCTCGCGCCGCCGGGCTTACCAAGGTACCTTCGTGGTGTCGGCGGGCGGCGGAGCGTGGTCTAGCGCTCGCATTTGGCATGTGTGCGATGGCGATCAGCAACTGGAGCGCGTCGAAAGCCTCAATGGCGCACAGCGTTTCACCTACCGCCATAACGACCAAGTCGTCACCTTTTGGCCTGAATCCAAGTTGGCGCGTACTGAAAAACGCGACTCGGTCAGCCTGTTTCCGGGCATGTTGTCCAGCTTGTTGAAATCGGGCGACAACTCTATTCCGGAGTTTTACAGCGTGCGCATGGTCGGTCGTGAGCGCATCGCAGGCTTTGAGGCTGACGTGGTGCAGTTGCGCCCGCGCGATGCCCTGCGTTACGGCTACCGCGTCTGGAGCGAACAAAAAACCGGCCTCGCTATCAAGCTGCAAACGTTGGATGCCGAAGGCCGCGTGCTGGAGCAATCAGCGTTTTCTGAATTGCAAATTGATGCGCCGGTCAAGCTGAGCCAACTGGCCCAGCAAATGAACCACACCGAAGGCTATCGGGTCGAGAAAACCGAGATGATCAAAACCACCGCCGCTGCCGAAGGCTGGGCGTTGAAGGTGCCTGTGCCCGGCTTCAAGCCGCTGAGTTGCCTCAAGCGCCAGACCAGCGCAACCCCGTCGGGCGGCGACAGCACATTGCAGTGGATTTTTTCAGATGGATTGGCTTCAGTTTCATTGTTTATCGAAACTTTTGACCGCACGCGCCACTCACAAGAAGGCCTGATGGCACTGGGCGCTACCCAGACGTTGACGCGCAAATGGCTGGATAAAAACGGTGGCGCATGGTGGTTGACCGTCGTGGGCGAAGTGCCGCCACAGACTCTGCAAGCTTTTGCGCAGGGGCTTGAACGTCGCCCGTAAACCCCGATGTGTCGCGTTGACAGCGTGCAGTGGTCTGATGAGATGGAATAAGGAAGGTCAAATGAAGTTGATGCAAAAGTTGGAATCCCCGCGTCTGCGCACTTGGGTGGGTGCGGGCGTGTTAGCGGTGGCTGGCGCCAGTGTGGCGGCTCTGTTGCCAACCTCGACCACCGCAGCGGCCAGCGCTGCCCCGGCGGCTACGGCAGCCAATGCCAGCGCCCCTGCGCCTTTGGTGCGTGGCTTGCCTGATTTCACCGAACTGGTCGAGCAAGTCGGCCCGTCGGTGGTCAACATCCGCACGATGGAAAAAGCACGTGTCAGCAGCGCCGATGGCAATGCGGCTGACGACGACATGCAAGAGCTGTTTCGCCGCTTCTTCGGCGTGCCGGTGCCCCACGCGCCGCGCCCAACACCCCCCCAGCAGCGCACGCAACCTGAAGAAGA
>ERZ724510.1002-NODE-1002-length-16227-cov-7.138758_pt1 | contig 16227 bp, 16 predicted proteins | sample MGYA00376043_ERZ724510 | MGnify/ENA primary metagenome ERZ724510 (study PRJEB28724, sample SAMN07190888) | wastewater metagenome | isolation source: influent of sewage treatment plant in Hong Hong | place: USA: Christiansburg, Virginia | collected 2016-03-01 ... | reverse complement strand
TTAATTGCTGACAGCTTGTGTGGTGTTCCAAAACGGTTACCCCGCGCGGTTCGAACGCGTGACGGTAACCGTTTTGGCGTAAACCGCGGTTCCCAGGCTGATTGAGTCAGCTTTCAAGACTTGTTGATACCACTGATGCGCACTAAGCTTGGAACAGAGACTCCACGCTTCCGACGTTCCCCTTAAGTGCGGGGGCCGCCTTCGTTTTGAGAAGGATTTTGGCCGTGAAGGTTTTTTCGCTACTCTTCGTTGCCGGTTTATTGGCTGGTTGTGCCAGTTTATTGCCAACCGCCAAGCAGGATGTGAGCAACAAGTGGCACGATTTCGAGGACGCCAAAAAAAGCTTCGACCTGATTGTTCCGTACCGTACCAACATGGACACGGTGCGCGAATTGGGGTTTGACCCCAACATGACCCCCAATGTGCAGATTCTCAATCATTCCCAGGTGGTGCGTGCAGTGCTACCGTCGCCACTGCAGGAATTAGCGTCCATTCCGAAGGGAATTCTGGCCTGCATGAGAGCGCAGGAGGCTTGTACGGGCTATCTCATGGAGCCTAGCCGCATTGACCGCAAACGGGACGGAAATTTCTTCCTGGACTTCCTCAATTTCAAGCGTAATACGCAGGTCACCGGCTGGAAGTTTGGCGCATTGATTGTCGTTATCGACAACATGGTCGTCTACAAACAGTGGAGTGGTCGCCCCCGCATCGAAGAAACCGAATTGCGCCGCAATCCTCTCGGGCCGCTGCAAGGGGCAGGGGAATCTGTTATCAACCTGCCGTGAACATGCACCAAGGAAGCAAGACATGACAATGGCGACTCTGGCCCTTCTGGTGGTGTTGCCGACCGGGTGGGCAATGGCAGTGAAACTGGCCGATGGTGGGCCAGCGGGTTTGGCATGCCAGGCCAAGGGGGCCGCATTTGCCGTATTCCAGTTGGCCGTGATGGTCGGGCTGGTTGTGCTCGATACCTGGTGGGGAATGCTGTTCTACGCCTTTCTGATGTTGGCGACCGGGCACATGTTTCTGGAGGCGCTCTCGAAGCGTTACCCGGCCAGTCGACTCGGGGCCTGGTGGGGCCAGCAACAGGCAGCGGCCGTATCGCGAAGAAAATAATCGGCTCCGCTTGCCCTCAAGCTTTCCGGATTTCGTTCGCTAATCCATTGTTGCAATTACCCTTACAGGCAATAACGATGGTCAGCAGCGCGCGTTTCGAAAAACTTCAGGCTCTGCTCGTGGAGCCCTCCGCCTTGCAGGCGAAAATCATCCGGGCCGAATGTGATGAAATCGGTCTCACAAAGGTCGTCGTGGTAGGAACACTTGCTGACGCCCTTGCCGCCATGCATGCATCCCGGCCCGACGTAACCCTGTCAGCACTTTATCTTCCAGACGGCACGGGTACAGATCTGGTTGAGGCGATGCGGGCTGAAGTGAATCTGGCGGATCTGCCTTTTGTCCTGATCTCCAGCGAGACTCGTCCCCAGGCTCTCGACCCGGTGAGACAGTCCGGCGCCTGCAGCATTCTTCCCAAACCGTTTACGGCAGCCCAACTGGCTACCGCGCTGGGCCGTACGCTGGACTTGCTCGGTACCTGCCACACGCTGGACGACGATTTCGACCTGGAATCGTTGCGGGTGCTACTGGTGGATGACAGCCCCAATGCGCGACGTTTTATTCGTCGGGTACTGAGCAACCTGGGCTTGCAGCATTTCATCGAAGCGGCCAATGGCAAGGAGGCAGTGGCCTTGCTGGAGGAAACGATGGTCGACCTGATCGTGACCGACTACAACATGCCGGAGATGGATGGTCGCGAGTTCGTCGAATACGTGCGCACCCGAAGCTGGCAGCAGTCAGTGCCGATTCTGATGGTGACCAGCGAAGCCGACGAAAGCCGGCTGGCTGCGGTGGAAGAGGCTGGCGTATCGGGTATCTGCGACAAGCCCTTCGAGCCGACCATCCTGCAGCAGGTGCTGGCCGGCATCATGAGGCAGGTTGGCTGAAGCGTGAGTTACGCCCTCACCGCATCAAGCAGTGCCTTCACGGCAACAACCCGTTCTTTCAGCTCCGGCGTGGCGATCTTGCGAATCAGCTTGTCGGGGCCGGACATGCGGGTCGTGCGATCCTTCTGGATCAGCATGATGACCTTCACCGGGTCGATGGCCGCATCCTTGCCGAATTGCACGGTGATCTGGCTTTCAGAGGCATCCAGCTTCTGCACGCCGTAGGGCTTGACCATCATGCGCAGGCGGTGGGTTTCGAGCAGGGTGCGGGTTTGTGCCGGCATCTCGCCAAAACGGTCGATCAGCTCTTCCTGAATGTCGCGCAGCTCCTCGTCGGCCTCGCAGTTGGCGAGACGCTTGTAGAGCGTGAGGCGCTCCTGCACGTCGCTGCAATAATCGCTGGGCAGCAGCGCGGGAGCGTGGAGATTGATCTCGGAGACCACATCCAGCGGCTGGCTGAGGTCGGGTTCCTTGCCCTGCTGCAAATCACGTACGGCGCGCTTGAGCATCTCGGTGTAGAGACTCACACCAACCTGCTGGATTTCACCAGACTGGTTGTCGCCGAGCACTTCGCCGGCACCGCGAATCTCCAGATCCTGCATCGCCAGGTAGAAGCCGGAACCCAGCTCCTCCATCATGGTGATGGCTTCCAGACGTTTCTGGGCCTGGGCGGAGGGCTTGGCGTGGGCGTCGGTAAGCAGATAAGCGTAGGCCTGGTGGTGCGAGCGTCCAACACGGCCGCGCAACTGGTGAAGCTGGGCCAGGCCGAAGCGGTCGGCGCGGTGGATGATGATGGTGTTGGCGGTCGGGATGTTGATGCCCGTCTCGATGATGGTGGTGCACAGCAGCAGGTTGGCCTTCTGCGTGGTGAAGTCGCGCATCACGCGCTCCAGTTCCCGCTCGGGCAACTGGCCATGACCCACCACGATGCGCGCTTCCGGCAGCAGTTCTTCCAGTGCTTCCTTGGTGTTTTCGATGGTCTCCACTTCATTGTGGAGGAAGTACACCTGCCCGCCACGCTTGAACTCGCGAATCACGGCCTCACGGATGATGCCCTTGCTGTGGCGCTGCACGAAGGTTTTGATGGCGAGGCGTTTTTGCGGCGCGGTGGCGATCACCGAAAATTCGCGCAGTCCTTCGAGAGCCAGGCCGAGGGTGCGGGGAATCGGCGTAGCGGTAAGGGTGAGGATGTCCACCTCGCTGCGCAGGGCCTTGAGGGCTTCCTTCTGGCGCACGCCAAAACGGTGTTCCTCGTCGATGATTACCAGACCGAGACGCTTGAAGGTGACGTCTTTCTGCAGCAGGCGATGGGTGCCAATGAGGATGTCTACCTTGCCCTCGCCGAGCAGCTTGATGGCTTCGGCCTGTTCCTTGGCGCTCTTGAAGCGCGACAGTTCGGCAACCTTGATCGGCCAGTCGGCGAAGCGGTCGGCGAAGGTCTGGTAATGCTGTTCGGCCAGCAGTGTGGTGGGGCACAGCACAACCACTTGCTTGCCGTCGGCCACGGCGATGAAGGCGGCGCGCAGGGCTACCTCGGTCTTGCCGAAACCCACGTCGCCGCACACCAGGCGGTCCATCGGCCGGCCCGACTTCATGTCGGCCACCACGGCCTCGATGGCCGCCATCTGGTCGGGAGTCTCCTCGAAGCCGAAGCCGTCCGAGAAGGCTTCCAGGTCGTGTTGCTTGAAGTCGAAGGCGTGGCCCTTGCGCGCGGCACGGGTGGCGTACAGGGCCAACAGTTCGGCAGCGGTGTCGCGCACCTGCTGGGCGGCCTTTTTCTTGGCCTTTTCCCACTGGCCGGAGCCGAGGGTGTGCAGGTGCACGGCCTCCGGGTCGGCGCCGGCGTAACGGGTGATCACGTGCAGCTGGGACACCGGCACGTAGAGCTTGTCTTCGTTGGCGTATTCGAGGTGCAGGAATTCGGTGTCGCCTTCGCCCAGATCCATGTGCACCAGGCCGATGTAGCGGCCGATGCCGTGGCTGGAGTGCACCACGGGGTCGTTGGGCTTGAGTTCGGAAAGGTCACGCAGCCAGCCTTCCATCGTCGCCGCCTTGCGGCTGTCGCGGCGGGTGCGGGTGCGCGCGGTGGCAGCGTAGAGCTCGGACTCGGTGATGACGGCGAGGCCGGCTTCGGGCAGCACGAAACCGGCGGCCAGTGGTCCGGTACCGAGGGCCAGGCGGGCGTCACCCGTCAGAAAAGCGTCGAAATCGGCATTGGCAGAAGGCTTGAGGGCGTACTCGGCGAAGTATTCTGCAATGGTCTGCTGACGGCCGGCCGATTCGGCCAGCACCAGCACACGGCCGGGAAAGCTGCCGCAAAAAGCCTTGAAGCGGTGCAGTGGATCGGAAGCTTTGCGCTCGACCGAGATGTCCGGCAGCGCTTCGGCCAGACCGTTCGTGCCGCCCGCCGGCAGGGCCAGGCGGGTGCGTTCCTTCAAGGCAATGAAGAAGGCTTCGTCCGACAGGAAGAGCTGTTCCGGCGGGAGAATCGGCCGCGTCTTGTCGCCGCCCAGCAGATGATGTCGGCTGCGGGCGTCCTTCCAGAAGGCTTCGATGGCGCCGGGCACGTCCCGGTGCAGGAAGATCGGGGCGCTCTCGGGCAGGTAATCGAAGAGCGTTGCCGTCTCGTCGAAGAACAGCGGCAGGTAGTACTCGATGCCGGCCGGGGCGATGCCGTTGGAGACGTCCTTGTACACCATGCAGCGGGATGGGTCGCCCTCGAAGGTTTCCCGGAAACGGCCACGAAAACGGGTGCGCCCCTTCTCGTCCATCGGGAATTCCCGCGCCGGCAAGAGGCGCACTTCCTTCACCGGAAAGACCGTACGCTGGGTGTCCGGATCGAAGGTTTTGATGCTCTCGATTTCTTCGTCGAAGAGGTCGATGCGGTAAGGTAGCGCGGCGCCCATGGGAAACAGATCCACCAGCCCGCCACGCACGCTGTATTCGCCGGGCGACATGACCTGGGTGACGTGGGCGTAGCCGGCCACGGTCATCTGCATGCGCAGGCCGTCCACATCGAGCTTGGCGCCTTGCTTGAGAAAGAAGGTGTAGCCCGCCAGAAAAGCCGGCGGCGCAAGGCGGTAGAGCGCGGTGGAAGCCGGCACGAGGGCGATGTCGGCCTCGCCACGGCTGATGGCATAGAGAGTGGAGAGCCGCTCGGAGATCAGGTCCTGGTGCGGCGAGAAGCTGTCGTAGGGCAGGGTTTCCCAGTCGGGCAGCAGGTGGGTCCGCAGGCCGGGCGCCAGCCACGCGATCTCGTCCGACAGGCGCTGGGCGTCGAGCGGGTTGGCGGTGATCACCACCAGCATTCGTCCACCGCCGGCCAACCGGGCAATGGCGAGGGCATCGGCCGAGCCGGCGAGCGCCGGCAAGTCGAGGCGCTGGCCGGGCTTGGCACGGGCAAAGGCGTCGAGAGTGGGGAGGAGGGCGCTGAGAGGGCTGGAGGCGGTCATGCGGAGGCGTGCTGCGGGGGAAAATCAAGAGGCGGATTATAGGCGCCAGGGCTTAGCCCCGGGCGACCTGGAATGTTTCGGCGACCCTGCCGGTTTCAACGCCAACAGCATTCCAGGTGGATTCGATGACGTGGGTCCAGCCATGGCGGTTGCGGCGGATGACTGTTGAGCAGCGTGTGCCGTAGCCGGGTGCGCGAATGAACGCGCTGGAGAGCATGCGCTCCCAGGCGAGGCTGACGCCGGTTCGCGGCAGGTGGGCATCCGCAGCCGGACGGTCGTCGCGCAGGAGTTCGCACAGCGGTGTGTCGTCGGGCAGGGCGCGCAAGGCGTTGGCGAGCCGGGATTTACCGGCCACCACCTTGGGCCAGGGCGTGTCGAGGAGGTGATTGGAAAGCGCGTAGAGGCCAGGCTCAAGAACACGGGCCGCGCCGCTTTCGCTTTCGTAGATGCCGAGGGTTTCGCCGTCTGAAACAAAGAGGTTGAAAGCGTTATAGCGTGGACCTTCGAGCGTGAGGCGGGCTAAAGATTCGGCCGTGCTTTCGTGGCTCGCCAGAAAGTCTGCCACCAAGGCCCCTCGTGACGGCGTGCCGCTGCGGTTGCGCTTCGGGTCGCGGAAGTTGGTCAAGCCTGCGAAACGGCCGTTACGACTCAGGCCGAGCCATGTGCCGCCGGCTTCCAGATCACGTCCGGCAAACACGGCGGGCACATCCTGCCACCAGCCCGCCTCGGCCGCCGGCCGGGCAAAAAACTCGTCCCGATTGGCAGCCACAACCAGCGGGTAATCCGGGTCAGCCCGCCAGGCGAGGAGAATCAGGCACATGAGATAAAGCGTTCCGTATGTCGACGTCCTCCATCCTCGACAAAACGATCAAGACCGTGACGTTCAACAGCCTGCTTCAGCATGGCATCAAAAGCGGTCACATCCATCACGTTTTCGTAGATTTCCATCCAGGTCCACGGGTCGTCAGCCTTGCGCAGAAAGCGTCCGGCGATGCCCGTTTTTTCGGCGATTTCACCTTGAAGGTTGTAAAGTGCCCGGCTCAGATCGTTTTCCATGCCGATCCGCACCGGGTAATAGATGTAATAGCTGGACGGTAACAAAAGCTGTACTCAGGGCAGAGCGTAAGGAAGGGGCAGGAAGCGCACACCGGGACCGGCAGTCGAACCCAGGTGCACGTCAGTGGACTCCGCGCTGGACGTCTGCAGCACGACCAGTGCGTCATAGCCGCTGGTCGGTGCCGGGGTCGCAAGTACCACCTTGCCGGCCGACTGCTCGCCGAACTCGGGGGAGTACACATCCGTGCCCGGCGTCGGCAGAACATCGGTTTCAATGTGCACGCGGAACATGCGCTTTTTGAGCTTGCCCAGGTAATGGGTGCGGGCCACGATTTCCTGACCAGGGTAGCATCCCTTGTTGAAGCTCACGCCACCGATAAGATCGAAGTTGAGCATCTGGGCGACGAACTCTTCCTGAATCGGCAGGGTGACTGTCGGCAGACCTTCGGAGATATCCAGCCAGCGCCAGGCTGCGGTGCCGGCCGGTGCGGCGCCGGCAGCGACGAACTTGTCCCACAAAGCCAGCGCTTCGGAGAGCGGCGCCGATACGATGAAACGCGCCCCATCCAGGCGCACCACCGTGGCTAGGCCGGATGCCGTGGCACGCGGTGCGCCGGGAATGTGCAGGCCCGCGGCTTCGAGCACAGCGCCGGCTTGTGGGCCGGCCAAGCCGATCAGTACGCTGTCGGTGCTGTCATCCATCAGTCGCACCTTGGAGCGCAGGATGTACATGGACAGTTTCTTGAGCATGGCCGCGTGGATGTCGGCCGACAGGGCCAGCAGATAGTCGCCGCCTTCCCGCCACAACAGGATATTGGCCAGCATGCGGCCCTTGGGGCTGTTGAAGCTGGTGAACTGGGCCTCGTTGGGGCCGAGCTTCTTCACATCGTTGGAGAAGAGGTTGTGGAGCAGCAGGCTCGCATCTTCCCCGGTGCCGCGAATGGCGCCGAGATGCTGCAGCGGCACGACGACGGTGCCCTGCGTGGCGAGGGCAACATCTTGCCGTTCGTCGTCATTGAACTTGACGGAGTAGTCCGAAAACTGTGCGCCGTTAGCGCCGAGATGGGATTGCCAAGTTGCATTCATCTGTCTGGTCCTGTCGCAAAAACGAGTCTTAAAGCGGTTTGCGCTATTATAGGGGCGTCGCCGCACGGGGGTTGCCAAGCGCACTCGAAGCAATAATCAAGCCCTCGTAATTTGCCGGCTCCCTCTTCTTTATTCACCCCATTCGTTCGTTCCGGAAGCGCCAAGTTCCCTGATGAAGCGCCTGTTTTTTCGTTTATTTGTCACTGCGCTCATCAGCGTTGCCTGCCTGGCCGGACTTTTGGCGTGGTTCGCACACACGCCAGTCGGTTTGCGCCAAAGCCCCCTCGACGTAACCATCGAGCCCGGGTCGTCGATGAAGCAGGTCGCCCGTCAACTGGTGGAGGCGGGCGTCGATGTACAGCTCTTTGCGCTGGTCTTCCTTTCCAGAGTGACCCGTCAGGCCAACGGAATCAAGGCGGGCAGCTATGAGTTCGAGGCAGGCATCACGCCGCGGGCACTGCTGAACAAACTGACGCGCGGCGATGTCACCCAGGCTGATCTGGCACTGATAGAAGGCTGGAATTTCCGCCAGTTCCGCGCCGCTCTGGATCGTCACCCAGACCTCATCCACGACAGCCTCGGCCTGACCGACGCGCAGATTCTCGAGCGCATCGGTGCCGCGGCCCGTCATCCGGAAGGCCTGTTCTTCCCCGACACCTACCTGTTTGCCCGCAAGACCAGCGACCTGGACGTGCTCCGGCGCGCCTACCGCAACCAGCAAAAAATGCTGTTGCGTGAATGGGCGTTGCGCGCGGAAGGCTTGCCTTATAAGGATCCTTACCAGGCCCTGATCATGGCCTCCATCGTCGAAAAGGAAACCGGGCAGGCTGCCGATCGACCGATGGTGGCCTCGGTCTTCATCAATCGCCTGCGGGCCGGCATGCTGCTGCAAACCGACCCAACGGTAATCTACGGCCTGGGTAGCACGTTTGACGGCAATCTTCGCAAACGCGACCTGCAAACCGACACACCCTACAACACCTACACCCGGCCGGGGCTGCCGCCAACGCCCATCTCCATGCCCGGCATACCGGCCCTGCGCGCAGCGCTCAACCCGCCTGCGAGTAATTACCTGTATTTTGTCGCGCGCGGTGACGGCTCCAGCGCTTTCTCCCGCAACCTGGACGAACACAACCGGGCTGTTGCCCGGTACATCCGGAAAAGTACCCCGTGAAATCCCGTTTCATCACCTTTGAAGGCATCGACGGCGCCGGCAAGAGCAGCCAGATCGCCGCTGCCGTGGCCCTCATCGAGTCCCGTGGCATCCCCGTCGTGCAGACCCGCGAACCCGGTGGCACGCCACTCGGCGAAAAACTGCGCGAACTCCTGCTCCACGAATCCATGCACCTTGAAACCGAGGCCATGCTGATGTTCGCCGCCCGTCGTGAGCATCTGGCTGCATTGATAGAACCCTCGCTTGCTGCCGGAAAATGGGTGGTGTCCGACCGTTTCACCGACGCCACTTACGCTTATCAGGTGGGTGGCCGCGGCCTCGATGAAGTGCGTTTCTCTGCGCTGGAGAACTGGGTGCATCCCCATCTGCAGCCCGACCTGACGCTGATCTTCGACCTCGACCCGGCAGTCGCCGCTCGTCGTCTGGCCGGCACTGGCAACGCCCCTGATCGTTTCGAGCGCGAAAAAGCCGATTTTTTCGAGCGGGTTCGCAATGCCTATCTGCGTCGGGCGGCCGCCGACCCATGCCGGGTCAAGGTTATCGACGCCAGCCAGACTCCGGACGAGATTCGCAAAGAACTTCAAGAAATCTTGCTAGAAAGCTGTTTCCAATGATTTTCGAGTGGCACAGCGGGCTTTGGCAGCGAGTCCTGGAGAGCGCCGAGCGAATGCCCCACGCACTGCTCTTTTCCGGTCCGGCCGGTGGTGGCAAGCGCATTTTTGCCGAAGCCGTGGCGGCCCGCATCCTGTGCCTCCAACCCGGCCCCGACGGCCACGCCTGCGGCGTTTGTGAGGATTGCCTGTGGCGCCTGGCAGGCAACCACCCGGACCTGCTGCGCATCGTCCCGGAAGCCGACCAGGAAGAGCGCACCGACGCTCCAGTCGAAAAGGCCGAGGGCGGCAAGGCAGCCAGTCGCCAGATCGTTATCGAACAAATCCGCATTTTGCAGCAGGCTCTAACCACCGGCGGTCACCGGGGTAGCCGTCGGGTGGCAATTGTTGATCCGGCTGAGGCGATGAACCTGTTCACCGCCAACGCACTGCTCAAGCTGCTAGAAGAACCGACCACCAACGTTCAGTTCCTGCTGATTTCATCCGCACCCAAACGCCTGTTGCCAACGATTCGCAGCCGTTGCCAGACCTGGTCCTTCCCGCGTCCTCCGGCCGAAACAGCGGCGCGCTGGCTGGCCGAACGCAAGGTGCCGGACGCCGCATCGCTGCTGGCTTTTTCGGGTGGCATGCCCCTTGCCGCGGCAGAACTGGCCGAAGGCGGCGGCGCAGCAGCACGTCGTCGTTTCGTGGACGATGTAGCCAGCCTGCCAGCCAAGACCCCGCTTAAGCTGGCCGGAGAATGGGAAAGCTGGCTGAAAAACAAGGATTCCCTGGCCGGTGGCTTCGACATGCCGACCCTGGTGGGCTGGATGCAGCGCTGGGTAACCGATCTGGTCAGCCTGCGCCTCGGTGGTCCGGTGCGCTTCTTTCCCGATCGTCAGGACGTACTGAGAGGACTGGCGAGTCGGCTGCCCGTCGATTCGGCCCTTGGCTGCTACAATGAAATCACCCAGTCGCGACGAGTTGCCCAGCATCCGCTCAATGCGCGACTCTTCCTTGAAGACATGCTTTTGCGGTATGCCCGGAACCTCCAGGCCGCCGCTCCGGCGGTGCGCAAATGAACGAACCCATCAGACGGACGACCCAGGCGCGCCCCAGCGTCCTGTCCCTGAACATCAGTTCCAAATCGGCCCTCTACGCGGCCTACATGCCCTTCATCAAGAATGGCGGAATCTTTGTGCCGACGGCCCGCGAATACAATCAGGGCGATGAAATTTTCATGCTGTTGCAGATCATGGACGACGTAACCAAGCATCCGGTTGCCGGAAACGTTGTGTGGATCACGCCCGCAGGTGCCCAGGGGAACAAGACCCAGGGCATCGGTGTCCAGTTCAGTGGAGATGAAGCTGGACTCGTGCTGCGCAACCGTATCGAGCAAATACTCGCAGGCCACCTGGGCTCGTCCCGCCCGACCCACACCATCTGACGCTTACACACTGCATGCTTGTCGACTCCCACTGCCATCTCGACTTTCCCGACCTGATTGAAAACGAAGCGGACGTTCTGGCCAGAATGGCCGAAAACGGCGTCACGCACGCCTTGTGCGTCAGCGTCAAACTGGAAACCCTGCCTGCAGTGATCGGCCTTGCCGAACGTCATCCCCACCTGTTCGCCTCTGTCGGTGTTCACCCGGACAACGCTGACTGCGAAGAGCCGGATGAAGCCCGCCTTCTTGACCTCGCCAACCACCCGAAGGTCGTCGCCATTGGTGAAACCGGACTCGACTACTACTGGCACAAGGATGCCCCCGAATGGCAGCGGGAGCGTTTTCGCACCCATATTCGCGCCGCCAGACGCTGCGCCAAGCCGCTGATCATCCACACCCGCAGTTCGGCCGAAGACACCATTCGTTTGATGCAGGAGGAGGGCGCCGAGCAGGCGGGGGGCGTGATGCACTGTTTCACTGAAACCCGTGACGTCGCGGAGCAGGCCCTGAACCTCGGTTTCTACATTTCCTTTTCCGGCATCGTCAGTTTCAAGAATGCCGAATCCCTGCGCGACGTGGCTCGTTTTGTGCCAGCCGACCGTCTGCTGGTGGAAACCGACTCTCCGTATCTGGCACCAATGCCCTACCGCGGCAAAACCAATCAGCCTGCTTATGTCCGGCATGTGGCTGAAGCAGTGGCCGCGGCCCGGGGTGAAACGCTGGAAACCATCGCCGATGTCACCACCCGCAATTTCTTTCGTCTTTTCAAGGACGCCAAACCATCATGAAGCCTGTCGCTCGATCTTCTTTCCTTCGACTCCGCACCGTTGCCGCGCTGCTCTTCAGTTTGCAGCTTTCGCTGCCGGTTGCCGCGGCTTCCCTGGATGATCTGCTCAATGCCGCCAAGCTCGGCGATACCGGTGAAGTTGCCCAGTTGATCGCCCGCGGCATGGACACCAACTCGACCGACCAGTCCGGCAATACCTTACTGATTCTGGCCGCCCGTGAAGAACAGCCCAAGGTGGTTGCCGAATTGATCAAGCAGCGGGGCGTGAAGCTGGATGCACGCAACGCAGCCGGTGACAGCGCCTTGATGCTCGCCAGCCTGCGGGGCTATACCGGCATCGTTGAACAACTGCTTGCTGCAGGCGCGGCTTTCGAACACGAAGGCTGGAATCCACTGCTCTATGCCGCTTTCGAAGGTCGTCTGGCAATCGTCGAAAAATTGCTCGCCAAGGGCGCCAATCCGAACGCGCTTGCTCCTAACCGAACGACAGCGCTGATGTTTGCCGCCCGCAACGGTCACGAGGATGTTGTCATTCTTCTGCTCAAGGCTGGAGCCGATCTCGACTGGAAGAATGACCAGAACGAAACCGCTGACACCTGGGCCGCCAAGAACCGCAACACTGACATTGCCGAGTTGATTCAGGCGGAACGCAAGACCCGTGCAGCCCACGGCAAGCAGCTTCGTATCGAGATCAATTAGTAGTAGCGCCGGCCGTGCCCCAGACGCCAGGGCAGCGACGGTGCTATCCGCCGCAGCAGGGCCACACCAAGCAGCACCAGGAGAACAGGCGCTAGGGCTTGTTCTCCCTGCCCTCCAGCCAGCAGAACGCCAACAACCAAGCCACTCGCCAGTAAAATCCGGCAAATCAGGACTTCCATCATCGACTCCTTAGTAAAGAGATTGACGCCCCGCAGGGCTCAAGGATGAACGCGCCGTGATTCGGGATGCTTGCCCGGTGTTGTTGTTACGCGCTCGGTAACTGTAATTATATACAGCACTTCACTGTATGCAAGTCTGTCGAGGGAAGTCGTGCGCCTGTCGTTCTGCGCGATACACTCTCACGCATGGAAACGACGACTCCCGCCGCCACGATCATCCCCGTCCGCCCCCTTGACGAGGTGAGTATTCCCCCCGCACTGGATGGTCGCCACGGCGACAACCGGGCCGACCCGGCACGCTTGCAAATCAGTGCCAACTGCGACGCCGACGCAATCCGCTGCTTTCTGGTCGAATACGACCGCTCTCCGGGCACCTACCGGATTTACCAGCGGGAATGCGAGCGTCTGCTGCTGTGGTCACTGATCGATTGCGGCAAGCCCCTGTCGAGCCTCAACCGGCAGGATTTCGAAGGCTATCTCAACTTTCTCGCTGACCCCCAACCGTCAGCAGTATGGTGCGGACCAAAAGCAGAGCGCATCTCCGAGCGGTGGCGCCCTTTCGTCGGCCCCCTCAGCGAGAGCGCCACGCTCACCGCCATGGCTGCCATCAATTCCCTGATGCGCTACCTGGTCGATGCGGGCTACCTGCTGGGGAATCCCCTTGGCCTGATTCGCCAGCGCCGCCGCAAGATGTCGGCTGAAGCCACTGGCCCGTTGCGTGCGGTGGCCAGCACCGAGGAAGTCGAAAAGATCGAGCGTTTCCTCGATCGGCAGATGTGGGAAGCCGTCACCGCCGCCATCGAAGCCATGCCCCGAGACACCGAACGGGGGCGTGACGAGTACGAGCGGGCGCGTTTTCTCGCCGCCACGCTCTACATGCTCGCGCCCCGGGCTGGCGAACTCGAAAGCCACCGCATGAACAGTTTCCGCGAAGAACGTGGCCTGTGGTGGTGGCACGTGGTCGGAAAGGGCGGCAAGAAAGCCAAGGTGCCGGTAGCCGAAGACATGCTTCAAGCGCTGATCCGTTACCGCAAATATCTTGGCCTCACCGCTATCCCGCGGCGCGACGACACCACCCCGATTCTCGTCTCGGTGAAGGATGGAAGCCCCATTACCGCCCGACGCCTCAACCAGATTCTGAAGAAGATTTTTAACGCAGCGGCCGACTTGCTGCCGCCGGAGGTCGAATACAAAAAGGAAAAGTTGCGCGCCGCCTCGGCCCACTGGGGCCGCCACACAGGCATCACCGCCAAGCTCGACAGTGGAATCGACGAGCGCTTTGTGCAAAAAGACGCCCGCCACTCGGATGCCCGTACCACCCAGCGCTACATCCACGAAGAGGAAGAACGCTGGCACGACGAAGCCCAGAAGCAACGTCTGCCTTGGGCAGGAGAAAAATAAAGCTCGCCCAAAACAAGAAGCGTCTCTTTGGTAACGTTATAAATGTAACGTTTTATGGGGCTGGACGTATGCTATCGTTCCCTTGAAGCACTTTTTTGCAATGTAAGTGAACGAGGGAGTCTGTTTCATGGCACGTAGCAGCAGCGTCAACTTTGAGTCAGTTGAACAGATCTGCTTCCAGTTACTCTCCCAGGGAGAGAACCCGTCTTTCAATCTGGTCTACGCGGAACTCGGCAACAAGGGCTCCAGCGAAATCGTCCAGCGCTACATGGACCAGTGGCGACGGGAAACCGGTGCGGCCTTCTTTCGTCAACGCAGCATACCCGGCATGCCCGACGAGCTGGTGCCCTCCGTGGATGCCTTCATGGCCCGCATCTGGTCGCTGGCATTGCAGAGCGCCGACCTGGTTTTTGCCACTCAGCGCGAGGAACTGGAAAAAGAGCAGGAAAGTGTCCGCGCCAGACTGCAAGCTGCTGATGAGCGCATTCTGCAAATGGAAGCCGAAGCCGCCCAGGCAACAGCGCACATCGGAGCCCTCAATCAGGGCGTCCAGGCCTGCGAAAGCACGATTTCCGAGTTGCGTAGCCAGGCTCTGGAATTGCACCGTCAACGCGAGGCGTTGGAGATCCGGATTAAACAGCTTGAAGAGGCGGTGGACGTTCGTGATCAGAAATTCGTTACCGAATCCGAGCGCCTGACCCGTCTTTTGCAGAACGACCGGGACCGCTACGCCGCGTCCCTGAAAGAGGAGCAGGATCGCAGCGCGGTAGACCGTGAGCTGCTGATGCGCCAAATTGACCAGGCCCGCCAGGAAAAGCTGGCCGAAATCACCTCCATGCGTCAGCAAATTGCTAACCGCGAAGAGCGTGAAACCAAGCAGCGCGAACAGACCGAGGAAGCGAAGGCCGCCCTGCGTGAAGCGGTGTCCCGCACTCGTCAGAGCGAAACATCGCTGGCTGCAGCCGAAGGCCGTATCGAACGCTTGCAGGCTCAGCTCAAGGTGGCCAGCGAAGCAGCCCACGGCAAGGAATCGGCTGTCGCAGCGGCTGAAGCGCGGGCCCGGGCCGTGGAGGATGTGCGTCTGGCCGAAACTGCCCGCGCCCACCGGGCCGAAGCGGCACTCGCCGAAGCTCTGGTCGAGCTCGGCATATTGAAAAAACAGGGCGCCTGAACGGAGGAGGGCAGGGCTTCAGTCGGCAGGTACTCGCACCCAGCCTTCCATCAGAATCCGCGCGGAGCGGCTCATGATGACTTTGCTCACCTTCCACCCATCGGCTGTCTCGTAGGCCTCGGCCCCTACCCTGAAAGTGCCGGACGGGTGACCAAAGCAGGTCTGTCCGGCTGGGGCCGGGGTCGCCACCTGTTGAACCATCGTCCCTGGAATTGCCATTGCCGCCGCGATGGCGACCGCGCCGGTCCCTGTCATGGCGTGATGTAGCTGGCCCATCGAGAAAATCCGCACCAGCAACTGGATATCTGCGGCCATTACCTGCTTACCGTCTGAGGCCCGATAGGTGTCGGGCGGCGCCACCAGCACAAGCTTGGGCGTGTGCGGACGCGTTTTCGTTGCTTCAGCAGCGGTGCTCACCAGGCCCATCGCAACGGCACCGGCAGCACGAATCGTTTCGGCATGGGCAAGCAGACCCGGATTGCCATTTACCGCAGCTGGCAGCTCCGTGCCACTCAAACCAAGGTACCCGGCTTCAATGAAAATCGTCGGATTGCCGGCGTTGATCAGCGTTGCCGGAATCCCTCCCAGCCCAGGCACCATCAGGGTGTCGACCAGCGAGCCGGTTGGAAAGAGATTGCAACCATTGGCGTCATCGCAGGCGCCAGGGTCCAGAAATTCGAGCCGGATTTCCGCTGCCGGAAACGTAACGCCATCCAGTTCAAAGTCACCGTTTTCCTGCACCTTGCCATCAACCATCGGGACATGTGCCAGGATTTTTCTGCCAATGTTGGCCTGCCAGATTCTCACCGTTGCCACACCATCCGCCGGCGCATTCAGCAAACCGGCGTGAATCGCAAAAGGTCCGACGGCAGCACTCAGGTTGCCGCAGTTGCCCGACCAGTCGATGACCGGCTTGTTCACGGCGACTGCACCGAACAGGTAGTCCACATCACAATCCGGCCGCTGCGAGCGGGACACCAGCACAACCTTGCTGGTACTCGACGACGCACCGCCCATCCCGTCGATATGCTTGCCGTAGCGGTCGGGACTGCCGATGACCCGAAGCAGAATGCGGTCACGAGCGGCGAGGTCTACAGGAAGATCGTCTGCCAGGAAGAAGACACCTTTACTAGTGCCCCCACGCATATAAAGAGCAGGGAAGCGGAGCAGGCTTATGAGTTTGGA
>ERZ724510.1001-NODE-1001-length-16234-cov-7.670870_pt1 | contig 16234 bp, 16 predicted proteins | sample MGYA00376043_ERZ724510 | MGnify/ENA primary metagenome ERZ724510 (study PRJEB28724, sample SAMN07190888) | wastewater metagenome | isolation source: influent of sewage treatment plant in Hong Hong | place: USA: Christiansburg, Virginia | collected 2016-03-01 ... | reverse complement strand
TCGGCCACCAAACCCGTTTCTGGAACCCGAAGATGGCACCGTACATCTTTGGTCAGCGCAACAAGATTCACATCGTCAACCTCGAAAAGACCCTCGTCAAGTACAACGAGGCAATGGATTTCGTGCGCAAGCTGGCGGCCAATCGCGGTACCGTCATGTGTGTTGGCACCAAGCGCCAGGCTCGCGAAATCGTGGCTGAAGAAGCCCGTCGCGCCGGCATGCCTTACGTTGACGAGCGCTGGCTGGGCGGCATGCTCACCAACTTCAAGACCGTCAAGGTTTCGATCAAGCGCCTGAAGGACATGGAAGCCATGGTGGAAGATGGTTCCATCGAGCGCCTGTCCAAGAAAGAAGCCCTGATGGCTTCCCGCGAACTTGAAAAGCTGCAAAAGAGCCTTGGCGGCATCAAGGATCTCAACGGTCTGCCCGACGCCCTGTTCGTGATCGACGTCGGCTACCACAAGATTGCCATCACCGAAGCCAAGAAGCTGGGTATCCCGGTTATTGCCATCGTTGATACCAACCACACCCCCGAAGGCGTGGATTTCGTGATCCCGGGTAACGATGACTCCTCCCGTGCGATCCGTCTGTATGCCCGTGGCGTGGCTGATGCCGTGCTGGAAGGCAAGAACCAGGTTCTCCAGGACCTCGTCGCGGCCGGTTCCGACGAGTTTGTGGAAGTCGAAGACAGCGGCGAAGAGCAGCAAGCCTGAGCCCGACTGAATTCAATCCAATAGTTATCTAGGAGCAAGCATGGCGGAAATTACCGCAAGCATGGTCAAGGAACTGCGCGAGAAGACTGACGCGCCCATGATGGAATGCAAGAAGGCCCTGTCCGAAGCTGCTGGTGACATGGCCAAGGCAGAAGAAATTCTGCGCGTGAAGCTGGGCAACAAGGCCTCCAAGGCCGCGTCCCGCGTGACCGCCGAAGGCGTGGTTGGTGTCTACATCTCTGCCGACGCCAAGCTTGGCGCGATGGTGGAAGTGAATTGTGAGACCGACTTCGTTGCCAAGAACGACGACTTCCTGGCGCTGACCAAGAACATCGCCGAACTGGTTGCCACGAAAAACCCCGCCGATGTGGATGCCCTGTCCGCCCTGGAAGTGAATGGCCAGAGCGTTGAGGAAATCCGCAAGGCGCTGATCGGCAAGATCGGCGAAAACCTGAGCATCCGTCGCTTCGTGCGCCTGGAAGCCCAGGGCGCGGTGGCCAACTATATCCACGGTGGTTCGAAGATCGGCGTGCTGATCGACCTCATTGGTGGTGAAGAAGCGCTGGCCAAGGATCTGGCCATGCACATTGCCGCTTCCAAGCCGAAGTCGCTGGACGCCTCCGGCGTGCCTGCCGAGTTGCTGGACGTCGAGCGTCGCATCGCCATCGAAAAGGCACGCGAAGCCGGCAAGCCGGAAGCCATGCTCGAGAAGATCGCCGAAGGCACCGTCCAGAAGTTCCTGAAGGACGTAACGCTGCTGGATCAGGTCTTCGTGAAGGCCGAGGATGGCAAGCAGACCGTCAGCCAGTTGCTGAAGGCCAAGGGCGCATCGGTGGGCGGCTTCACGCTGTTCATCGTTGGTGAGGGCATCGAGAAAAAGGTGACCGACTTTGCCGCTGAAGTAGCCGCTCAGGCTGCTGCTGCCACCCAGAAGTAAGAAGGTCTCCTAACGATGAGTCAACCCGCCTACAAACGCATTCTCCTCAAGCTCTCAGGCGAAGCCCTGATGGGTGATGACGCCTACGGTATCAACCGCGAGGTGGTTGCCGGGATCGTCAATGATGTGGTCGAAGTGACCCGCATCGGTGTCGAAGTCGGGATTGTGATTGGCGGCGGGAATATCTTCCGTGGAATGGCGGGGGCTGCATCCGGTATGGATCGCGCCACCGCCGATTACATGGGGATGCTGGCCACCGTGATGAACGCCATTGCCCTTGCGGATGCGTTCCGTGCCGCAGGGGTCAATGCGCGCGTTCAGTCGGCCTTGCGGATCGACCAGGTGGTCGAGCCGTATATTCGTGGAAAGGCGATTCGCTACCTTGAAGAAGGTCGCGTCGTCATTTTTGGTGCCGGCACCGGCAATCCCTTCTTTACGACCGATACGGCCGCAGCCTTGCGGGGCTCCGAAATGGGTGCCGATATCGTGTTGAAGGCGACCAAGGTAGATGGTATTTATACTGCGGATCCCAAAAAGGATCCAACGGCGACCCGTTTTCAGCGGATCTCCTTTGATGAGGCGATCTCCCGAAATCTGGCGGTAATGGATGCGACTGCGTTCGCCCTGTGCCGCGATCAGCGTTTGCCGATCAACGTTTTCAGCCTGTTCAAGAGCGGCGCGCTGAAGCGTGTGGTGATGGGTGAAGACGAGGGTACGCTGGTTTATTGCTGAGGATGAAGCGATGATTCCGGAGCTCAAGAAGACTACCGAACACAAGATGCAGCGGTCCATCGAGTCCCTCAAGCTGGATCTCGCCAAAGTGCGTACCGGCCGGGCTCACGTGGGCATTCTGGATCACGTCATGGTTGAATACTATGGCAACCCCGTGCCGATCACCCAAGTGGCAAACGTCACCCTGATCGATGCGCGTACCATTGGCGTTCAGCCGTGGGAAAAGCCAATGGTTGGCAAGGTCGAGAAAGCGATTCGCGATTCCGATCTGGGTCTGAATCCTGCATCGCAGGGCGAAATCATTCGCGTGCCGATGCCGGTTCTGACAGAAGAGCGCCGCAAGGATCTCATCAAGGTCGTCAAGACCGAAGGTGAGGGCGCCAAGGTTGCCGTGCGCAATCTGCGTCGTGACGCCAATGGCTCCCTGAAGGATGCCCTCAAGGCCAAGACGATTTCCGAAGACGACGAACGGCGTGCTCAGGATGACATCCAGAAGCTGACCGACAAGGCGATTATCGAAATCGACAAGCTTCTCGCTCAGAAAGAACAAGAGCTGATGCAGATCTGACCACCCCGGTCGGTTTTTGCTTTCCCGGTTTCTTTCAGGCGGACACAATAATGGTGCGATTGCCGTTTCTCAGCTCTACTCGGAGTGTACCCGAGGCTGCTAAAGTCCCGCGGCATATCGCGATAATCATGGACGGCAACGGGCGTTGGGCGCGCAAGCGCCTGCTGCCGCGGGTTGCCGGTCATGCCAAGGGAGTCGACTCCCTCCGGGAGGTCATTCGAACCTGCCTGGATCGTGGCGTCGAATACCTGACCGTTTTCGCTTTCAGTTCCGAAAACTGGCGTCGGCCGAAGGATGAAGTGTCCTTCCTGATGCAGTTGTTTGTGAAGTCACTGAAGGCCGAGATCGAGCGGATTCACCGCAATAACATCCGTCTGCGGGTGGTTGGCGATCTTGAGCGTTTCGACAAGCCGCTCGTGGATCTCATTCGGGATGCCGAGGCGCAAACCGCAGGCAACACTGCGATGAACCTGACGATCTGCGCCAATTATGGCGGTCGCTGGGACATCATGCAGGCCATCGGCAAGATGATGACGGCGGCGCCGGGGGTTCCCGGTGCTTTTGCCGAAGAAGATCTGGTTCCCCACCTGGCGCTGAGCTTCAGCCCTGAGCCGGATCTCTTCATCCGCACGGGCGGTGAGCAGCGCATCAGTAATTTCCTGCTCTGGCAACTCGCCTATTCGGAGCTTTACTTCACCGACAAGCTTTGGCCGGAGTTTGGCGAGGCTGCGCTGGATGAAGCCATTTCCTCTTATCAGCAGCGTGAGCGCCGCTTTGGGCGGACGAGTGAACAACTCGTCTCCGACAAGTCCGACCCTTCCGATCATGCTTAAGGCGCGGGTCATTACCGCGCTGGTCCTTCTTGTCGGTTTGCTGGCGGCGCTCTTTTTGTTGCCAGCCCTCGCCTGGCTGGGGTTCGCTTCCATCATTTGTGGCATCGCGGCCGGCGAGTGGGCTGCGATGGTCGGCTTTTCGGCGACCAAACGCCGGATTTACGCTTTCCTTCTTGGCGCCCTTTGCATGGCTGGCGGCATGGTTGCCGGACTGCATCGGGAGGCGACTGTGGCCCCCTTTGGACTGGCCCCGGTTTATGCCGTCAGTGCCTTGTTCTGGCTGGCCTGCGTGCCGTTTTGGTTGCGGGCGAAATGGCAACTGCCGGGTGCCGGAGCGGCTGCACTGGTCGGTCTGGTCCTGCTGCTGCCGCCGAGTCTGGCCATCGCCCACTTGAGGCTGCTGAGTCCCTGGTTGTTGCTGGGCGTCATGGCTGCGGTCTGGATTGCAGATATTTCGGCTTATTTCACTGGCCGGGCTTTCGGGCGTCGCAAGCTGGCTCCCTCGATCAGTCCCGGCAAGAGCTGGGAGGGGGCGTATGGCGCAGCGCTCGGGGTGGTCATTTACGGTCTTGTCTGCCTTCCCTATCTGGGGCATTTCACGGCCGCCATCGGCGGACTTCCTGTCATTATTCCTGCCTTGCTGGGTTTCACCGCTGTCAGCATTGTTGGTGATCTGTTTGAATCCCTGGTGAAACGGCAGGCGGGGGTCAAGGATAGCGGCACCTTGCTTCCGGGCCACGGTGGTGTCCTCGACCGTATCGACAGCCTGACGTCGACCCTGCCGATGGCTGGATTGCTTGTTCTCTGGATAGCCCGATAAGTCATGACCCAAGGCAAGAAACTCATAACGGTATTGGGCGCGACCGGCTCCATTGGCGTGAGCACCCTGGATGTGGTTGGACGGCATCCGGAGCGCTACGGGGTTTTTGCGCTGACAGCCCATCGGCAAGTGGACAAACTGTTCGCACAATGTCGGCACCATCGGCCTGCTTACGCCGTGCTCGACCGCCCTGAGGACGCAGCGCGTCTGCAAGGCCTGCTCGACGAAGCGGGATGTTGCACCGAAGTGCTGTCCGGCAGTGCTGCGCTGGCCGCCGTTGCTTCGGCACCGGAAGTCGACATGGTGATGGCGGCAATTGTCGGTGCTGCTGGCCTGGTGCCGGCGCTTGCGGCTGCCAAGGCCGGAAAGCGTATTTTGCTGGCAAACAAGGAAGCCCTGGTGATGTCCGGGGCCTTGTTCGTGCAGGAGGTGGTGGCCAATGGTGCGACGCTTCTGCCCATCGACAGCGAACATAACGCGATTTTCCAGGCCTTGCCGGCTGATTTTCGACGTGGCGATGAAGGTTATGGTGTTACCCGGATTCTCCTGACCGCATCGGGGGGGCCATTCCGTCGCAAGCCCCTCGAAGAACTCTCCGCAGTGACGCCGGAAATGGCCTGTGCCCATCCGAACTGGGTCATGGGTCGGAAGATTTCCGTGGATTCGGCAACGATGATGAACAAGGGGCTGGAGGTGATCGAAGCCCACTGGCTGTTTGGCGTGCCGGCCGAGCGGATCGAGGTGGTCATTCATCCTCAAAGCGTCATTCATTCCATGGTCGCCTACGTGGATGGCTCGGTGATTGCGCAGTTGGGCAACCCTGACATGCGAACGCCGATAGCACATGCAATGGCGTATCCCGAGCGGGTGGATTCGGGCGTGCAGCCACTCGATCTGTTTGCGATCGGGCAGCTCGACTTCGAGCGGCCGGATTTTCAGCGCTTCCCGTGCCTGGCCCATGCCTACCGGGCTTTGGAGGCCGGCGGGATTGCACCTGCTGTGTTGAATGCGGCCAACGAAGTGGCGGTTGCCAGCTTCCTGGACGGCAAGCTCGGCTTTGACCGCATTGCCGGGGTGATTGCCGCGACGCTCGACGCTGTCGAGTCGCAGGCTGCAAACTCCCTCGAGATTGTGCTCGAGGCGGACCAGCGTGCCCGCCGCCTGGCGAGTGGTTTTGTCATGCAGTCCCTGAACTGATGGGGCTGAGCTTGCTGGATTACATCCTGCCTTTCCTGCTGGCCCTCGGCATTCTGATCGTGGTGCACGAGTTCGGCCATTACCTGGTTGCGCGTCTTTGCGGCGTCAAGGTTTTACGGTTTTCGGTGGGGTTCGGGAAGACCCTGTTCGTGCGCCGTATCGGGCCGGATCAGACGGAATGGGCTTTGTCGGTCTTTCCTCTTGGCGGTTACGTCAAAATGCTCGACGAGCGCGAAGCGCCGGTCGATGTGAAGGAGCAGCACCGGGCCTTTAATCGGCAGAGCGTGTGGCGGCGGATTGCCATCGTTGCGGCCGGGCCTTTGGCCAACTTTCTGCTTGCGATTGTTTTGTACTGGGGTCTTTACACCGGCGGCGTCGAAGAGCTGCGGCCCCGCATTGGCGCCCCGGAGGCGGCCAGTCAGGCGGAGCAGGCCGGTTTCAAGGATGGCGAACTGATTCGTTCGGTGGACGGCCGGGCGGTGGAAACCTGGCAGGAGTTTCGCTGGCAACTGATCAATGAGGCGTTCGAGCGCCGGAGCATTACCGTCGAGACGATCAACGACAGCAAGGAAATCGCATTTCGCAAGCTTGATCTGGCCGGAACAGTGGTCGATCAGGGGGAGCGCGATATCGCCAGTCAGCTGGGTTTGCGCCTGCATCGTCCTAACCTGCCGGCAGTTCTCGGCAATTTGAGTGCGGATGGTCCGGCGCAGGCTGCGGGTTTGCGTTCTGGCGATCAAGTGCTGCGTATCGGTGACAAGGCGATTTCCGGCTGGAGCGAGCTTGTGCAGGCGGTCCGCGACGGGGCGGGGCAGACGCTTGAGATCGAGGTGCTTCGCGATGGTGCGTCCAGGATTTTCAGTGTGGTGCCGACAGTGGTTGAGGAGAGTGGCCGGAAGATCGGTCGTATCGGCGTCGGTGTGGCTGATGCCGAAGGACGGCGCGAACGGATGTTTGTCACGGTGCGCTACGGTGTGCTTGACTCCCTGAGCAAGGGCGTTCGCCAGACCTGGGATACGTCAGCCATGAGCCTTTCGGTGATGGGGCGAATGATTGTCGGTGAAGTTTCAGTCAAGAATCTCAGTGGCCCGGTTACCATCGCCGACTTTGCCGGGCAGTCGGCAAAGATGGGTTTTTCCCATTACATCAAGTTCCTGGCGCTCATCAGCATCAGTCTTGGCGTCCTGAATCTGCTGCCCGTCCCTGTGCTCGATGGCGGACACTTGTTGTATTATGTAATCGAGATCATCAAGGGCGGCCCTGTCTCCGAGCGGGTTATGGAGATCGGCCAGCAGATTGGAATGGCTCTGCTGGCGGCGCTTATGGCTTTTGCCTTCTACAACGACATCAACCGCCTTGTTGCTAGCTGAAATCGGATGAAATCCAAGCTCCTCCCCGGGGTGATCGCTGCGCTTTTCGTGGCTTCGCCCGCTCTGGCCTTCGAGCCATTCGTTGTCAAAGATATTCGTGTTGAAGGAATCCAGCGCACTGAGGCCGGGACGGTATTCAGTTACCTTCCGGTAAAGGTTGGCGAGCAGTTTTCCGAAGACAAGGCATCCCAGGCGATCAAGACCCTCTTTGCGACCGGCTTCTTCAAGGACGTGCGTATCGAGGTCGACAAGGAGGTGATCGTCGTCGTTCTGGACGAACGCCCGGCCATTTCCCAGGTTGATTTTGTCGGCATCAAGGAGTTCGACAAGGAGGCGCTCAAGAAAGGCCTCAAGGAAGTCGGACTCGCCGAATCGCGGATTTTCGATCGTGCCGTGCTCGAGCGCGCCGAGCAGGAACTCAAGCGTCAGTATCTCTCCAAGGGACTTTACGGCGTCCAGATCACCACCACGGTTACGCCACTTGAGCGTAATCGGGTCGGCGTGAACTTCAATGTGGTTGAAGGCGAAGCGGCCAAGATTCGGCAGATCAGTGTCATCGGCAATCAGGTTTTCAAGGAAAAGGAACTCCTCGACCTGTTTTCCCTGACCACGCCGGGTTTGATGACCTGGTATTCGAAGAGCGACCAGTATTCGAAGCCGAAACTGTCGGCGGATATAGAAGCCCTGCGGTCCTTCTATCTGAACCGGGGTTATCTGGATTTCAGTATCGATTCGACCCAGGTTTCGATCACGCCTGACAAAAAAGACATCTACATCACCCTCAGTATCACCGAGGGTGAAAAGTACACCGTTTCCGACGTCAAACTGGCCGGTACCATGGTGGTGCCCGAGCAAGAACTCCAGAAGCTCGTCAAGCTCAAGGCCGGCGATACCTTCGTGCGGGACAGCGTGACGGCGACGACCAAGGCGATCAGCGATCGCCTTGGCAACGCAGGCTATGCGTTTGCCAACGTGAATGCGGCGCCCGAGGTCGACAAGGTCAAGCGCGAGGTGGCGTTTACCTTCTTTGTCGATCCGGGCCGTCGCGTCTATGTTCGCAAGATCAATTTTGCCGGCAATGCCCGTACCCGTGACGAAGTGCTGCGCCGCGAACTGCGTCAGATGGAAGGTGCCTGGTACGACGGGGAAGCCCTCAATCGTTCGAAGGTTCGTCTGGATCGCCTCGGCTATTTCGATGAAGTGACCATCGAAACGCCGGCGGTGGCCGGCTCGACCGACCAGGTCGACGCGAACTTCACCGTGAAGGAACGTGCAACGGGCAACCTGATGCTGGGCGCAGGTTTCTCCAGTTCCGAAAAGGTCATTCTGTCGGCGTCGATTTCCCAGCAGAACCTCTTCGGTACCGGCAATGCAATGACCTTGCAGGTGAACACCGGCAAGATCAACAAGACCATTGCACTGTCCTTCACCAATCCGTACTGGACGATCGACGGTGTCAGCGTCGGCTGGGACATCTATCAGCGTAACGTCGATCCTACCTCGCTCTCGGTTGCGACCTACAAAAGTTCGTCGATCGGTGCGGGCGTACGCTTCGGTTATCCCATTGCCGAAGACGACCGGATCAACTTCGGTCTTGCCGTCGATCAGACAAGCATCAAGGTTTACGACTCCAGTCCCGCACCGTACGTAAACTTCGTGAACACCTTCGGTGATAGCGCGAAGAGCTTGCTGGCGACAATCGGCTGGGCGCGTGACCGCCGTGACAGCTTTGTGTATCCGACTTCAGGCGTCTTTCAGCGGGCGTCGATGGAAATCGCCACCCCCGTGCTGGACATGCGCTATGTTCGCGGCAACTACCAGCACCAGTACTGGATTCCGTTCGGCGGCGGGTATTCGCTGATGCTGAACGGCGATGTCGGCTTTGCCCAAGGTTATGACGGCAAGGAATTGCCGTTCTACAAGAACTTCTATGCGGGTGGTATCGGTTCTGTACGAGGCTATCAGCAAAGCACGCTTGGCCCCCGTTACACGGACAGCCTTGGTTATGTGCGCTCCCTGGGCGGCAACCGGCGCCTGATCGGTAACGCGGAGTACTATTTCCCGATGCCGGGCTCGGGAAAGGACAAGTCCATGCGTCTTTCCCTGTTTGCCGATGCCGGCTATGTCTGGGGCGCGGATGACAGGATTCAGGCGTCGGATTTGCGTTACAGTACCGGGCTGGCGTTTTCCTGGAGTTCCCCGGTTGGGCCGCTCAAATTCAGTCTTGGCCAGGCTCTCAAGAAAGTTGAGGGCGACAAGACGCAGAAATTCCAGTTCCAGTTGGGTACGGTTTTCTGATTGCAGCCGCATGGCATGAAGATGGAGGTTTGAGTGAAAGGTATTGGTCTATCCACGCTGGCAGCGCTGCTGCTTGCCGCGTTTGCGCAAACGGCTGCTGCCGAGGTCAAGGTGGGCTTCGTCAATTCGGACCGGGTCATGAAGGAAGCGACCCCTGCGAAAAAAGCCCAGCAAAAGCTTGAAAAAGAATTCGAGAAGCGCGATCTGGATCTTCAGCGTGTCGCCAAGCAATTGCAGGGCATGCAGGAGTCCCTCGAGAAGAACGGCATGACGATGGGCGAGGGCGAACGCCGCAACAAGGAGCGTGAGTTCAACGAGCTCAACCGGGATTTGCAGCGCAAGCAACGCGAGTTCCGGGAAGACCTGAATCAGCGCCGCAACGAAGAACTTGCTGGCGTTCTGGATCGGGCCAACAAGACAATCAAGCAGATCGCCGAAGCCGAGAAGTACGACATCATTTTCCAGGAAGCGGTTTACGCGAGCCCGCGCATCGACATCACCGACAAGGTGATCAAGGCGCTGACCGAAGAAAAGTAAGCGGTCTCGCAGATGGAAATATCCCTTGGCGAGCTCGTAGGCAGGCTCGGCGGCGAACTGGTCGGAGATCCGACCGTTTCGATCAAGCAGATTGCCACGCTGGACAAGGCAGGGGAGGGCGATCTTGCTTTCCTCGCCAACCCCAAGTACCGCGCTGCGCTCGAGTCGAGCCAGGCGTCTGCCTTCATTTTGTCTCCCAAGGCGGCAGGGCTGACGGATCGGCCGCGGATCCTCGCAGCGGATCCTTACCTCTATTTCGCCCGGGCGGCCCAGTGGTTCAATCCGCCAAAGCGTCCGGCCATCGGGATCCACCCGAGTGCGGTCGTTGCTTCTCCCCTGCCGGCTTCCGTGTCGGTCGGGCCGAATGCGGTGATCGGCGAAAATTGTGATATCGGCGAAAACTGCGTGATCGGGCCGGGCTGTCTGATCGGCGATGGCGTGCAGATTGGCGCAGATTCCTGGCTCCACGCCGGTGTAAAGATTTATGCCGCTTGTGTCATCGGCGCGCGTGCCATTGTCCATTCCGGTGCCGTGATTGGTTCCGATGGCTTTGGCTTTGCACGGGACGGCGACAAGCACTGGGTCAAGATTCCCCAGATCGGCCGTGTCGTCATCGGTGACGACGTGGAGATCGGTGCGAATACCACTATTGATCGGGGCGCGCTGGACGATACGCTGATCGGTAATGGCGTGAAGCTGGACAACCTGATCCAGATCGCCCACAACGTGCAGGTTGGTGACGACACCATCATGGCCGGGCATTCGGGCATTGCCGGCAGCAGTCATGTCGGCAGGCGGGTGATGGTTGGCGGTCAGGCCGGCATTGCCGGGCACCTTGTGGTTGGAGACGACATCGTCGTCTCGGCTGGCACCATTGTTACCAAGTCCCTGGACAAGCCCGGTGTCTATACGGCCATGTTGCCGCAGATGCCCCACGCCGACTGGGTCAGAAATTTTGCTCACCTGCGTCGCCTCGATGCGATGGCAGATCGGCTGCGCGAGCTCGAGAAGAAGCTCGCCGACAAGAAAGAGAAATCATGAGCATCATCGACATCAACGAAATCAAGAAGTACATCCCCCATCGTTATCCCTTCCTGCTGGTCGATCGCATCATCGAGCTGGAACTGGGCAAGCGCGTGGTGGGGCTCAAGAATGTCACGGTCAACGAGCCTTTCTTCCCCGGTCATTTTCCGCATAACCCGGTGATGCCGGGTGTGCTGATCATCGAGGCGCTGGCCCAGGCTGCTGCCGTGCTGGCCTTCAAGACCGAAGGCACGGTGCCTGATCCTGATGCGATGGTCTATTTTGCTTCGGTGGACAACGTGCGCTTCAAGCGTCCGGTTGTACCGGGCGATCAGTTGCTGCTGGAGTGCGAGATCGTGCGCACCATCCGCAATATCTGGAAGTTCAAGGGGGTTGCCCGCGTTGGCGGAGAGGTGGCGACCGAAGCTGAATTCATGTGTGCGATCAAACGATGAGCGCGATTCACCCGACTGCAATTGTGCATCCGGGGGCACGTCTTGCTGAAGACGTGCAGGTCGGCGCCTATTCGATCATCGGCGAGCACGTGGAAATCGGCGCCGGCACGACAGTGGGCCCGCACGTGGTCATCGAAGGTCATACCCGAATCGGTCGCAATAACCGGATCTACCAGTTCTGCTCGATCGGTTCCGACCCCCAGGACAAAAAGTACGCCAACGAGCCGACCCGGCTTGAAATCGGCGACGGCAACACCATTCGCGAATTCTGCAGTTTCAGCACCGGCACGGTGCAGGACGGTGGTCTGACCCGTGTTGGTAACGACAACTGGATCATGGCCTATGTGCACGTCGCCCATGATTGCCATGTCGGCAACAACACGATTTTCGCCAACAACGCGACCCTTGCCGGTCACGTGAGTGTCGGCGACTGGGCGATTCTCGGCGGCTTTACCGGTGTGCATCAGTTCGTGCGCGTTGGTGCCCACAGCTTCTGTGGTGTTGGCACCGTGCTGCTGCAGGACTTGCCGCCCTTCGTGACCGTTTCCGGCAATCCTTCGGCTCCGCATGGCATCAACAGTGAAGGCCTGAAGCGCCGCGGCTTTACCAGCGAAGGCATCATGGCGATCAAGCGCGCCTACAAAACGCTCTATCGCAACGGCCTGACGCTCGACGAAGCCCGCAAGCAGATTGCCCAGGCGGCACTCGAGCAGCCGGAACTGCAACAGTTTTCCGATTTCATCGCCGAGTCCGGGCGTGGCATCGTTCGCTAGTCCATGGGTTTGCGCATCGCCATGGTGGCGGGCGAGGCGTCCAGCGACCTCCTCGCCAGTCACCTGATCCGGGCGCTCAAGCGCCATCTGCCGGATGCCGAATTCTTCGGCATCGGCGGTCCCAAGATGCAGGCGGCCGGTTTCAACAGCCTGTGGCCAGCCGAGAAGCTCTCGGTACATGGCTATGTGGACGCCCTCAAAAATTACCGTGAGCTGTCCGCCATCCGGCGCAGCCTGCTCGACCGTCTGCTCAAGGATCCGCCTGCCGCCTTCATTGGCGTGGACGCGCCGGATTTCAGTCTGTGGCTCGAGCGGCGCCTGAAAGACAAGGGCATTCCGGCGATCCACTTCGTCAGTCCGTCGATCTGGGCCTGGCGTAAGGGGCGGCTCAAGGGCATCGCCCGGGCGGTCAGCCACATGCTGTGCCTGTTCCCCTTCGAGCCGGAGTTGTACCGGACGGCGGGGGTGCCGGTGAGCTACGTCGGGCACCCGCTGGCCGATGTCTTTCCGCTGGTCCCCGACCGGGCCGGTGCGCGGGAATTGCTGCAGATCAACAAGGGCGGGCCGGTTTTCACCTTCCTGCCCGGCAGTCGGCAGTCCGAGGTGCGCAACCTGGCGGATACCTACATCGCGACGGCTGCGGTGCTGCATGAGCGTCATCCCGATGCCCGTTTTCTGGTGCCGCTGGCGACTCGCGAGACGCGCTTGTTATTCGAGGAAGCCCTGCGCCGCCATGCCCATCTGGATGTCCCGATCCGCATTCTGTTTGGTCACGCCGTCGAGGCGATGACCGCCGCCGACGTGGTGCTGGTGGCGAGTGGCACCGCTTCGCTGGAAGCCGCGCTCCTCAAGCGGCCGATGGTCATCACCTACAAGATGGGCAAGTGGTCGTTCCGGTTGATGCGGCGCATGGCTTATCTCCCCTGGGTGGGTTTGCCGAATGTACTGGCCGGGCGCGAAGTGGTGCCCGAAGTGCTGCAGGACGCCGCCACTCCCCAGGCCCTGGCCGACGCCCTGGATGGCTGGCTGACGGACCCGGCGCGTACGGCAGAGCTGACCACGATCTTTACCGACATGCACCTGCAATTGCGCCAGGATACGGCGGCCAAGGCTGCGGCTGCCATTCTTCCATATCTGCGCGGACGCGGCCTGTGACGCCGCTGCTGTGTGGTGTGGACGAGGCCGGACGTGGGCCCCTGTGCGGGCCGGTGGTGACTGCGGCGGTCATTCTCGATCCGGAGAATCCCATCGTCGGGCTGGCCGACTCCAAGAAGCTCAGCGAGAAGCGCCGCGAGCGTCTCGCCATCGAAATCAAGGAAAAGGCCCTGGCCTGGTGCATTGCCGAGGCCAGTGTCGAAGAGATCGACCGCTTCAACATCCTCCATGCCACCATGCTGGCCATGCAGCGGGCGGTTGCCGGCCTGAGCCGGGTGCCCGGCAAGGTACTGGTGGATGGCAACCGCTGCCCGCGCTTCGACATGCCCTGCGAAGCCATCGTGAAGGGCGATTCGCTGGTGCAGGAAATCTCGGCGGCGTCCATCCTCGCCAAAACGGCGCGGGATGCCATGCTGCTTGAACTCGACAAGCGCTATCCTCAGTATGGGCTGGCCGGGCACAAGGGTTATCCGACGCCAGCCCACCTGGCCGCGCTGCGAGCCCACGGTGCCTGCGAGATTTACCGCAAGAGCTTTGCGCCGGTGCACAACATCATCGCCAACCCACCCCTGTGGACCGAGGACGACCGTTCATGAAACTCCATCACTTCCTGCTGTTTGCCCATCTTGCCGGCGTGATCGTTTGGGTGGGCGGCATGGCCTTCGCGCATTTCTGCCTGCGCCCGGCAGCCCTGCCTTTGCCCCCGGCCCAGCGTCTGGGCTTGTGGAGCGGCGTCTTCGGGCGCTTCTTTCCGATTGTCTGGCTGGCGATTGCGGTGATCGTGGCGTCCGGCTTTGCGATGCTGCTGGAGGTGGGCTTTGCCCAGGCGCCGCGCTCCTGGCACCTCATGGCTGCCGTGGGGCTCGTCATGGCCGGCATCTTTGCCAGCATCTGGTTTGGTCCCTGGCGTGCCTTGCAGCAGGCGGTGGCCGCCGAGAGCTGGGCCCAGGGGGCGCAGGCGCTTAACCTGATCCGCCAACGGGTCACGATCAATCTTGTCCTCGGTGTGTTGACCGTGCTGCTGGCCACCCTTGGCCTGGCCTTCTGAGCCTTGAAACAGATCACCTCGCGGGATAACCCGACCGTCAAGCATCTGCATGCGCTGGCCACGTCGGCGCGGGACCGGCGCAAGCACGGCCAGACTTTGCTCGACGGCGCCCACCTGCTGGGGGTGGCCCTGGAGCGCGGGCAGGCTCTGAGTCAGATCGTCGTCAGCGAAAGCGGGCGGGCCCAGCCTGAAGTGGCCGCCTTGCTGGCCCGCTGTGCCGACGAGCAATGCATCGAACTGCCGGATCGCCTGTTTGCCCATGTCAGCCCGGTGGATTCGCCGAGCGGGGTGCTGGCGGTAATGGCGCTACCCGAGGCCAGCGCCGAGGCGGCGCTGACCGATACCTGCGTGGTGCTCGATGCGGTGCAGGACCCCGGCAATCTCGGCACGATCCTGCGTACCGCGGCGGCCGTCGGTGTGCCGGACGTGGTGCTGACGCCGGGCTGTGCGCAGGCCTGGTCGCCGCGGGTGTTGCGGGCGGCGATGGGAGCGCATTTCGGGCTGCGCATCCGTGAGGGCGTTGAGGCTGCCGACGCGTTGGCGGGTTTCCGCGGTGACATTCTGGCGGCCGACCTGCGTGATTCGGTCGAGCTTTACGCACTGGATCTGCGTGGCCCGGTGGCCTGGCTCTTTGGTTCCGAGGGGCAGGGCCTGTCGGCGGCCGTAGCTGCGCTGGCCACCCGACGGGTGCTGATCCCCATGCCCGGGGGCATGGAATCCCTTAACGTGGGGGTGGCGGCCGGTGTGTGCCTGTTCGAGCAGCTACGCCAGCAGCGTTTCGGGCGCTAAAGACTGCGGCCGACCCGAGCGCGGCTGATTTCTCCCCGACATTGCCAAAAAATGAGTCGGAGCTGACTCATTTTCAGGCGATTCCGACGAAGCTTTCATCGATATCGCCTCATTTTTAGTCAGCATCGCCCAGGAGTCAGCCGATCGGGACTCCCGCTTCCCCGCCGTCGCCTAAAAATGAGGCGACCGAGGGCGGCCGGGAGTCAGGATCGATGAATGTTCACCCGACGCAGGTTGCCCGCGAGGCTCCGTCGAGCAACTGCGCATCAAGGCCAGGTTGAAGGCCGGCTGCCGCGGCGGCGGCGTCACCGTCGGGCTGGTAGCGGACGACGCCGAGCAGCGGCGCCGGCAGACGGCGCACCAGGGCGTCCAGATTCTCGTCGAAGCGCAGCATGGCCGGATCGACCTGATTGGCGACCCAGCCGACCAGGCGCAGCCCGCGGGCCGCGATGGCCTCGGCGCTCAGCAGTGCGTGGTTGATGCAGCCCAGGCGCATCCCAACGACGAGGATGACCGGCAGGCCCATGTCGCGGGCCAGATCGGCCGTGTCGTAGTCGTCGCCCAGCGGGACGCGGAAACCGCCAACACCTTCCACGAAAACCACGTCGGTCTGTGCGACTAGCGCATCGAAGGCTTGGCGGATCTTGCCCGGCTCGATCTTGACGCCTTCTTCTGCGGCGGCAATGTGCGGCGCGATCGGGCTATTCAGACAGTAGGGGTTGAGCAGTGCGAGGCCCGGGTCGAAGCTGCCGGCGGCGCGCAAGCGGGCGGCGTCTTCATTCAGAAACTCTCCATTCACCATTTCGGCGCCGGCGGCTACCGGTTTCATGCCCAGCGCGCACAGGCCGCGCGCACGGGCAGCGTGGAGGAGGGTGCAGGTGACGAAGGTCTTGCCGATCTCGGTGTCGGTGCCGGTGATGAAGAAGGCGGTCATGTCCTGATTAGCGTTTTTCGGCGATGAGCCAGAAGGTGTCGTAGGCGGCCGG
>ERZ724510.988-NODE-988-length-16394-cov-10.469796_pt1 | contig 16394 bp, 23 predicted proteins | sample MGYA00376043_ERZ724510 | MGnify/ENA primary metagenome ERZ724510 (study PRJEB28724, sample SAMN07190888) | wastewater metagenome | isolation source: influent of sewage treatment plant in Hong Hong | place: USA: Christiansburg, Virginia | collected 2016-03-01 ... | reverse complement strand
ACTTTTAAAAAGCCACGTTGCTATTGTCTGCCACCTCTTTTAGTTTTTGCCCCTCGATGCAATACCTACCAAGATTAGGCTTGCACACTTCGCAAGCTGTCCAATGATTGATAAACGCCTCATATTCTGCACTATGGCCATATTTTGCCGTTGTAGGCTCGGCATTGAGTGTGTGCTGCACATTAGGGTTAAACGCTTCAAACACGCTACGGCCTGATATACACGCTCTATCAATGCGTAAGGCTAAGTCTTCGCGCCTTGCCTGTGCATCTTCACATACCAATAATAAAGCATCGTACACGCTACCTATGGCGTAACCATTGGCACAATATCGCGCCTTTTCAATGTTGCAGATTGAGCAATCTAACGCATGATAAAACAAAGGCTTTTCGTATCGCTCTATTAAGCTGTTTATCTCACTGGGGGTGTAATTTTGCCCTTGTATCAAGCCACGTTCACCTTTAAGCAAATTAAACTTGTCACAGGTTCGCAAGGCATCGGGCATAGGCTTAATGCCTTGCTTGCGTGTGCATTGGCCAGTTGAAGATAAATGCTCGCATTGTTGGCATTTAACCATGTGGGCGTTACGCTCCTGAAAATTTAGGTGCGTAGCTTCTATCGTTGGTGAATGTTGTCCGTCCTCAATTTGAGGGTGGGGCTTGGTTGCCAGTAAAAAGATAAGTTCTTTTTTGTGGGTTTTTAACCATGCAAGTATATCTCCAGTCATTTTACCTTTGGGGGCATGGCATTTTAATACGCCTTGCTCTAACCAAAAATTAAAGCCTTGCTCTGTTAAATCGTAGTATGAATCTAGGGCAATCATTCATCAGCACTCCCTAAATCAAAAAGCTCTAATTCATCATCTAAAGACGTGCTATTGGCCGAAATAACAGTATCTAACTCAACATCATCTATATTTTCCAAATTTTCATTATTGCCAGTCAGGTCACTGCCAAAACTGCCAAAACCTGTTTTTTGGCTAAAAAACTCGTCATAATTGTTATTTTTTTGGGTTTCGTCAGTTTTGGCAGTAGGTGGGTTAGTATTTTGCAATTTTTGAGAAATAAAATAACGTGTGGTAGGTCTGCCTCCTTTTTCGGTACTTTGTTGCATTTTTGACATAAGCCAATAGTTATCACTCAAGATGTTTAAGGCTTTTTGAATAGCGTTATCATCGGTTAAGTATTGCCATTGTTTACGGCGAATATCACGCATAACAAAACCATGTTTGAGCCAATTATCGGAGCTTTCGTCAGTTTTAGCAGTCGGTGAATTAACCATATTCATAATTTTGACTGTCAAAGCAATGGCAGACTTCATGCCACCATCAAGTAATAAACCATAAGCACGTCTTGCATGAGTTTCTAAATATTCACACCATGCGGCGGCTTTTTGAATGGCTTCAAGACTGACTTGGCCTTGTGTGTTGTGAGTGATGCAATCCACCAAATGAAACACCAATGCTAGGGCAGGTAATAATTTTTCGTACTTGCCTAAGTGTTGTTGAATAAGGCTGCTTTCCTCTTGTTTGATTTTTTGCGTATTGAGCCGATATGCCCAATCTACATAAAACGCTTGTGCATCAAGTGTGAATCGAAAGTAAGGACGTTTATTAAAATCATCAATAGGGTATGCGCCAAATTCGATAAAATCAGTTTCGGATAATCGTTTAAATATCTCAAAAACTGCATTGGCGGCTTCTTTGTTAGGGTATCGGTCACGGTATTGCCATTCGATAGGGTCGGGATAAACCAATAATTGAAAGCGTTGCAATAGGCCATCATTGCCTAAGCCACTATTAGCCTGTTCTAAATAAGCAATCAATTTATCAGGCTGTATGCCACCAAACACAGACACACAATGATTCTCAATATAGATATTGCCTCTCATAATTCGGTCGGTGTCGTAGCTGCCTGTGCCGTTAAAGCCTTCTAAATAAAAAGCTCTATCACCTTCGCGGCCTTCCTTGTCAAGACTAGCCAATAAGCCGATTAACTCATCACGCAACACTAATACACCATTGGGATTATCTCGCTCTAATTCGCCTAAGCGTTCTATGGTGCAATCATTGGTTTTATAGCGGCGCAATATTGGCGGTTGTGGCTCGTTCTCTTTCGCTTGGCAAATTAAATCGACAAGCTCTTGTGGGGTATGTTTAGGTTTGTTTTTAGCAGATGTTTTAGACGCGCTTTTTAAGTCACTTTCTAAACCTTCGACATTGGCTTTATAAAGCATCATCTCTTTTTCGTAGACTTTTAAGTCGTTTTCGTAAGATTCACGCGCTTGCACAATCAGGCGGTCTAAGGGTTTGATACCTGCATCAATGGCAGGTGTTTTTTTAGACGTTGGCGGCGCAATACCACCACCCCAAAAATTAGGCACAATCAACCAATCATCTTTTTGTTTTGGTTTAATGCCGCAACCTGCACCCGTAACCGCACCTATAGCAGTGATTAAGGCTGTTGCCACAAAATCAGGAGGGCAAGGCATACGGTCTGCTTCATCTAGCACATATTCGCGCAATGAGTCAGGCAATAAGTCTGCATTAAACGGCATGACGTTGGCTAATCTTTGGCGTATCGGTAAAGGGTCGCCACCTTGTAAATCATCATCTATAATTGACTCGCTTGTCTGTGTGTCTTGGGCTGCATCTTCTGTGTCGGAGGGTGCGGCCTTTTTACTTTCAATCGCTGCATCAATCATCTTTTTTACTGCCTCTAAGCCGTCAACTTGATGTTTGTCGTTAAAGTCTTTAATAATCATTTTGGTATCACCACTAAGCCATCAACGGCCTTTGCTGCTTCAATAGCGGCAGATTGGCCGCCACCATCGGCATCGTTATCGCCACAAATAACAATTACTGCCTGTGGGTATTTGCTACGCACAAACATCGCCACCGACTTTAAATTGCCCTTATCAAACGCGATAAAAACAAGGCCATTCATTGCCATAAACACGCTAACGCCTGTTGCATAGCCCTCCACTATGTAAGTAGTTTGCGTGTCGGTAGGCTCAAAATTGGCAGGCTTGAGACAGCAAAACGAACCTTGCTTTTTAGTGCCAGTTAAAAACTTTTTAGAACCATCGCCATAGATAAACTGACAGCCTGTAAGCTGCTTATCTTGGCCATAGACAGGAATTAGCAGTGCTTGGCCTAATTGCTTTACTCCATGCGGATAAATGCCGCCTTTAGCCAACAAATAGGCGTGTTTAAGGTCAACATCAGGATGGGCATCACTCCATAAACGAATGGCTTTTTTAGCGGCTTCGGCTTGCTTGGCTTGTGTTTCGGCTTTAACTTTGGCAGTAATAGCGGCTTGCTGCTTTAGCCATGCTTCACGCTCGGCTTGATTAAATTGGTTTGCTTGTTTGCTGCACCATGTTTGATTAATGCCTTGCTTCCAGTCACCAAACGCACCGCCTGATATATCGCCTTCATGGTAGACATACCAACTATTTTTTTTAGTGCCGTATCGGTGAATGTGTCCATCTGCGTTAATGGTATCGGGTGGCGTTATGCCAATGGCTAACATGGCTTGTTTAAGGTCTGCGATATGCTCAAAACTAGACATGATTCGCCTCCTTATTACTATTTTGGCTAGTAATTGGGGTAAACGTATCACCTGTATTTTGTGCTTCGCTATGACGCGCTTTAATGCGTTTTTGGCTAAGCTTGAAGTCTTCTAAGTTGCGCTCTTTGTCGATTTCTTGGCACATTAACGCGCCTGCACGAATCATGCTTAATGCTAGTTTGTAATCACGCTTCATGCTGCATCTCCTAAGTTTTCAGGAGTTGCGGTGCAATCATCATCTACGCGCAAATCTTGGCTAACATACATAGCGATAAGGGCAGGATGGTCGGCAAATGAGTAACAAGCGGCTTTGGCTTCTTCCAGTGTTTGATATTCACCAATACACACACTAACGCTAGGTATAAAGTCGGGGTTTAGCTCGGTGGTAGGTACTTCAAAAGAACAAATAGCAGAAAATGGACGATTAACGGACGTAGCTGTAACAGTAGTATTTTGAGTGTTCATGGTTTAACCTTTTCGAAGGGTAATGATGTTTTGATGATTCGCCCCAAAATTAGGGCGGCAGGGAGGTTCGAAAACCGTTAAACCAACGGCACACAGTATTTGCCTACTAAAAGGCTTATTTCTGTATCCTCCCCACCATAAAGCGAGTAACGCAATGGCAAGGCGCAATTCACCCATAACAGGCAAAAAGATAAAAGACAGGCATAAAAAAACATCAACTATCGTGTGATGTTGTACGTGTTTGAAGAGGTTTCGAAGCTCTTGGTACGCATTATTACCATTCACCGCCACCACATCAACATAATTAAAACTATGGTTATTTAGCGGTTGATAGTGTGGGGCTATGGCATAACTTGGTTGACAGGTTGCCAGTAAAGAAACAAGCGACAACGGCATAATGTGTTTAATCATGGTTTTGCTCCTTAACTTGAGGGGTTATCCATTCAGGCGTACCCAATGAGTAATTAGCCACACGCTTACGCACACAACCACGAAAGATGACTTCATTTTGAATAGTGGTTATCACGTTAAAGCCTTTGGTGCGTAAATCGTGAATACGCGCGGCAGTTTCGGGGATGGCATAATCAGCCGTTAAAGTTAAAGACAACAACGCGCCATGTTGACGTAACAATGACAACACTTGAAAGCATTGGCCTGTGACAATGGGGGGAGTGAGTGGCTTATTCATCGCCTTGCTCCTTACCATCGACTAGCTCTAGCAGTTCGTGGACTAACTCGATGTTATCGCCATGAGAACGCGGCTTGTACGCGGTCTGCTTTTCATCCAGTGAGAACAAAAGCTCAACGGCATATTCGCGCACGTTTGCAGTAATGATGGAATGGTCAACCTCACGCTCAGTTAGTTTGTTGGCCTCCGACTGCGCGGTAGTCAGTATCTCCACTAATAAAGTCAGGTTTTGCATAAGGTCTGATTTTGGAATCACTGCACCACTCATTAACGCGGCAGCTGTGCTTTTAATCAGGTCTTTAGCGTTGGCTAAGGCAAGGGTAATCGGGTTGCGGTGTGACATGATTACACCGCTCCCTTTGCGTGAGCGGCTTGATTCGCTACAGATTCACCATTCAACAGTTGGGCAAGGTCAGTGACGCGCCACATCAATCGGCTATTGATACGAATAGGACGCACGGGGCCACATTCTAAACACGCCCATTTTCTCAAGGTTTGGTCTTTACGGTTTAAGGCGTGGGCAGTTTCGGCAGTAGTTAGAAAGTCGCGTCCAGCAGCGATTACGGCAAGTGCGGGCGGAATTTGAATCTGCTTAGATACAATCGTAGATAACATATCATCACCATAGCGCGGGCGTTATTGCCGTTAATGCGCGTTGAGTGATTGATAATTTATGTGGAAAAGTAGGTAGTACTGCAAGTAGGTGGGTAGGTAGGTTTTTAGTTTTCAGTGGCTACTCTTTTCAGGAATCCCTTGTTCTTATCAAAAGCACTACCCCAAAAGCGAAAAAATGTATCTGCGTCCAAAAACATTTTAAATTTTCGGTCTTGGTCTTCATGGTTATAGAGGTTGTTCTGCACTAGCTCCCAAACACTGCTTCTCAACCCTGCGTGTCCTGATTGGGCTTCACTCGGCGGCAGGCTCTCGGGCGAGAAGCCAAGACTATCAAGTGCATTGATAATTGCCTGCCGTCTTTGTTGGTTCTGCGCCTCTCTGTTTAGCCTCACGCTTTGCCCACTAGTGTTTGGCTTGGGTAAATCATATTGTTGAATCGCCACATCAAGCCCATCTTCGTCCTTAAAAGTCATTTTTTTCAAATCTTTTAGATTTTGCTTAATATCATCATCGTCAATTTCTTGTTCAATAAGGAATTTTAGAAAATCAGCCTCGCTACAAGGAAAGGCCAGAACTGGCTCAAAAAGATTGCTAGTAGGATGTTTCGTTTGAGAATAGTATTCCTCTGGAGTGTAAAAAGCATCTGGGGAAGGTATTTTGATATAAACACCATCAGGACGAACCGAAAGCCATGGAACCCAGTTCTCATGCTCCCAAACTTCACATATTTTTACAAATTCAGCAGAGCAAATTTTCATTTCAGAGCCTCTAATGCTAATGAAGTACAAAAGCCATCGACATACTCAGGTAAGGAGTATCCACCTCATCCACAATCTTGCTCACAGGCAAAAATAATGTCAGCGGGGTCATCCAGACGAACAAAACCCAGTAACTCATAAAACCGCACAGCAGCTTTATCGGGTTGCCGTTCTTTCGCCCGCTAAAGCTAGGTGTGGTAATACGGTTATGCTGTTTTTTGGTGTTGGCTGTTTTGTTCGGTCAATAATTGCTTTAAATATTCAGGTGCTAGGTCTGCACCATTTGACCAAGTCACCGTTTTACACACAGGGTCTACCGTAGCAGAGGCAAATACAACGGGGTCTTTGAGTGGTTCAAACATCGTACCCCATAGCTCACCTGATAAATCGGCATAGCCTTCTGTGCCATCATCAAACTGCAACCATAAACGATAGTCAGGTAATGGTTTGGTATTGGTAACGTGTAAAATCATCCGTATTACTCCAATGGCTCAATCGGCTGCATAGGCTCTCTTTTTTGGGCATTTTCCCAATTATTAAGTAGCTCTTGACGATGAATAGCTAACCACTCGTGCACCAATGACAACGCTCTACGCGGCAAACTACCGCTATATACCTCACCATTCATGGTGATTAAAGCTTCATCACTACCATAACTCGCATGAAAATGAGGCGGATTATGGTCACGCCAGTACATCGTGATAATGATTCCAAAAAAGCGGCTAAGTTCGGGCATGGTAAAAGTCTCAGTATTATTTACTTGCTGCTTGACTGAGTAATTGTATTTGCTGCTGCTCAAGAATCACCCTACGTGCTGCTTGGTAGGCGTGTTCTAAAACAAATGCACTAACACTAATACCTGATAAAGCGGCGGCTCGCTCTATGGTTTGTTTTACTTCGGTAGTGGTGCGTAAGCTAATACGCTCTGTGGCTAAATTTGGCATCATACTGACTCAAAATGTACATCTGTATGCAGTACACTCAGTATAAACCATAACCATCAACAGAGGGGAATATCTATATATTTACTTCACCACACGCAAACGCTCCGTTATTTCAGTGGCAGCAAACTCAATACCAGCTTGCTCCAGTATCCATGCCTCCAGCTTGCTATGCCACATACGCAACAAATCTACAGGACGGCGGCGGTAATGTTTCTCGGCTATCGCACTCGGCTTATGCCCTTGAATTTGCGCCACCACACCAGTCGGCATCTCCACCCATTCTGCTAATGTGCCAAAAGAACGGCGCAGGCCATGAATGGAGAGGGGAGGCAAGCCAGCCACCAGCAAAGCCTTTCTATGGGCAATGCTTGGCTCTACTAATCGGCCTTCTTCAGTCGCTACAGTGGAGAATACCCATTGATTGCGACGCGGTAGTCCTGCCATGAGTTGTGCCACATAGGGAGTCAGAGGGATTACACGCTCGCCTTCCACCTTGTCACGAATGGTCAGCGTCAGCCAGCGAAAATCTACATCTGCCCATTGTAAGCCGCCTATTTCTTCGCGTCTCGCACCTGTCATTAGTGTTATTTGCAAATAGGCACTGATAACGGGATTGGCAATGCGGCGCACGGCTTCAAACCATGCAGAAAGTTGTTCTCGTTGAAGGCAGTCGTCTTTAGGTTTGGTTTTAGGAAGGGTTTTGCGAGCCACACGTCCTATATCGGAAATCACAACCAATTCAGCGTATTTAGGTTTGCTTTTACACCAGTTGAAAAAAGCTCGCAGAAGGCGAAAAGCTCCAGCGGTACTGGTGGCGCGTGTTGCTGACTCCTTTTGCAACCATGCTTCAAGCCGCTCGTTAGTCAGTTCTAATAGGCGTAGCGGCATTAGTTCGGCCAGTACACCTGCAATACGTTTACCAGTTCCTCGTTTGTATTCATCGCCACCCTGATAAGCGTATCGTTCATGGTCGTGTTTATGACGCTCTGACCATTTGGCACTCGCATCGGTTACATAGTCTGCCCATGCTTCTCCTACCGTGACATTCTCCTTACGACTTTGTTCGGTGGCGGCTTCAATAGCATCCTGTTTCGATTTTTCTTTTGCTTGTTCGCTTGCTTTGTTGTCGGCAATTACCTTGCGCGGGTCTTGACCATTATCAATCTGTTTTTGCCAATCGCGAGCCTTGTTTCTTGCATCGTCAATGCTCCATGCTCGAATGTCACCGATAGTCATGCGCGGCGTTTTTCCATCTATCCGACTTTGGAAGATATAAGCCTTGTTTCCAGACGATGTTGCCCTTAATGCTAGGCCGGGAACTTCGGTATCCCACAGAAAGGCCTGTCCACTTTCGGTGCTAAATTCTGTCACTCTTCCTGCCGTCAATTTAACCCTTGCCATACCGTTACCTGCTTACATGAAAACCCATGTAAGCACTATGTAAGCAAATTAAAGGAATGTCAATCAATCTAAAGCAATGGTAGATTATACGTGAAAACGGTAAGTGTATTGTTTTATAAGGATTTAGTTGTTTTTAGGAATGCTGATAAATGCTAATAAATGCTGTAATTTACGGATTGAAAATCCTTGTGTCGCTGGTTCGATTCCGGCTCGGGCCACCATGTATTTTAAGAAACCCGCTTTATGCGGGTTTTTTATTGTCTTTTTTACGCCTCAAAGCGATAGCCAACACCATAAATAGAACTAATACTGTCGTTTGTGGGGTCAACTGTTTGAATTTTACGGCGAATATTTTTAATATGACTATCAATTGTGCGGTCATTCACTTCGTGCAAATCATCATAAACACAGTCGAGTAATTGACTGCGCGAAAACACGCGGCCTGCACGCTTTATTAATAAATTAAGTATTCTAAACTCCACTGTTGTTAATGGTAGAGCTTGCCCTTGCCATATAATACGCATACTTTCTTCATCAATTTTCCAGCGTGTTGGCGTAATCACCATACCTTGACTGCGCCTAATTAAAGCACGTACTCTGGCAAGCACTTCTTTGGGCGAAAAGGGTTTGCACACATAATCATCTGCGCCTACGTCTAAGCCTAATAATCGGTCAATTTCGTCTATTCGGGCGGTAAGCATCAAAATAGGCACATCGCTAACTTTACGAACCTGTTTACAAATTTCAATGCCATCTACTGACGGCAACATCAAATCTAAAATAATCGCGCTTGGTGTTGAGCTGGCAATCACATCTAAAGCCACTTGGCCATCAAAAATGGCCTGTGTTTGGTAATCTGCTTGGGTTAAGTAGTCGATAAGTAATTGATTTATTTTGACATCATCTTCTATGACTAATACTAACGGTTTAACGGTGTTATTCATGCCGTTTGCTCCATGTTTAGCGGAAGTTGTATGTGTATAGCTAATCCGCCATGTTTGGAGGCGGCTGCCCAAATGTTGCCATGATGTGCTTTAACAATGGCACTGCAAATAGCCAAACCTAAACCGCTGCCTGTGCTTTGGCGTGTTCTGGCGCGGTCGAGCCTAAATAAAGGATTAAAAATTTGCGTTAATGCCTCATCAGGCACATGAGGAGGACTGTCTTCAATCACTATTTTTAGTTGATGTGGCTCATCAAGGTATAGGCTAATTTCTATCATGCCCTTTTTATCACTATAAAGAAGTGAGTTATCTAAGACATTATTTAACAGTTGCTCGATGCGCGTGTAATCCCACTGGGCATCACAGGTGTTGGGTAACTTATTGTTAATAATCACGTGCATTTGTTGACGCTCGGCTTTGGGTTTAAAGCGTTCTAAGGTGTGATTAAGTGCCGTTTTAACGTCAACCTGAGTGATATAACACGGAAACGCGCCCACATCGGCCATTGATAATAAATGCAAATCATCGACTAAACGACCTAAACATAAAATATCTTCGTGTAGTGATTGAATCGCTTGAAGAGTGAGTGGGCGCACGCCATCAAGCATGGCTTCGGTTTCGCCGCGTAATACTGACAATGGCGTTCTTAGCTCATGCGAAATATTGGCAATCCAGTGGCGACGATTAGTATCGAGTTGCTGTAGCTCTAAAGCCATGGTATTAAGGTTGTGCATAACATCACCAATTTCATCATGACGCGTGTTAGTTAGCCGCACATCAAATTCACCTTGGGCAATACGTTGGCTTGCTTGCTGAATCGCCAATAAAGGCGCAACCCAATAGCGCGATAATAAACGCGCCACCACTAAGGCAATAATAATAAGCGTTAAGGAAATGAGCAAAATGCCGCCATATTGTCGTTGTAAAAACTGCATTTCGATGCTGTCGGTGGCAGGTTTGGCAAGCAATAACCGAACATAAGCCAGCGTTTTTCCTTTAACCATAATAGGCTGTTGAATATAGCTTTTGTCGTTGGCAAAAATTAGAAGTGGCCCTTGTAAGTGTTCACCGTCAATACTGTAAATGGCGACTCTATCGCCAAACCTAGAGCCATCATGTTGTGGTGGAGCTGGTCGATTGGGTGGTGGACGCTCACCTTTATGCGGTGGTGGTACGCGCTCATTAACTTGAGCATCAATGCCATTTGCTTGTGCTAAGGCGGCTAAAATTTTACGTATATTAAATTGGTTAATATTGTCATTGTTTGTGTATTGTTTGGCGGCTAAGTGTGCAAATTGTTCTAAATAGGCTTCGTCTTGATGTTGCAAATAGTCGGCAAAACCTGCGCGTAAATTCCATGCCATAAACACACTAATCGTTATCACGGCCAAAAAAGCCGCCATGCTCAAGGCTAAAGACAACTGAGAAGCTAATCTTAGCCGATACAACGGATTACTCTTAGTCAAAAAATGGCGCAATCGAATCTCCCAATACCACATTAAAAACAAAATATTGAGCTATTAAACGGCCAAAAACAGAGGCTGCCTAGCAATATTTATTAAATTTTACTCTCCATAGTTGCTCCACAATTGCTGTTTAAGATGGCTTTATCAAGTCTAAAAACAGATTTTATTATTTAATATTGTGGAGTTTTATGATGAACAAATTAGCCAAAATACTCACTGCTTTAGGATTGTTAATCTCAGTCTCGGCCTGTGCATCTGCCGAGCAAGGTGGTGATAAACAAAAACGTATGCCACCGCCCGAAGCTTTATCGGCCTGTAAAAGTTTAAAAAGTGGTGATGCTTGTCAGTTTACTGGACGACGCAACGACACCGTAAAAGGCATTTGCTTTGCACCTACCGAAGGTCAGTTGGCGTGCAAGCCGACTAATCCTCCCCAAAAGCCACAATCTTAATACAGTGCGTTTAATACAAAGCGGAGTAAAAACAATGAATAAATCGCTTTTAATATCGAGTTGTTTGAGTGTGGTGGTGGCAACTGCAACAGGCTGCAACTCTAACAGCAGTAACGACAGCACAAGCAATAGTGTTAGTACCACAACACCAACCACTGAGACGACGACTCCCACAACAGATAACACGACAACCACGCCAGTAGCCACGACAACCACTACGGCAGGTGTCGCGTGTGACTACAATTACAGTGGTTTTAATAGTGATAAGTCAGTGAATTTAACCAGTAGTGCAGCATGGTCGTGCAACACAACCAGTCGTTATTTAACCGCTAATGGCATACCAGACCACGAAGTGGGTACGTTTCCAAATGTAAATAATCCTAATACGATTAGTGCAACCACAATCACCCAAACCTATAGCTTAACGCCAGCGGTGGTTAGCACAACTGGCAATATGGCAACGGTAGTAGGCTTTGCATTAAATGGCGTTAAATTTGACCCTGGTACAGGTGGCACTTGTAATGATACTGGAGCGAGTTGCAGTCTTGGTGGCAATGTGGGTGCGTGGCGTATAGAAGCATTAGGTCAAAGCTCGTTTAATTTTGGCACTGATGAGAACAATGCCCATGTGCAGCCTACAGGTGAATATCACTATCATGGTATGCCCGAAAAATTTATGGCTAAGTTAAACAAAGGCGCGGCCATGACGTTAGTGGGGTGGGCGGCTGATGGATTTCCAATTTATGCGCGTTACGGTTATATGACGGCGATGGATGCCACATCGGCCATCAAAGTGCTTAAAGGCAGCTACAAAGTTAAAACCACACCTGATGCCAGTCGTCCTGCAACAAGCCTCTATGCAATGGGGGCGTTTAAACAAGATTATGAGTATGTGGCAGGTTTGGGTGATTTAGATGAGTGTAATGGACGTACAGGCGTTACGCCTGAGTTTCCTAAGGGCATTTATCATTATGTGATTACCGATACCTATCCCTTTATTGGTCGTTGTTTAAAAGGTACGTCTGCGGCAGCAGGTGGCGGTATGCCTCCTATGGACGCACCTCCTACAGACGGTTCATTACCACCACCAATGGACGGCACAACACCGCCACCGCCTGCGGCTTAAGTTCTCAAAATATCTCAAAAAACGGGGTGAACACTGCGTCACCCCCCTCTAAAAATAGGTGAGCTTGTGAATAATATAGGTTTAAAACGCTATGTGAGATGTTTGTTGAGCATATGGTTTTGTTTTATGCCTTTGTTGGCGCAAGCGCATTTAATGGTGGCGCAACGCGGCACACTTAACTTGGTTGATGACGGGGCTTATATGGTGTTGTCGGTGCCTGTCTCGGCATTTATAGGCGTAGATGACAACCAAGATGGCTTGTTGTCTTTACACGAATTGGAGGTGCATCAAAGCGAGTTACAGCAGCAAATTATGGCAGGTGTTAGTTTAAGGCATCAAACACAAGCCTTGCCTTTGCAGGGCATTATGTTGAGTTTATCGCCCGAACATACCTCATCAAACATCAATATAGATAATTCAAATGCCGAGCAATTGATTGTATTGGGGCGTTTTGCCTTAGCAGAGGCCAAAGGCCAAGCACTCAATTTATCGTTGACTCTATTTGGCAAAGCGAGTTTTCAACAGCAAATGAATATTTTAGTGACACAGGCACAAAATAAAAATCAATTGATTTTTACGCCCTCAAATACACAGTCGTTATTATTTGCTTCACGCGCCTCTATCTTCACAAACTATGTAGTGCTGGGTGTTGAGCATATTTTAACGGGCTTTGACCATTTGTTATTTTTATTGGTGTTATTGATGACGGGTGGACGCATAGGGCAATTATTGCTCGTGTTGACTGCCTTTACCGTAGGTCATGCACTCACCTTGGGCGCGAGTGTGGTGTATGGCATTAGCTTGCCTGCAACGCTTGTTGAGCCAATGATTGCGGCAAGTATCTTATTGATGGCTTTATTTGAAAAACTAAAATCATCGTTGGCGACAAGCCATTTTTTACAGTTACGCTTAGGTTTGGTTTTTAGTTTTGCTTTAATACATGGTTTTGGTTTTGCGAGTTCTTTAACCGAGTTGGGTTTAGATAAAAATCATTTATTAGTCAGTTTGCTCGGCTTTAATGTGGGTATAGAAGTAGGGCAGATGTTGTTTGCAGGCTTAGTTTTAGTTGCTGCCACGCTGATATTAAAAATGTTGGGGCAGGCACGGCTTAACTTTTTGCGGATTCAATTAATTGTAGCTGCAATGGGTATTAGTAGCGTGTGGTTTTTGTATAGAGTGACGGGTTTTGAAGTGTAAAACCCGCTTGATGTGGGTTTTTATTACTTTACTTGAGGCGGTAGCGGCGGGCTATGTTTCGACTTTGGTTTAGGCGGACGCGGTTTAAGTTGCAAGCTTTGCATCAAACTTTGTTGAATACTTTCACAACGTGAAACTTCTATATCTAAACTCTGATACAGCATACCTTGTGTGTCTTCTAAGACCACATGACATAAATCATTTTTGGGGTTTGGTGTAATCGCATCAACATATTTAATGGTTTTAATATCAAAATTCTGCTTGTATTGGTTAGGCACAGCAAAAGATAACACTAATTGTTGAGGCTGTACTTCTAAACGGTAAAACATGGTGCTTAAATTAAAGGTGCTAAAGGTTAAACTTGCACTGACCATGAGTACACCAGCCGCTAACACTGCCCACTTATTAACGCCAAACACTTTATAAATTAACAAACACATCAAGCTCGTTAATACGATACTAATGATAAGAATAGGATAAATAGACTGGCTAATTTGTGCGGCTGTGCCAAATTCAAAAATCATGCTGTACCTTTAAGTTGAGCTAAAAACGCCATATCCATATTAGCTTTAATGGTGCGCCAATTGGTATTCAAAATTTGCGCGGCGGCTTCGTAGCTACTGGTTTGTGCATACACCAAGGCATAATAACGCCCCAAAATTTGAGCATTTGTTAATTGGCCTTGCAAAATAGACGCAGCAAATTGTTGCCGTACATCGCTGTGTTGTTGCGCTTGTGCAGGCCGATACACCCCATGAATCAAAATACTGCGTACGCATTGTTCTAACTCGCGCATATTACCTGCCCATTTATAATGCGGCAAATGTTGTTGTATCCATAAATGCGCTTCTTGGGCAACTTCATTGGCAATGTCAGGGTTTACTATTTTGGCAGTAACTAGCGTTACAAGATGCTGTAATTCTTCAGGATTATCAGCTAGTTGTGTGGCTAAAGAGGGCGTATAAATAATATCCGAACACAAACGATAATATAAATCAGCTCTAAATTTGCCGCTATCAATGGCCTCGGCTAAATTACGATGGGTAGCCGAAATAATCTTGCCATAAAACTCCCGACGTTGATTGTCACCCACCCGCATAAACTGCCGATTTTGCAACACTCTTAATAATTTGACTTGAATTTCGGCAGGTAACTCACCAATCTCGTCCAAAAACACACTTTGACTATGGTGCGAGGTTTCTAAATACCCTGCACGGTCTGCTGCTGCACCTGTAAACGAGCCTTTTTTGTGGCCAAACAATTCACTTTCTAACAAGGTTAAGGGCAAAGCCGCCAAATGCACTGCCTGAAAATCTTGCAAATAATCGCCTTCAAAACGCTGACTTTTAGCATTAAACGGAATATAACGCGCCAAGCCAATGGCCGAGGCAACTAACTCTTTGCCTGTTCCCGATTCGCCCAAAATAAGGGTAGAGACTTCGTGCATACGCGCATACAAAGAACGGTGATAACGCCGAATGTTATAGCCAAAAATTGACTGCCATACCGCCATGCGTAAATTTGATGCCGCTTGAGATGTACCCAAAATAGCTCTAAAAATAAAATGAAAGGCGCGTCTAATTTGAAAAAACAGCGCAAACATATGTTCAAGCTGATATTGATGCTGCTCTGCTAAGGGTGTGCCGCCAAAAATAGCCTGCCAATCTTTGCTAAAGCGTCCAAAAAAAGGCATCACCACACGGCTTAAATGCTCCTCGGTCACGACCTGATAAAAAGCACTTTCGTAGCGATAATACAAGGCGTACAAGGCCAACTCGCCATAAACCTCCCATTCTTGAGTGTTAGGAATATAGCCTGTTTGTAGGCATTGTTGGGCTTTTTGTAATAATTCTTCGGCGCGCTGCGCGAGCTTTGCCAAGTTAGGGCTAAAACCTTGATGCGTTGGGGTGATTATCCATATATGAAAAGCAGGGGTGTATTCTTCCCCTAAAATTTGTTTTTCTAAGGCAATACGTTCTACACCAAATGGGTTGGTAAAACCGACTTCGCCCAAGGCTTTTGCGATGTTTAAATCTTGTGTGCTAAATAGATTTTTCATGGTAATGCTACATTTTTTGTTTGTTTTTACGCCAAAAAATGTATATCAAAAACATCATATCTTCTAGTTATTTTTTATTTTTTAGGTATCTTATTGAATAAGTTGAATTTAATTTTTAGTAAAAAGTTGGCATGACTCTCGCTTTATATACCTCAAACGTAACCAATGAGAACAACATCATGTACAACGAACAAGGTATTCAGCAAGACTCTTCATCTTGGATTTTTTGTGTTAAAGCGTGTTTTGTGTCAGCCATTGGCGCAATGGGTGGCGGTATTTTTATGTTACCTGCGGATATGTGGATTAAAGGCTATATGTTGATGGGGATGCTGTTTACTGTTGGCTCTACTTTTACCTTGGCCAAAACCATGCGTGACCAACACGAAGCGCAAAAGCTGATTCATAAAATCAGCAACGCAAAAACCGAAAAAATGCTCAAAGAGTTTGAGATGAGTGGAAACTAAAATAAATAAGCAGGAGTGGAAAAATGAAAGCATTGTTATTGAGTTTTTTATTGATGTTTGGCGTAAGTGTTTTGGCGGATGAAATACCAAATGTGGTTAAAACAGACTCCAAGCAAAAGAGTGGTTTTTTATCATCAGGCGAAGTGGAGCAGATTGTTGGTGCAATAGGAATTATTGGATTGGGTAGTATAAGTACCTAAGCAAAATTTAATTTATATTTTTTACCTATATTTTGCAGGATGT
>ERZ724510.978-NODE-978-length-16482-cov-8.875753_pt1 | contig 16482 bp, 15 predicted proteins | sample MGYA00376043_ERZ724510 | MGnify/ENA primary metagenome ERZ724510 (study PRJEB28724, sample SAMN07190888) | wastewater metagenome | isolation source: influent of sewage treatment plant in Hong Hong | place: USA: Christiansburg, Virginia | collected 2016-03-01 ... | reverse complement strand
CCTAAGTGCATGAAAAATGCAAAAATTATCCTGACCGACTGAGCACTGGTCAAGCTGCGGCGTGGCCGTGCCGCGTCATCCAGACATTGGCAATGGGGCTGCGCCGGAACGCCTGGCTGGACGTTGGCGTTTAACTCGCATCCACCAGGGTGGCCTTGACCCTTGACACGCATGTTAACGATCGCGCACCATGGTGTCTGCCCAATGGGGGACGATGTCCAGTTTTTTGGAGGACAGCAAGGAAAAAGCGCGCCAAACCGCCGAAACCTGAGCCAAAAAAAGATCAAGCATTTGATTTTTCGTCGTTTTTCAGAGGACAGCGTCCGGACGCTCCCCGATATTGAAGGGGATTAAGACAGGCGACCTGGTAGTAGATATGCGTTTGGAGTCCGGACGCTCCCCGATATTGAAGGGGATTAAGACAACCTCACGACCTTCCTCGTAGAGGACTGCGTGTCCGGACGCTCCCCGATATTGAAGGGATGCTCCAGTCACGATAGCCCCGCGCTTCTGTGGCGCGGTGACTACATTCGCACCTCAAAATGCAAAAAAAGCGAAGCACGCCATGGATGCCAATGGCGTGCCTCGCTGTATGCAATTTGCAGTGATGTCGATTCAGAAGTTTCAGTGTACGCCTCAGGGGACGTGCATCAACACTCGGCAAAACCAGGCAAAATCAATCGTCAGAACCCCTGCCTTGACGACACCCCGCTTTCTCAGGGCGCGCCCAAGGTATGGATCCAACTGTTCAGGCTTTCATAGCTTTCTCGCTTCAGCCAGCGGCTGACCAGCGTTTCAAGGTGTAAAATCTGATGCCCGGTCAACACCAGGGCGCGCATTTCTTGTGCGCGTTGCGCCACCGGCGTGTCCAGCGGGCGAAGAGACAGCAGAATCGTGTCGGCATAATAGCCGCCAAGATGCTGCTTGAGCCAATCCAGGCGGTATAGCGCATCATTGCCTTTGTCGCCATAGCTCAGGTTGCCGGTTTTGCACTCCACAATCAGCAAGCGGTTTTCTGCCGCCAGCAAGACATCCACTTCGTTATCCATGGCCCGCTTGTCCTGGCTGGCCACCTTCAGGCTGCACTGGCTATGATCGGCGTGAGCAAAGTTGCGCACCGCCAGCCATGTATATTCTTCCAGCCATTGCCCTCCCAGATAACGGCGGGCTTCCTGGCTGGCAAAGTGAATGGTTTGCCGTGTTGAGTCATAGCTGGCCAATTGGCGAGTATTGAGCGCTTGCAAAATGGATTGCTCAGCAGAATTCAGCCATTCCCGGTCACGCAATAATTGTGCGCCCTGGGCAATATCCTGTGTTTCTGCCGCCGCCCGGTTCATGTAGCGCAAAAAATGGCGCAATGCATCGGACTGTTGCAGCAGTTGGTGGCTCAGCGCGCTGCGCGCCGTGGCAGCATCCCGCCATTCCTTGAGGTCGGAGGCGCTGCTGCATTTGACAAAGCCCCGCAGCGCCAGCGCGGCGTCTATGGTGATCAGGTTTTCTTCAATCGGGAAAGACGCGGCATGGTGTGGAAACAGTGTGTAAATCTGGCGCTGTTCACTGTCCACATAAATTACGCTGGCGTTGCCGGCTTGCTCAAAAGCTTGAGCAAACGCCATGGACATGACTTTTTTGCCCCCGGTGGCGTTTAACATCAGGTGCACGTCTTGGTCCAACTCGCGCATGGTCATCACCAATTTTTTGGCAAAATCTCGCAGCCTGGCGGGCTCGCCGTCGGGAATTTCCAGCACTTCGGCTGGAATCTCTGCGTGATGGAATGCGGCTTGCAAGCGTTTGGCAGCAGCGATGATGCGCGGCAGGCCGGATGACAAAATACACACCTGCCGGGGGTGCCATTGCATGGCGGCGATATAGTTGGGCTCCAGCTGATCTGAAGCGATACAGAACTGGATAATGTGCTTGCCCAGAGGAGGCCACGGTAGATCAGACAAGATGTACTCACTTTACTCAAGGAAAATCAGTATCCGAGTGCAGGCTCAGATGGGAAGAAATGCCGCCTGACCATGGCCAAATGTGGTTTTGTTGCCCAAGTGGAGACAGGTGATCAGCCGCAGCCATGGCCATAATGCGGGTGCCAGGTTTTGATAGTGAATGTTGCCCACTAGCCCGCCAAACGGCATCCAGGCGTGCTGCCGGGCGGAATAACGTGGCGAGCTTTGCCATTGCAAAGCGCTATTCTGCACGGTGGCTTGCGCAGCGGTGGCGAGCACACCCGCGCGCACTTCTGGCGTGAGCGGGCAGCCCAGGTGCACCAGCCGGCCCAGGGTACGCTGCATGACGGTAGCCAGCGATGGCGCGGTGCGTAAAAAATGGTTGTCCACTTTCAGCAGGGTGGGGGTTTGCAGCTGCAGCATGGCTTGTGTGGGCCCTTCGCTGCAATCCCAGGACAAGCGGTGCGCGTTGGCCGACAGCAGCGAAAACCGGCCACGCTCAGGCCCGACGCCACTTTGCGAGAGCGCCGCCACGGCATCCATCACCGCCTGCTGATGGGCAATGGCGGCGGCAAACAACCGGATTTTCAGGGTAAAAACCTGACCCTGCACCGCAGTGAAGGGGGGAATCAGCAGATAGGGCTTCACGGCGTTGGCCGCGCCACCGTATAAGGCCAGGTAAGCTTGTGGATGGTGTTGATGCAGCCACAGGCCAATGCCGCCGTGCCAGGCCGAGCCAAAATGGCGGGCGGCTTTCATGCCCTGGCTGTGCGCCTGAAAGTGCACACTGCAGCGTGGCCAGGCGTGCAAGGCTTCTGGCAGGGCCGGAACAGCCGCAGGGTCAATGATGTGTGGCTCCAGGTTGGCCCCGCACGCTTGCATCTGCTCGCAGGATAGCGCCATTCCCCGCCAGTGTTCTGGCACATTCAGGTTCAGGCGAATCAACCGGGCACCACGCTGGCACACTTCGGCAGCCAGCCTAACCGGCAGGGCACCAATCACGGTATCGCCTTGGGCAATGCCGGCAAGGTCCAGCTGGCGCACTTGCTGGTCTACCCGCTGCCCTTGCTGGCCAACCCACGCCATGGCACCAGGATGGCGGCTGACAAGCCAGGTGGTCATAGCCAGACATCCAATAGGTCGTGCTCGGCAACGCGGGCATTTGCCTTGGCAAAGCATTGGTTTTGTTCGATTTTCTTGCGCATATCCGCTGGAAAGCTTTGCAGCAGGGCGGCGCTTCGCTCGCGGGTGGCGCTGGCGGTTTTGCCAGATTTTTCTATCGACAGCGCGCCACTGTTACGGTTGTATTTGATGCGAACGCCCTGCCACTCTTCAGCGCAAGCCGCTTGCTGTCGCTGGATGGCTTCCTGTTTGTGGCGCATCTCGGTCTTTTCATCCTGCATGCGCCCGTAGCCGGTGGCTGTTTTGGCCCCAGCGCCCAGCCATTCCAGCGCCTCGGCCAGCGCATTCAGCGCGCGTTCCACTTCTGGCTGCGCCGCCGTGGTGCGCGCGCCGATCAGGGTGGCAAAGCGGGCACCAGGCCGAACAACCAAAAAAGGCACGGGCACCGGGCTATGCCAGTCAGCCGGGGCCTTGGCGGCATAGTCTGCTGCTGATTCAATACTGGCGCCTTGCTCGTACCAATCGCCCATATGCGGGGTCATGATTTCGCAGCCCAGTGACAGCGGAGCAACGGGCAACAGGTCAAAAAACACCAGCTCACCGGCGCATGGATCGCTTTTTTCTGCCTCCTGGCTTTCTGGTTTTTTGCTGGCGTTGCTATTTTTAGCCTGGCCAAACCAGCAGGTCAGGATGCGCTGGCGTTCTTCTTCATTGCATTCCATCCATTTGTCCACCCAGGCGCGCAGCAAGCCCTTGACGCCACTGCCGGCCAGATAAGGCAGCCCCAGGGTGCGATGCCAGCTCATGCCGTTTTCTACTGGATGGCTCAGCCCCATGCCCGTCACAAACGCGCTAGTGGTTTTGAATTCCCGATATTCGCCGTGTACGGTGCGGGCCAGCTGCTGAAGGCGCTCGGCGTGCTGTGTCAGCCTGGTGCCATCACCGTGCAAATCTTTGACCGTGTCAATCCAGGCTTTCTTGCTGCTGGCTTGAATGTCCCAATTACTGTCAAACCGGTCAAAAAAGCGCTCAAACCATAGCCCAGCGTGGCCGGATGGCGGCAACGCCTGCAGCGTGTGGCTGTCTTGCTGATAAATGGGCCGCATGCTCAGTCTCCCAGATAGGCCAGGGCAAATTTCTTGACCCAGTCGAGATAAGCCATGGCTTCGGCTTGCGCCAGCCGGTAGGTGGTCATGTCGGCCTGCGTGATGGCGTTCATGAGCTCCGGCTGGCCGGCAAAGGGTTGGCCTGTGCTGCACAGCCATTGATTCAGCACCCGATACAGGTGGTCATAGCCATCCTTGTCGCCCTTGCTGCGAAAAAACGCGGCGGTGGGGCCCAAGCCGTTGGCGTGGATCATGAAAGGGAGTTCTGCGGCGCGGGCTTTGAGCTTGGCCCCCTCGTTCAGCGGTACGAGGGCTTGCACTTTTTCCAGTGCATTTTTGGCACGTAATTGCTGAATGGTCTGCATCATGCGGCTCCTACCGGGCTCACACGGCACCAGCCCATGCCCACGGTTTCGTTGCCACCAATCTGCAAATAGGGCGCACTGGACGGAAACAGGGACAAGGCGCACTCAAGCATGTGCTCGGCGCTCAGCCTGGCCTTGGGGTTGCGCGATGGGCTGGCGGCCAGCAGCACATATAGTACGGTTTCTGGCGGCAGGCTTTCTTCGCACCACAAGGCACCGTCTTTGACGGTTTTGCGCGTGTTGTCGATGGCAATATGCGGGGTCACTGGCGTGGCATGGACGGCCAGGTGGGTAAACAGGTTATCGTTGACCACCACCAGCTGCTGTTCCAATTGAGCGGCAAAGGTGGCGTCGGCCACAAAGCGCGCCAAAAAAGCCATCAGCTGGCTCAGGTCATGCTCAATGGCCTCAAAACGGTATTCTTCCAGGTACAGCGTGCTGGCCTTGCCGGCATGCAGCGCCTGTTCGGCACCAATACTGGGTAGTTCGAGGGTTGGCACATGCGCCACGCCAGCGCGGCGGGCGTCGGCCAGGGCGCGGCGGATCAGCGCCGGGCAGCTTACCCACTTAAAATGGCTGGTCAGGCTGCGCACCGGCAGCAGCAGCAAGCGCGCGTCGCTGACGGCCAGCGCACCGGCATGCTCGCTGGCATTGCGGGTGTCTGGCCCAAATACGTCATTGACCCAATCTGCGCCTTGCGTTTCTGCCTTGCTGCGCATCGCGCCTTTCATCCCCGAGCCATAGACGCAAGGCCAGCCCGTGGCGGCCTCGCGTTGAATCGGCAAGTCAATCACGCCAACGGATTTGCCAGCGCCAGCGTGTATTGAGGTTTCGGCTATCAAGCCCAGTAATTGCTGTTTCATGTGTGCTTTCTTGATTTGAATGACTGAATCTTTCGCTATCTTAGCGGGGTTGGCTTAATAAAAACCGGCGGCAATCTTGCCGCGCCCCCAGGCGTGTTCCAGGCCAATTTGTTTGCCATGCAAGGCCCGCTGTGCGGCTTCCAGATTGCCTTGCACCTCACAGAAAAACACGCAGCCAGCGGGGATGAAGCTATACAAATCACGCGGTTTTTTATTGACCAGATCCCAGCCGCCTTCACGCCGAGGTTTGCCCAGCGCCGCGCACACCAGGGTCAGCGCCACGCCATGCAGCACGCCTTGCCACACCCGGCAACCATCCTGCTCGGTTTCCTGCAAACCATCGGGCACCCAGCCTTGGGTAAATAACGCAGGCGTCAGCAGCATCAGCATCAGTCCATTTTTCTGCGCTGGAGATGAAATGTCTGGCAGCGTCAGCGCAGAGTTGCGCTGCCAGCCGGCCAATCGCCCTTCTGCGCCCAGCCGGCACAGCCCTGTTTGCGCCAGGCGGCTGTCATTCAGCCCGCCCACATTCATGGCAATGGCGCAACCCGGCTGAGGGCGAATATGTTTGGTCTGGTACAACAGGCCGTCGTCCGCCACCCGGCGTGCATTGTCCCGGGCAATGCCCAGCCGTTCTTCACTGACAAACAGGCTGTTTGGCTGCACCATGTCATCGGGCAACACCGGCTCACCACGCAGAAACGCACATAACCCTTGTTCCGTCAGCCAGGTGTCTGGTTTGGCGCTGGCACCAGCAAGCGGCGTGTGTTTTTGGGGCAGACGAACCCGGCCCAGGTCACACTCCACCGGCATCGCCCCCGGCAGCAAGCGGGTGGAGTGTTGGCGGTCTGCGGTCCACAACAAGGATTGCGGCATCGGGTAAAGCCGCTGTTTGTCGTTGTGCAGCAGGTAGGGGCCATCAAATGACAACGGCCCCAGATCCGCTGGCGTGCCCATTACCTGATGCAGCGCATGTGGTCCGCTGGCGTATTCACGCCAATCCACCTGATGCGCTTCACCAATGCAATGACGGATGGCACCAATCACGGTGTTAGCCGGCGGGGGAAACACACTGTCCAGACGGCTGGCTCCCACGGCCTCCATAGGGCGGGACTCCCTGAAAAACCAGCTGTCCACTGCGGTAAACGTCCATTGTTCCATCACTGCATCACTCCTTTGCTAGCCAGAAAGCGCAGCAGCAAGGCGCCATCTACGTTTAAGGTGCCTGAACGCTTCCAGTGTTCTTTAGCGCTTTCCGCTGTTCTGGTGACCGGATAACATTGCTTTAGCAGCGGCTCAATGCAATCTTTGGCCTGGTTCAACGGCCACTGACGGTTTTCTGCGCTATGCCAGAACTCCACCGCCAGCAGATCCAGCGCCTGCTCCTCCGACACGACCTGCGCCTGTTGTTCTGTGGGGTTGAGCAAGTCGAACAGCTCGCGAATCCTGAAGAAAAACTTATTGCTGAATATTGCGTGATCTGGGGTGACGTTTCGTAACGTGGCCAGCAGCTCGTCCAGCACCAGGCGGCCATTGTTCAGCGCGATCTCCCAGGGTTGCGCCCACTGCAAGGCCATCCCGCCGTTATTCCACACCCGCACCGCCACGGCATCGCGCCCGGCACCATCCTTAGCCACTTTATCCAGTAAATCATGTGCATCGCCCAGCACTTGGGTAAGCGGCAGCTTTACATGGGCATATTCCACGGCGGCAGAAATCGACGTGTTGACCTGTGGTGCATGCTCACGAAAACAGTCACGGTATGTGTTGCGCACGGCTGCCGCGCACGCCAGTGCATCTTCCAACGGCAAAATGGCCAGCACATCATCACCGCCGGCATAGATCAGCTGGCCATTATGCTGATACACCACTTTTGGCGCGGCTTGGGTAAAGGCATTCAGCGCGGTTGAGATTGGCGCTTGCTTGTCTGGAACGCTCATTTGTGCGCCCAGCGAGTCGCCATCCATCAGCAAGATGGCGTAATACGGTGACAGCGGGGCGGCGCATAGCGCCGGGTGCTTGTTTTTCAAGTCACTCAGCTCAGTGCGTAGCGCTTTCATGGCGTTTTTGTCATAGCCGTAGGCGCTTGGGGTGGCCTGCACATGCTCAAAAAACAGATTGCCATCCAGCGCCAACAGGTGACGCGCATCTGGCGTTTTGCGCTGCGCCGCCTCCTCCAGGCAGGCAATGCGCGACTGCCATTCACTGTGTTCGCTGGTCAATTGGGAGGCCAGTTTATACACGGTGGTCAATTCTTCTGAGCTGACCGTGTCCACCAGTGTTTTTAGCCAGTGGGTGGCGGCCATATACGTCACCGACGGCATGCCCGTGTCCAGCGTCCAGCCGGCGAGGCGCAAACCACTGGGCAAGGTGCAGTTCAGGCTGGCGAAATGGCGGGCAAAGCGCCGTTTGACGTAAGCCAGCGCGCATAAATGTTCTTGTTCGCGCAGGTCGCTGAGCATGCCGGTGGCCCCCGAGTCGCGAACGCTGCGCCAAAACTGCGCCAGTGGCGTATGTTGGCCATCGCGCGTGGTCTGGCCTGGGCGTTCGGCGCCTGACAGCTCCTGCCAGCCGTCCATCATCATGCATTTCACCCCTGGCTCTGGCTGCGGCACATGGCTGCGCCAGTTTTTGCGCCTGTCCAACAGGTCGGTGGCCGAATCGTCATCCGACACCGCCCAGCTGATTTCCCAAAAATGTGCATGCTGACGCATCCAGATGCGGCGGCTATGGCCTTGGCTGTCGTGCTCGGCCAATTTATCTTGTTGCCAGATATGCTCGGCCAGCGCCAGCCAGGCCTCGCGCACGGTCTGCTCCAGCAAGCGGCCATTGAAGTCATGCGGCACTGTTGCCGCCACCGCCTTGAAACGATTGGGAATAGCCCCCTGGCGTGGCGCGTCCCCCTGCCCTTTTCCTTCAATCCAGTCCAGATAACCGTCTGCTGGCAGCGGGAAGGTGATTTTTCCGCCCTGGCGCTTGATCTCGGCCATGGCCACCCCGGATAACCAGGACAGCAAAAAAGACCCCGCCCAAAAATCACGCGTGCGCCGCGCCTGGGCCACAAAGCCTTGCACCGGGCCAAGAGTGAAATAAAACAGCTTAGCGGACATCAATGTGTTCCCTTTCAGCAAATCGATCCAGATACTTGTGCAAGATCTGCCAGTCAGCAGAGTCAGCAGAAAAACGCACCTGATAGCGGCGTTTGGCCTTAATGGTGATGTGGGCACCATCGGGCAAAAAGCGCGCAGGCAGCAAACCATGCACCGCCACATACTCTTGCCCCAGGTGATGAACATGCAGCAGCAAGGGACTGGCGCGGCGGGCTTCTTTCTCGCCAGCCCAATAGTTGATGTCTGCTTTTTCTTTGCTGGAAGAAAAGAAATAGTTATGCGGCAGGCCAAATACCGTCCGTCCAGGCGCTTTATGCGGTGGAGTGTCGGCAATGGCCTTCATCACCAAATCGTGATCGTTATGCTGCGGGTTTTTCGGGCCAAAATTGCGCTCCGCCGGCTGGTGCAGCACCTTGCCTTTCTGACCAAAACTACGATAGCGCATCTGTTCTTCTCCCACCTTGTGCAGCAGCGCTTCTGGCTGCTTGGCCGATGCCGACAGATCAAAACGCATGTGCTGACTGAACGCTGTCAATGGCGGTAACGAATCATTGCCTGGTTTGCCCAGCAGTTGCTGTAATGCTTGGCGATATTCCTCACGGGTTTTCGGTGGCTGGCGTTCGTCAAATTGCCAGTCGGTCAGCGTCAACGAGCCCAGGCCATGGCGGGCGCGGCTGCCTAAGGCGCCCAGTAAGCCAAATGCCCATACGGCATCGGCGATGCTTTGTCGGTCTTCAGGGGAGACATCCTGCTTCTTGAAGCGCAGGCTCAGGGTAAATTCACCGCTGCTCAAGGCATTGCGCAGGGTTTGACCTCCGTTCTTGAATGTGGCCAGGCCCATGCCCAGCAAATACAGCAGGCCGCCGTCGGTCTTGTTGAAAGGCGAGTTGTTTTGCTGAATATTGTGTTCTGCCACCTGCAGCAAAAAAATCCCCTGCCCCCCTGTTTCCTTTCTATTCACCAGATTGGCCGCAGCGCCAAACAGCTTGGCTTCTTGTTGATGCAGCGTCTGTAGCGCCAATGCCTCGCTGTGGGTTGCCGCGACAACACGCGGCCAGTTGATGGCGCGCCACCAGAAGCGCAAGGCGCCCTTGATTGCAGAAGGGCGAATCCCGGTGGCGTGTTGCTCGGCATCGCCGATAAACATCGGCGTGGTCAATTCAAATGTTGCTTGCAGCGTAGAACACATTACTGCGCCTCCCAGCCGGTAATCGTGACGTTTTCCACTTCGACATAGCTGCCTTCGTTCCGGCGTGTCTTGATCTGATAGCGTGAACCCAGCGCGCCCAGGCGAGCGGTCAGCGCTGTGTTCACTTCATTTTTGCGGTCACGCACAAACGCCATATCGCCAGCCTGGTAATCGGCATATTGTTGACGGTGAAGCTCATCAGCACCCTCAGAAATCTGGAGATAATCCAGGGCAAACTGCTTGATCTTCAAGAAATCCACCTGGCTGATCTGCGCCAGATCCACCGGATCATCCGGCCCAAGCGCCTGGGATTGCGCCACCACATAGGTGTAAAACGCCAGATTCAGCTCGCTCATTTCCACTTTGACCCCCTGGCAAAACAGCTCGCCTACCTTCTTGCTCCCAGGGGCGTCTTTCCAGATGATGTCAATCTGTGGTGCCTCACCATCCAGATTCATCACCTCCACCAAACGGGAAAACGACGCCGGCTGTTGCTGCATGTTTTTTGGCAAGCGGTGACGCAGGTGCAGGATGGGAATTTCATACAGGTCTACTGTTGCCAGCGAGGTGTCCCAGGGCTTGCCATTGCGGTCATTGATGATGCGCGATGCTCGGGTGGGATAGTAAAACCCATCCTTGCCGGTCAGGCCCTCGTAGCCTTCGCTGACCAGCACATGCGACAGGCGGTCTTGTGAGCGGCCATACAGCGACATGGCGTAGCCCAGCAAAAAGCCCATGGTTTTGCGGCCACCGGCAATAGAGGCGTGAATTTCCGTGTCGTCATCCCGCGTCAGCGCCCATACCTGCCGGGCAATCTGGTCGGCCACCCAGGCGCTGTCTTCCAGCGTGCGGATATCCTCCAGCGCTTGATCCTCGTGTGCAAAGGTGTACAGGCAGGATTCATCAAAATGAATCTGCTGCCCTTCGGGCAGCCATTCCTGGCAGAACGCGGCAAAGTGGGCGCGATCCGGGTGCAGCAGTTCCATGCTCGCCCGTTGGCAGCCTTCTGCCGTGCTTAATAAGCGCACTTCATCGGGGATCCACTGCTTGTTGACCACCAGCGCATACAGCGTTTCGGTGACAATTTGTGGCGACATGCCGCACACAGCCAGCAGAATTTTCTTTTTGCTCATGGTTGCTCCGTGAATTTGCAGGGATGCCGCTACTGTAGTCGCAAGGCCGTCCAACAGGGGAATGACAAGTTTGTCACGCTGACTGTCAACCAGCCTCCCAGTACAATATCAACTCGCATTATGCGTGATAAATTTGCTGTCATGGCCATGTTTGCATAGAAAATATGCTACATGGCAGTCGGCAAAGTTGCCGTTTTCTCCGCACATCGTCGCCGCCCTACACTGGCTCCATCGCCATCACGCTGGAGCTTGCCCATGACCCGCATTGTTCGCCTGCTGCTGACCCAGCACTGCACTGCCCGTTGCGCTTATTGCCATAACGAAGGCCAGGGTGCCGGGCGCAAGCAGTTGGTGCTTGCCAACATTGCCCGGCTGCTGCAGCGCTTTGCCACGCAGGGCATGCAGGTGGATGAATACGTGCTCAGCGGCGGCGAACCCACGCTGCACCCCCAGCTGCCCGAGATTGCCCGCCTGTGCCGGCAAAGCGGCGCTCGTGTTTCCCTTAATACCCATGGTGGCATTCCGCAGCGTCTGGTGCCTGCGCTGCCCTGGGTGAACGAAGTCAAAATTCATCTGGACTCTTTTGATCCACGCATCCAGCAAGACGCCATGGGCATCCGTCTGGGCAAGGTGCTGCAGAGCATTGCCGCCGTGCAGACTCAGGCACATGTTCGCTGTGTGCTGAATCACCCACTGCGCAGTCTGGCAGGCACGCAGGCATTGATTGACCAAGCCCGCCAGCGCCAGCTGGACTGCAAGATCATTGCCCTGTACGGCCAGCCCGGCGCGCCGGACATCCATGCCTTGGACCAGCAGTTCGCTCAGTGGGGCTACTGGCAAGACAGCGAAGCCTGGGTCCGTCCGGAACATCGCATCCACACACGCCAGTGTGATGACCATGCCCCAGGCCTAGATACTTTGTTTATTGGCGTGGATGGCGTGCGTCGGCATCTGAGCGGCCCCATCCTCGGCCAGATCAACGAGTGCGTGCCTGGCGGGTAATCAGCCCCACCCACACCTTGCCTGGCGTGCAATGCACCGTGCGCCAAGCAACTCCCGGTCGCCTTCCATATTAATAACAATCAAATACGGCAAAGTTGTCAAAAGTCATGCCGAACGGCATGCCGCTACACTGTTTTTCATCCACCCACGCCAAGGCGCACACCATGCAAAACCCCAAAACCCTGATTGAAATCCTGCAAGAACTGTTGGCGAATGAGGACTTCCTCGACAAGCACATCGTGATGGCCAATCTGGAGCGGCTGAAGGCAATCAAAGCCCATATCCTGATTACCGGTGCCACCGGCAGCGGCAAAAGCTCCACCATTAATGCCTTGTTTGGCTGCGAAAAGGCCAGAGTAGGCCAAGGAAGCACGCCAGAAACCCAGTCGATTACCCGCTACGATCTGAATAACCTGGTGTTGTTCGATTCTCCCGGACTGGGCGACGGTGCCGAAGCCGACATCCGCCATGCCAAAGCCATCACCGATACCCTGCTGGAGCTCGATGCCCAAGGTCAGCCACTGATTGATCTGGCGCTGGTGGTTCTGGACGGCAGCACCCGGGATATGGGCACGTCGTTTGAGCTGATCAACAACGTGGTGATCCCGGCGCTGGGCAAGGACACCTCGCGGCTGCTGGTGGCCATCAATCAGGCCGACATGGCGATGAAGGGCCGCCACTGGAACCACGAAGCCAATTGCCCGGAGCCCGAACTGGAGCGCTTTTTGGAAGAAAAATCCGCTTCGGTACGCCAGCGCATCAAAGAAGCCACTGGCGTAGATACCCAGCCCATCTACTACGTAGCGGGCTACAAGGATGGCAATCACGAGCAGCGCCCGTACAACCTCTCAAAAATGCTGGCTTTTCTGCTGCGCCATGTGCGCAGTGAAAAACGCGCGGCCTTTGCCAATGACCTCAATCAGGACAAACGCGTTTGGCAGGATGACGACCGGCTGGAAAACTACCGCGCCGAAAGCAAGAAATCCATCCTGGATTCCATCGGGGAAGGCGCAAGCAAAGGTGCCGCCGCCGGTGCTAGTGTGGGTAGCGTGTTTGGCAAAACCGGCGAAGTGCTTGGCGCAGGCATTGGTGCCGTGATCGGCGGTATTGGCGGCTTGTTTGGGCTGTGGTAAGCGGCGCGCCCCAGCTAGCGCATCCACCGCTTGAATTGGGCTTGCACGCTGCAAGCCACCTCACCATTTCCCCTTTACAGGAGACACACATGGATCGTTTTGCCCCTTTTCATGCCAAACTGCACGCCCACCAGCTGCTGTGGCCGTTTGATGTCATGGTGCTGGGTGCCACAGGGGCAGGCAAAAGTACCACTATCACCCGGCTGGGCGGTCAGCGCATTCCGCCTGTGGGCCACGGCGTGGGCCCGCAAACCCAAGAAGTCTGCAGCTACAAACTGGACGACAGCATGCGCCTGCACGACACCCCAGGGCTGGGAGACAGCCCACGCCAGGATGCCAAGCACATGATGAAAATCCGTGAGCGCCTGCAAGAAACCTGCTTGGTAGATCAGCACGACTACCGGCTGATTGACGCTGCCGTGCTGATTTTGGATGGATCACAGCGCGATATTGGCGCGGCATTGCAAGTGCTGGAGCAGGTGCTCCTGCCGGGTTTGCCTTCCAGCCGCATCATGCTGGCCATCAACCAGGCCGACCTGGCCATGAAGGGGCGCTACTGGGACGCACACAGAAACTGCCCGCAGGCCCCACTGCAGGCCTATCTGGCCGAACAGGCAAACACCCTGCAACACCGGCTGCAACACTCCACAGGCGCAAACCTGCCCATGCCAGTGAGCTACAGCGCCGCCACCGGATGGCATATGGATGCACTGCTACAGCAGTGGCTGCACGGCATGCCCCTCCATCGCCACGCGGCCTGAACAGCGCGCATCTCCGCCCCCACCCAGAAAGGAATACCGCATGCACTGCATTCATGTGGACAATAACCGCAATCTGGACATCGACGCCGACGGCGAAGCCCTGATTCTGCGCGAGCAAGGCCACAAAACTGGCTCGCTGCCGCTGGGCAGCGTCGAACGCATTTTTTTACATGGCGAAACCCGCATCCAGGCCAGGGCGCTGGCCAAAATCGGCGCAGCCGGCATTGGGCTGATTGTCATGCGCGGCATACAGCATGAGCCCACCCTATTTTTGCCGCGCGCCCACCACGACGCCACATCACGCTTGCGCCAATGTCACGCCCATCTCACCCATCGCCTTCAGGAGGCCCGTTTATTACTGGCCAATAAATGGCAATCGCAGGTCACCGTCCTGGAGCGGGCGCTCAAGCACCACCCGGCGCAGCGCCTGGCCATCCATGGCGCATTGCACAAACTGCAGTCGCACCGCACCAGCCTGGACGCCCAGGGCTCGCTCAATGCCCTGCTGGGCTGGGAAGGAGCCTGCGCCGAAATTTACTACCGCGCCCTGGCTGCACAACTGCCCGCCTGGACAGGTTTTGTCAAACGCAACCGGCGACCGCCCAAAGACCCGGCCAACGCCTTGATGTCGCTGTGCTACACCCTGGCGCACGCCGAAGCCGTACTCAGCGCCCATCGCCACGGCCTGGATCCGGATATCGGCATGCTGCACGCCATTGAGTTTGGCAGGGAATCCCTGGCCTGCGACCTCATGGAACCCTTGCGTGCGCTGATTGATGAGTGGCTGGTGAATACCCTGCAGGACGGTCAGTTCAGCGCAGCAGATTTTACCCAGGAAGGCCAGGCCTGCCTGCTGGGCAAAGCCGCGCGCAGCCACCTGTACACACAGTGGGAAAGCCAGCGTCCGCACTGGCGCAGCCTGCTGGACAGCCATTGCGCCGAGGCGGTGGCACGATGGAAGGCCTACCCATGCGCAACCTGATTGCTTACGATGTGACTGACAGTCGCAGGCTGCGCAAGGTGCAGCGCTGGATACAACAGTACGCACATCCCTTGCAACGGAGTGTATGGCTGTTTGATGGCGGTGAAGCCGGCTGGAAGCAGTGCCTGGAAGGCTTGCAGCAACGCCTCGACCTGCAGGCAGACCGCCTGTTGACGCTCCCCTTGACACCCTTACAGCAGATCACGCACCATGGCGTTTACCCAATGGGAGACGATGTCCTGTTTTTTTAAGGGACAGCAAGGGAAAAGCGTGCCAACTAGCCAAAACCTGAGCAAAAAAAAGATCAAGCATTTGATTTTTCGTCGTTTTTCAGAGGACAGCGTCCGGACGCTCCCCGATATTGAAGGGGATTAAGACTTCAGCTAACGGTCCTTCGACCTGTAGATTAAGTCCGGACGCTCCCCGATATTGAAGGGGATTAAGACAGTGTCGGCAGGCAACATCGACTCCGCCGCTATGTCCGGACGCTCCCCGATATTGAAGGGGATTAAGACTTATTTGATGAAATAATTAAACATTTAATCATGTCCGGACGCTCCCCGATATTGAAGGGGATTAAGACGGGAACGCTTCACCTGATTTAGACTGCAAACCTGTCCGGACGCTCCCCGATATTGAAGGGGATTAAGACACCCAACTTTTGTGCGCTTGCACAAACTGCATGTGTCCGGACGCTCCCCGATATTGAAGGGGATTAAGACTAGTGCAAGGCGGAACAGCACTGATTCAAATGGGTCCGGACGCTCCCCGATATTGAAGGGGATTAAGACAAGGACAGCGCCATAGGTTTGTCTGTGGAGATGGGTCCGGACGCTCCCCGATATTGAAGGGGATTAAGACCTACCGCGGTTTCCAATTGACGTACCGCCTCTAGTCCGGACGCTCCCCGATATTGAAGGGGATTAAGACGTAATTGCGGGTCTTAATATGCGTTCTTCCGATGTCCGGACGCTCCCCGATATTGAAGGGGATTAAGACACATATTGCTGATCGCTGCTCACCGACTTGCGCGGTCCGGACGCTCCCCGATATTGAAGGGGATTAAGACTTGTTGCGTACCATACGGTCAAACTCATTGTGTCCGGACGCTCCCCGATATTGAAGGGGATTAAGACGTAGGCGTTCAGGGAGATGGGTTGTGCGCGGGGTCCGGACGCAGGGCCTCCGCACTCGGACATCATATGGATTCAAGCCCAAGCACCCGGACACGTTCTTCGTCCGACCATGCGGTGGCCTTGCGCTTCATGCGCAAGCTCATCTTGCCGTTTTTTCCCATCGGGACCGGTCGCACCAAATTCAGCACTATCTTTTTCAATAACGACAGGTTCTGCGGCGCGTCATCCTTGCGTACCGTACTGGCATCCTCGCCAAATCCCACATCCAGCACCCAGTGCAGCCGGTTTTCGATGCCCCAGTGCGCGCGTACCGCACGCCCCAGCGCCTCACCATCCAGATCGCGCGAACTGATGTAATAACGCCGTTCCCATTGCGCCGGCTTGTCGCCCACCTGCCGCCACGAATCGATCACGCCAATACTTTTGCAAGCTGGCCAGGCCGTCGTGTCGATATGCCCTGCAGCCGGAATCACCCGCGCCGTCTGTACCACTTTCCGGCCATGGCGGTCCTCGACCATCGGCCACGGCACGGCGGCTTCACCCAGTTCGATCGCTGCCGCCTCAACCGCCTTTTGCGAGGAAACCTCGCAGCCAGTCCTGCTTGTAACGTGCCCACGCCACCATTTCTTCG
>ERZ724510.945-NODE-945-length-16755-cov-7.606228_pt1 | contig 16755 bp, 17 predicted proteins | sample MGYA00376043_ERZ724510 | MGnify/ENA primary metagenome ERZ724510 (study PRJEB28724, sample SAMN07190888) | wastewater metagenome | isolation source: influent of sewage treatment plant in Hong Hong | place: USA: Christiansburg, Virginia | collected 2016-03-01 ... | reverse complement strand
ACTGAGAGTCATCCAATCGCAATTCCTGGAAGATCGAGTGAGTTGATATATTCACCCGACTCTGCTCTCAGATCATCATAGACAACACCTTGGATGATCCCAAAGAGGGCTTGAGTATATTTCCCTTGTTTGGTACGTTCCTCCTGTACACGCTCCCATGATTGTTTAGACCTTTTTGCCCACCGATGAGTTCGCTCCATTGCTTGTCTTGCATATTCTTTCGTGCTCTGTCATGGTGCACATTCATCAAATGCCATGACTATATCACCACCGATTCTTCCTTGAATTTCTAAGACGTTTTCTGGATTGAAAAGATGTTTTGATCCATCAAGGTGTGATCGAAATTCTACACCATCTTCATTGATCTTCACGAGACTCTTTCCTTCTCGAGTTTGTCCGAGAGAAAACACCTGAAATCATCCGCTATCAGTCAATAATGGAAATGGAGAATGATTGAAATTATGAATTCATCCAAACGAATCAATAAGTTCACTTCCAGGCCTGAGATGGAGATGATAGGTATTTGCAAGGATAATCTGTGATCCTATTTTCTGGAGTGAATCCATATCACATCACTTGATGCAACCCTGTGTTCCAACCGGCATAAAAACAGGAGTCTCTACAATTCCGTGTGATGTCTGGAGTAAGCCCGCTCTAGCATATCCATCTTGATGGACTGTTTGAAATTTCAACATAGATATTTTTACAATTGATCCATAGCAACATTTGAGAGTCGATCAGCCTCTGTATTCAACTCCCTGCGAATATGAGTAAAATCAATCTGTCCTCCCCATTCACGAATACTCTTTTGTATTTCTTCTGCTATCTTCTTGAGTTCGATATTCTTGATCTTGTATTCTCCCTTGAGCTGGCAAATCATCAGCTCGCTATCAGCAAAGGCATGAATTCGGGTGGCTCAGATCTCTATAGAGCGTTTCACTCAGAGGAGCATAGCAGTGTATTCTGCTTGGTTATTGGTAGCTATTCCGATTGCCTTGTATCTTGCTTCGATTTTTTCACCGTGACCATCCGTAATATAGACTCCGCAGCCAGATTTTCCAGGGTTTCATCTTGAGCCACCGTCTGTATAGAGTTTCACTATTTTCATGCGAATTGTCTGAGTGCTCGTATATCTGTATGCATGAATATTCGCATATCGTCGATACCATATCGAATCATAGCAAGACGATTGAGTCCAAATCCGAATGCAAAACCTGAATACTTTTGTGTGTCTACGCCGCCTTCTTTGAGAACATTGGGATGCATGAGACCAGCACCCATAAATTCAATCCAGCCAGACTTCTTACACACCTTGCATCCTGATCATCCACAGAACGGACATGAAAAATCAATCTCTACACCAGGTTCGACGAATGGAAAAAATCCAGGACGCATGCGGATAGATACTTCTTTTCCAAAAAGATCTTTGAGCATGGTCTCGATGGTATATTTGAGGTTTGCAAGAGAGATATTCTCTCCAACGACTATCCCTTCTACTTGATAGAATGTATTGTCATGGGTCGCATCAATATCCTCATTGCGAAATACACGATCAGGAACAATAACCTGAAATGGTGGTTTACGAGATTTGAGGATATTATTTTGTTGACTTGATGTTTGAGTTGAGAGTACATACTTACCTCACTCGATCCAGTAGGTATCCTGCATATCACGAGCTGGATGACTTGCTGGGACATTCACCGAGTCAAAATTCTCATATTCCGTCACGATCTCTTTTGCTTGCCAAATCTCGAAACCCATACGAGTAAATGTATCCATAACATCGTTGATAACGAGTGTGAGTGGATGGAGTGCTCATGTCTGTATATCTTTGCGCTCGGTAAGATCTTTCCATTCCTTATGAAGTTTTTCTTGCACCTTTTGTTCTTCGATTTCGGCTGCTTTTTTCTCATACATTTCTTCGATCTCTCATCGAAGTGTGTTCGCATCTTTTCCAAGTGTAGAACGCTCTTCTGGAGTTGCATCCTTGAGAGATTTGAGTATGGAGCTGAGTTCTCCTGTCTTTCCGAGGAGCTCATTTTTCCACTCGATAAGATCAGCTATATTGCTAACTTTTTCAAGATGAGCTACTGCCGATGATCGAATACTAAGAATAGAGGAGTGCATAACTATATTTTAAGTGGCATGATAATATGTCGGAATGCTTGTGATTCTGGAGTGGCTGCTGGTACACCATGAACAAGAATAGGGGAGAGTGGTGTCTCAAAATCGAGTGATACAAAGTCTTCACGAATAACATTGAGGACCTCGAGAAGGAATACAACATTGAGTCCAACTCGTTCTTCGTTTCACTCAAGTGAAGCCTTCACAATAGTTCGGCCATTTCCTATTTGTGTCTCACCGGTGCTAATTTCAATACCGATTTCATGATTAAATGAGATACGTATATTGTCTTTGTTTTCTCGGGCAATCAGTTGTATACGACGAAGCCCAGCTATAAGTTCACTTCTTGATGCTACCACTTTGGTCGAGAATGATTTTGGAAAAAAATTGGTGTAGTCTGGAAATTTACCTTGTATAAGTCGTGATGTGATCACTGTATTTCCAACCGTTGCACTCATAGAACCGTCACCGATAGCAAGAATCGTTTCTCATTTATCATCTTTGAGTGATTTGAGTACTTCATGAGCACTTCGATCGGGAATAATAGTATGCTTACCGCTCATATCTTCAGCAACACTCATTGGGATCTTATATTCTGTGAGACGATAGGAATCAGTTGATGCAAAGGCGATAGAACTTTCATCGAATCTCACATAGACACCTGCAAGCGATGGGCGAACATTTTCTTTTGCTGTTGAGAAGAGCGTTTTCTCGAGTGCATTTTTGAGAGCAGAATTTGCTATCGAAACATGCATATTGCGTACAATATTTGCATCAGGTAGAGGGAATTTACTTGCGTCTATTCCTTTGATCTTCGTTTCACCAGAAGTACTCTCGAGTACGATCATTCATGTATTTGCATTGAGGCTGACTTCGACTCTATCATCACTCAGTAGTGATACATAGGAGCTCAGTATTTTTGATCCTATCGTAAAACTTCCTGTTTCCAGGATTTCAACATTCTCAGAAATAATCGTATCAATGGTAATATCGAGGTTTGTTCCGACGAGTCGAACACTCTCCGGACGAGCCTCAATATAGACATTCTCAAGGATTGGAGTCACTGGATTGACTCCTGTAACACGCGATACAGTATCGAGTGCTTCTTTGAGGCGAGCGGTGGAAAGTATAAATCTCATATTTTTATGATAGAAGCTATTCAAAAAGTGAAAAAAATCAAACCAAATTTGCCTCTCCTACACTTCTGGTTATAGTAAAGGAAATTAATTCCTGCCTATATGACTCGCATCAAAGAGACGAGCTGTGGCGGAATCGTCTATCGAAAAACAAGTCAAGGTCACATCGAAGTGTTACTTCTTGAGTGGAGAAATAAACGTGGATTCTCTAAATATGTTCTGCCAAAAGGACATATGGAAGAAACAGAAACCGCACAAGAAACAGCATTGCGTGAGATTTGTGAAGAAACAGGTCTTCCTTGATCAGAACTTGAAATGGTGAAATTTGTCACCAAGATGACGCTTTCGTTCATTGCAAACAATATTGAATGAGCCCCTATTATCGATAAAGATGTCTATATTTTTCTCGTGAAACATAAGGGGAACTCAGAACCAAAACCTCAACTTTCAGAAAGATTTTTTGGATATCGATGGTTTCCAGTAGCGGAGATTCCAAAATTGGATGTCAAACCAGATATCTATGAGATCATGCATCAAAACGAAATTTATCTCTAATATATTTCTCTATGGAATGTTCCTACCAATGAGGTGTACTCACTATAACGAGTGACAAAAAAAATATTGTATATAACGCAAATTCATGACTCTCCATCGAGAATATGGAGGTGGTATTGCCATGAGAATATGAAAAATCATGATTCTTATTGATTTCTCGGGTGGTGATGACACCTTTTGATCCGATTGCCGTAGCTCATCGTGAGATGACGAAGATGCAAAAGGAACAAGATAAACTTCTTCAAGGTTTGCAAGATGAAGAGAATCAAGATTCTGCTCCAACAGAAGAAACACAAGATGAACATGTTGATATTGTACCTGAAATAGCTGATATAGCGAAGCATATGATTCATTCGATTAACATCGAATGATATAATATTCTCCTCGCAGGATCTTCTATTCCAGAGCGACTTCTCAAGGATGAGCATTTTGCTTCTTTTATCAAGAAAATTGATGCAGTTATTGCGACTCCATCAGAAGATCATGCAAAGCTTATTGCTCTCATTGATCCACGTCTTACAATACTTCTTGGACAGGAAGGTGTGACAAGTTTTGCAAAGATTGGCAAGACGGTTGAGAGTATAGCAAAATGGAAATCAAAGGAATCTGATTTCTCCAGCGATGAAGGAGTCTGTATTGTGCTTTCAGATGGGTCTTGAGAGTAAAAATCCAAGAATTTGTTTGACACAAACACGACAATCTATACAATCCCCGTGCTTAGATAACAGACGCAAAGTGCGGGGGTAACATAAAAGAGTGAGTGTACTAAGGCTTCAACCCTTGGGTGTGCCAGTTCGAACCTGGTCCCCCGCTCCATTTGCTTCTCTAGGTATGGTTTTTATGGCATTACAACTGTTGCGGGTATAGCTCAATTGGCTAGAGCGTCGCCTTGCCATGGCGAAGGTTGTGAGTTCGAACCTCATTACCCGCTCCATTTTTTTCTCTCAATGGCTAATTCTCACGGTCTCTCTTCGCGTCTCGTCAAAAAACAAGCTGCTGCTCGTAAGCTTTCAAAATGAAAAAAGAAAGCAGCACAAGTCTATATTGGCAATGAAAATGCTCAAAGAAGATCGCTTCAGAGTTACAAAAAGAGAACGAGGTATATGCAAAATAAAGAAGCATTTCCAAGCAAGAAACTTCCAACCAAAAACATTGATTCTCTGATCGAACTAGGGATCATTGATGAGCGAGGATTTTTCAAGAAAGGAAAGAAAAAGAACTTTATTACAGGCGGAATGACAGATCGAAATGGTCTTGATTTCTACGGGCTCCCTCGAGCAAAATAATTTAGAAGCAGTCGTAGCTCAGTTGGATTAGAGCGCCTCCCTGCGAAGGAGGAGGTCATAGGTTCGATCCCTATCGATTGCACCATTTCACATTTCATCAATTTCTAGTTCTTCTAGAACATCAAAGAGCCTTATCTGAAGCTCTTTTTTGTTGGTTAAGATACGTTCGTGTGATACGATTTCTATGAGTTGTCTGATATCATCCCTTGCACCCTCATAATCCGCTTCTGGAAGCGCTCTACTGGCGAGTTCGTGTAAATTTCTTACTATTTCAGGCAAACGATCTAAATATTGAATAAAAACCCCCTACGTGGTGTAGGGCAAATGGGTGGTTGGGGGATATCATGGAGATCAAGGTGATAAAATAAAAAAACCGGACGTAGTGTCCGGTCTGAACCTAATTTGGGTTCTTATATGAATACATTCACAGCGATGATTAAGGACATGATACATCCGAAGATGTAGATGCCAATGTTACATTCCGAAAAGAATGAAATCGTCTCATTACAGCGTGAATGTAAGCTCTTTTTCTTATTATAATGCATTTTGCACTCCGTGAGTTCGTTTTCTGTCGCCATAGACACTATTGTCTAGACGAATCAGTAAAAAGAAAGGATCAGGATAATAGTATTATTTCTTTATTTGTCAAATCTATAGTTCACCTATAAGTCATCGGAAAATGGCTCAGCAAGAAAGAGGGGAACTGGTTTGATTTTTATAACCACCTCGATTATATGTAAATGGAAGCGGTACCATACTTATCATCTCAAAGCTCTTCAGTATCGGTTTTCCGTTTATTGGAGAGCTTTTTTAGCTCATTCATTCCTTTAAAAAACAGCTATCCGTGGATAGCTGTTTTGAATACATTCGGAAACGGTGAATTGTTACCACCATTTCCAGAAAGGGAATAATACGCCAATACCGAAATTACCAAACTTCAGGCCACCACCGCCAGCTACACAGCCGAAGCCACCCAGACAAGCACCGATCGTGAAGTAGATGAACCCGATATCGATAATCGGGCCAATGTAGAGTGCAAAATTCTGATACCATGCTCGTCCTCCGCTCGCATGATCAGCAGCGTGTGCCAGTGATGGCAAGAGAACTGGCAGCATCCACAAAGCTTTGATAGCTTTAGGGATATTGCGGATAGGGATTTGAATCATCCCCCGTTCATCTATGGTTCCGCCGATTGCATCGGCAATGTCGGAAAGAAAACTACTCTCTCCACCCCCACTACTATCACTCGCAGTATCGCTACCACCCTCAGCTTGACCCAAGAGTCCGCCAAGATCTATTACCAAGCCAATTGCAAGCCCTATACCCATGATATTCCCCTGTGTTTCTTTCTTCTCGATCAGCCGATAGAACAATATGTTCAACGAATTCGTAGAAGTTAAGTATAATATATAGTATAAATACTATAAGTCAATTATTCAAAAATAAGAATTTGACAAAATGAATATATTATATACTCTATTCATAGTTACCAACTATCTCTATTGGAGGATCTATAATGGATTCCAATCGTATTACTGAGGCATTAGAGCGAGCGGTAGACTCTCGTACAAATCAAGCCGATAAAAAAGCTATCATTGATATGCTTTTGGTGCCACTTGAAGATTCATCTGAAAAAATGCGGGAATTTCTGTCTGGGTTTTTCTTCTATATACTAGAGAATGATCCGGAACGTGTTATCCCAATCGTACTCCCATTGTTCGTATTCTTGCATCAAAAGCAATGAATGCAAACAGTCTCACTCATGTTCCCCTTAACAGGGGGATTTTTTATGATTTGAGAATATTCTTGAGTTCCGCCATTAGTTTCATGGTCTCATCATTGCGTCTCTCGATATCATCGAATATCTCGCTAGGATTCTTGAGAGGCTCTTCCTTTACTTTGTTTGGGTTCTTTGCTGAGAGATCAGAGTCTCGTATGTCCTCGACTCGTACGATCCATGAATTTTGACTCGTAGCGCGAGTCTTCTGGAGGTTCGCAATATCCTTGATATCATCGTAGGTGATGGGCTTGTTCTTGGTCAGTGTTCGACCGAGATTCACTTCATAGTACCAGATATCACGCGTCGATCCAACTCGATCGAAGAAGATAATGTTCGTTTTCACTCCGCTATATGGGAGAAATACCCCGGCAGGGAGTGAGATGATCGTGTGAAGGTTGTAGTTCTCGAGGATTTCTTTCTTGATATTCTTGAATGCTTCAGAAGTGTTAAAGAGGACTCACTCTGGTACGACGATACCCGTACGGCCACCGACCTTGAGCATCTTGGCGATATGCTGGAGAAAGAGCATCTCGGTTGCTCCTGTTGGAAATACGAAATTTTGCTGGATCTGCGCCTTTTCTTTGCCACCAAATGGGGGATTTGCGAGGATGATATCATATCGGTCGTTCTCTTGAATATCTCGGATATTGGTCGTGAGAGTATTGGTTTTGCTAAGGTTCGGATTATGGATCCCATGAAGAATCATATTCATCACACCGAGGATGTAGGCGAGTGGTGTCTTCTCATTGCCGTAAAAGGTATTATTGGCGAGAAATGAAAGTTCACTATCGCTCTGTACTCGTGGTTTGATATGATTGTATGCCTCGATGAGGAATCCACAGCTTCCGGCAGCGGGATCATAGACGGTTTGTCGAACGTTCGGATCGACAATATCAACGATAAGTTTGATGATTGATCGGGGGGTATAGAACTCACCACTATTTCCTCCGTCATTTCCCATACCCTGGAGGAGGTCTTCATAGATCTTCGAGAGTTCAAAGAGATCTTCTTGGCTCTGAAAATTGAGAGTATCGATAATATCGATGATCTCTCGGAGTGTATGTCCGCTCTCGATACGGTTATCGAGAAAATAGAAAATCTCCCCGATCTTGTAGCGAATCGAGTGATAATCTCCGTCAGCACTGCGAAAGGACTTGAGATATGGAAAGAGATCTTTGTTCACAAAATCCTTGAGATCATCCCCAGAAAAGAGTTTCTTATCTCGCTGTGTCCAGCTCGACCAGCTATGTGCCTCATCGAGGATTGAATGATAATCTCGACCATCGAGCTCTGCTGCATCTCGCTCACTTGACTCGTAGTCATCCAAGAATTTGAGAAAGAGGATCCATGATACCTGCTCGGTGTAGTGCATAGCTCCAGAGATACCATCATCTCGGCGGAGAATATCAGTGATGCGATTGATATGTTGTTGCATAGACTATATTTTGTATGAGAGGATAAATGTGTAGATCGTATCAAAATCAAAACCATAATTATCCGTGAGCACAGGCCTCAGATCGGTCTCTATCTGCCTCCTCAGGAGATCATAGTTGGTCTCGAGTGTATACTCATACTGCACTTCTGCAAGTTTGTGTCTGAGGAGTGAACGAAACTCATCACGCTCAAAGTCAAAATCTGAGAATGATCGCACATACCAGATATCGAAAAAATCTCGGATCGCAGGCTCTCGTCTTGTGAGTGCTGCCCGCATCTTCTCAGCGACAGACTCGGTGAGATCGATACAATTGATCGTGTGATCCTGAGAGAAAATAGGTTCTTCATAGACATTATCAATGAAAATAGATTGAATTTTCCCGGGTTTTGCTCAGAGTGAGAGTCGACCTTTAAGAGAGATATCTATTTTGATTGTCTGAGAAGATTGATTGATAATTGATTGGTACTCAAAGGTAAACATAGCGAGCCGGTACTCGTCAAATTTGGTTCGTTCCTCCCGGAGGGTGATACCCAGCATAGAGAGATCCTTGATGAAATTCTCCTCATATTCCTTGAGGATCGTCTTGCGAGCATTACGCCCCATCTCCATATCAAGGACAAAATCAAGATCTTCACTCAGGCGAAAATACGGGAAATATACTTTGTTGAGGCAAGTTCATCCCTTGAATACGAGATCTTTGTATTTTTCTCAAAATTTGATGAGGATAAGTGTCAGGAGAAAATCTTTCTCAAATTTAAATGGATCAAAATCCCGTGTATTTGAGCGGTCCAATATGGCTAAAAATTTCTCTTTTTCAAAATTTTGATAGAGTGGTAAGAATGTTTGAATATTAGCTATATACATAAGTTTTGTATCATGGTGAGTATTGATTTTGGTGCATATTGCTCCGCCATCTTTATGAGAGTCTCTTTATCGACACGAGGAGGGAATGTTCGAAATATTTTTCCCTCTCGCATCATCTGTATCAATGCACGCTCTCTTGACATGACGCAATAGGTGATATCTCCACTGACTGCAGTCGTCATACCATAGAAAAAACCCTCCCGCTGCTTGCGAAATATATATCTTGTTTTACCGATGATTCGCTCTCATGATATCTGGGTATTGTAGACGGTGTACCACTCGATGAGCTGGGTGCTGTAACCATACATCTGATATACGCCGAGACCACCAAACATATAAAGCTCGTCTGCAAAATAAAGGCTCGCTATGCGGTAGGGATCTTCCATAGTCCTATTGATATTGTTGATATACCAGACTCATCGTTTGAGTGGAGTGATCATCTTGGTATCACAGAGCTGGGCTACCGTATAGCTCGGAGCAAATTTGGCTATGAGTTTATCAAGGGTCGCTTTAGGAAGATACTTCTCTCCTATGAGATCGAGTTTTTCACGGATACGAGCGAGTTGTGTCATATATTTTGTTCTATGAATACAGTAATATTATAGTTTTCTTGGAACAAATTACAAATAAAATAGAAATATCAACTAATCCTCACTCACCAGCCGTCCGGCAAATGCCTCCTCGAGCAAGCTCTGACGGAGTGTCTCGAGGTCTCGGATCTGAGCCTCGTAACCTGAGCGAAGCTCAGCAGTCTGGGCAAATACCCGATCCAAATGCTCGACGATCTCGTGCTGGCGGGGGAGAGGTGGAAGGGGGATTTCAAGTTTATCTAAATATCATGAAATAATACTATGAACCGTTGGTCATTTTTTTACTCCATTTGAGAGAATATCTCGCTCTTTTGCTTTCAGGGCATAAAACAAATACTCACTATTTAACCCCTTGCTTGGGACAATAGCTCGAATATCCTGATTGAAAGAAACAGGCACAGTATTGATTGCAACTGGAAAGGAATGTATAAGAATACCTGATCGCGTGACACACAAGAGTGAGTTAGGTGGTAAAATCCTTGTCGCACTGGAATCAATAGCGAGCTGACTAACATAATCAGTCGCACTATCGATTTTAGCCCTTTTCATATCTTTAGGTGAAATCCAGGGAATATCACCTATCCAGAAGAGCTTATTGCTCTTTGAGGGCGTTCATCCACTTAAAAAAGTAGCTAAACTACCAAGCTTCTTCACCTCATATTCTCCACTCTGAAAACTCTCCTCCATTGCACTCTTTCTCACACTCTCCACATCCTCGATATTTGCCTTGAGCAGGCTGATTTGACGATCGATATTACCAAATGCCTCATCGAGCTTCGCGACGATTTTGGATTGGGTGGAGAGGGGTGGGAGGGGGATTTCTATATTTTTAATATCTTCAAGTGATATATTTTGCAATGCACCACCCCTGGCTTTATTTTTAAATCATTTTGATAGACTTGATAAGAAAATATACCTAAGAAAATCCTTGTTTACAAAATCTTGATAGCCTCTAACTATTGCCAAGGCTTGATTAGTATTTGCGGGAAGAATATCTTTTGTTACTAATGCAATAGAGCCAATAGTTCATGCAATTGAAACTAAAAAGTCTCAATCCTCTAAAATGCTTCGTTTCTGTGATAAATGTGCTTCCTTTGAAATAAAGGCACTTAAAGAAGGTTTACTGATTGTTCCATTTGATATATTTTCTATCTTTATGAAATTTATTCATTCACTCAAAAAACTATAACCATAAGTGGTTGGAGTTGATCATTTTGTAATTAATGAGGTAATTTCAGAGAGTTTTTTTATGGGGTACATTTTATTCTTTTTTATTACTTCTTAAGTATATGATTGATACGAATCATGAAAAGATAATTATTCTCATTCATAAGATAATATAAAGAGCTGATAGTAGTACCAAAATATTTACCTCATTGGCCGCATCACTTTTAAGTCATTTTCCTATGAAAAAATGCAATAGGAAATAAATCGTATATATAATGACAATTCTAGAAAACTGTCCACTGGCTTTTAATCTTTTTAACTTATCTGAATTGAAAGCGATAACAATAAGCAACAACGCTGGAAAAAATGATACATATTCAGAAATATCAATTCTTTGAGCAAAAGAAAAATAGACTAAAATAAAATACAAGACCAATAAAAGTGTTAGATCAAATGCAATGTATTTATCTAAATATAGAGCTGCAAGCTTGCGTCTAAATGTTTTCATAATGTGCATAGCCTCAAATCTCAATTTTATGTTCATTAAAATATGTTCTCATTTTGAGAAAGATATCAGCAGAATCTATATCCCTACTTTTCCCTTGTCTTACAACGGATATTTCTGTTCTCATTTTTTCTTGAAGAAAATCATATAATTTTGACTTTCCATCACTTTTGCTAATAGCTTGAATTTGAAGAGAGGAAAAATTTTCATCAATCATCATTCACATATCTTTTAATTCACTTTTTACTCTTTCTTCATCAATTATATTCTCATGCTTTCTTTTCTCATTTTTTATTGTGATCATAATTTCTCATTTATCTCAATAATGATAGCTCTGAGTTATTGCTGAAAAGATAGAATCATCTTTTTGAGGTAAATTTCAGATAAATTTTCTTGGAACTGACATGCTCATCATTCGTATTTCTCATATATCATTTAATTTATCTAGAGTATCTTGATTTAAAATTGGTTCGAAATCAATCTCAGTAACACACCATTTTTCATTCGTATTGGCTCTATTGTTTAAATGATACTCAAGACTTCAAATTCTTGGCCCGTAATGATTGTATTCAATTACGAGTATATTGAATGATTCTGAATAAATAAAATGTGTTGTTTCAGTTATTCATTCATCTTCTGACAGTCCTATATCATGGATATCTTTTCTTCAGATACTTCATTTTTTTGGAATACCACTCATTCGCATTCAGCAAATAAGTCCTTGAATGAATCCATCTTTTGTTTCAAGACTTTGTATAAAGATTCTTTCTTCATCTTTTGTTTTATCAGTATACATCTCATTTCATTCAAGATTATAGACATATTGTAAAATTTCTTTAAATGGATTTTGATGTTCTGTATTTACTTTAAAGAATAACAGCTTTCTTCGTGTCTTAAATATTTTTTCTTCTGACATAAAATGGTTTAACATTATTATTTACTATATAAACTCTCCTGTACCCGATAGTACACCTCACGGAGCGCTTTGTTACCCTAACTGATCCAGTGTGGAAATATTCCCTCTGCATCATGATATCATTCATTTTTTTGCATTTTTTGCTAATACGAGTACAATGCGAGTACAAACGTTCCTCTTTTGCGACAAGAGCCCCTGGGCTCTTCCTCGGATAGCAAAGGGGGTCATTTTTTTGTGCTAATCCGAATAGTGAGTATTGCCATTTTGGAAGATATCAAATTCTCCCTGTGGGAGATTTTTGAGTGCCTTAAGAGGTCTCTGTTCTCATTTTTCCAGAGATACATATTTTGCCCAAGCAAGATAATCAGCAATCTGTCAGTTAAAATCTGAATATGTATGATGAAAATAGATAGCATATGGCTTTCAAATGAGTTTAAGTTTTGGTTTCACTTCAGCGTAGAAAGCATTTTGCTCCTTATTTGTAAGAGCTTTATCAAAAATAATGACGATTTTTTCATAATTACTATTTTTCCACTTTTTGAGGAGATAGGAAACAATAGCACCTCAGAGGAGTGTATAAAATTTGTCTCGACTCCTGAGAGATGGATGAGTTTTGGACTTGAGAGCCCAGAGCCAGTCGATAGATATATCTCACATATCAGCAATACTTTCAAATACTCCATCGCGGATGATTTGCTTGTCTTCTGAGGCATGGAAGTGCTGATACTCGGTTCATCCAAAAGAATTTCCTAGGTATTGATATTTGAGTGATTGAAGTCGGGATGAGCTGGAGAGGGGATTGAGTGTTGTTATGGCAGCGAGGACAAAATGCTTGGTTCATTTTTCACTAAAATCCATATTTCCCGATTCATCGATGAATACATAGAGAGTATTGGTGTGGTCTGACATAATTTTACTTACTATATAAACTTTCCTGTGCTCGGATGAGTGCTTTGTTGCCTTGATGATCTATTGTGGGAATTTTCGTTTCCTGTCAATACGATTGTATTATTTTTTGTATTTCCTGAGATGTGGGATGTACTGATTGCATTTTTGGGATTTCCCATCGATTTTCACTTTGGTGAGATGATATTCTCGAGAGCCTCGGCAATTGCTCGGGCTCTTTTCATTTTTTTGCATTTCTGTGTATTTGGTATAGACTGTCTTTACAAATGCCTTCGGGCTCCTCACTCTGCTTCGGCAGGGGAAACAATATCTCATCCTCTGAAATACATTTCTCAGAGGATTTTTTTGTCATCATTCCAGAGATCAAATTCTTTTTGGTATTTTTTGGTCATATTCTTACTTACTATATAAACTCTCCTGTACTCGATAGTACGCCTCACGGAGTGCTTTATTTCCGCCAAATGCCTTGGCGAGATCAGCATTCGTCCCTTTAGCAAAGAGCTTGATCTTAGCTGATAGATCACTCGGTCCAAAATCTCGGATCCCATTGCGAACGTAGAGCGAGAGGAGAAAATCGATGAAATTTTGTGCAGTGAGTGACTCGTATGGTATGATGACACTCTCAGCAAATGACCGACGCTCCTCACGATAGTGGATCGGTGATCCGAAGGAGAGATGGGCGAGGATATCGAATATATCAGAATCCTCTGCCTCGAACATCCTCGTGAGATCCTCGATCTGATCATCTCCGATCCCGAATGATGAGAGATGTGAGAGGAGGGCGGTGCGAGTGTCTGGATCTGCCCAGATTTTGCGAAGCTCTGCCTCATCGCTGTAGAGGGAGGGGAGCTTGAGTGCGAGCTTGTGGAGGAAATCCCTCGATGAGAGGAGTTTGCCGGTCTCGGGGTCGATATAGCGAGTCTCGATATCGATGACCTTGATCTCACGATCCGAGTCGAGTCGGACGATGAGTGTCTCGGCTCTTGGTTTGGTTTCAGCGAGAGTATCTCCTCAGTCTATAGGCTGTGGAGTTCGTGGGGTTTTTGGTGTATCGTCCGTGAGATCAAGAGGACCATCCCAGACCTCATCTCGGAAGGTATTGGTCGCACCGGTGAAGTCATAGATCGTGAAAAAATCCTTGCCGTCGTAGAGGCGAGTCCCGCGACCGATGATCTGCTTGTATTCGACGATGGATCCGATATTTCGCACGAGGATGATATTGCGGACATTGAGTGCATCGACTCCCGTGGTGAGCATCTGCGAGCTCGTGAGGATCGTCGGTATGGTCTTGTCATTGTCCTGAAACCGCTCGAGGTAGGCTCGCCCGATCTCCTTCTCATCTGAGGTCACACGCACACAGTAGTCTGGATCGCTGATCGTCTTGTACTTGTTAATCGCATCTCGCATCTTGAGGGCATGAGTCTGATCCACACAAAAGATGATCGTCTTGTCCATCGGTCGGATCTGTCGGAGGATCTCCGCCGCGATGAAGTCTGTGCGCTCATCGACGATGATCGATCGATCAAAATCATTGGTGAGATAGATTCATTTCTTGTCTTCTCCCTGGATGATCTGATCTCCACTCGTGAGAGCGAGTTCATCGATATTGATCTTGATCCGCTTGATCTTGAATGGTGTGAGGAATCCATCATCGATCCCCTGAGCGAGGGAATATTCGTAGATGGGCTTGCCAAAATAGGTGTAGGTATCGACATTATCATCTCGCTTCGGAGTTGCTGTGAGTCCGAGGTGGACGGCAGGGGAGAAGTAGCGGAGGATCTCTGCCCAGTTGCCATCTTCTCTCGCACCACCTCGATGACACTCATCGATAATGATGAGATCGAAAAAATCTCTCTCGTAGCGGTTGTAGTATGGTTCAAGAATTTCCTCCGGATTCTCTTCGCTCGCTCATCCTGAGAGTGCCTGATAGATCGCAAAGAAGATGTTTGCATTCGTTGGGACGACTCATCATCGTCTCTTGATCTCGGATCCGTTGATCTTGAGGCAGTCTTTCTCCAGTGGATTGAACGTATTCATCGCCTGATCCACAAGGATATTGCGGTCTGCAAGGATAAGGATGCGAGGTCGACGAGTGCCGATCCCATCACGAGACCATCGAGCGTGAAAGAGCTTGTACGCGACCTGAAATGCAATCACCGTCTTACCGGTACCGGTCGCGAGGGTGAGGAGAATACGATCTCTACCTTCGGCAATATTCTCCATTACCTTGGATATTGCGATCTCTTGATAGTATCTCGGACGTCTTGATGAGATATGATATGGCTCTCTGAGGAGAATCTCTTTGGCATGATTGTCCGATCCGATCACTCTCTGATAGAGCTCCTCAGGAGTCGGATATCTCTCAATAAAATTTCCTTTGCCAAGGGTGAGATCGAACTCATAGATCTCACGACCATTGGTCGAGTAGACATAGCGGAGAGTGAGGATCTTGCCATATTCCTTAACCTGCTCGAGTCACTCGGTCGGATGGAGATCGTATTTTTTCGCTTCGATAATAGCGAGATTGACTCCGTTGTACTTCAGGAGATAGTCTGCAAATTTTTGCTTGCCTTTGCCACCGACAAATTTACGACCATTCGTGAAAGCATACTCACGGATAATATGGGATTCATCCCAGCCATGAGATCGGAGTATCGGATCGATATATTTAGCTCGGGTGTCAGATTCGGAGTGGGTCATGATGACTTGATCAATTAGCGAAATTATACGGTATTTATACAAAAAAGAAATGAAAACAAAATTATTCTACATAGAAAAAATCCCCGTTCTTCGGGAATTTTATCGATACGAGTCAACACATGGATAGGAACTCTCTACCCATTGTGATGGACCGTAGTAAGTGCGGTAGGTGCAAGAGTAGCGGTTCTGATAGCTTCTGCGAAGTGGCTCACAACGATTACGGTTCGTATCCCACTGATAGTCATCACCACATTTGCATCCACCAGATGTATTCGGAATGGACCCTATACCATATTCTCGTTGGCAAGAAGAGGTTGTCCGATCAGTCGTATAGCTATTATTGTAGTAATAGGGAGATGGAGCGTAGTAGGTAGGTACGCTCGGATAAGTAACCGTATACCTTGGCGTATTGTAGTAGTTATCGTAGTCATTCGTATAGTGATGACGAAAATTACGAGTCTGAATACCAGATGGCTCATCATAGTATCGTGCGGCATCTACATTAAGAACTCATCCAACCATAACTGAAAGTATGATCGTGAGAAATGCAATGAAGTATTTCATAAGAGAAGTTGAAAATAAACATAGGAATTCTATGTAATAATTATATATATTCAAGTATTGATAATTTGTCAAGCCATGAATATATATAGCTCTTACGGTGTTTCAATCTCTATATCATATTTTATAAGGAGCCCAATAATTCATGTATATGAGAATTTTGCTTTTGTGATAGTGTTATTCTCAGGGTCAATGATATAGTTAAAAGATGAAGAAAAATCTGCTTTTTC
>ERZ724510.941-NODE-941-length-16792-cov-4.706518_pt1 | contig 16792 bp, 13 predicted proteins | sample MGYA00376043_ERZ724510 | MGnify/ENA primary metagenome ERZ724510 (study PRJEB28724, sample SAMN07190888) | wastewater metagenome | isolation source: influent of sewage treatment plant in Hong Hong | place: USA: Christiansburg, Virginia | collected 2016-03-01 ... | reverse complement strand
CAAGTCGCGGTTATTGCCAAGCGGCCGCACGGTTATTTCATTACTCATGTTGAGGGCGCTCAGTTCCCGGTCGTCAATGGTGAATCGCTGGATGCCCAGGCGCATTTGCTTAAAGATCACGATGTGATAGAGATTGCTGGCATCAAAATGGAATTTTTCCTGAAGGCCTGAGGGCTTTAAGGTGCCGGCGCCGTGAAAAAGCACCTGACCCGATTTATTCTCGGCGCGCTCTGCATTTTTGCTTTTGTTGGGCATGCTGGGCATGTTTGGGATATTCCTTTTGTCTCGGTCATGGATGCTTATCTGTACGATGCCCGGCTAAGGATCACCATGCCGGACACGATTGATGACCGGGTGGTGATCGTCGATCTTGATGAGAAAAGCCTGGCTGAAGTCGGGCGCTGGCCTTGGGGTCGCAACACACTGGCTGAACTGGTGCGGCGCCTGGTTGATGATTACAAAGTCTCGGTGGTCGGTTTCGACGTGGTTTTTGCCGAGCCGGATGAGAGTTCTGGATTACGTATTCTCGAAGAAATCGGACGCAAACAGTTGCGGAGTGAAGCCGGCTATCAACATGCTTTGCAAGGTTTGCGCACCAGCCTCAACTACGATCAACTATTCGCCGACACCTTGCGCGGTCGACCGGTTGTTCTTGGCTATTATTTTTCCAGTCTCGCCAATGCCGAGAAGAGCGGCGAATTGCCGGCACCTGTTTTTGCTCCCGGCAGTTTCCAGGGACGGTCGATGCAAGTTGTTGCCTGGAAAGGTTTTGGCGCAAATCTGAAACCCCTGCAGGAGGCGGCGGCAAGTGCCGGGCATTTCAACCCTTTGGTTGATTTTGACGGTAAATCGCGGCGCGTGCCGATGATTGTCGAGCATGGAGGCGCCTACTACGAGGCTCTCTCGCTTGCTGTTGTTCGTACTTTGCTGGGTCATGCCAAAATGCAGCCAGGTTATCCCGATAAAGACGGGGGCATGGAGTGGCTGGAAGTGCTGACGTCGGACAGGGCAATCAAAATCCCGGTCGATGATTCGGTGGCGGCATTAATCCCTTATCGTGGCCGCGAGCGCAGTTTTCCTTATATTTCGGCGGTTGATGTACTTAAGGGGCGCATCGATCCCGCTCTGCTTGCTGGGCGTATCGTCCTGGTTGGAACGACTGCGCCCGGCCTCATGGATTTACGGTCAACGCCGGTTGGGGCAACCTACCCTGGGGTTGAGGTTCATGCCAATCTGATCGCCGGCATTCTCGATGGAAAAATCAAGGAAAAGCCAGGTTTTATGCTGGGGTTTGAGGTACTCCAGTTAATCTTGCTGGGTAGCATGCTGGCTTTGCTGTTACCGTTGCTCTCGCCCCTGCGTGCTTCCTTGCTGACGGCCCTGGCTCTCGCGCTTACAGTGGTTCTGAATCTGGTTCTCTGGTCATCCGCCAATCTGGTGTTGCCACTCGCTGCCAGTCTGTTGATGACTTTGCTCTTGTTTGGCGTAAACATGTCCTGGGGCTATTTTGTTGAGTCACGCAGCAAGCGGCAATTTACCGAACTGTTTGGTCAGTACGTGCCGCCGGAACTCGTTGATGAAATGGCGCGCGATCCGCAGGCTTACAGCATGGATGGTCGCAACGCTGAACTGACGGTTTTGTTCTCCGATGTGCGTGGATTCACGTCTATAGCCGAAGGCCTCGATCCGCAGGAATTGACGCATTTGATGAATGATTACCTCGGCGCCATGACCGAGGTAATCCGCAAAAATCGCGGCACCCTCGATAAATACATGGGCGATGCGATCATGGCATTTTGGGGGGCACCAGTTGCCGATCCGGAACATACCCGCCATGCGGTGTTGACTGCACTGGCCATGCAAAAAGAACTTAAGAAACTGGCCGAGCCTTTCCGTAAAAAGGGCTGGCCGGAACTGCATATAGGCGTTGGGGTTAATACCGGCATGATGACGGTTGGCGACATGGGTTCCCCTGTGCGCAAGGCCTATACCGTGATGGGGGATGCGGTAAACCTCGGGTCGCGCCTGGAAAGTATCACCAAGCAATATGGGGTCGGGATTGTTGTTGGCCCGCAAACGCGTGAGCGACTGAGTGGCTTTGTCTTTCGCGAAATAGATCGGGTGCGTGTCAAGGGCAAGGATGAGCCGGTAACGATTTATGAGCCATTGGGTCTTGTCGGTGAAGTGCCGGATGAATCCCTTGGCCAGTTGAAACTATGGCAGCACGCCTTGCGCCTTTACCGTACGCAGGACTGGGATCAGGCGGAGTTGCAGTTGTACAATCTGTCACGGCAGGCACCTGAAAGCAGGCTCTATCAGCTCTACCTTGAACGATTGGCCGTTTGGCGCAAAAATCCGCCAGGCGCCGACTGGGATGGTGTGACCACCTTCGAGACCAAGTAACGATGAAACTGAGAATTCTCGGCTGTAGCGGCGGTATTGGTGGGCGCCATTTGCGCACCACCTCCATGTTGCTTGATCACGACATTCTCATTGATGCAGGTACCGGGGTGACCGATCTTTCAATTGCCGAACTGGCGATGATAGATCACGTTTTCATCACCCATACCCATCTCGATCACATTGCCGCGTTGCCTCTTTTGCTCGATACCGTAGCCGACCGGCGCAGCAAGCCGCTGACGGTGTATGCAACCGAGGCGGTGATTACCATTCTGCGTAATCACATCTTCAACTGGGCCATCTGGCCGGACTTCTCCGAGGTGCCCAGTCCCGAAAAACCTTTCATGCGCTACCAGACGATTGCAGTTCAGGAGCCGATCACACTGGCCGGGCGCACGATAACGGCGTTACCGGTTGAGCACACGGTGCCGGCGGTTGGCTACCGGATCGATTCCGGTACCGCCAGCCTGGTGTTTTCTGGTGATACCGGCTGTTGCAACGCCTTCTGGAAAGCGGTCAATCGAATTCCCAATCTGCGCCACCTGATTATTGAATGTGCATTTTCAAATCGCGAAGAGCGCCTGGCCGTTGTTTCAAAACACTTATGCCCCAGCATGCTGGCCTCCGAACTGCAAAAGCTCGAGCAGCATTGTGAAATTCACATCACCCACCTCAAGCCGGGGCAGATTGAACTGACGATGGAAGAAATCGAAAGCTGTCTCGGCGAGTTCAAACCCAAAATGCTGCAAAACAATCAGCTATTCGAGTTTTGAAATGACGACCAAAGGCAATGTTTTCCGCCAGCTTGAACCCATACGTGGTCTGTCTGAAATTCGGCTGACCGAACTGGCAAATTTGTGCCGGCCTGAAACTTTTCCGATTGGTGCCGATCCGTTACGGTCAACGTCAAAAAACGGCCAATTTTTTTACCTGATCAAAGGTGAACTCAGCACGCTACTCACCGACGGCAGCCGGCGCGTCATGGTTGGTGGTTGCGATATGGCCAACTGGCCAATTGGTTACCAAACGGTATTGCCGGTGAGTAGCAAAGCGATCACCGAAGTCGAAATCGTTCGCGTTGATTTTGACCTGCTCGACATCATGATGACCTGGGATGAACTCGCCGCAGCCGGTAGCAAGCCGCCGACAGTCGGCGAAGAGCCGGCCGACTGGAGCACGATGACTGGCGCTTTCAATGCCCAAGCGCTAACTTCAGGCTGCCTCTCCCAATTGCCGGCCGCCCACATTCACGAATTGTTTCAGCGTTTTGAACGCATTAAAACCAAGCGCGGTCAGGTGCTGATTCGCGATGGCGATCTGGGTGATAGCTATTACATGATCGAATCCGGTCGTTGTGAAGTCACTAAATTAGTCGGTGGTGCTCAGGTCATTCTCGCGCAACTGCGCGCCGGCGACAGCTTTGGAGAGGAGGCGCTGGTTTCGGAAACCTGTCGTAATGCCACCGTGACGATGAAAACAGATGGTACTTTGCTGCGTCTGGCCAAGCCTGATTTCATCGAACTGCTACGCGCCCCGCTCCTGCACGCGGTCGAGCGAGGGGATGCCGAACAGCGGGTGGCGAGCGGTCAGGCCCTTTGGCTGGATGTACGCTATGCCGCAGAGTTTGGCCAGGATGGATTGCCGGGTGCGCTCAATATTCCGTTGAATGAAATTCGTAGCGCATTCGATCTACTCGACAAAAACAAGGAATACATCGTTTATTGCCACAGTGGCCGGCGCAGTTCGGCAGCCGCTTTCCTGCTCGCCCAGTACGGACTTAAAGCATTCTGGCTGCGTGATGGTCTGGTTGCCGATAAGGTTGAAGCATGAGTGACGTTGCCAGCCGCCTGGTCTTCCTGAAAAATCTTCAGAGCGTCACCAATAAGATCCACGCTACAAACAATATCGACGAGATCATGCTGGCCTTGTCGCAGGACATCTGCAACCTGTTCAATGCGGATCGCCTGACCATCTACGTGCTGAGTGAAGATAAGCAGTCCGTTGTTTCCAAGGTCAAAACTGGCCTTAACTCCTTCAAGGACATCAAGCTGCCAATTTCCGAGCAGAGCATTGCCGGTTATGTAGCCAGCACCAAATCCGTTGTTAATCTGCGCGATGTTTACGATTCGGTAGAGCTTCAGCAATACAGTCCGAACATGCGGTTTTTGCAGGAAGTCGACAAACGCACTGGCTATCGTTCAAAGCAAATGTTGGTGACGCCAGTTCTTAACGGCGACGATGGCGAATTGCTTGGCGTGGTGCAGTTGATCAACCACAAGACAGATACACCTTTTTCTGATTTTGAAATTGAAGGCGCCGGCGAACTGGCAAAAACCCTGGCCATTGCCTTCACTCAACGCCAGAAACCAGCCTTCGTCGCGCGCTCGAAATACGATTATTTAATCGCCGATGCCGTGCTGGCCAGCGAGGAAATGGAGCTTGCGCAGCGCGCCGCCCGGCAAAAAGGGCGTGATCTGGAAGACGTGCTGATCAACCAATTCACCGTCAAACCAGCCGCCATCGGCGCCGCCCTCTCCCGATTTTTCGAAGTTCCTTATGAGCCATTCAAGCCGGAACGTCTTAAGCCGGTTGAGCTATTGCGCAATATCAAACGTGAATTTGTCGATGAGAACGCATGGCTACCGCTGGAAGACAGCAGCGAAGGTCTGGTGGTCATGTCGCCCGACCCTGAGCGGCTGCGTAGTTCGCGCATCGTTAACAACATTTTTCCCAAGGCGAAAATTACTTATCGGGTGACTACACTGCGCGAGTTCGCTGCTACGGTCGACCAGTTTTTTGGCGCAATTTCGGACATGGGCTCGGTCAATGACCTGCTCTCCGATATGGGCGAAAGCGAGAGCGGCGGCGAAGTTAGTGAAGAGGTCAGTGCCGCATCCGACAATGAACTCGTTCGCCTGGTGAATAAGATTATCGTCGAAGCTTATCAGCAAGGCGCTTCCGATATTCATATCGAGCCAAGACCGGGAAAAGATAAGACCATGATCCGCTTCCGCAAGGACGGCTCGCTGGTCAATTACATCGAAATTCCCGCCTCCTACCGCTCCTCGTTAATCACCCGGCTCAAGATCATGTGCGATCTCGACATCTCGGAAAAGCGCCGGCCGCAGGATGGCAAGATCAAGTTCAAGAAATACGGCCCGCTCGATATTGAGCTGCGCGTTGCCACCATTCCCACCGCCGGTGGCGTTGAGGATGTAGTGATGCGCATTCTGGCTGCCGGTGAGCCAATCAAACTCGATCAGCTTGGTCTCGCCCCGCGCAATCACGAAAATTTGATCAAATGCGTCGAAAAACCCTACGGTCTGTTCTTCGTCTGTGGTCCGACCGGTTCCGGTAAGACGACCACCCTGCACTCCGTCCTCGGTTACCTGAATCGCCCGGAAACCAAAATCTGGACAGCCGAAGACCCGGTAGAAATCACTCAAAAAGGCCTGCGCCAAGTGCAGGTCAACAAAAAGGCTGGCCTTGATTTCGCCACGGTGATGAAAGCCTTCCTGCGTGCCGACCCGGACATCATCATGGTCGGCGAAATGCGCGACCCGGAAACCACCGGCATCGGCATCGAAGCCTCGCTGACCGGCCATCTGGTGTTTGCTACCTTGCACACCAATTCCGCCACGGAGTCGATCATCCGCCTGCTCGACATGGGCATGGACCCCTTCAATTTTGCCGATGCACTGCTCGGCATTCTGGCGCAACGTCTTGGTAAAAGGCTGTGCAAGGATTGCAAGGATGCCTACCAGCCGACGCCAGAAGAGGTGAAGCAATTGCTCCACGAATACAGTGAAGAGCTGACCAATACCGACGCCTGGAAGAAAGACCCACAAGGCTCGCTGGAAGTAATTCAAAAGGAATGGACTAGCCGCTATGCCAAGGATGGCAAATTTACTCTCTACCGCGCCAAAGGCTGCCCGACATGCAGCGACACCGGTTACAAAGGGCGCGTTGGCCTGCATGAGTTGCTGGTTGGTACAGACCCAGTTAAAAAATTGATCCAGGAAAAAGCCCGCGTAGCCGAAATCCTCGCCTGCGCCCTCAACGAAGGCATGCGCACCCTGAAAATGGATGGCATCGAAAAAGTGATGCAAGGCATTACCGACATCAAGCAAGTGCGAGCCGTCTGCATTAAATAGGAGGAAGCATGGAAACCCTGGACGATCTCTTCCGCCGACTCGAACAACTCAACGACATCGGTGCTTCGCTTTCCAATGAACGTGATCTCGACCGCCTGCTGGAGAAAATCCTGCTCGCTGCCAAAGCCATTACACGTGCGGATGGCGGAACGCTTTACTTGGTTTCTGAAGACCAACAACGCCTGCATTTCCAGATTGTCCGTACCGATTCGCTTAACATTGCCTTCGGCGGCAGCAGCGGCCAACCCACTTCCGGCAAGTTTCCCGATCTGGCGCTCTACAACGCGGCTGGCGAGCCCAACAACACAATGGTTGCGGTCTACGCCGCAATTACCGGAAAAACTGTAAACATCGCCGATGCCTACACGGCGGAAGGTTTCGATTTTTCCGGTACGCGCAAATTCGATGAGCGCACTGGCTACCGTTCCAGATCTTTTCTTACGGTGCCGATGCAAAACCACGAAGGCGAGATCATCGGCGTCCTGCAATTAATCAATGCACTGGATGCAAACAATCTGGTTGAGCCATTCAATACAGCCGATCAGCGGCTTGCCGAATCGCTTGCGTCACAGGCTGCAATCGCTCTCACCAACCGGCAACTGGTGCAGCAACTGGAAGAGCTATTTGAAGCCTTCATCAAGCTGATCAACTTGGCAATCGACGAAAAATCTCCTTACACCGGTGGCCACTGCCAGCGCGTACCGGAATTGACGATGATGCTTGCCGAGGCTGTCAACGCCACAACCACCGGTCCGCTTGCAGACTTCAAGTTGACTGAAAAAGATCGTTACGAATTAAGAATTTCAGCCCTGATGCACGATTGCGGCAAGGTGACGACGCCCGTCCATGTTGTGGACAAAGCTACCAAGCTGCAAACCATCTTTGACCGCATCAACCTCGTCGATACCCGTTTTGAAGTCCTCAAACGCGATGCCGAGGTGCGCATGTGGCAAAACATTGCGCAGGGCCAGAATAAAGCCGAAGCCGAACTTATTCATCAGGAGTTTTGTCAGCGGTGCGATGCCGACCGCGAATTCCTGCGCCATGCCAACATCGGAGGCGAACGCATGCGCGATGAAGATATCGAGCGCGTCAAACATATTGCCAACAATTACCGCTGGCGCAATGTGCAAGGTGATGATGCGTCTTTCCTAACCGAAAATGAACTGGAAAACCTGACCATACGCGCTGGCACGCTAACCGGGCCTGAGCGTGAAACCATCAACCACCACATCGTCGCCACCATTAAAATGCTGGAACAGCTCCCATGGCCCAAACATCTAAAAAATGTACCCGAATACGCCGGTGGCCACCACGAACGAATGGATGGCAAAGGCTACCCGAAAGGCCTCAAACGCGAAGAGATGAGTTGGCAAGCACGGATGATGGGCATTTCCGATATATTTGAAGCCTTGACCGCGAAAGACCGGCCTTACAAGGAAGGAATGAAGTTATCGCAGGCACTCAGTATTTTGGAAAATTTCAAAAATAATGGTCACATTGATCCGGATCTGCACACGATCTTCCTCAGCGCAAATGTTTATCGCCAGTACGCCGCAGGATTCCTTGATCCCCTACAAATTGATTGTTGATGCAAATGCCTGAAGGTGGAAAACAAGTTACTTTACCCCGCTGGCGGGTACCACTGATGGTAGCCACCGGGAAGCTGGCTCTTGCCGCACGTTGGAGGAGTGTTAATAGAGTTAGTGGAAGAAAGTAGTTTGTATTATGGACTTGGTGGCATGATCAATGCTGATAGTTATGCAGCAATAAGGCTTATCCGCAATCACTGATGCTAAAGGGTGTAGCAATGGCTGTACGTCAAGCTGGGTTTACGTTAATTGAGTTGTTGATTGTTGTAGCAATTGTCGGCATCCTTGCTGCAATTGCTATCCCTCAGTTCAATGAATACACCAAAAAGGCAGAAAATAAAGCTGCGCAAACAGACATTAGAAATATTGTTGTACAAGCAATGGCTGCAAATTTAGAATGAGTTTCTGTGACTGTTTTTGTATTGTTGTGACGATAATTGGCAGTTCGTATGTGTGTTGTGTCCCTAAGGTGCTTCACGCAGTATCTCTGGCTTGGCATGATTCGTGTTAGTGTTTAGTAACGGATGCTCCGTTACAAATTTCTTAGGAGGTTTATATGATGAAGAAGCTACAGAAGGGCTTTACTCTGATTGAGCTAATGATTGTTGTTGCGATTATCGGTATTTTGGCTGCGATCGCTATTCCGCAATTCAGTGAGTACACCAAGAAGGCTGAGAACAAGGGCGCCCAAACTGACGTCAAGAACATTGTTACTCAGGCTATTTCTGCCAGCCAGCCATAACTCATTATTTAATCAGGAGAGTTTTCATGAATAGCAAAAAAACTGTAGAAGCGCTCATGCTGGGTGGCGCATTAGTAGTTTCCTTGGGTGGGTTGATGTCACCGATGGTTGCTAACGCTGCAACCATTTGTAATCTTTCCACAGACGGGAATGGTTCGGTAGTTACTGGTGATACATCGAGTTTTGTTAAGGTTGATTTCAAAGCAAAATGCTCGCCAAACACTGTCGTTAAATTTAGTCAATCTTCACAAGCATTTGCCGCTCAAGGTGGGTCAAAGAAAGGGAATACTGTTTACGGTTCTTCTTCTGAGGGTGGCGGGGGCGCAAGAAATTGTGGTGGCCCTACTAACTCCGATGCTTCAGCAGTAGTTGCTGATCCTGCCGCTGCTGCAACAGATGGATGTGTTTGATTTGTAGGCGATATTAAATGCCGGCTTACGCCGGCATTTTTTTTGGATTTGGATTTTTTGCAACACGATGAACCAGATTTATTTACATGCTCTGATTGCTTGGCGTTTAGGATTGCGTAGTCATGCGATGTATGCCTTATTCGTGCTGGGTGCCTCATTAATGGGTATTGCCTACTTGGCTGGTGCATTTTCCTTGCGGCAGCCCATGGTGGTCGCGATGGATATGGGGTTTTCTGGTTTGCGCATACTGGGGCTTTTGCTCGTTTTGTTCTGGATGCAGGAAGCGTTCGCCAAAGATATTGACAGGCGTACTATTACTTTTGCGCTGGCCTATCCAGCCCCTAGATCTAGCTATGTAATAGGTCGCTTTCTGGGCGTTATGGGCTTGGTTGTTCTGGCAGTAGTTCTCTGGGGTGGGCTTTTGTTTCTTATGGGGCAGTATGCTGATTGGGGCTATGCTCAATCATCAAAAAATTATTTAAATTTAGGGTTCTTATTGGTTCTTTGCGGTGCTGCAATCGATTTGTTTGTGATCGGTGCTTTTTTTGTTTTCGTTACCAGTTTGGCAGAAACATCGGTGTTGCCATTTCTTGCAGGATTCGGCTTCGCGCTTGGTGCGCGCTCCTTGGGTGGAATGCTTGATTATCTTAGTTTGTCGCCTTTGGTCGATAGGGAAATGAAAGCGGCACTTTTGCCAGCTTTGGAGAAATTGCGTTGGCTTCTTCCTGACTTGTCTCGACTGGACTGGCGACAAATCACCCTCTATGATCAGTGGCCTGCTACTGGCGACATGTTGCAGGGTATATGCGTGGCCATCGGTTATGCATTTATAATGCTTGGTGGTGCGGTATTGTCCTATCATCGTCGCTCATTTGCCTGATGATTGGCATTAGAGCAGCAACTTTGTCTCTGGGCTAATAACGAGTTCTTCCTGTGTTATAGGCGTAGATTTTGAGTAATTTTCAGATTGCGGCCATTCATGAATTCGGAACGTCGTCAGTATTTTGCAGACCTCATCGCTCGAGGTAACAATCAGGAGGTTCTGAGTCTTTTGGCGGATCATGGCCAGACTACTAGCGATGCCAAATCAATTTCTTGTTTCTTTTGTGGCGTGGCTTGCCAAAATTTAGGACGACTTGATGAGGCAGCCAAATACTATGAAGAAGCTGTGGCGAGCAATGTAGCCGATTTGCTGCAGATTTGGAATAACCTTGCCGGTGTACAGTTTTACCGTAATAAATTCACCGAAGCGGCGAGTGTAGCAGAGCAGTTGCGAGCCTATCAGCCTTACGACGCTGATCTTTTGTCGTTGCAAATTCTTGCCCTAAAAGAAGCAAAGGACTTGGTGGGGGCTGAGCGAGAAGTGCGTAAGTTTGCTGAGCTCCTGCCTCGTTCTTCTGATGGCGCTAGATGGTTAGTGCATATATTGTGGCGAAATAAACGATACCTTGAGGCGTTGCTATGTACCTCCGATATTCCTGTTGCCGAATGGGGGAAAGACGGCCTAGGTCATGAGTTGATCCAATGCTTTGTAGAGCTTGGGCTGCTTGAGGTCGCGGAAGCCATGTTGCCGGTTTTGTATGGGTCAGATTTCGATCCTCTTGATACTGAAGAGCTTTGTGCTGGCGTGGGGTTGCTCGCTTTCCTCAAGAAAGATCTTGGGGGGGCTAGGCGCATCTTTGAAAGTGGCTTGGCCCTTGGTTATAAAAACAACAGCATAATTACGAACTTAGCTTTTGTGCAGTTGACGGAGGGCGACTTTGAAAATGGTTGGCGCTATTATCTCGGACGGAATGAAGGAGCTGCTTCAAACAGCTACATCAATTGTGAGATTCCTCGCTGGCAAGGAGAGTCCATTGCTGGAAAAACACTGCTGATTGTTAGCGAACAAGGCTTGGGAGACGTCATCCAGTTTTTGCGCTTTGTGCCGGAAATGGAATCGCTCGGTGCTCGAGTGGTATTCGCGGCCTTTCCTGATATTGTTGGATTGTTAGCTAACGATCCTTCTGCAAAAAAAATTGCTGTTCAGCCACTAGCAATTTCAGACATTCACTATCATGCACAATTGTTAGATTTGCCTTATCGATTGGGTATTAAACATCCCAAAGATGTTCCTTGTCGTATTCCCTACCTATATGCAAATTCCCAAAAATCTGCTGAATGGCAGCTTGCATTAGAAAGTGTAAAAGAGCTTCGGGTCGGTCTGGTATGGGCAGGAAATCCGTCGCATGCAGGGGATCATTTCCGGTCAGCTTCAATTAATATTTTTGCGCCCTTGGCAGGGATTCCTGGTGTCAGGTTTTTAGGATTGCAAAAGGGAGAAGGTGTTAAAGAAGCTAAATGTGCACCTGAGGGACTTGATTTTGAATGGCTTGGCGATCAGTTTGCAAATTTTGACGATACTGCAGCGGTCATCGCAAATCTAGATTTGGTTATAAGTGTGGATACTTCGGTCGCTCATTTGGCGGCTGCACTTGGTAAGCCAGTTTGGATGTTAGCTTCATTGAGAAATCCTGATTGGCGCTGGACGGATCATGGGAACGGAAACGCTTGGTACCCAAATTTACTTGTCTTTCGCCAAGAGATCGCCGATGACTGGCTTGACTTGGTAAAGAAGCAAATTCGTCCGAGGCTTGCTGAATTACTTCAGAAAACAGGCTCGGATAGCGGATGGATGGAGTTTTTGTGGGCTGTCGATGTGAGTCCAATTGGTGTCGAACATCTTCCATGGAGCGACATGGCAAAGAATGTTCTTAAAGCAGGGGTTCTCGAAAATGTCATGAAATGGGGGCGCCGCTGGTTACAGGAGGGTGGGGAGGCAAAGTACATTGAAATGCTTATTGAAGAGGTGAAAAATCAAAAATTGGATATTTCGCAGTCTCCCCATTTTGAATCCATTTGGGCTTGCTTGTTATTTAAAACCCGTCGTGAAGTAGCGGCAATTCAGCTTTGCGAGGACATCCAAAAGAAAGATGGAGCCCAAGAACTAGACCGGTGGACATATGTGCTTTGGGGCTTCCATTACTTTAATGCAGGTAAATTTGATGAGGCTTGTGAGGTATGGAAAGCGGCTTGCCTTGCGTACCCGCTGGATGGTCATTTGTATTACCTTGCAGCACTCGCCTATCGCGATAGTGGCAACAAATCAAAAGCTATTGAGGGATTTCGCCAGGCGATAGAGCGCTCGCCAAGACATCGTTCAGCACATTTGGCCTTAGGTTCTATACTTTTGGATACGGATAGCACGCAAGGGTTATTGCATCTACAAAAGTCAATAATGTTGAATGTTAACAACAGTGAAGGCTGGCAACAGATTGTAAATAGACTTCACGAAAAAGGTTTGTACATGCTTGCTGAGCATATTCTTCAGGATCGCTGTGGAGATATGGAAAAATTTGGTCAGTGTATGTTACATATCCAGAATTTGGTGTTTCAGGGGCGCGACACCGAAGCTCGCCAACTAATGCCCTTGGTTCATGAGAGCGTAGTTGAGAGTATTTCAAATCAGCGTATGTATGGAATCAACTTGTTCCGCTTGGGAAATCAGGAAGAATCTTTTGTCTTTCTCTCAAAACTGGTTGAGCAATATCCACGTGTGAGAGAGAACAAGACTTATTTAGGGCATTCCATGTTAAGGGCTGGAAAATTTGATCCTGGATGGACGTATTACTGGCAAGGCTTGCGGCGCTGGACACTTCGATTCCCTGAGTGGCAAGGTGAGTCTCTTGCCGGAAAGGCGCTGTTGCTCACGCAAGATCAGGGAATGGGGGATGTCATTCAATTTCTCCCGATATTGTTGGAAGTGGCTGCCCTTGGCCCAAGAAGGATGGTGTTTGCGGTTTCGCCAGCTCTTGTAAATTTGGTCAAATTTCAAGGGGTTCCTTACGAAGTTGTTGATGGCGAAAAAATGGTTTGGGATGATTATCGCTTTGACTATCAGGTCGAAATAATGGCTCTCCCATACCTGATGAAGGTCGATTTGCAACATCCCCGTAGTTCACAGCCGACACTGCAGGCGCCTGAAAATCTGGTGCCTGAGTGGGAGGAATATCTTGAAGCCGAACATTGCCTCAAGGTTGGACTTGTATGGGCTGGTGGGGGGGCGCTGGGACATGATTACTTGAGATCAAGCCAGTTATCGGAATGGAGCGATCTGTGGCAAGTTGAGGGAGTCTCTTTCTATAGTTTGCAAAAAGATGCGCCATCTAATCAGGCGGCTGTGTTTCACTTGCCTCTTCATAATTTGGCTGCTGATTGCCCTACTTTCTTGCACACCTCGTCGATAATTCAGTCGCTTGACCTTGTAATTGCTGTAGATACGGCAGTGGCTCATCTTTCTGCTTCGTTGAATAAGACGACCTGGATACTGCTATCTGACCGCTATACTGATTTTCGATGGATGCAGGGGCGTGATGACTGCCCCTGGTATCCCTCCGTGAGGCTTTTCCGCAAAAGACCAAACGAAGCATGGCGAGCTCTCTTGGCGCGAGTTTCCGATGCCTTGATTGAGACGTATCCTTCACTTTCCCGAATAAATAGCCATGTTGTTGATGACAAAGAGTACAACTGACTTCGACCGACGTTTTGGAATAGTGATGCTGTCGATCGGTCTGTTGATGTATTTGACTGCTACCAATTTTAGAACTCCACGCTTACAGAAAAGCGACGAATTGTCTGTCGCCCCACCCGTGCCCTTACAATTGCTGGCTAGTATTGGAGACCGTTTTCTGGCGGCTAATGTCGCAGTTTGGCGTACGTTGATGGTTGGGGCTGATAGTTTGCCTCGTGAGGTGCTGAAGGCGCAGGCGAGGATTCAAGAGGATGCCTCTTTTTTTAACCCCAGTCACGAAGATAACTATGTCATAGCTACGGCAATTCTGCCATGGGAGGGTTTTGTTGTACCAACTCAAACAATTCTACGTCGCGCGACCGAGGTTCGTAAAACAGATCCCTATGCTCCCTTTTTCTATGGTTTTAATCAAATCCATTTTTTGAACGATGCAAAAACAGCTTATAAATATGGGCAATTAGCAGTTTCTTATGCGCAAGATGATCAAACACGTCAGGCGTTAACTGTTATTTCTGCTGCTTGGTCTGAGCGTGGTGATGATCCCTCAACTGCGGTACGAATTATTCGTTCACTTGCGGAAAGCGCCAAGGATGCTGGATTGAAACATCATTTGCTGCAACGAGCACGACGCCAAGAAATTATTATTGAATTACAAGCTAGCGTCGATGCTTATATCCATCAAACAGGCAGAGTTCCCGTAAGTCTGGAGCAACTTTTTGATTCTGGAGGACTTTCAAGGCTGCCAGAAGATCCGCTTGGGTCGATTGTTTTTATAATCCAAGAAAATGGAACGGTTGGGTTTAAAGAAAGAAAGCGGTAATAAAGGAGCGCCATTGGAAATGGAAGTTTTTTTTGAGAAAGCAATTGCTAATCGTGTTGTGGAACTTCGTAATGTTTCCATGTGCTATATAAAAGGAATAAGACGTGAGAGATTTAGTGCACTTCAGAGTATTAATCTTGAAATAAACTGCGGCGAAACCGTTGGATTCATTGGAAATAATGGTGCAGGAAAAAGCACGGCAATTCGTATTATTCTTGGTTTACAAAAGCCAACTTCAGGTTTTGCGCTATTAAATGGAAGATCGACCATAGATCCTCTTGCTCGTCATCGTGTGGCATATGTTCCAGAGAGTCCTTACCTATACGATTACTTGACGCCACTGGAGTTGCTTTCTATTGGATTTCGAATGCATCACTCGAAGAGGTTCGATACGGATGCGGCTATGGATTTTCATTGTATGAAATGGCTTGAACGGTTTCGGATTGCGGATGTGGCAAAAAAACGGATTCGCAGTTTTTCAAAAGGTATGACCCAGAGAACTGCCTTGGCTCATGCTTTGGCATGCGAACCAGACTTTCTTATTCTAGATGAGCCCTTGTCTGGCCTTGATCCACTTGGTCGTTTGGAGGTTGTTGAAATTCTTGATGAATACCGAATGTCTGGGCGTACTCTTTTTTTCTCATCCCATGTATTAAACGACGTAGAGCGTTTGGCTGACAGGTTCATTTTTCTACACAAAGGTGTGGTAAGGGCTGTGCATGCAACGAGTGATCTGAATAGTGGTGACAGTCCAAGTTTCGAAGTCACTGTGGAGGGGGGGGATCCTGGGAGTGGCTTTTCTCAGATTTCTTCTAGGCTTTGGAGGCGTGAGGTTGAGTCGATGAACTTAGTTCATGAAATTCAAAAACTCATTTCGACGAGTGATACATTTAAGGGGCGTCTGTATTCTGTACGCAATCTAAATGGGTTGGAGCGCGCATATGCCAATTTTGTTCGAAATGCTGAGAGAGATACTTGAACTACTTGGAGATTTTCCCAGGATCTTTGCGTTCGAAAGCATTTTCGCTTTAATTCCTAAAATATTGCGAATGATGCTCTCATCGAATAAGGATATTTTTTGGGTTGGGTGAATTCTTTGGTATATCTGCCGAGCTATTCTTTTCTAGTTCAAATGCCCTGACTTTATAGTGCAGATTAAGTGAATGATATTTTAACCTGTTGAGGATATGTATGTTTGATTTTGCGGTGGTTATACCTACGGTGTTGCGTTCCAGTCTGCCTAGAGCAATTCGCTCTGTTGTCAATCAAACAGTAACTGGTTCAATAAATATTATTATTGGTATTGATTGTAAGCTTGGTGATATGGGTTTTCTGGAGGAACTTCGTACGGGATTGCCAGAAAACAGAACGTTAACCGTAATATCTCCTGGATACTCTACTTCTAAAGCTAGAGGAGGTATCTATACCAATCGTTATGGTGGCGGTATTAGAACTATATGTAGCTATGCTGCAAATTCTCGGTATTTGGCTTATCTGGATGATGATAACTGGTTTGCGCCAAACCATCTTGAGACACTCGCATATGCCATTACAGGGAAGCAATGGGCATTTTCATTACGCCATTATGTCGATGAAGATTCACTACGGCCACTGGGTGTTGATCGCTGGGAATCTGTAGGGCCAGATGCCGGTGTTTTTAACGAGCGTTATGGTGGTTTTTGCGATACTTCTACATTGATGCTAGACGTCGCGAGTAATATTGATTTATTCCCGCTGTGGTGCATATCCTCCTACGAGGATGGAAGTGGCGAGGATCGAATTGTTTTCGATATACTCAAACAACGTGAGTATGGAAAAACGGATCTGCCAACCTCATATTATCTGATTCATCATACAGATGGTATGCATGCTAAACGGCTAAATTGGCTAAGGGAGTCAGGTGTCCAAGTAGATTTCCCTCTCCCTTTGTCTACGATTTTGAGTGAAATCCAGCCTGCTTGGCCTCCTGGTCCTGACTTCCCACTGATGCCTCTTGATGCCCAGGGTTGGGGGGGGAGTAATTCGCCGGCAATTGCTGCTTTGCTCCTTGAAATGAAGCCAAAGTCAATTATTGAGGTTGGCTCGTGGAAGGGGGCCTCCGCCA
>ERZ724510.935-NODE-935-length-16885-cov-5.008437_pt1 | contig 16885 bp, 8 predicted proteins | sample MGYA00376043_ERZ724510 | MGnify/ENA primary metagenome ERZ724510 (study PRJEB28724, sample SAMN07190888) | wastewater metagenome | isolation source: influent of sewage treatment plant in Hong Hong | place: USA: Christiansburg, Virginia | collected 2016-03-01 ... | reverse complement strand
CGAGTCGGTCTAGTTTGATGTCGAGAAAAGCCCGGTCAGCCCCTTTGTTACGGTCAACCAGCATTTCGCCGCTAATTTCCAGCCGGCCCGGCGTTTTGATCATGGCCGTGATATCAAGCCTTTCACTGCGCAACAGGGTACGCGGCGGATTTTGCAGCACGCTGTCGAAAGTCAGTTTTTTGACGCGCAGCAGATTGTTGGTGAGATCAATATCCAGCTCGCCACGCGTCAGGTGCAAGGCTTGCTCCGGCAGGCGCAGGACCAGGTTTTCGCCGCGGAATTGACCGCTGGAAATTGGGTGTTCCGGGGTGCCGGCAACTTTTAGTTCGCCCCGCAAACTGCCGCCGCTCGTCCATTTTTCGCCGAGAAATTCAGCCAGCCAGCTAAGGTCTTCAATGCCACTCTTCAGGCTGAGTAGCCAGGGGGCTTGTTGATTGATCGACCACGGGCCGAGCATGCCGGCCTCGACTTGCCCGCTGAGCTCACCGAGACGGGGGCCGCGGGCGCTGAGTGTGGCGCGCAGTTTCTTGGCATCGGCGCCGGCCTCAACGCTGGCTTGCCAGTTATTGGTTTGATCGCTGCCGCTGAGTTTGGCCGGGCCAAACGTCCAGCTTTCTGGGGCCAGTGCGAGAGCAGCGGGGGACGAGAGTTGCAAGTTCTGGCGGCCACCGCTGAGGCGTGCCTCCTGCACTTCGCCACGCCAGTGCAGGCCATCCAGCCCACCTTGCAGGCGAAACGCCAACTTTTGCTTTTCGCCGAGTTCGCCATTTGCCAATAGCGTGTGTTGGCTGTTGCTGCCGCTGGCTTGAACATGAATGCTGCGGGCCAGCCCGGCTTGCTCGGCGCTGTCGACGCGGTCGATGGTCAGATCAAGATGGAGTGGTGATTTGGCTGTGCCACCGGTTTCCAGCTTCAGATTCAGGCCATTGAACTGGGTTCCGTCGGGGGTGCGTAGCCGAGGGGATTCGGCATGGCCGCTGAGCATTGGCGCTTGTGGGGTGCCAGCCAGTCGCAACTGCGCGTTGAGCCCGCCATCGATGCCGTAAGGGCCCAGTTGTGGCGCGTTGATCAACAGTTCCAGTACATCACCGGGTTGACCGTAAGCGCCACTGGCTTTCAGCTGATTGGCGCCCAGCTTGAGGAGGATGTCGGCACGCGGCACACGCGGCCAGTCGATACGGATATTGCCCTGTCCGGCCAATATTTCACCAGCCAGGCGACTGTCGCTGATCTCGAAATGGGCATCGACCTGTGGTCGTGGTTCCAGCTTGCCCTGGCCTTTAAAACGACTGTTGATCAGCGCCGCCGGAGCTTTGAGGAAGCGGCTCGGGTCAAAGCGGCTGAGTTCGCCTGCGAGCTTGAACGGCATGTTCTGGTCAAGCAGGAGCTCGCCACTGGCCTTGAGCAGGGAATTGCCAGCGGAAAGTTCGAGAGTGGGCAGATTGACCGTGCCGGCCGCGTGGCGGGCATCAATTTTCAGGGCGAAACGTTGGTCGCTGAGCGTTGTCTCGATGGCTTGCTGATCAATACTGACCGAGGCTAGCAGTGGGCCGTTGAGGCGCGTTGGGCGCAAGCGGGAAACCAGGCTGGCGGCGTCGAGATTGGCCGCTTGCAGGTCGAGGCTCAGTTGATTGTTCTGCCAGCGCCCTTTGCCGATCAGCTTGCCGTCACCGCTGAGCTGGGCACTCAGTTTCTCAAAAATCATCTGGTCGCCGAATCCTTCGAGCTTGCCGCTCAATTGCACCAGGGGCAGTTGCTGGCGGTCGAGCGGGCCGGCTTGCAGGTTGGTGATGGAAAAGTCACCAGCAACGCTGTCGCCCTTGGGTTGCAGATCAGCAAGCAGGACGAGCTTGGCCTTGGGGGCGCTGGGGTGCCAGGCAGCGGGATCGATATCGGTGATTTCAAGGTGGGCGTTGGCGAAGGTTTGTAGCGCGAAAGGTGTGATCGTCGCCGTGCCCTGGCCGCTGATGCCTTGCTCGGCTTTGGCGCGCAAGCTGATGCGATCCAGTGGGCCATCACCGTTGAGCGCCAGTTGCAGTGGCCGTTCGTCGAGTTTGCCGTTTAACTGGGCTGTGAAATTCAGGGGCAAGGGCGCACTGCCACCCAGACTGGCCGCGCCGTTCAAGGTCAGGTTGCCGCTGTGGGCGATGAAGTCGTTCAAACGATGCTGTTCGCCATCGCTGCTCAGTTGGCCGCTGATGTTGTTGGCGCTGAAAATGCCCCACCAGTCGAATTGAGAAATGGCGACTTTTTCGATGTCGACCGCAACTGGCAGGCGCAAATCGCTCGGTGGCGGGCTGGCTTCATTGCTGCTGGCAATATCGAGGCGCAGCTTGGCGGCACTGAGCTCGCTGATCGCCAATTTGCCTTGCAGCAGCGCGCCGGGCTGCCAGTCAAGGTGCAGTCCATCGAGGCTGATCTTGATGCCCGGGCTTTCCCAGCGCAGATGTTCGATCTGCAATGGCCCGGTGAGGCGTCCGCTGGTTTGCTCAATGACCAGCCGACCGCCGCTCGTCTGGCTGGCGATCTGCGCCAGACTGTGCAAACCGCTTTCGCTCTGGCTTAGCCAGATGCCGCCTGCGCCGAGTCCGGCAAGCAGGGTGAGGCTGGCGAGGCTGATTAATCTGCGCATGTCAGAACGGGATGGCCAGTGAAAAGTGCAGTTGCAATTTACTGGTCCGCTGGCCGTAGGCGAGATCGATGCCGAGCGGCCCGGCCGGGCTGCGCCAGCGCCCGCCGAGTCCGTAGCCGACGGCCAGGCGGGCATCCTGCAGGGAATCGACGGCATCGCCGGCATCAACAAAAGCGGCAATGCCCCAGCTGTCGTCCAGCCAATGCGTGGCTTCGATACTGCCAACCGCCAGATATCGGCCGCCGACGATGGCCGCGCCTTCCTTGACGCCCAGACTTTGATAGGCGTAACCGCGCACCGAGCCGGTGCCGCCGGTGCGGAAGAGGTAATCCTGCGGGATACCTTGCCGTGATTCGGCGGCGGTATAGCCGATTTCGCCATGCAGGATCAGCGTATCGGCCTTGCCGAGGGGAATGAATTGCTGCAAACGGCTGTGCAGACGAAGAAAGTTCTGGTCAGAGATGACTGCTTTGGTTGCGCCGCCAATTTGCGCCTGAATCACCGCGCCACGCTGCGGATTGAGCGGATTATCGACTTTGCGCCAGGTCCACATCACGTTCGGGACAAGAGCGATGCTGACCGTTTCCTCGGCGCCATCGGGCCGCAAGTGTTCCTTCTGCCATTGCAGCGACAGGCGCTGCTCGATACTGCCGCGTTGCTGAATGCTTTGCGCCCCGAAAGCGTAGCGCTCAGTTTGCAGGCCCTGAATATTGGTGCCTTCCGCCATGACACCCAGGCCATGGCGGCGGTTTTTCTCATCCGGCGGAAAGAAAACGTCGGTATAAGCCGTCTGCTTCTTTTGTTCTAGGCGCAGGCCGCTATCCAGTGTCCATGCTTGATTAAACAGATTCGGCGTGTGGTAATTCGCTTCGACGCGGGCACCGGTGTTGGAACTGGCACCCGCACCGAATGAAATGCGGTGGGCGGCACGCTCGCGCAGGCGAACAATGACCGGGGCGTCTACCGTATCGCCATCGGTGGCACCAGCCTCTTGGTCGAGTTGGACGCTGACCGACGAAAAATAGGGCGTCGCCTGCAAGGTGCTTTGCAGGGCACTGAGCTTTTCTTCGCGATACGGGTCGCCGGGGCTGATGACGCGGTTGTAACGTTGCACGAGATCCGGGTTGTAGCGTTGCAGGCCTTCGATCCGCAATTCACCAAAACGGTAGCGCGGGCCGGCATCGTAATGCGCCGTCAGGCTGGCACTGGCGTTTGGTGGGTCAATTTCCGCCTCGCTGTCGAGCAGTTTGGCGGCGGCGTGATCGCTGGCCAGCAGGCGCGAAAGCAGGTGTGTCTTGGCGCTGCTCCAGTCGTCCTGGCGGAAGGCTTGGCCGACGGGTAGTGACCAGCTGGCAATCACTTCATCACGAATTTTCGGGTCAATTTTGCCGTCGACCGTAACATTTACCGTGGTGATTTTCGTGCGTGGGCCAGGGTCGATTTTCAGGCTAAGTTCGCCATCCGTTTCCCTGATCTCAAACAGCGGAGAAAAATAACCTTCGGTCGACAGAATCTCTCGCGACAGTTTCTGCGCCTGAGTCGAACCCACATCTTCCGGTAAGTAAGGCTCAAGCAGTTCAACTATTTCTTCCGGCGCATCGAGCGCAACTTCGCCGGCCAGCACCATTTGAGGCAGGGCGATCAGCAATAGCGGGAGCAGGCGACGGGCAGAAAAAAGCACGCCCGCATTCTACTCGCGAGGTGGCAGCAGGAAGCTGCGCGGGTGCTGCCGGAAACGCCGCCAGATGGCGCCTAGCAAAGGCATCCAGTGTTCAAACTCAACGCGTCGGGCGCGTAGCGCGGTGCGCAAGGCCAGGGCAAAGCTGACGACAAGGTTGGTCATGCCAATCAGGGCGATACCCAAGGCGCCCCATAGCACCGCCTTGAGCGGTAGCGCAAAATCAAAGCCAAGTAGGGCATAGCCAATATTGGCCGACGAAAAGGCGATGTGCCGAATGTCGAGCGGCAGGCCAAGGATGGTGCCGATGACGCCAGTCGAACCGAGCATGCAGCCAAACAGGAAGTTTCCCATGATGCCACCCATGCGCTCCTGAATGTAGAAACCGAACCGTTGCGCACGATCTTTGCCCAGCAGTTTTTGCAGCCAGCGCAAACGTGCGATACGAGCACCAAAATCGGAATAGGCGGCCTGATTGTCGAAGTAGCCGGTGATCAGGCCGGATAAAAACAGATAAAAGCCGGCAATTGCGGCATGTGGTATTGCCCAGCTCAGCGGGTCAAGGTCTTCCAGCAGATGCGCCCCTTTTTCCATGCTGATGATCGGCACGCCGGCCAGTTCGCTCAAGCCCCAACCCAGGCCAATGGCGACCGGCAGGGCAAGCATGACATTGCCGCCAATCGCCGCCAGCTGGCTGCGGCAAACGGCGGCTACGACATCGACGACGCGCTCCAGGTCAGCGGCGCGATTGGGCTTGATGTCGCTCAGGAGACTGGCCAATGTTTGTGCGGTCATTGCCGGCTGCTTGGTGGCCACCGTCATGCCGAGCAGGTAGATCAGCACAAACCCAAGGCCGTAGATCATGCTGAACAGAAAGGCTTCGACAAACAGCGGTGCGTGCAGGCCGGCGGCAAAAACTTTGAGCAGGGCCATGCCGCCGATCAATACCCCGGCACCAGCGGCCGAGCGCCACATCTGTTGATAATCGCTTTTTGTCTCGCAGATGTAATGCTCACCTGAACGCGCCGCATTTTCAGTGACGCGTACTGCCATCAAGCGGGACAGTTGCGACATGTAGTAACGCATGCTGTTGCGGCGGTTTTCGGCGAGGAATGCTTCGCGGGCAAAGGTCGACCAGGCAGTGATCGCCTCCTCTTGATTCCGGTCTGCGGAAATAAGAATGGCGACCAGTTCGCGCAAGCGTTCAAGGCTTTGTTCACTGCGCGTCAGGATGTAACTCAGGTGGAGGCTGGTGCCGACTGTGAGCGCACGCTTACGGATGCGCTGAAGTGTTTCCTGGCATTGATCGGCCATGACCAGCAACTGGCTACCGTCGTCGAGGCTTGGCTCTACGGTGTTGATGTGCTGGCGGAAGGCGTTGACGAAGTCCAGTGCTTCAGCCGAAAGGGCGATAAAACGTGGCGAATTTTCGTCAAAATCAGGCGCGGCACGCATCAGTTCGCTATCAACGCCCAGGCCGCTGACGCGGTGGGCGAGCAATAACACAGAATCAAGAATCTGATCCTGAATGCTTAGCCAGTCGATGCTGCGTAATTCCTCAGTAGGAGCCAACAATGACCAGAGATGCTGCGAAGCTTCCGGCGGCTGTTGTTCCAGCCAGCGCCAGTCATCCGAGCGGTCGTAGATGACGTGCAGGCAATCTTTGAGGCGGCGTTCATCGGGCACCTCGGGCAGGATCCGGTTCCACAAAATGCGCCACCACTCCGAGAAAAAACCGGTCCCGGGCAGAATGCCGCTGTCAGTAAAAAAGGTAACCAGACGCCGGGTGGCGATGAAGTGAACAATATGGTGGCGAAAGGCAGCCAGCAGTTCAGGGTCGGCTTGCAATCTCGCTAGAAGGGCTTTTTGGCGCTCGCCATTGGTACTTTCCGTGATGTTCGCGGGGCGTAGAAGGGCAATCAGATGGCGGGTCAGTTCAAGCGCGTCGGCCTCCGGGTTGCGGAAGCTCTCAAGCGCTAAATGGAGATTTTGCTCGCGGTCATCGGTGTTGCCAAAGCGCTGCCGGAAAAATTTTGCGATACCATGAAGCATAAAATTTTGGTAAATTCCTAGTGGTAAGGACGGGACGTATCAAAAAAATCGCGTTTTGCGAATACAATACGCAGTCTAAATTTTTTGACAGGGAATTTACATGATTAATTTTGCCAAGAAGTCTCTGGTTCTGGCTCTGCTGGCTGGCATTGGCTTTGGTGCCACCGTCGCCCAGGCTCAAGAACGTGTTTACGTTATCGACCAACGCGATGTCGTTGCCAAGAGCGGTTTCGACCTCTGCTGGCGTACCGGCTACTGGACCCCGGCTGCTGCCGCCAAGGATCCGGCTGGTTGCCAATGTGACAAGGACCTGATCCCGGCTGAAGTTTGCAACCCGCCGGTCAAGGCTGCTGCTGCTGGTGCCGCTGCGGGTGGCCCAAAGCCATCTGGCGAAAAGATCACCGTCGCTGCTGACGCGCTGTTCGACTTCAACAAGGCAACGCTGCGCCCAGAAGGCAAAGCCAAGCTGGACGAACTGGTCGGCAAGGCCAAGGCAATCAAGCTGGAAGTTATCCTGGTCGTCGGTCATACCGACCGTATCGGTGGTGACGCTTACAACCAGAAGCTTTCCGAGAAGCGCGCTGCCGCTGTTAAGGAATATCTGGTTGCCAAGGGTATCGAAGCCAACCGTGTTTACACCGAAGGCAAGGGCGAGAAGCAGCCGGTTACTGGCGACAAGTGCAAAGGTAACGGCAAATCCAAGGCCCTTATCGATTGCCTGCAGCCGGATCGTCGTGCTGACATCGAAATCATCGGCACCAAGTAATTCGCTGATGCTTCAAAAAAAGCCCCGCAATGCGGGGCTTTTTTCTGCCTGAAGGTTTGAAAATGTTGAAAATCCCTAGTCTGTTTCGCAACCTGAGCGCCATTGTCTTGCTGGCTGCATCACTTGCTCAAGCTGCGGAGCCGCTTGGGCGGCCACGAATTGGCCTTGTGCTGGGCGGTGGCGGGGCGCGTGGTGCGGCGCATATAGGTGTGCTAGAAGTGCTGGAAAAACTGCATATCCCGATTGATTGCGTGGCAGGTACCAGCATGGGCGCGCTGGTCGCGGGGGCTTATGCGGCAGGGATGTCGCCCGAGGTGATGCGCCGCGAGTTGGGTAAGGCAGACTGGAAGGATATGTTTGTTGATAACCCGGATTTTTCCGAGATGAGTTATCGCAACAAGGCAACTTTACGTAATTACCTACCGGGGTCTGAAACCGGCATCTCAGCGGACGGTGCCAAATATCAGCCCGGCGTGGTGGCCGGACAAAAAATCAAACTGTTTTTCAATCAATTGGTGCGCTCGAATCAGGGTGAGCGCAATATTGAAGACTTGCCCTTGCCACTATCGATCATCGCCACCGATATTGGCAATGGTGATCGGGTAGTGTTTCGCGATGGTAGTTTGACCAAGGCGATGCGTGCCAGCATGTCGGTGCCAGGTTTGCTCGCTCCTGTCGATCATCAAGGCCGCAAACTGGTTGATGGCGGATTGGTCGATAACGTGCCGATCAGCGAGGTCAAAGCGCGCTGCAATGCGGATGTGGTGATTGCTGTTAATGTAGGTTCGCCGCTGCTCAAGGCGGAGGATGTCGGTTCATTGCTGACTGTTTCGGCACAGATGGTGAATATTCTGACTGAACAGAATGTAACCCGTTCGCTGACGCTGCTTACCGCCAAGGATGTCTATATCAAGCCGGACCTGAACGGAATTTCGGCTGGCGACTTTCTCCGTCATGCGGAAACGGCGGATCGCGGGCGGGTGGCTGCCGAAACGATGATCCCCAGTTTGCAGTATCTTTCCCAGCCCGAGGCTGTTTATTTGGCCTGGTGGAAAGGTATTGAAGTGACATCACGTGTCTCGCCGCGCATTGATGATATTGAAATCGCCGGCTTGGGTCTTGTGAATCCGGCGGTTGTCGAGCGATATCTGGATACCAAGCCGGGTAATACGATACGGCCGAGTGAGATCAATCGTGAACTGCTGCGCATGTACGGTGATGGTTATTACGAGAGTGTTGACTACACAGTGTTGACTCAGCGTGAACGCAATATCCTGCGCGTCACGCCCATGGAAAAGGGGTGGGGGCCGGATTATCTGCGCTTTGCTCTTAATCTCGAAGCCGATGCGACGCGCGGTGCGACTTTCGGCTTGCGTGCCGCGTATCACAAGACCTGGCTGAACAGCCTTGGCGCCGAGATGATAACCAGTGTCGATGTCGGCAACACCAATCGGCTGGGCGTGAATTTTTATCAGCCACTGGATCCTGCGCAGCACTTTTTTGTTGATGTGAGTGCGGGCATTCAGCAGGGACGTTTAAAGGTGTTCCAGGACGACAAACAGATTGCCCAATACAAGGACTATCAAACAGCGCTTGGTCTCTCGGTCGGGGCAAATGTGGGTTTGCTGGGGCAGGTTCGTGTCGGTTGGCTGCAGCGCTACCGCAATGCGACGCTGGATATTGGCTCACCCTCCCTGCCCAATGGCGATTCACGGTTTGGTGGCGTCCGGGCGGTTGTGAATTTTGACCAGATGAATCGCATGTATTTCCCGACGTCCGGCTGGTCTTCAAAGATGACCTATTTCGATTCGCCAGAGTCAGGTTATTCACGGGTTGATCTTGATGCGAGCGCGGTGACTTCCCTGCATAAAACGGTTTTCACCGGGCGGGTGTCTTACACCGGTTCGCCACGCGGGCAATTGCCTGGATATGATCCGGCAACCATTGGCGGCATGCTCAATTTGACCGCCTATGGTGTCGATCAGATCCTGGCTGACAATATTACTTATGCTGGGGTCCGCGCCGAGCAGATCGTTGGTGTATTGCCCCTGGGTTTGCGCGGAGACATGCGGATATGCATTGCCCTGGAAGGGGCCAAAGCCAATCTGCGATATACGGAAACCCATGCGAGTGGCTGGCTCAACTCGCTAGCCATCTATCTCGGTGGCGAGACACCTTTCGGTCCGATTTATTTAGGTGCTGGATATTCTACAAGTGGTGTTTCGAATATCTTCCTGTCGCTGGGTGTGCCGTAATTCCACCGGCAAGCAATTCAATGGCATACTGAAACGTTATTTTTACTTGGGTCATTTCATGAAGTCAAAGAGGTTGCTGAGCATCGTCTTGTTGGCTGGCTTGTCGTTCGGCGCACAGGCTCAGGAGGCGCCAAAGATGGCATCCTCCGTACAGAAACAGCCGGGTGCCATTGCTACAGGCCAGGCCATCGAACTGCAAGGCAAAGTGCTGGCGCTCGACAAGGCCAGGCGGGAAGTGACCATCAAGGGTGGTTCTGGTGCTGAAACCACATTTTTTGTCGGCGATGAGGTCAAGAACCTCGGGCGCTTGAAGGTTGGCGATATCGTCATGCTGAACTATGTTTCAGCACTTGGCCTTGAACTCAAGAAGGATGGAAAAGCGTTACGCGAGCGGATTGAGTCAGAGCAGAGCGGGACACAAGCCGCCGGCCAGCCTGGTATGACAAAAGGCCGTACGGTAAAAATTACGGCGGATGTCATGGCGGTCGATCTCGAAAAAAACGCGATAAGCTTGCGTGGACCAAAACGTACGGTTGATATGGTGGTTGAGGATCCGGCGCTGTTGAAAGAAGTCAAGGTCGGTGATCAGATTGAAGTAACTTACATGGAAGTAACTGTAATTTCTGTTAAATCCGGCAAAGCAGCCAAATCTGGTGCGACTAAATAAAGGAAATCAACATGAAAAAATTAGGCATGGTACTAGCTGGCTGGTTGCTGGCGATGGGGCTGGCGTTTGCTCAGGTCAATATCAATACCGCCACCAAGGATGAACTGGATGGTCTGAAGGGTATTGGCCCGACCAAAGCGCAGGCGATTGTTGATTTCCGCAAGAAAAACGGACCGTTCAAATCGGTCGATGATTTGCAGAACGTGCCTGGCATCGGCCCGGCAACGCTCAAAGATTTGCGGAGCAATGTATCTGTATCGGGGGCTTCGCGCCCTGTTCTTGAGGCGCCTGCAGCGCGTAAAGCTGAACCGGTAGCCAAGAAGTCAGAAGCTGCCGCACCCGCCATGCCGAAGGCTGCGGCTCCAGTCAGTGCCGCACCGGCAAAGCCGGCTATGCCTGCGCCAGCCGCTCCGGCAGTGGTTACGGAAGCCAAACCGGCTGCTCCTGTCGCACCCGCCAAGCCAGCCGCACCGAGCATGGCGAAGCCCACTGTCAGCACGCCAGCCGCCCCTGCGGCCCCGGTTGCTGCGCCGGCAAAACCGGCGATGCCTTCATTTGCGCCCGCCAAGCCGGCGACTCCCGCAGCGCCAGCGCTACCGGGCAAAGTCCCGGCTGAAGCAAAAGCGGCGGCATCTGCTGTCCCCGCTGCGCCGGCCCGTCCCGCTCAGCCGGCTCAGCCCGCCCGCCCGGCCGCTTACTGATACCCGGCATTTGAATCGTCCGCTGATTCTCTGCGCGACCGCGCGCCTCGCCCAGACATTACGCGGCGCGGCGCCGGACGGCGTGCAGGTTTGGCAGACGCCACCTGCTCTGACGCTGGCGCAGTGGCTGGCCCAATTGGCCGACGAGGCCTTGCTTTGTGGCCTGGCCAGCTTGCCGCAAGCACTTGACCCCTTCGCCGAACGCCTGCTCTGGGAGCAGGTGATCTCGGCCGCAATGACGCCTGGCGATTCCCCTCTGTTTGATATACAGGGCATGGCGGCCTCGGCTGGCGAAGCGCATGCCCTGATGCGGCAATGGAATTTGACCTTTGCCGGTGAAAGTTGTAGTGATGAAACCCGGCTTTTTCTTATCTGGCAAAGCGAATTTCTGCGGCGTTGCCAGGCAGGGCAATGGGTCGATTTGCTTGGTCAGCAATTGACCGTAATTGGCCTGATTGAGTGCGGTCAACTGCAAATTCCGCTCGAAATTCAGTTCGCTGGTTTTGACCGTGATAGCCCGCTCGAAACCCGTCTCAAGAAAGCCTTGCGCCAGCGCGGCGTGGCGGTTTCTGATTTGCCAACCGGTTTGCGTGTGGTCTGCAATGACGTGCAAGTGCAGGCCTACACCGATCCGCAGGCCGAATGTGAGGCGTTGGCCGAATGGGTGGCTGAGCGTCTGGCGGCCAACCCGGCGCAGCGGCTGGGCGTGGTTGTGCCGGATCTCGCCGGTGCCCGTGATCGCCTTGCCTTTGCGTTGGAGGACAAGCTGCATCCGGCGCTGATTCGCCCGGCAGCTGCCGAGGTATCGCGCAGTTTCAATCTTTCCTTGGGGCGCCCGCTGGTTGATCAGTTGGTGGTTCAGACGGCGCTGGAATTGCTGGCCCTGGCAACAAGCGGCAAGGTTGAGCAGGGGCGCCTCGGCGCCTTGCTCAATTCACCCTGTTGGTCTGCCGGCGTTAGTGAGGCTGATGGCCGGGCGCAGCTTGATGCGGCGATGCGCAGCGAACTGAGTTACTTCACGCGAATTCCCAACCTGTTGCGCCTGGGTAATCGATTGGCGGAAAGCGAGCAAGTTTGTTGTGCGCAAACCCTGGCCGATCTGACTGCCTTGCAGGCCGCCGCCGAGGCAACGGGGGGGCGCAAGCGTTCGCTGGCTGATTGGGCGACACATTTTCGTGAGTGGCTCAAAGCGGCGGCTTGGCCAGGTGAGCGCAGCTTGTCCAGCCATGAATTCCAAGCGCGCCGTGCCTTTCTGGAAACGCTCGATAGTTTGGCGGCACTTGATGCCGTACTCGGCAAAGTCTCGCAACAAGAGGCTTGGCGTCGCCTTTCCCAGCTTTGCCGGCAGCGCGTATTCCAGCCCGAGACACGTGGCCAGCCGTCAATTCAGGTGCTCGGTGTGCTCGAAAGCGCCGGCCTGAGTTTTGATGCGCTTTGGGTCATGGGCGTTAGTGATGATGTCTGGCCACCGGCGCCGCGTCCAAATCCTTTATTGCCACCTGAATTGTTGCGCGCCGAGGATGTCGCGCATGCCAGCGCCGAGGTCGAACTCGATTTTGCCAATCGGGTTCAGACACGGTTGTTACGTTCGGCGCCGCAAATCATTTTTTCCCATGCGCGTGGCGATGGCGCACGCTTGTTGCGGGCCAGCCCTTTGCTGGCCGGCATCAGCCTGAGCGATGGTGCCGCGCCCAAGCCGAATAGCCTGGCCTGGCAGATGGCTGAGGCGGCAGCTGCCACCGGGTCGGAAATGGAAGGCGTGGCTGATGCACTGGCACCGGCCGTCGCCGAGGGGGAAAAAGTCTCAGGCGGCACCTGGCTACTGCGCGCCCAGGCGATTTGCCCGGCTTGGGGTTATTTCCAGTTTCGTCTTGGTGCGGAAGCCATTGAGCAAGCGGTTGAAGGGCTTGATCCTCGCGCCCGAGGAACCTTGGTGCATGGTGCGCTGGAGGCGTTCTGGCGAGAAACCAAGGATAGTGAAACCCTGCATGCTTACTCCGAATCGGGCTTGCAGCAAGCGATCAACGCGGCCGTGGCACAGGCCATCGCCGATTTCGAGCAGCAACGTCATCAGCCTTTGCCGGTACGCTTCCGGCAGCTTGAAAACAGCCGGCTGGAGCGCCTGCTCGGCCTTTGGCTGGCGCTGGAGAAGCAGCGTGAGGTTGCATTCTCGGTAGTCGCCTGTGAGCAGGAGGCGATGGTCGAGATCGAAAAAATTCGCGTCAAAATGTTCGTTGACCGTATCGATCAGCTGGCCGACGGACGGCGGGTAATCATCGATTACAAAACCGGTGCGACGATAGATACCAAAAACTGGGCAAGCGAACGAATTACCGAGCCGCAGCTGCCTATTTACGCCGCGCTTGCTTCGCCCGAGCCGGTTGCCGCCGTTGTCTTCGCCAAGGTGCTGGCCGACAAGCCGGCCTTTTCGGGGATTGCCGAACAAACCGATTTACTGCCCGGTGTGCGAGCGCTGGGTGATGCCCGGGAGAAACGTTTTGACCCGGAGCTTTTCACCGATTGGCCGGCGCTGATCGAGCATTGGCATGATCGCCTGCATGCCGTCGCACTTGAGGTGCGCGAAGGGGTGGCCGGCGTCATGGTGGCTGACTCCAGCGCATTGCTCTATTGCCCGGTCCTGCCCTTATTGCGCCTGGCCGAACGCCAACGCTTGCTAAGCCAGCAGGAGAACGAGCAATGAGCGCCAGCGATCCGCTACAGGAAGATAGCCGCGCCCGCCTGCGCGCGCTTGATCTCGCTTCATTCATTGTTGAAGCGCCGGCTGGTGCCGGTAAAACCGAGCTGCTGACGCAGCGTTATCTGCGTCTGCTGGCGGTGGTCAAAAATCCCGAAGAAGTCCTGGCGCTGACTTTTACCAACAAGGCAGCGACCGAGATGCGCGATCGCATTTTGGGCAGCCTGAGTGCCGCAAAATTGCCGGCCTTGCCTGACATCGCTCAGCACAAACTGCAAACGCGCCAACTGGCCTGTGCCGTGCTGGCGCACGATAGCGATCTAGGTTGGGGTTTGCTCGAACATCCCGGTCGGCTGCGCATCACAACGCTCGATGCGCTGTGCGCCAGTCTGGCGCGCCAAATGCCCTACCTCAGCCGTTTCGGCACCCAGCCACGCGTTACCGATGCGGCCGATGCCTATTACCAGACAGCGGCGCGGCGCACGCTGGAAATGGTTGAAGACGGCACCGAAAGCGCCGACGTGGTGGCTGCCGCCCTGAGTTTCATGGATAACAACGCCGGTCGCCTTGAGCGCCTGATGGTTTCCCTGCTGGCCCTCCGCGACCAATGGGTGCGTCACGCCGGGCGAATCAGCGACAGCGGCTTGCGCGAAGAAGTGGAAGCTGGATTTGCCGAGTTACTGGCGCGTGATCTGGCCGATTTGAGCGATCTGCTGACCCCTGCATTGCAGGCGGCGCTGATGCCGCCTTTGCGCTTTGCCGCGACAAATCAGCCGACCGCGTTGCTTGATTGGGAAACGCCACTGCAAGCCAGTCTTGACGATTTGCCGCGTTGGCAGGCGCTGGCCGGTTTGCTGCTGACCGGCACCGGCAACTGGCGCAAGAGCTACACCAAGGCACAGGGTTTTCCCGCCGACAAAGTGGGCAAGCCGTTCAAGGAAGCCTTGGCTGAGGCGCTGATCGAGATCCATGCCGTACCCGGGCTGGAGAGTGCGCTAGCAGCTTGCCTATGCTTGCCATCCCAAAAATTAAGCGATGAAGAGTGGTCGACCGTAACAACTTTCTCGCATTTGCTGCGCCTGGCGGCTGGCCAGCTCTGGCTGGCCTTTCAGGAAGGTGGTGAGGTCGATTTCATCGAAATTGCCGCGCGTGCCTCTTTGGCGCTGGGTGAGGACGAAGCGCCGACCGATCTGGCGCAGGCGCTGGATTACCGGATTTCCCATCTGTTGGTCGATGAATTTCAGGACACCAGCCCGGTGCAGGTGGAACTGCTGGAGCAACTGACGCGCGGTTGGTTGCCGGACGATGGGCGTACGCTGTTTGTGGTGGGCGACCCGATGCAGTCGATCTATCGTTTCCGCAAGGCTGATGTCGGGCTTTTTCTGCGCGTGCGGCAACGTGGCATTGGCGACATTGACCTTGAAAACCTGCGTTTGTATCGCAATAACCGCTCCTATCCGGCGATAGTGGATTGGGTTAACGCCACGTTTCCCAATATTTTTCCCATTGCCGACAATCCGCAGCGTGGCGCGGTCTGCTACACGCCTTCGCTGGCGACGCGTGGTGCGCGGGACGATAGCGCCGCGCAATTGCACCCGGTTATCGTCGAAGACATGGATCTGGCAGCAACGGCTGAAGCGGAAAAGCTGTTGCAGATCATTCTCGACACCCGGCGTGCCTATCCGGACGAAAGCATTGCCGTGCTGGTCCGGGCGCGCAGCCATTTGACGGCGCTGGTGTCAACTTTGCGCCGCGTTGCCCCGCAGGAGCGTTTTCAGGCGGTTGAAATTGAAGGCCTGGCCGACCGCCAGCACATTCAGGACTTGATCATTCTGGCCTGCGCGCTGCTCCATCGCGCCGACCGGGTGAATTGGCTGGCCTTGTTGCGTGCGCCCTGGTGTGGCCTGCAACTCGCTGACCTGCATGCGCTGTGCGCTGATGATCACGCCAGCACCATTTGGCAGTTGATGCAGGATGAAGGGCGGCTCGCGCGCTTGAGCGTCGATGGCCGGCAGCGCCTGTTGCATGTACGAGCCATACTTGCTGAAGCGCTTGCCCAACGTGGGCGCCAGCATCTGCGGCGCTGGGTTGAAGGTGTCTGGCTGATGTTGGGTGGGCCGCGTTGTCTTGAGTCGCCAGCGCAGCTATCCGATGTCGCCGCTTTCTTTGCGCTGATGGACGAATTGGTCAGCACCGGCAGGCTGACTCCGGAGAACCTGCAAGCCGAGACCGCCAGTCTGTATGCGCCGCCTGATCCGCTGGCTGGAATCGGCTTGCAGATGATGACCATCCACAAATCCAAGGGGCTCGAATTCGATACGGTCATCGTCCCCGGCCTGCACCGTGATACAGGTGGCAACGAGAGCAGTTTGCTGCGTTGGGATCAGGTCGGGCTGGCCGATGGTCGCGAACATTTGCTGGTTGCCCCAATCAAGTCGCGCACCGCTAGCGATGCGGCGCCGACCGCCTATGATTATTTGCGTCGCCTCGAAGATGGGCGCAGTGCGCACGAGGATGAGCGCCTGCTTTACGTGGCGGCTACACGGGCGGTGCGCAACCTGCATCTGGTCGGCGTCGCACTGGCCGATGAGACCAAGGATGATGGCCTGAAAGCACCGGCCAGTGGCACGTTGCTTGATTTGCTGTGGGCCAATACGGCGGCGGCAGCTTTTCGCTCCGCACTTGACGCCGGGTTGCTCGCAGAGTCTCGGCAGACGACGCTGGATGCAGCCAGTTTCGTGCCTGACTTGCTGCGCTTGCGGGCGCCTGCATTGAACGATATTTTCATCAATAGCGAGGTCAAAGTCCCTGCCGCCAGTAACGACAATCTGTCGGAAGAAAGTGAAAGCCGGATTGAAGCGGCGGTCGGCACGCTCGTCCACCGCGCGCTTGAACTGATCGCCCGCGATGGCCTTGCGGCCTGGTCAATCGAGCGCATCACCAGTTTGCAGCCTGCGTATCAGCGCTGGCTGCAGCAGCAAGGGCAGCCGCTTGCCGAGGCGGTGAATGGTGCGCAGCAAGTGGTTGCGGCCTTGTGCGTCACCTTGAATTCCACTGCCGGACAATGGGTGCTCGGTCAGCAGCAGGAAGCGGCGGCAGAAGCGGCGTGGTCCAGCCAGGGTGAAGATGTTACCCCCCAAGGGGACTTCCTGCGGGGCGCGGTCAACCACGTAATTGACCGGATTTTTGTGGTCGCTGGCGAGCGCTGGATCGTCGACTACAAAACGGTACAGCAACCCGTAAATGCGTCGGCGGATTTTCTGGAGCAACGCGCCGAAAGCTATCGGCCACAACTAGCCCGATATGCAAGCCTGTTTGCCGATGCCGGCTTGCCGTTACGGTTGGCCATTTTTTACCCGGTGCAGGGCGTACTGATCGAGTTGCGTTGATCTGTTGTCGGTTTGCGCTCGGTCACAGTCGAGCTGACTGAGTGGGCTAT
>ERZ724510.932-NODE-932-length-16903-cov-8.945335_pt1 | contig 16903 bp, 34 predicted proteins | sample MGYA00376043_ERZ724510 | MGnify/ENA primary metagenome ERZ724510 (study PRJEB28724, sample SAMN07190888) | wastewater metagenome | isolation source: influent of sewage treatment plant in Hong Hong | place: USA: Christiansburg, Virginia | collected 2016-03-01 ... | reverse complement strand
GGGCGCGGCGGGCGTGATCACGACGCTTGCAACGCAAGGGCCTTGGAACGCCCTTGGGCTTTATGTCTGCATTGCCGGGCAAGCTGGCGGCGCTGGCGGCGCGGTCGCTGGCGGCGCGGGAACGGCGGTCGCTTTTGGCGCGTCCGGGGTTCCATTGACGGGCGGCGCTGGCGGCGGCGGAACGACTTCGGCGGACTTTGCCGGGGGCGCGATCACCGGGGCGGGGATCGTTCCTTCGCTGGCGGGCGGCGCGGCTGGTTCTAACCCCGGACAATCCGGCTTCGACCTTTGGCTTCCGCCTGTCTTCACCGGGGGAAGCGGCGGCGGATCGTCGAACGCGGCGGCTGGCGGCAAGGGCGGCGACGGGGCCTTGGGATCGGGCGGCGGCGGCGGCGGGGCCGGAACGACGGCTGGCGCTGGCGGGCGCGGCGGGGACGGGTTCGTCTTTATTACCGCATACTGAATAGGGGGGGGTGACGTGACAAGCGCCGCAATATCTGGCAATCATGGGTTGAATAAACCCGTCGCGGAATGCCGGGCGGAAAGGGGGAAAGACCATGAACGATTCAAACCCGCCCCCCGACCTGATCGCTTGGCTATTCAGCGAACAAGGCCGGGCCGCAATAGCTGGCGCGGCTGGCGGGATTGTCCGCTGGGTCACGCTTCGGGAACATTGGAAGGACGGAACGCTTTCGCTTCTGGTCGGGGCAATTTGCGCGATCTATCTTGGGCCGCTGGTCGCCCCGCTTCTGGAACCCGTGATCGGGAAGATCGCCCCGCAATCGGACGCGGAAGGGTTTTCGTCCTTCGTCGTCGGCTTGGGCGGGATCAGCTTGTCGGGCTTTCTGATCGACTTGATTCGCGCCCGGCGGACGGAAATCAAGCGGGGACGCAATGAAACGCGCGACCGTAAATAAGATGCTTCGCCGGGAATTCGTTTTCTGGATCGTCGGGCTTTCGACCGGAAGCCTTTATCTGATCATTTCGGCGTCGACCTGATCGCCAATCAAGGGGAAAGACCATGACCTTTTCGACCCGCGATATCCAAGCCCGTTGCGCCGCGCTGGGCTTCTGGCCGGGGCCTATCGACGGCAAAATGGGCAAGCGGACCCAAGGGGCTATCGAAGCCGCGACCGCGTTCCAGAAGGCGCGCGGGAAGCCCTTGTTCCACCCGTCCGGAATCCATCGCTTGCACTGGCATTGGACTGTCGGTTGGAACAAGGCGAACGCGACCGACAAGGCGCATTATCACGCCGTTTTCGAAGGCGACGGGACCGAAGTCCTTTGTCACGATTGGGGCGTCGTCTTGGCGCATACGAAGAATGCCAATTCGGGCGCGATTGGCTTGTCCCTTTGCGGCATGGTCAAGGCGGTTGAACGCCCCTTCAGCGCCGGGCCGGAACCGATCACCCAAGCCGCCGTCGACGCCCTGATCGACCGTTCCGCCCGGCTTTGCGTCGCGTTCGACATTCCGCCTTCGCGCTGGTCGACCCTGACTCACGCCGAGATTCAGCCGACGCTTGGGATCGCGCAACGCCAGAAATGGGACGTCAACTTCCTTCCCGGAATGACCGCCCCGACCGATCCGATCACGGCGGGCGACAAGCTTCGCGCCGCGCTTGGGATCGCTTTCCGTCACCTTCCGGGGGGCTTTTGAATGACCGATCGGTCCCTTCCGGGGCGTCCGGGTCCGGGCGTCTATTCGAACGGGGGCGTCCTGTCCCCGCGTTACCGTCTTCCGCTTGTCGGGGAAGCCGCGACCGATCACCCGGTCCCGCCCCGGCTGGCAGATCAGCCCGTCCCGATCAGGACGACCGACACGCCCGGACCGATCCGGACGCTTCAGATCACCGTAACAACCCAAAGGGGGAATCAATGACGACCGAAGTTCGTATCTTTGCCGGGCATGGCCAGCCCGTCGACGTGACGCCGATCAGCCGCCCGGACGGCGTGAAGGGTCCGACGACCCGGATCGCCGCCGGGGCGCATGGCGTCGCCTATGTCCATTCGGGCGCGGACCTTCTGGTCCGGGAAATCACGCCCGAAGAACTGGCGGCGGAAGCCGCTGCAACCGAAGCCGCGCTGAAGGACGAAGACCCCGCCTATATGGCGGAAGCCGAAGGCGGCGAACCCATGAAAGGGGAAGACGAATGAAGGAACTGATCAATCTGGTTGCGTTGCCGCTGGTCCGCCACGCCCTGACCGCCGGGGGCGGGGCGCTGGTTGCAGGCGGCTATCTGGACGCTTCGCAGGAGCAAGCCGCGTCCGGCGCGGTCCTGACGCTGGTTGGCATCGGGCTTTCTTTGTGGGATAAGCGTTCCCGGCGCTAGTCCCGCCGAAGCCCTAAGCCGCCCGCCCTTGGTTCGCCGGGGGCGGGCTTTTTCAACCGCCGGGCGCTGGGCTTGATTTTCGCCGCCGTTCGGATCAATGTCGCGGGGTCGCATGTGGCGACGGATAGAAAGGGACTGGAACCAATGGCAAAGAAGCCGAAGAAGGTTTGGGAAGTCGTCGACGGATCGGGATCGGTCGTCGGCGTTGCCGATTCGCAGGATGAAGCCGAAGCCGTCATGGCGGATCATCGCGCCGCCGGGCGCGGGCCGTCGACGATCCGGGAAGTCGACGCGAAGGAACCGGAAGCGGACGCGGAAGCCGCCGGGGCGTAAAGCCCGCCGGGAATGGGGGAAGGATCGGGGCGCGGGGGAAACCTTGCGCCCCGAAACTTTGGCGATTTTCCTTCAGGGTATGGTCGACCATCATTCGACCCCCGAAAAAAGCCCGCCAAGGGGCTTCGGCGCTTCGCGCGGGGGGATATGGCCGGGAACCCCGTCAAGGGCGCTGGCGGGCCGTTTTTCGGGGGGCTGGCGCTGAATTCGGGCATAAGCCGCCAGAAGCTCGGGAAGCGTGTCAATCTGGACGACCTTCGGGGCGACGCCACGGGCGAAGAAGGCGCGCCCCAACTGATCGCGCGAAAGAAGCGCCCGCGCCCGCGCCTGAAGAAGATCGGCGTCGATCATTGCGGTTCCTTTCTATCCGGAAAAGGCGCTTCCCATAGAAGCTTTGTTCCAGTCGGAAACTTGGCACTTTGGCGCGGACGTGAAGGGCTGGACCATTCGCCCCCGCCGCGTTCGCCGATAAGTGTCCAGCCCGCCCCGCGAAGCGACGATCCGCCTTCGCATGGAAGCGTATAGGTTCCAATCCTAAGATAACCCAAGGCGAAAGCCGCCCGCGCCGCCTTCCCATACAGGAATGAAGGCACGTTCGGCGACCCGTCCGAACAACATCGCGTGACTTCCAAGGTTAAGCCGTCTTGACGCTTTCGGCTGACGGGGCGTCCGACAATCACAACGCCGACTAGGCGGTCGCCCCTAAAAGCGCCGAGCGCGAAGACGTGTCCGGGAACGGGGGAATGATGTCGATGAAAATCCCGGATATAGGCGTTCGCTTCGTCTAGTGTCACTCGCCCAAAAGAGAGTCGCGCGGGCTTCATTCGAATTCCCCCGGTCCCGTGTCGGTCTTGTCTTCGTCCGGGAAGCATTGCCCCGGCGCTGGGCATGGGTCGAAAAGGTCCGGGATCGCCAGCGCCGCCCGGCGGCGTTCCTTGATCCCCCGCGCCCGGTTCGGGGCGTCGTAAGTGTTATGGCACCTTTGACACCATGCCCGAAGGTTCGACGGGTCGACGTTTTCCGGGCAATGGTCCAAATGGGCGACCGTGACTATCACCTTCGACCCCGTGACCGGATGCGGTTCACCATGCTTGGCGCGGCAATCCGGGAAGGCTGGCGATCCGACGCAAGCCCAACCCGCCGCTTCCTTGACCGCCGTCGCAATGGCGGGCCAATCCGCCGGATAGCGGTCGCGGTTTTCAGCGCGAATCGGCATGATCGACCCCCGGACGCGAACCCGCTTTCACCCTGTAAGCCTTTTCGACGACGCCCCGGTCTGGATCGCCGACAAGGCAAGGGCGGACGTTTGTCAATGATCCGCTTGCAAGGCGGCGAATATGCCCCCGGCGAAGGTGAAGGCGCGGGGCGGCGTGACCGCCGGAACTTGATCCGGGAACCCGAAGGGCGCTTGGGTCAATAGTGACCCAATGAAAGGAAAAGATCGGCGGCTTCCCTTTGGCGACGCGCTTTGCGTTCAATGCCTTTGGACCTTCGTATCTGGAAACCTCGACCCCCTTTGCCGCCAGCAAGCCCAAGACCCCCAAGACAAAAACGGTTGAAAGCTTCCATCCGACCGAAAAGTCTATTTCGTCCGTCGCGCAAGCCGCCGACATTCCGCGTCGCGGCGATAAGTCCGGGAAGAAGGCTGAAGCCCGGTTAGGAAGTTCTTCCCGGTTGACCGCAACGTCTTTCGCCATGAAACAGGAAAAGCGCCCGCCGCTGATCGAACGCCGGGAAGGCAAGTGATAGTAGAGACGCAACTTAAAGCCGCCGTCTTCTTCGCTGGCGATCATTATTGCATGGTGAAAGCCGTCGTTATCAGCGTCCGGCGGACCGTCGTCTTCCATAGCAATTTGAAAAACGACCCTTTGAAATGGAAGATGCAAAAGCCCAAATCGAAGAAGGTCGTTCCCATAATCGAACGACGCTTGGAACATTCCGTCCGGGAACGATTCGCGGTCAAAGACAAAGACTTCCGACTTCAGGATTTCGGCAACGGTCGCCCGGTCTTCTTTTGATCCGCCATGTTCCAGAACGTCGCAAAGCATTCTAAGGGGCGCGGTCGCGGCGGGCTTATCCATTGCCGCCCCCCGTCTTGGCCGTCGAAACGAAGACCTTCTTCGATCCGCAAGCCGGGCAACACGCCTTCGCCGCCAGCTTTGCGACGGCGGAAAGGTTCATGGTAAGGACGGCGACGACCCAAACGGTCGAACAATCCCCGCAACGCCCGTCAAGCGTCTTCCCGGTCCCCGGTTGGGGAAGGGCCGGGGCGCTGGGCGCGCCTTCGACCGATCCGATCATTCCGTCTTCAAGGGCCTGTCCGTCCCTATGACGCCAGCGCGCCTTCGCCGCTTCGCTGGCGATCTGCGAACGCCGGGACGGGTCCAGCGCCGCCGCGCGGGCTTCGCCGCCCTTCGATTGGCGGGTCTTCGGCTCCTTGGTCATTGCCTTGCCTTCCTGTCGTTTCCGTTGATCGTCGCGCCGCGCTTCATGGCGGCGGCGGTTGCGGCATAGCCCGCGCCCCGTGGTTCGCCGTCTTCGGACCAAAGCCCGGCATAATAGACCGCCAAGCCCTTGTCCCGAAGCTGGCGAAGGATAGCCCGGACAAGTTCCGTCCCGATCCCGGTTTCGCTGGCGACGCGCCGAAGCCCGACGAAGTTCGCTTCCGGGTTCCGGTCGCCGACGTCGATCAAGACCGCAAGGACGGCGCGTTCCAGAATGGCAACCGCGATCACCGTCGGAGTCGGGCAAGGCTTGGGTTCGTGAAGATCGTCCGGTTCCATCATTCGCCACCGTCCGGACCATAGACCGCGAATTCCGACCCGCGTTCGCGCGGAACCGGGCCAAGGCCAAGGATCAGCCCGACAATATCCGGGCGAATCCCGCGCATGGGGTCGCCTTGAACCAGAAGCCCTTGAACGTCGGTCGGGACGTCCGCTTCGGCGCAACGGACCAAGGCCGCGCAACGGGCCGCGACGCCGGGGTCCAGATCGTCGGGGCGGCGCGCGGTCGGGTCGATCCCTTGCGCGGTCAGGCGGTCGCCGCGTTCGATTTCCGCGACGATCAGCGCCGCCGCCCGAACAAGATCGCGCCGGGCGTTCTTCGGTTTGAACCATTCCTTCGACCAAGGCCAGAACAAGGGCGTCTGACCGCCAAGGTCGACGCCAGCGTGAAGGGCATAGCAAGCGCCAGCCCGTGCCAGTTCCCCGCCAGCGTGTCCGTCGTCATGGTCCAGCGTCCAGCCTTCGGCGTCGCGCTGGCGCTGGCGTTCGTCGGCGACGTCCTGAAGGGCGCGGGAAAGGTTCCAGATCGACGCTTCGTCCGGTTCCCGGATCGTCGGGCGCTGGGCGTGATCGGCAAGCCCGGCGCTGGGCGTCTTGTCCTTCGCCGCCTGATCTTCGACCGCCCGCCGCCAAGCCTGAAGCCATTCGATCCCGCCCCGGCGGATCGCCGAAGCTTCATGGAATGGGCGCGTCCGGAAGCCCGGATCGAAGGTCAGGCAAGCGGCGTCGACGGTCCGGGCGAAGGGTTCGTCCCAATCGTCGCCCAAGCCGTCCGCCCCGGCGTCTTCATGGCCTTCAGCGAAGGCGGATCGCCACGCCGCCAGCCATGCCAAGCCTTCGCCCCGGACGCGATCCGCGTCGTCGTCGGAAAGAAGCCCGAAGTCGTGACGGAAGCCGATGCAAGCCCAATAGGCGGCTTCGTCGGTCGGGGCGGGAAAGTCTTTCGTCGTCATGGTCGTTCCCTTCATTCTGCGATCTTGAAGCGGGTCACGCTGACTCGCGGGTTAAGGTCGAACGCGCCGTCGCCGTGAATCTGGTTCCAGAGGCGGACGAAGGCGTCGCGGGGGGTCTTTTGCCAGTCGGGCCAAGCCCAACCTTCGTTATCGGTTCCGGGCAAGCCGTCGCGGTCGGGAATTCCGAACTTCCGAATCTTGCCGTCCTTGGAAATCGCCGCGATCCCTTCGGCTTCGGCTTCCCAACCGTTGATCGCCTGAAGGTCGTCGGCGAAGCATTCTTCGACGATCAGCTTCAAGCGGGCGTCGGCGCGGAACATGAACCGCGCCGGGCGGCGATAGATCGTCGGGCGGGACCATTCGTCCGGATCGCTGGGCGGGCCTTGGCGGGCCGTGATCGGATAGCGCGGCGGGTCGAAGGACGTTTCCGACATAGGGACAAAGCGAAGCGGCGGGCGCTTCCCGTCCTTGGCGGGCTTCGTCGGGTCGCGTTCCCAAAAGCCGAACTTGAAATGGGTTTCCCGGACCCAAAGGCGGTCGCCGGGCGCATAGGGAAGCTTCCCGTCGTCCGGAAGAAGCCGCCGCGTCGTCGTCTTGCGCCCGGCGAAGATCGCCGAAACCATCGCGGGCGAAAACGGGATTCCGTGATCTTTCATTCCTTGCCCCCCCTTGTCCGATTCCAGCCGCGCTTGAACCCGGCGACGAACGCCGATCCCGCCGCCTGAAGGAAGGCCGCGACGAAGATCAGCCCGACGAAGGACACGCAAAAGACGGGCCACCATGCCAGCCAATGCCAGCCAAGGAAGCGAACCAGATCGGCGGCGAAAGCCGCGACCGACGCAAGGACCGCAAGGGTCAACCATTCGCCCTTCGTCATGCCGCGCCCGCCCCGTCCCCGTCGCCATAGATCGCGGCGATCTTCGCTTCCTTCATGCGGCGCGCTTGTTCGCTGAAGCGGTCCGCGTTTTCGGTCAGGACTTGCGCGACAAGTTCGGCGAACTGGTCCGGGTTCCCGGCGGCTTCGGACACGATCAGGACCGGAAACCGCATGAAGAATCGGTTCCCCCCGGTCGGAAGGGTTTCTGGCGCGTCGCCGAAATAAATCCCGATCCGCTTCCCGACCTTGGGAATCCCAATGGTCGTCCCTTCGGCGGAAAAATAGGCGTGATCCTGATCAGGCATTCGAACCCCCTTCGGGTTTGGGCGCGGCGGAAGCCGATTCCCCGACCGGGATCGTCTTCAGGGAAAATTCGTTCCCGTGAAGGTGAACCCGGACCAAGGCTTGATCGGCTTCGGTCGGCGGACGGTCGACGAAAAGCCCAAGAGCCTTCGCCAGTTCGATTCCGGGCTGGACCATTGCCAGCCAAGCTTCGCAATCGGCTTCGGTCAGAAGGTCCGCCCCGCATTTCGGGCAAGCCTTGCCGATCAAGTCGCGGCTGATCGCTTCGACGTCTTCGACGTGATCGCAACCCGGCGCGTCGCATTTCAGGAATTCAGGCATGGGCGACCCCTTCGGCGCTGGGCGCGGGATCAGCCGGGCGCGGATCGTTTTCAAGGTGGATCGGATGATCCGCCGGGAACCGCTTCCGATGATCGGAAACGGCGTCTTCAAGCGTCGGATGGCCTTTGCAAACGCTTCCGCCTTCAGGCGGGCGTTCGCGGGAATGGAAGATCAGTTGAAGGTTCCGCATATTGGGCGAAATGGCGACCCTGATCCCCGCGTCATGGGCAAGGAAGACAAGATCGGTCAGTCCCCGGAAGTCGCGCGTCGCCAGTTCATAGGACCAATTCACGACAAGGAAGTTCGACCGCCATTCGACTGAACCCCAATGAATCGGGGCGTTGTAAATCCCGCCGCCGACGACCCCAAGCATATTGAAGACCCGGCATTGAAACGGATTCAGGACGTCGGGCGCGCCATGCCAGCCGCGCCCGGACTTCGCCGCCTTGGCGTCGGCGGGCGTCGGCTTCCGGCGCTTCGCGGCGTTGATATTGCTTTGGACCCAACCCGCGTGATCCATGCGGTCATAACCCATTTTCATTCCCTTTCCGCGCTGGGCGCGACTGGCGGTTGAAGATAGGGGCGGTCAGGTGAGTTCTGACCGCCCCGCCCGGAACCTTGGCGGGAGTCCGGGCTGGCTGGCGCGTCTTTAGAAACGCTTTCCCGCCGACTGTCCCCGAAGGAACAACCCCGAAGGGTCTGTTTGGCGTGTCCGACGATCTGACCGACGACACGCTTCGTCACGGAACGGACAACGGTTTTCGAACCCTTGTCCGTCAAATAGTCCGGATGCGCCCGGAAGGCGTCGACGACCGCCCCTTCGACCAAGTTCCACAAGCGGACGTGATCGGCGTTCTTCAGGAACGCGGAGTCCTTCCGGGAAGGGCGGCGGACGGGCTTCACCATGAGTCCGGCATCGCTTCGGCTTGAAGGGCCGTCGCGGCGATCTTGGCGGGCGCGTCCTTCAGGGTCCAGAAGATCGCCAGCGCCAGAAGGAATCCGACGATCAGCGCCGCGACCCGGCGCTTCTGGCGATTCCGTTCGCGGATCGCGTCGCGGTTCATTCGTTCCAGCACAAGCCCGAAGCGGGTCGCCTGATCGGCGGCGTTGCGAAGGTCGCGGGTCATTGCGGTTGATCCTCTAAAAGCTGGGCGATCACTTGCGGCTGAAGACCGCAATCGCCGCAGACAAGGCGGGTTGTCGTGAAGACCGGGGCCGAAAGCGGCTGATCCCCGGTCAGGCGGGACGCCAGCGCCGGGCTTCCGGTCGCGGCTTCAAGGTTGGCGACCCGGCGGATCGCGTCGTCGTCGAAGGCGTGAAGCGTCGCCGTCACCCGGTAAAAGTGAACCCCGGCAACGCCGACGGCTTGACCGCAAAAGGCGCAAGGCTGGAATTCGCCCTTCTTCAGCCCGGCGGCGGTCATTGCGGCGCGCCTTCCTTCAGGACCGCCAGCCGAAGAAGGCGGGCGCGTTCATAGTCGATCCAATCGCGCGGGCGGGCCATGACGGCTTCGCAGGCGGAAAGAACTTCGGCGCTGGGCTGGATCGGACGGGCGACGATCTGAAGCGCCGCGTCGCGGGCGGCGTGATCGGCGTCAATGCGGGCGGCGACGGGGGAATGAAACATGGGACAAGCCTTCAGGTTGGGGACGCCCCGCGAACGGGGCGTCGGGAAGACGATCAGCGCCAGTTATTCGGACGCGGTTTCAAGCGCCGTGATCGCTTCGTCGGCGGCGTCATAGGCCGACTGAAGGGCTTCGGCGGCGGCTTCGGACGCCTGACCCCGGTCCGACTGTTGAAGGCTTTCCGGCATATTGTCGAAAGCTTCCTGTTCTTCGGACTGAAGGTCTTCGATCTGACCCCGAAGGTCTTCAAGGGCTTCTTTGATCTTGGCGATCCGGTCGCGGCGGTCTTTGTTCATGGCTTCCGTTCCTTCGGTTGGGCCGCGCTGGGCGGCGGTTGGGGAAGACCGAGTCGCGGGCCATGCCAAGCAAGCGTCGTCCGGTCTTCCTGCAAGCATACTAAAGGACGAATGACCAATCCGTCAACGGGGCGCGCGGGCGGGATTGACAAAAAAAGGCCAAGCGTCCAATTTGCGGGAATGGACGATAAAAAGCTTCTGGACGAAATCACGACCTATTGCGGGGCTTCAGGGATGAAGCCTTCGACCCTTGGCCTTAAAGCCTTGGGAAACAGTCGTTTCGTTGACCGCCTGAAGCGGCGGATCGACAAGTCCGAAGAAGACGCGGCGACCGTTCGCGCGTTCATGCGGGACAACCCGCCAGCGCCCCGCCCGACGACTCGCCGCCGGAAGTGACGCTGGTTCACCGCCGCCCCGACCGGGCGGCTTGCGCCAATGGAGTCGAAATGAAAACCTTAACACGCGAACAAGTCGCCGCCCTGATCGCTTTCCTTGACGCCTTCGATCTGACGACGACGGGCGCTTGGGCTGGCATTGAAGCGGCGATGCGCGACGACTTCGGGATCGAAGACCCGGAAGCCGCGCTTCAGGACGCCCGCGACGCCCTGTCCGCCTAGGTCGCCGCCATGACCAAGGGAACCGAAGACGACGACCTTTTCGTCGCAGCTTGCGCCCGTGTCCGCGAAGAAGAACGGGCGTCGAATACCTTCCTTCAGGCGGCGTTCGGGATCGGAACCGGACGCGCCCGAAAGCTTCTGGCGCGGATGGAAGCCGCCGGGGTCATTTCCGCCGCCGACGAACGCGGCGCGCGGGTCGTCTTCGGGATCACCGCCAGCGCCGCGCCAGCCGCCGCGCCAGCGCCGACAAGCGGTTCGGGGGATCAATCCCCCGCCGAAGCGCCGAAGCCCGCCAGCGCCCCGCCTATGGGGCCGGAAGAAGGGGTCGAAGCGCCGTCCGAATATCAGATCGCGCTTGATCTGGTCCGGGCCAATCCCGAGTCCTTCGGGACGTCGTTCCTTCAGCGTCGAATGGGGATCGGATACAACGCCGCCGCCCGGCTGATCGAACGAATGGAAGACGAAGGGGTCATTTCGCGGGCGAACGCCGCCGGGAAGCGAACGCTTCTTCCGGCGCGCGATCCGTCAAACCCCTTCGCGCCGACCGAACGTCCGGGCTGGATCGACCCGCCCGGCAAAGCTGAAACCAAGAAAGGGGAAATGAGAATGGACGACGTGACGGAAGACGGCGACGACGAAGATCGGTTCGGCAACGGGAAGCCGAAGAACGTCCAAGCGCCGGGGTCGAACGTGGTCACGGGCGAAGAACTTCGGGCATTCTTCGAACGGATCGAACAAGTCCGGGGCGACAAGAAAAAGCTTTCCGCCGTCGAAAGCGAAATCTTCGCGGAAATGAAGTCGCGGGGATACGATACGAAGGTCGCCCGGTCGATCCTGAAGATCAGATCGAACCCGCCCGACGCCCAAGCCGAGTTCGACGCCGTGTCGGAACTTTATCTGGCGGCGGTCGGGATGCTTCGGGAACCCCCGCTTTTCCGTCACCTTGCCGGGATGGGCGTTGACCCGCTGGTCAAGGACTCGGTTGTCGCCGCCCTGAAGATGATCGCGCCGATTGACGGCGATATAACGATCAAGGCGGGGTCGGGGCCGCGTTTGCGGATCAGCCGGACCAAGGACGGCGTTTTCGTCGAAGAAGTGTCCGACGCGCCTTGGGCGACGACGGGCAAGGCTGGCGAAGACCCGACGAAGCCCGCCGCGCCCCCGGTCCCGGACGTCGACGAAGATCGGGCCTTCCTTATGGGCAAGGAAGCCCGGAAGGAAAACGTCCCCGTCGTCCAGAACCCGTTCCCGTTTGGCGATCCGCGTCGCCGCCATTGGGACGAAGGTTGGCGCGAACAAAACGGCGGGGACGGGTTCGGGGGCGGCGCGTCGTGACGGCGCGCCCCTTCGCCCGCCTTTCCCAATTCGGCGAAGTCCTGAAGGGGGAAGAAGCCCAAGAACCGATCTTGGCGAAGGGGGTCGCGGCGTCCCTTCTGGAATGGCTGACCGAAATTTGGGAAGCCGAAGCATTGAAGGCCGTCGGGCTTTCGCCCCGTTCCCGCGCGATCTTTCACGGTCCGCCGGGGACGGGCAAAACGACGCTGGCGCACCATCTGGCGGGGCGTCTTGGCCTTCCAATCGTCTTGATCCGCCCGGACCGGATCGTCGACGCTTTCTTGGGCGCGACCGGGAAGTCCCTTGGGGCGTTGTTCGACGCCGCCCGCGACGTGAAGGACGGCGGCGAAGGTCCGGTCCTGTTGTTCTTCGACGAATTCGAAGCCTTGGCCGCGAAGCGCAAGCCCGGCGGTCGGGACGCCCAGCGCGAAATGAATTCGGTCGTCGACGTCCTTCTTCAGCGTTTCGACGCCCATTCGGGATTCATCATCGCCGCGACCAATCACGGCGACGAACTGGACCCGGCGATCTGGCGGCGCTTCGATCTTCAGATCAAGATTGACGCCCCCGGTCAGTCCGAACGGGAACGGATTCTGGCGCGCTATCTTGCGCCCTATGGCGTCCCGGCGGCGGCGCTGAAGGAACTTGCCTTCGCCTGTGAGACGGCGACGCCCGCGCTTCTTCGCCAGCTTTGCGAAGGGCTGAAGCGAAACCTTGTGATCGGCGCGAAGCTGAAATGGGACATGACCCGCGACGCGACCTTCGACCGCGTGATCGCGTCGATTGCGCCCCATGCGGACGCCGGGAAGCCGCGCCTTTGGGCCAAGGGTTCGGGCGATCCGGCGGTTCGGGCTATGCCTTGGCCTTTGCCCATGGCGGCGGATATGCCCGCCAGCCCGCCAGAGCCGCCGCCCAGCGCCGAAGCGCCGAAGGTCGTCACATTGCACCCGGCGACCGGGAAGGGCCGTCCTAGGGCCGCTGGTGAAGCCGGAAAGGGGGGTTCAACATGACCCGAAGCCGATTGCCCGAACGCCGCCCGTCGATCTGGTTCAACACCGAATGGCAAGGGCATGAATTCGCCGTGACGGTCGGGGTCGATCCGGCGTCCGGCGCGCCCTTAGAAGTCTTCGCCAATGCGAAGCGCGGGGCCATGCACTCGACGATTGCCGACGCCGCCGTCGTGATTTCAGTCGCCCTTCAGCATGGCGCGACGATCCCGGAACTTCGGCGGTCGCTTCTTCTGGAACTGACCTTCGACGGGACCGAAGTCCCGGCAAGCCCTATCGGCGCGATCCTGAAGGCCGTCGAAGAAGGGCTGGCGCGGCTGGCAACGGGGGAAGCGATATGAAGACGCCCGTCCCGCCCCCGCCGGGCCTGAATACCTTCCCCGCGCCGAAGAAGCGCCGGGGGACGCCTGAAGCGGACTTTCAACGCGCGCTGGTCCGCGATCTTCGGTCGATCCTTCTTCCGCCTTTTGTCCTTCACCATTCCGCGAACGAAGTTCGTCGGGGCGGGCGCGAAGGCCGGATCGCGCAAGGGATCGCGGAAGGAATGGGGGTTCACCCCGGCTTTGCCGATCTGGTTCTTCTGTCGGCGAAGCAAACCGTCTTCTTCGAACTGAAGTCCGCGACCGGAACCCTTTCCGAAGATCAGATCGCCTTCCGCGATTTCGTCCGGGGCCAAGGTCACGGTTGGGCATTGGTCCGGACCCTTGACGACGCTTTGGCGGCGCTGAAGGCGTTCGGCATTCCGACAAGGATCAAACGAACATGACAATTCACGAAAGCGACTTTTTCCCCGATCTGGACGTCGCCGCCGCCTATCGCGCCCAGCGCGTCGCGTCGGATGATCAGCGCCGCATTCTGGCGCTTGAACGGCGCGTCCGGGAACTGGAACTGGCAAGATTGAACGACGGGCGCTTGGCGGCGCTGGAAGCCGCCGCCAAGGGCCGGGAACTGGCGGCGCAGGGTCAGGCTATCATTGACCTTCTGGACCGCCTGAAGGCGCTGGAAGCCCGCCTAGACGGGCAAGGAAGGGACGGGACACAATGAGCCATGAAGCGACGAATTGGGCGATCAGACAACGCGGCTTGAAGCCCGCGACGAAGCTTGTCCTTTGGTATCTTTGCGACCGTCACAACCCCGACGCGGGTTGTTTCCCCCGGCAAGATCGGTTGGCGTCCGATGCGGAAATGTCGGTTTCTTCGTTGAACGATCACCTTCGCATTCTTGAAGATCGCGGGTTGATCCGGCGCGTTCAACGGTCCGACCGGAAGACCGGGAAACAGCTTTCGACCCTCTACATATTGGGGTTTGAAGAAAACGGGACACAAGACCCGACTCCGAAAATCGGAACCGGGAAGTCGTGCAAGCCCAGCGCCGCCAAGGCTTTGAATTCGCAAGCGGATTTGCCGCTTCCGGAAGACGAAGCCCGGTTCCAGAATTCGGAGACGGAAGAAGGCGAAACCCGACTCCGAAATCAGGACGAAACCCGACTCCGAAATTCGGAGACTAACCTTGTAAGAGAAGAACCAGTAAGAGAAGAAGAACGCGCGCACCCGCCCGCACCCGCGCAAGGCGAACCGACCTTCGTCGTCGGCGAAGACCTTCTGGACGAACTGATCCGGATCGCGGGACACGATCCCGACGGGACGCTTCCGTCGTGGTGGCAAGGCGACCGGGCGCGGGATCACGTCGCCGGATGGGCGGCGAAGTATGGCTTCAGCGCGGCGCGCATTCTGGCGGTTGCCCGTCAATCGCGGACCGGACACGATCAGCCCGCCGACGGTCCGAAGGCGTTCGACAAGGCCATGAAGCGTTCGTTCGAAAGCGGGTCCGCCCCGACCAAGGACGACCCGAACCGCCCCCGGTCGCCGGACGAAGTTTGCGAATACTTCGCCGGGCTGATCAACGGGACGGGCTACATTCCGCCGAACTGTCCGTCGACGTCGACGGTTCACGAAATCCTGAAGCGCGGGCTTGTGACCCCGGCGCGGATGAAAGAAAGGGGTTTGCTATGAATGGGCGAATTGACGTCGACCGTCTTCCGAAACTGGTCGCCGCTGGTCTTTCAAGCCGTGAAATCGCCGACGTCTTCGGGGTCCAGCCGCCCGCCGTCGTCCGGGCTTGCCATGCGAACGGGATCGCCCTTCCGGGCCGCGCTGGCGGGGCTGGCGCGGGCGCTTCGACCCCGCCCGCTATGTCCGCCCCCGAAGACGCCGAAGGGCGTCCAGCGCCCGCCCCTGAAGCGCCTGAAGGCGATCCCGCCCGGTCCGCCCTTGTGGCGACCGGGGGACGCGGCGCGGACCTGTCCGAATTGGCGGCGGCGAACGGGAAGACAATCACCCAAGCGCGCCAAGCATGGTTCCGGCTTGGGCTTCCCCTTGTCCCGAAGAAGGGGGCCTGACCATGGCGAACGCCTTCGAAATCCCGGAAGTCGACGGGGGTTGGGAAATGATCATGGCGGACCCGCCTTGGCACTTCACGACCTTCAGCCCGAAGGGCGGGAAGAAGTCCCCGCAAGCCCATTACCGGACAATGCCGCTTGACGTGATCAAGTCCCTTCCGGTCGGGGACATTGCCGCGAAGGACGCGATCCTTTGGCTTTGGGCGACGCAAGCGAACTTGCCCCTTGCGCTGGAATGCCTTCCGGCTTGGGGCTTCCGTTATTCGACCCTTGGCTATTGGGGGAAGCTGACCAAGACCGGGAAGATCGCTTTCGGGACGGGTTACGGGTTCCGTTGTTCCGGGGAACCGATCATCCTTGCCCGCAAGGGGAAACCGAAGAACGCCCGGACGGTCCGGTCCCTGATCATGGGGCTTGGCGGTCCGGGTTCGGGCCGCGCCCATTCCGAAAAGCCCGAAGAAGGCTATCGGGCGGCTGAAGCCCTTATGCCCGACGCCCGTCGGCTTGACCTGTTTTCACGAAAGACCCGCCCCGGCTGGACCGCCTTTGGCGACGAAGCCGGGAAGTTCGACGCCGCAATCCGCAACCTTGACCTTGGAGAATGAGACAATGACCCATGAAGACCAAACCCAACCCGCCCGCCGTTTCCCGATCTTGGGCGGGCGCGACCGGACGATCCGGTCGGTCGACTGGCAAGCGGTCGAAGCCGCCCGCGATCAGATCGAAGCCAATCACGGGCAAACCCCGGAACAACTGGCGGCGGTCGGGGGGCTGGACGCCCGCGAACTTCTGGCGGCGCTTCGGGGCGAACGCTATTCGGGGGCGCTGAAGCGCCTGTCGCTGGCGGAAGTCGAAGGCGAAATCGTCGCCCTGATCGGCGAAGCGGGGGAAGAAGAATGACCGACGTCTTGATCCTGATCGAACAACGGCTGGCGGCGGCGGCGATCACCGTCCGCGCGATCCCGTCCAGCCCGGAAGACCTGACCGAAGAAGCCCAAGGCTGGCCGGATTGCGTCCTGATCACGCTGGAAAGCGCCCGGTCCGATCAGGCGGCGCGCCGGATCGCCCCGACCGCTGAAGCCTTGGACGATATGCGGGTCGCTATCGCATGGCTTGGGAAGCTGGACCCCGAAGAAGCCGATCTGGTTTGGCTTCGGGCGGACGGCAACCCTTGGCGCGTCGTGTCGCAGAAGACGGGATGCGTCCGCCCGAAGGCTTGGGAAAGGTGGAAGGCGGCGATTGCCAAGATCGCCCGCCGCGCCAAGGTCCGGGCCAAGGCGACCCCGCCCAAGCCCAAGGCCGATCCCGCTTCGAAGAAGGATCAGGATCAGGACGAAGGCAACGGGTCGACCGAACCGCTTCCGCTTTTCGTCGGCGTAACTGTCGGCTTGGCTGACCCCGCCGACGCGACGACCTGCAACCCCAACCTTGGGGGGGCGCGCGGAACCGGGGGGGTCTAGGGGGGGGCGCGAAGCGCCGACGATTTCGGTCAAGGACCGACCCAAACGGGCGAAGCGCGGACGACGAACGATCCGCGCCGCCCGCCCCCGGTCGGTCCAGCCCGCCGCCCCGGTCCCCCTGCCCTGCCCGACCGGGTTCGGGGCGGCGGATCGGGGCGGATCGGCGGGTCGACGACGGGGTTCGACCGGGTTCCGGCGGGGGCGGCACCCCATGACCCCCCGGTCTTAGGTTCTTCCGGACCCCTACGCTATGCGGGGGGCGGAAG